>Ga0075425_100005659_pt1 | contig 13012 bp, 16 predicted proteins | sample SoiMethybrSBSTD4_FD_75300 | JGI IMG/M metagenome (GOLD analysis project Ga0075425, IMG submission 75300) | Bulk soil microbial communities from a Populus tree surrounding site in Tennessee, USA - Soil MetaG P. TD hybrid SBSTD4 | ecosystem: Environmental > Terrestrial > Soil > Tree plantation...
CCCGACAGCGCAGCGAGCATCGTCCGCTGGTGCGGGCCGAGCCCGAAGGCCTCGATGAGCCGTCCGACGTCGCCCCGACCGTAGAGCTGGCGGACGAGCTCCAGGTACTCGACGGTCGAGAGGTCCGCGTACATGCCCGGGTTCTGGGGTACGACCCCGGTACGGCGCCGCGCGTCGGCGTACGCCGGCGTATCGGGCTCGACCCCGAGCAGCGTCACGTTGCCGCGCGACGCCCGGAGCGCTCCTTCGATCAATCGGATCGCGGTGCTCTTCCCTGCGCCATTCGGCCCGAGAAGACAGGTGCGCGCGCCGATCGGGATGCTCCAGCTTGCGTCGTCGAGCGCGACGACGCCGTTGCGGTACCGCTTCGTGACGCGCTCGAACGCGAGTGCGCTGGCCACAGGGTGAGGCTAGAGCGTCTTCTCCAGCTCGATGTTCGCCGGCAACATCACGTAGCCGAGCTTCGCGTTGATGCCGCGCATCGCCTTGTTCGGCTCGTCGTTCGTCGTGAGCATCGCGCGCAGCCCGGCGGCCTTCGCGGCCGCCAGCATCTTCACCTTCAGGGCGGTCGCAAGACCGCGGCTGCGGTAGTCGCGCCCCGTGCCGGTCATCCAGGTGTACCCACGATCGGTGCCCTGCTTGCCGGTCGAGGTGAACGCCGCGATGCGCTCGCCGTCGAGCGCGACGATGGTGGCCTCGTTGACCATCTTGCCGCTGTCGACCGCCAGCTTCTTGAACTTCTCGAACGGCCAGTGCGGGGTGGGCGACGCCCACGGCACGTCCTCCCACATCGGCGCCTCGGCCTCCCAGAGGTCGTGCCAGAACTGCTCCGTCGCGGCCGGGTCGCGTCCGCGAAGGAGCTCGGTCACGGTCGCCAGCCGGATCCCCGACGCCTCGACTCGGCCGACGACGTCGTTCAGCGGAGCGCCGTCGAAGGCCTGCACGTCGACGTACGACTCGATGCGCCGACCGATCTCCTTGTATCCCCGCTTGGTGGCCCATTCCAGCGATCCAGCGAACGCCGCATTCGTGTTGCTCAGGATCCGCGGCGCCTTCGCGGCGCGCGCCTCGAGCTCGACGGCCCCCAGAAGCGCGTCGCCCAGGCCGCGCCGGCGATGAGCGCGCATGACGTTCACGCCACCGAACAGCGTGCCGTCCTCGCGCGGCAGGAAGCCGGGGCCGAGCTCCGCGCCCGCGGCGAGGCTCCCATCCGGTGCGTCGACCGACAGGCGCAGCCGGAACTTCGGCGGGTCGATCTGCTCCCACTCGCGCCACTCCTCAGCGGTGCCGCGCTGCAGCTCATGGACCTGCGCGTTGCGCTCCTCGGTCCAGGGCTCGCGGTCGCTGTCGCGGAACTCACGGGCTCGGTAGCCGGACGGGAGGGTCGCCGTGATCGCGTCGGTGGCGGTCATCGTCGTATCCATGGCCGGGAGCATCGGCCGACCGGGCGCCGGACGCAAGCGTCAACTGCGGCACACTGGAGCCGCTCGAGATGGGTCGGGGAGGTGACGAAATGGACGAGCGATCGAAGGCCGAGGGTGGGGAACCAGGTCGGGCGGGCCCGATGGATCCCACCCGCAAGCTGCTCAAGGTGTTCGGAGTCAAGGTCACGGACTATGAGGCGAAGACCGATGACCTCCTCGCGCGCTGGCCCGCGGCGAACGAACGCGACCGCGCGGCGATCCAGGCCGAGGCGCTCGAGCTCAGCGCGGATCTCGCGCACTGGCTCCGTGAGGTCTCGGCCCACGTGCTCGAACGGCAGGAGCGCGTGCTTTCGTCGTTGCGCTGACACAGGCCCGTTACTCGATCGAGCGCTGACCGCGTAACGCCGGCCGGCGCGGCACGCCGCTTGCGACCTGTGTCGTTAGCGTCCCGCGCGAGCGGGCGCACACGAAGGAGGCACACTCATGCAGGACAAGATCAAGGGCGAAGGCAACGAGATCAAGGGTGGCATCAAGGAGGAGGCCGGCAAGCTCGGCGGCGACAAGTCGACCGAGATGAGCGGCAAGTGGGACAAGACCAAGGGCGAGGTCCAGGAGAAGGTCGGCGACGCGAAGATCAAGTCCGACCACCCGTAAACCGAGCCACTAACCGGCCAAGCGCAGAATGGACGCTCGTGAGAGCGTCCATTCTGCTAGTTGTGCCTTTCTTGGTCGGCGTTGCGTGCGTGTCCTCGGGGACCGCAACGATCCAAGGGACGACGACGAGGACGCCGCCTCCGCCGGCGCCGCTGGCGGCCATCGTGCCGGAGGCGACGGAGCTCCGACTCGACATCGTCGAGCTCACCTGCCATAGCTGCGCCGGGGCGGTGGCCCTTGGCACGTCGCGTATCCCGGGTGTGCTCCACGTCTCGGCCGAGATGCTCGACCACGTGCTCATCGTGAGGTACGACGCGACCCAGCTAAGTGAGACCGCGCTCATCGCCGCCATCGACAAGGTGGTCGACGCCGTCGTCAACTGACCTCGTCCGCGCGTTCGCCGGACATCACGCGGATCCACTCGGCCATCTCGTCGGGATGCTGTCGTTCGCGCTGCCGCGAGTCCGCGACGGCTGCTTCCTCTACGTCACCGACCGCGGTCTCGCGCGCGTGCTCGTGACGATGCGGGGCTATGCGGCGATCACGTTCGGCCATGTCATCATCAGCGCGCGCGTGCCGAGCGACGCGCTCTGGCTGCACGAGCGACGGCATGTCGAACAGTACGAGCGGCTCGGGCTCGCGTTCATCCCGCTGTACCTCTGGTTCATGCTGCGACGGGGTTATCGCGCGCATCCGTTGGAACGTGACGCGTCGGGCGCGGCTAGGCTGTTCGACTAGGTGAGCGACCAGCGGTACGACATCGCGATCCTCGGCGGTGGCCCCGGCGGGTACGTCTCCGCGCTCTACGCCGGGGCGAAGGGCGCGCGGGTCGCCCTCGTCGAGCGGGATCGTGTGGGCGGCATCTGCGTGACCGTTGGGTGCATCCCGTCGAAGGCGCTGCTCGACTCGAGCCACGGGTTCTGGTTCGCGACGCACGGCGAGGACCACGGCATCACCGTTCAGGGTGCATCGTTCTCGCTGCCGAAAGCCGTCGCGCGCAAGGATGCGGTCGTGAAACAGCTCGTCGGCGGGATCGAGCTTCTGCTCAAGGCACGCAAGGTGGATCTCTTCACCGGCAGCGGGACGCTGACATCCCCGGGCGAGCTCAGGGTGAAGGCGACCGACGGCGAGCGCTCGATCAAGGCGAACGCGATCATCGTCGCGACCGGCTCGAAGGTCGGCATCCCGCCGATCAAGGGACTCGCGGAGGCGAAGCCACTCGACAACGTGGGGGCCCTTGCGCTGCAGGAGATCCCGAAGCGGCTGATCGTGATCGGCGCCGGCGCGATCGGCCTCGAGCTCGGCACGTTCTACGCGGAGATCGGCGCCAAGGTGACGGTGCTCGAGATGCTGCCGCAGCCGCTCGGCTATGCGGATCCGGAGCTCGTGCGATTGCTCGTCCGAGCGCTCGCGGCGAAGGGCGTCGAGATCAAGACGAACGCGAAGGTGACCGAGGTCGTCCGCACCGGCAAGACCGTCACCGTCACATACGAGATCGAGGGCAAATCGGAGTCGCTCGAGGGCGATGAGGTGCTCCTGGGCGCCGGCCGCGTCGCGAATTACAGCGGCGTGGAGAACGCCGGCCTCAAGACTGAGCGTCTGGGGATCGTCGTCGACGAGCGGATGCGCACGAACGTCAGCGGAGTGTGGGCGATCGGGGACTGCATCGGCGACGCGCGGGCGCCCAAGCTCGCCCACGTCGCGAGCACCCAGGGCGAGGTCGCGGTCGACGTGATCCTCGGGGAAGACGCGAAGATGGATTACGACGTCGTACCGAACGTCGTGTACACGCATCCCGAGGTCGCGACGGTCGGGCTCACGGAGGCGCAGGCGAAAGAGAAGTATCCCGACGCGAAGGCGTCCCGATTCTCGTTCAGGGCGTCCGGCCGCGCGCTCGCGCTCGGCGAGAGTGACGGCGTCATGAAGCTCGTCACGGCCGGCCCGCACGGCCGCATCCTGGGCGCGCACGTCGTCGGGCCGAACGCGAGCGAGCTCATCGCCGAGGCAACGCTCGCGATGCGCCTCGAGTCGACGACCGACGACGTCATCGCGACCATCCACGCGCACCCGACGCTGGCCGAGACCTTCCGCGAAGCGGCCCTCGTGGCCGCAGGCACGGCGATCCACACGACGGGGCGCTAGCCCTGGACCCCGCGGAAGCGGCCTCGTTCGCGCAGCTTCTGACCGCCTCGCCCGGCGACATCCTGCTCTTCGATCGGCCAAATGGCGGGCTCGGCATGGTCATCAGCTTCCTGACGCGGTCGCCCTACTACCACGTCGCGATCTTCGACAGGGGCACGGACACGATCGAGGCGCGGCAGCGCGGCGTGGTGCGGCGCGACCTCCGTTCGAGGGAGGGCGGCCACAGCTGGACCGTGATCGGAGCACCGCAGGGCCGCGGCGAGGCGGCGCTGGAGTGGGCCCGGACCCAGCTCGGCGACAGGTTCGATCGGTTCGACTTCCTGGTCATCCTGTTCGACCGGATCATCGCCGGGCTGCAGATCCACTACGAGCCGTTCGGGAAGTACTCGTGCGGCGAGTTCGTCGCGCGGGCGTTCCGCGAAGCGGGTGTCGTGCTGTTCCCGGACCTGCAGGACGCCGATGTCGAGCCGGCCGACTTTGCCCGATTCCTGCCGCCAAAGGACTAGCCGAGAGACTTCTCGCGACTCGCAACCGTGGTGTCGCCTGTGCGAACGCATCTACAAGCAAGCGTGGTATCTGCGCAATCGGGAGCGGCACATTGCCAACGTCGCGGTCAACAAGCGCCGCGTTAGGAGCGCGACTCACTCGCGCGTATTGGCATATCTGAGGGATCATCCATGCGTCGATTGTGGTGAAGAAAATTTGCTGGTTCTCGACTTCGATCACATTCGAAGCAAGCGTTGGAGCATCTCGTACATGGTCAGTTGCGGATTTCCATGGGCGACGATCGTCGACGAGATCAAGCGATGCGAGGTTCGTTGCGCGAACTGCCATCGGATCAAGACCGCCCGGGAGCGTGGCTACTGGGACAGGTTCACGGACGGGCAGATATCCGAGGATGCGGACGCATACGCGGTCGTGGCTGATAATTGGCCTCGGGCCGTTAGCTCAGTTGGATAGAGCGTCCGCCTTCTAAGCGGAAGGTTTCGTGGGTTCAAGTCCCACACGGCCCGCAGCGATCACGCCTTTGGCGAAGGAAACTGAGGATCCAGGCTCGGGTCGAGCCGCCTGACCGACCTCCGGCCGAACAGCCCCATCAGCGCCACCGCCACGATGAACGCCGCCCCGCCGGCCACGACCACGCCGAGCGGCGCGACCGCGAAGGCAAGCGCGACCAGCGCCCCGAGCGCACCGGCCACCGCGGCAACGATCACCGAGAGCATCCCGGGCAGCGTCTGGAACACGTGCAGCGCCGACCCGAGCCCGTGAGCCGCGGTCACGTCGATGCCAAGCGTCCGGAGCGCGCCCGGCAGGTCGTCGTACGGGCTCGTGATGAAGTGCTGCTCGAGCTCCGGGTGCAGCACGAGGTACGCGTTGCGCAGGCGATTCATGCCGAGGACCCACCGGTAATCGTCGCCGTTGAGCTGATTGAGCCGCGCGATCGTGGCGACGCCGGTGAAGAGCACGACCGACAGCAGGAAGATCGCGATCGCGATGAACGCCGGGCCGAAGTGATCGGCCTGGGCCACGAGCGCGAGCGCGATCACGGCGCCCGAGAGGATCGCGAGGAACACGCTGACGCGTCCGAGCGACTCCGTGTACGTGAGCGACCGCGTCGCGAGGAGGCTCCAGTGCTCGGTCGCGAGGATCTGGAGCTTTGTCGCCACACCGGGTGGGGAAGAATGGTCGATCATCGCGCTGCGCGCTTCGTAGCGTCGGCCCGCCCGTGGTCGGCGTACATCAGCGATCCGGGTGTGGTCAGCAGCTCGCCCGTCTCGAGCAGCGTCTTGAGACCGGAGAGGATCATCGGCCAGCCGCCGTAGAGCTCCTCGTTCGCGCCGTCGCGTAGCTGGTCATGCGTGACAGTGAGGTGACACGAGTCGCCGACCTGCTCGATCTCCCAGGTCACCCGTGAGGTCCCCTCGCTCTTCACGTCCTCGCCCCAGAGCGCCTTCATGGTCTGCACGAGCCGGCGCGGCGGATCGAGCTCGATGTTCTTGCCCTCGCCCAGGATCGTCGGCCGCGATGGGTGGCGCGTCTCGTAGCGCGAGCCGGGCGTCCAATCGGAGACGATCCGGACGCCGAAGTTGTACTTGCTCCGCATCTCGCTGTCGGTGATCGCTTCCCAGAGCCGCTCGGGAGTGGTCTTGATGTAGATCTCGAAGATCTTTTCCACGTGTGCCTCCATCTTGTTCTTCAGCTCGCTGAGCGCCGCGGCCCACGGCTCGGCGTACTTGCTGACCCAGCGGTCGTGGACGAGCCGGATCGGCACGGCATTCAGGAAATGGAGCTTCTCGCGTCCGTGCCGTCTGGTCACCACCAGCCCCGCGTCCTCGAGCTGGCTCAGATGCTTCATCACGCCGAAGCGCGTCATCTTGAACCGGCGTGCGAGCGCGCCCAAGGTCTGCCCGTCCTCGCGGAAGAGCTGGTCGAGCAGCCGTCGCCGGGTCGGGTCGGCGAGGGCCTTGAAGACGTCGTCCATCGCCTCCGGTATAGGTGACCGTCTGGTCACATGTCAAGACAGGCCCTGGGGCGCGCGGTCGTTCGGCCGCGCCATGCCATGCTTACTGCGTGATCGAACGCTTCGCGGTCCTGCTCGTCGCACTCGCGGCGATGCTCTGGGGCACCGACGCCCTGTTCCGCGCACCGCTGCTCCAGCATCTGGGCGGCGATCCGGTCCTCCAGGCGACCCAGCTCGTCACGATGGAGCACCTCGTCCTGACCATCGTGTGCCTGCCGATCCTCTGGCTGGCCTGGCGCGAGATCCGGGGACTGAACGCGGCCCAGTGGCGGGCGATCGTGGCCATCGGAGTGGGCGCGTCGGCGCTCGCGACGATCCTGTTCACGATCTCGTTCGGGTACGGGCACTTCATCGAGACCCTGCTCCTGCAGAAGACCCAGCCGCTCATCGCGATCCTGCTCGCGAACTTCTGGCTCGGCGAGCGCATCTCGCGCCGCGCGTGGCTCTGGGTCCCGGTCGCGATCCTCGGCGCCTACTGCATCGTCATCCCCGATCCGCTCGATCCGCGCGCCGCCTGGGAGGACTTCCACGTGAGCGCCGGCCTGTTCGCGCTGGCCGCCGCGGCGCTCTGGGGCGGCGCCACCGTCTTCGGCCGGTACGCCCTGGCGTCGGTGCGGTTCACGACGCTCACCGCGCTGCGCTTTGCGACGGCCCTGCCAGCGCTGCTCATCGTGCTGCTGCTGATCGGCGGCCCGGCCGCGTTCGGCAACTACCGGTGGACCGACACCCCGCTCTACCTCGCGATCGCGCTCATCCCGGGGTTGTTCCCGATGCTCCTCTACTACCGGGGCCTGGCGAGCACCCCGGCATCGCTCGCGACGCTCGCGGAGCTCGCCTTCCCGATCACCGGGATCGTCGTGAACCTGTATTTCGTCACGCCGCCGCAGACGATCAGCGCATGGCAGCTGGTCGGGATCGTGGTACTGGTCGGCGCGCTGATCGCGCTCGACTACACGAACGCGAAGCGGCCGGCGAAGCTCGAGCGCGGCGCCGAGGTCGCGCTCACCTAGTCCTCAGTAGGTGTAGGGCGAGGCGTTCGGGTCGCCGGTCCTTCCGCCACCGCCGGATCCCGCGCCGCCGCAGGCCCCCAACAGGACCGCGAGCGAGAGCAGGCCGATGAGCATCCTTCTCACGACAAGACCTCCTGATACGGTGGATACGGACTAGAGGGCCGGACGGATATGGGCATCGTCATCATCGCGGCACTCCTCGCGGTCCTTGCGGCCGCCGCGCTCATGTTCGCGCTCGTTGCGCTCCGACGGGCGAGCCGGCCGCGCGCGGCACTCCCGGTGAACTGCGGCGACTGCATCTACATGGTCCCGCGGGCGAAGGTCTACAAGCGCGAGACGCTCGAGGACGCGGACGGGATCGTCCACTACCTCTGCGAGCAGCGGTGGATCGAGATCACGCCGTACTCGCCGCGCTGCGAGCTCGGAAAGAGCAAGACGCGCCTCACAACCGTCCCGAATTAGGGCTATGGTCGCGCCCGTGCCGGACGCCTTCGCCGCCTTCGACGCCCATGTGCGCGCGAGGCAGCAGGAGTACATCGACGAGCTCTCCGCACTGATCCGGCTGCCTACCGTCTCCGCGCAGCGTTCCGGCATCGACGAGACCGCTCGCGCCGTCCTGGACCGAACGAAGCGGGCGGGTTTCACGGCCACCGCCGAGCGCGTGCGCGGCGGCCCACCCACGATCGTCGGCCAGCAGGGGAGCGGCGGGCGCACGCTGCTGGTCTACGACCACTACGACGTGCAACCACCCGATCCGCTCGACGAATGGACCTCGCCGCCGTTCGAGCCGACCGTCCGCGACGGGGTCCTGTTCGGCCGCGGCACGTCGGACAACAAGGGCAACCTCATGGCCCGGCTGCAGGCGATCGAGGCCTACCGCGCGACGATCGGCGAGCTGCCGCTCGTCGTCCGCGTGCTGTTCGAAGGTGAGGAGGAGATCGGCTCCGAGCACCTCGCCGAGTTCACCCGCACATACGCCGATCGGCTGCGCGCGGACGGGTGCATCTGGGAGGCTGGGTACAAGGACGCCGCGGGCCGCCCGACGGTGAGCCTCGGGCTCAAGGGGATCTGCTACGTCGAGCTGAGGGTGCGCGCGACGGCGCAAGACGCCCATTCGTCCGTCGGCGGGATCGTCCCGAACGCCGCGTGGCGCCTGACTTGGGCGCTCGCGTCGCTGAAGAATGAGCGCGACCAGATCACCGTCGACGGCCTGATGGACCACGTCCGGAGGCCCACGGCCGGGGACCTGGCGGTCCTGGAACGCCTGCCGTTCGATGAGGCCGGCTGGAAGCGGATCCACGGGATCAGTGGGTTCGTCGGCGGGCTCAGCGGCATCGCGCTCAAGCAGCGCTATTTCCTCGAGCCCACGTGCACGATCTGCGGCCTGAGCTCCGGCTACCAAGGCGAGGGCTCGAAGACCGTGCTGCCCGCCGTCGCGAGCGCGAAGGTCGACTTCCGCTTGGTGCCCGACCTCGAGCCTGGGCTCGTTCGCGAGCTGCTGCGGAAGCACCTCGACGCGCGTGGCTTCAGCGACGTCGAGATCACGCCGTATCACGGTGAGCGGCCGTCGCGCTGGCCGGCGGACAGCGACGTGGCGAAGGCCGCGGTCGCGGCGAACCGCGCGGCCTACGGCGTCGAGCCGGTCGTCTACCCGCTCATGGCCGGATCGGGTCCGATGGCCCAGGTCTGCGACGAGCTCGGCATCCCTGCGGTCGGCTTCGGCTCGGGGAACGCCGGATCCGCGAACCACGCGCCGAACGAGAACATCCGGGTCGCGGACTACATCGACCACATCCGCGCGTTCGGACGATTCCTCCACGCGTTCGCTGGCCGCCCACTGGATTGAATCCGGCCGCACGCCGCACGCTCCTTCTGGTCCTGGGCTTCCTCGCGTTCGCCGCCGTGTACAACGGCCTGGTCATGAGCCCGGTCCTCGAACAGATGGCCCGGGAGTTCGGCATCACTACTGGTACCGCCGGGCTCGTCGTCGCGGCATACGGCGCGCCCGGCATCGCCGTGGCGCTGATCGCCGGTCCGTACTCCGACCGGATCGGTCGCAAGCCGTTCCTCGTGGTCGGGCCGTTGATCATGGGCATCTCGACGATCGCCGCCGCGATCGCGCCGACGTTCGCGCTCATCGTTTCGGCGCGCATCGCCTCAGGCATTGGGTCGTCGGTGCTGTTCCCGAACATCAACGCGACGATCGCGGACACCTTCCCGTTCCGCGAGCGCGGCCGGGCGATCGGCGCGGTGATCGGCATGAACACGATGGCCAGCGTCGTGGGGGTCCCGATCGCGGGCATCGTCGCCGAGGCGACGAGCTGGCGCATCTCGGTCGCGATCGTGGGTGTCCTCGCGATCATCGCGGCGGCCGTCCTGTTCGCGCGGATGCCGAACCAGCAGGGCACGAATCGCGAGTCGAAGGTGCGCGCGCTGTACGCGCTCATCCTGGGCGACCGCTCCGCCGTGGCCGCGATCGGGTCGAGCTTCCTCGGCGCGCTGTTCTGGTTCACCTGGGCGACCTATCTCGTCGTCTATTTCCAGCAGACCTTCGCGCTGAGCGAAGGGCTCGCGTCCACGGTCGCGCTGACGCAGGGACTCGGGGTCCTCATCGGTAGCCAGATCGGCGGCCGTCTTGGCGACCGGGTCGGCCACAGCCGGATCGTCGCGGGTAGCGTGCTGCTCTCGGGATTCCTGCTCTTCGTGCAGACGAACGTCGGTCTGCCGTTGGTCGCGACCGCGGCGTTGAACCTCGTGCTGTCCACGGTCATCGGCGCGCGGTTCGCGACGAACCAGGCGCTCATGAGCGAGCAGGTCCCCGAGGCCCGCGGCACGATGCTCGCGCTCTCGGCGTCCGTGGCCGGTCTCGCGATCGTCGTCGGTGCGACCGTCGGTGGGCTCATCGTCGACGGCGCGGGATTCTGGCTGCTCGGGGCGTTCTGCTTCGCGTGCGCGGCGCTGTCGGCGCTGGTCGTGGTCCTCTTCGTGCGCGAAGAGCCGTTCGATCTGGAGGTCCAGGCCCTCCGCTAGCCCTGCGCCCATTCTTGGTTACGAGACCGTTACCGAGACGTAACCGAGGTGACCCGTCACAGCCCGGTTTGGGCACGCCACCTGCCCCCTTCTTACTCGCTTAACCGAAAGGAGCTGGCCAATGGCAACGCAGGGCAAGAAGCCCGGTGGCGGGATGACCGTTGCCGAAGCCGGCCGCATGGGCGGCAAGCTCGTCAGCGAAAAGTACGGCGCCGAGTTCTACAAGGGCATCGGCAAGAAGGGCGGCTCGAGCACCGCCGAGCGCTACGGCCCGGAGTTCTTCGGGAAGATCGGGCGCAAGGGTGGCAAGGCCGTCAGTGAGAAGTACGGTGCCGGTCACTTCGAGCGCATCGGTCGGCGCGGCGGCCAGAAGGTCGCTTCGCTGGTCGAGCGCGCGAAGACCCTCGAGGGCCAGGAGGACCAGGGCAAGCCCGCGCCCGAGGTCCGGGCCGAGGAGAGCATCGGAGCCTGATACTCATGGCGTGACCGACCAGGTACGAATTGGGACGCGGGTCGTGAAAGCGGCCCGCGTTCTGCCGTCCGGCGCGGGCACGCCGCTCGTCCCGCCGCTCGTCCAGAGCGTCGCCTTCGACTACGGCTCGATGGACGAGCAGGATGCGATCTTCGCGAACGAGAAGCCCGGCTGGGTCTACGGCCGGTACGGGACGCCCACGACCGCCGCGCTCGAGGTCGCGCTCGCCGAGCTTGACGAGGTCGAGGACGCGGTCTGTTTCGTCTCCGGGATGGCTGCGATCGCCACGCTGTTCGGCGTGACCGTCGCGGCGGGCGGCCGGATCGTCGCGCAAGAGGACACCTATGGCGCGACACGGGCGATGCTCGAGCGGTTCGCGGTCGAGCGGAAGGCCGCCGTCGCGTTCGTCGATCCGACCGATCTCGCGGCGGTCGAGCGCGCGCTCGGGACGACGACGGCGCTCCTGTACGTCGAAGCGATCAGCAATCCGCTTCTCCGCGTGACCGATGTGGCCGCACTTGCCGAACGGGCGCACGCCGCCGGCGCGCAGCTCTGCGTCGACGCGACGTTCGCGACGCCGGTCCTCTACCGGCCGGCCGGGCTCGGCGCGGATCTCGTGCTGCACTCCTTGACCAAGTACATCAACGGGCACGGCGACGTGATGGGCGGCAGCATCGGCGGCAGCCGGTCCGAGGTCGGGAAGCTGCGCGAGCGGGTGATGAGCGACGGCGCGTACCTCCCGCCGCACGAGGCCTGGCTCGCGATCCGGGGAATGCGCACGCTCGAGCTGCGAGTGAGCCGCCAGTGCGCGGGCGCGCTCGCGGTCGCGACCCATCTCGCCGGACACCCGAAGGTCGCGCGCGTCTTCTATCCCGGGCTGCCTGCGCACCCGCAGCATCAGCTCGCCTGCGATCAGTACGGCGACCGCGGCGGCGGGGTCGTCACCTTCGCGTTGAAGGATGACACCCGGGCCGCGGCCTATCGGTTCCTCGACGCCCTCACGCTGGCCGCGTCGGCCACCACCGTGGGTGACCTGTTCACCGAGGTCCTCCATCCGGCGACCGCGTCGCACCGGCGGGTCGACCCGGCCGAGCGGGTCCGGATGGGGATCACCGACGGCACCGTTCGGGTGTCGGTCGGGATCGAGGACCCGTTCGACATCGTCGCCGATCTCGATCAAGCCTTAAATCAGGCTTAGCCGGCGGACAGCCGAGCGACCGCCAGGCGGAGTTGCGTCGAACGGCATACGTTCTGTAGTGATGTCCCAGATGGCCGCCAAGCGGGTCCTCCTGGTGGACGATGACCCCAACACACGGACCTGGATGAGCGGATATCTGGCGGAGCTTGGCTACGAGCCCCACGTGGCCCTCGACGGCGACCACGCGCTCCGCTCGGCGATCGCGCTCGCGCCCGAGCTCATCCTCCTCGACGTCTTTCTGCCGAGTCCCGCCTTCGCGCTGCAGTTCGCCGCGCGTTACCGCGACCGCGTCCCGGCCGATCGGCGCGCGCCGATCATCGCGATGAGCGCGAGCGACCAGCTTCCGGCGCTCGCCCAGCAGATCGGCGCGACCGACACGCTCGCCAAGCCGTTCGAGCTGAGCGCGCTCGCGAAGCTGCTCGGCAAGTACGTCGACGAGCCTGCCGCCCCGATGCCACTCGCCGAGGCGCCCGAGGCGGCGCCGGCCGAAGGCACCGATCTCGCGCCGCAGCCGGAGACCGGGCCGGCCTAGTGCTCCCGGCGGAGATGGTCCAGCACCTC
>Ga0075425_100005660_pt1 | contig 13011 bp, 6 predicted proteins | sample SoiMethybrSBSTD4_FD_75300 | JGI IMG/M metagenome (GOLD analysis project Ga0075425, IMG submission 75300) | Bulk soil microbial communities from a Populus tree surrounding site in Tennessee, USA - Soil MetaG P. TD hybrid SBSTD4 | ecosystem: Environmental > Terrestrial > Soil > Tree plantation...
TCCGGTGGACGTATTTCTCGAAACAATGTAACCACTCGACGAGCGACTTCCGGAGACATCGGCGATCCACCGTTTACAGACTCCGTGAGGCTTTCAAGCAATCGCGCCGGCGGTGTCTTTTTCAATAGATACCCGCAGGCTCCAGCGCACAGCGCATCGAAGACTCGATCGTCGTCGTCATAAATGGTCAGCATCAACAGAGTCAAATCGGGGTAACGCTCTTTCAACAGGCGAACGCCGTCGATGCCGTTCATTCCGGGCAACCCGATATCTACGAGCGCGACATCAGGCAGGTCGAATCCGATCTTTTGGAGCGCCTCTTCCATAGTGCGAAAACTCCCGGTGCAGTGAAATCCCGGAGTGCCATCGATCAACATCCAGAATCCCTCGCGCAGGGAACGCACGTCCTCGATGATCGCGACTCTGATCATCCGTTCACCCGACGACTGACCGTCTGGTTTTTCCGCACTCGCGTCGGACATAGATTACCCTTTTGTCTGGGAGTTCTGCTCAGGATACGCCAGATTCAAAGTTGAGTCACTACATGAACATGTGGTGGGTTGTTGCTCTTAACTGCTTATCCAACTCAGCCGTCGGAGGCGCGCTCTCAGCTTGACCGTTGTGCCGCGGTTGCTGTTGGCGATGATTTCGAGCTGGCCACCCAGCCGAATCGCTCTTTGTCGCATGCTGATCAATCCATTGCCGTCTCCAGCGTCAATGAAGTCAAGCCCTCTGCCGTTGTCCCAGACCCTCAACTCGAGCCAGCCATCCTCGATAAGGAACTCAATCTCCGCCTGCGTACAGCAAGAATGACGGACAAGGTTCGTAACACTCTCTTTGAATATCAGGAACACCTCACGTCGCATATCCGCACCGAGCCTGATGTCGTGGTCCGCGTCGGGACACTTGAACGTAAAATCGATGTCTCTTGCGGTGAACAGATCGCTGGCGAACCGTCGCATCCGCTGACTGAGATCGCTCAAGTGATCGCGCTTTGGATTGATTGCCCAGACGATGTCATTCATTGAATCAACCAGATCACGCGAAAGACCCGCGATCATAGACAGCGGCTCTGATACGCCGGATTCGTGTTTTACTCGCCTCTGAATTACCTCGCTGAGAACCGACACCTGTGAGAGGCTCGAACCGATATCGTCGTGAAGATCTGTGGCTATTCGCGTGCGAATCCTTTCGAGCTCTATCAAGTGCGTCACTCGATAGCGATAAAGAGCATATGCCATAGCCAAAACTACGAGTGTGGTTAAAATTACAAACCACCATCGCCGCCAGACCGGCGGAAGGATGATGAAAGAGATTGTCGCCGGCGATGAACTCTCGAGCCCGGCGGAGCCAATGGCTCGAACGTAAAAACAGTAACTGCCGGCTGAGAGATTTGCATAAGTGACACTCCGCTGATCCGAAAGCGGAGTCCATTCCTTATCACCGCCGTCCAGCTTGTATTGATAACGCAGCGTCTCGCCCGGCGCGAATCCAAGGCCGAGAAAATCTATCTGCACCTGGTTCTGATTCGCTTCCAGCGTTAGCCCGTCCACCCGTGTCTCTCCGAGTTCAGAAACACCGCGCTGTTCTCCCGCGATCCGCAAGCCACTGATCAACACCTGGGGCGCCGCTTCGATCTGATCGAGCCGCGGCACCAGCCTGGACAATCCTTCCAACGTGCCGAACCAAAGATCACCACTCGCATCGCGAAAGGAGACGTTCACGCTGTTGTTAGCAAGACCATCGGCAGTGGTGTAGTGCCTGACCTGACCCGTTTCAGGGATGAGTTGATCGACTCCTCGACCTGTTCCAATGTATATCCGTCCCCAGCGGTCCTCGGTCAGGCATGTAGTGTGATTGCTGGAGAGACCCTGGTTGACGGTATAGACCAGAAAGTTAGGCCTTTTCGCGGTTGGATCATCGACCCGGGCAACGCCGCCTTCGCCGCTCGAAATCCAAAGACGCCCTGAATGGTCGAGATAGAGCGCTCGCACGAAACCCGCGGGCGCTCCCTCGTCTGTCGAGAAGAAGTCAAAGTGTCCATAGCGATAGCGCGCGACTCCGCCACTGTAAAACCCGATCCACAGACTGCCCGAACCGTCTTCACAAAACGCGGTGGGCGACGCCTCAGGAATGCCGTCAGCTTTGGTGAACCGCTGAAAAGTTTCAGTGCTCCTCTGCCAACGACTCAGAGAGGATTGGGCAATATCGATTGTTCCGATCCAGATATCGCCGTGCGAGTCTTCAAAAATGCGAAACAGGCTATTGCCGCTTAAGCCGTCGCGTGTTGTGTAGAGGGCTTTCGGTTGAACACGGCTTAGTTGTTCGAGACCGTTCAATTTCGGATAGCGAGCGAGCCCCTGAAAAGTGGATAGCCACCACTCGCCGGTTCGGTCGACGAACATGTTTTGATACCAGCCCCAGCTCGCCTGCGTTACGCCTCGCGGCAATGACAGCGGAATTGGGATAAACCTCCGGCCATCGAAACGGTTTAAGAACCCCTCACCTCGTCCTGCGCTGATTACGCACAGCTCACCGGTCCGCAGTTGCATAATTCCGCCGACCCGCGTCGCGCCGAGCCCGTCCGCCTCGCTGTAGCTGACAAACCCGTTGGCCGCGATTTTCATTGCGCCATTGGTCTCGGTGCCAACCCAAAGATTGCCGTCGCGATCCTCTCCAAGCGACCCGACATTCATGATGCCGTTGCTTATTGAGTAGCCTCTGAATTGACGGCCCTCCTTATCCACCGACGGCAAGGCTTCGTTTAGCCCACTCCAGGATCCGACCCAAAGCTTTCCGTCCGAAGTTTGAAAAATGCAACTCACCCCTTTGTTTGCCAGACCGTCCTTCATCGTGTACGTCCGTGCTACGACGTTGTGGCCCGGGACAGGTTCGGCCACAAGTCGGTAGAGCGCGACGCCGGTGCCGACCCAGATTTGCCGGTCGCGCGTTTCATACAGTGAAGAAAAATCCGTAAGCGACAATCCTTCGGTCGAGCCATATCTCTCAACGACACCATCGGGCCGCCGTCGATAGAGCCCGCTGCCGGTCAATACCCAAACGGCTCCGGCCCGATCGGCGAGAATCGAGAATGCGTTCACCCTTCCAAGGCGGGTCGGGGGGCCGAGGTCGACGGGCGTGGCATGCCATTGCCCGTCGATAAAATCGATTCGATAAAGACAGGTTTCCGTTCCACACCAGACCGCGCCGCTGGGATCTTCCGAAAGTTTGTAAACAGCTTCTGAGCGTTTATAGCGAGATGCCTCGTGGTCTGGCACTGAATTCTCGGCGAGCCGGTAAGTTATGAATTTTGGCTCGAGGTAGGAAGCTTTCTTGTCAGCCGAGAGTCCCGACGGGCTAGGATTGAACCTGCATAGACCGCCGGAAGTGGCCACCCAGTAGACTCCTCCACGCGTTTCCAGAAGATCGTTTACCTGGCGATCGGGCAATCCTTGATCGACTCCATAGTTTGTAAACTTGTAGCCGTCAAAGCGAGAGAGTCCTTCCGAAGTGCAGAACCAGAGAAATCCCCGAGAGTCTCGGACGATTCGATTAACGCCATCGCTGGCCAGTCCGTCGCCGGTGGTGTAGGTCTTGATCGGCAGGCGATCGGCTCGAACGCTAAGGGCTGAGGCGAAAAGAAGTGTGAACAGTACGGAAATGCGAATTGCGTTAGCCGGTTTAGTTAACTGACCGGCACAAGAATACCGATGCTTGTGCGCGCATCGAAGACCGCGATTGCCTTCGATGCCGTCGATGTTCGCGCGCTGAAACGCCCGCCCGGCCATGATTGGTATGTTCTAGGATTGGTCTTGCGAAAAGTCAACAGTGTGCTGGCTGAACGCTATTGCTATCGATAGGAGACCGCTACGCGGCCAAGGGATCATCACTGCGGCGCTTGCTATAGTAGGAGACCGTTACTTGGCCAAGGGATCATCACTGCGGCGCTTGCTATAGATAGGAGACCGCTACGCGGCCAAGTGGATCATCATTGCGGCGCTAGCTATCGATAGGAGACCGCTATGCGGCCCAAAAGGTGTTATTCCCAATCTCATAACTGGTTAGCTAAGGCTTCGCGGCTTTGAAGTCGTCAAAGATAACTTTGCCGGGCACCGCCGTCTCCGCTTGCCAGGTCCCTCCCTTCATTTCAAACAACACGCTAGTGAGCGGGATGGCTCCTGTGTTCCACGCTTCTCGATAGCGTTCCGCCCAGGCGCCGGGCGCTCCGCCGTTGTCAGGCGCTGTCTCAAACACCACGTTGCCGGTTGCTGTCTCGTGCCGAATACGCCAATAGCGATGTGCCGTCGTGTTATAGGTCGCGCTCCACATCGTTACCTTCGAGCCGCCGGCAATCCGCTTCTGCACAAAAAGCACGCCAGCCTCCTCGTAGATTCGGTAGTAGCTGTTGGCGTCCAAACCGAGTGTATAAGTCGCATCAGCGGTAGTGTTAGTGGCGGGTGCTTGTACCACTGCGACGTAGGCATAAGCGCCGGTGAAATCGAAGCGTTGCTGCGAGACCAACCCGTTGTAATGCGAGGTGCTTGCGCCCGTCGGCAGCGGTCCAATCTCGAGGCGTTGATTCACTTCGGCAATGGGAAGACTGGCATCCGAGAAGCCGCTGAAGAGATTGCCCGTTCTCCATTTCGTAGTGTCAATTACATTGTTGTTGAAGTCGTCCGCAAGCAGCACGGTCTCGGTCGTCGAACCGTAAGTGAAGCCGTTTGCAAGCGAGCCGCTAATCCCATTGGTGTTGGTGACGGTCACGCTGACCGCACCGGCAGCATGCGAAGGCGTCACTGCGGTGATTGTTGCGCCATTAGCGACCACCACGCCGGTCGCCGGCACACCGCCAAACATCACCGTTGCTCCGTTCGCGAAGCCGCTACCGCTGATCGTCACTGCGGTACCGCCCGAGCTCGGCCCCGAGGTCGGAGCAATGTTGCTGACGGTCGGCGCGGGCGAGGTTGAAGTGTCGAAGAACTCCGCCATGCTCTGAGTGGTTGCCGACGCGCCTGGGAAGCTGTTCAGACCAATAGCTTCGGCGACAGTGCGCAACGCGTTTTGATGTTGATAGAAGGTAGTTGATTGATAGCCGGGCTTAGCTCGCGGACTGGTGACCAGCGTAACGATGTGACCACCGCCTCCGGCTGTGTCCGCGTCAACTGACTCGTCCCAGGTGATCAACAGCAAGCCGTCCTGCTGAAAGGAGGCGCTCCGAAGCAGCGGCTCGATGTTGGTGTGCAACCAGTTGTCTGTCGCCGCAAGTTTGTCCGCGTCGGTGCAGGTCGATCCGTTCGGGCAGTCGTGTCCGTTGTTCAATTGGTTCGGCAGGACGTACGAGAAGTTCGGCAATTGACTGTTTGCCAGATCGGTTGCGAATTGCGAAATAGGCACGAGATTGTTCGATTGCGTCGTGCTGTTGAGCACGTCCGTCAGGTACGCGAACGGGTTGTGGCGTTTGGCGTAAGGATACTGGTCGCCGCCGGTCCAGCCCACCGCGGGCAAGCTTTCAGCGTAAGACTTCCAGCTCTTGCCGGCGCTGATCATCTGCCGCACGAGGTTGTCGGCCGACACAGTGCCGGTGAAGCCGTCGTCATTGGTGATGAGCTGGCCGGTCGTCAGCATGAAGTAATTGCCGATCGAAGGGTGCGTGTTGGCGTAGTATTGCGTCGCCAGACCATAACGTTGCGCGAGGCTGTTCAAGTATGGCGTCGACGCGCTGCCGATCACGCTTTCATAGCTGTGATTTTCTTCGAGGATGAGAAAGACATGGCCGAAGTGCGGCGTTGGCGGCGAACTCGAATCCGATGTTGCGGCGGTGAAGTTGTCGAATATGACGTTGCCTGGCGGATTGGCTTCAGTCGTCCAGGTGCCGGCTTTTAACTCGAACTGAATCGCAGTCAGCGGAACGCTCGCCGTATTCCAGGCTTCGCTGTATGCCTGAACCCACGTGCCCGGGGTGCCGCTGCTCCCCGTCGCCGTCTCGAACACTACTCGGCCCGTCGCGCTGTCGTGGCGCATGCGCACGAAGCGATGATTGACCGCATTGTAAGCTACGCTACTGAGGGTAATCTTGGTGCCGCCAATGCGTTTTTGCAGGATGAGACTGCCGGCCTCGATGTAGATGCGATAGTAGTTGCCGCTGTCGCTGCCGACGGTCAACATCATGTCGGCCGATGTGTTCGACGCCGGCGGTTGTACGAATTCCACCTGCGCGTAGGCGCCCGTGAAGTTATACGAGTTGACCGAAGCCACGCCGCGGTAATGCGAGCCATTAGCGGCTGCGCCTCGCGGCAGTGGACCGATGGCGAGCTGCTGACCCACCTCGCTAATCGCGACGTTGGTATCAGTGAAGCCGCTGAACAACGCGTTGGCATTCCACTTCGAGGCGTCGATGGTGGCGCCGTTGAAGTCGTCCTGAAGGAGCACACCCGAGGTTTGCATCGGGTTCTGCTGTGACGCGGCCGCGCCTGTGAGATTGTGTGAGCAAAACCACAAAGTCACAACGCACAACAACGCGGTAAGAATGCGCGCGTATCTGGAGAGAGAGATGTCTTGTAAAGATGATTGCACTTCGATTCCCCTACTTCTGTTCGTTCCGGGAGCACTTCCCGTGAAAATAGAGAAGACCACCGAGCGCAATCATCGCACTTCAATTGCAGCGGGTGGCTCAAAGAGATTAGAGATTATTATCGTTCGGCTTTGAGCTGTCAAAGAGGCAATTGGTCTAACCCATCTGCATAGTTCAAAAAGCGAATCAATTATTAGCCTATATGCGTCTACAGTAGTTAGGAAATCACAGAAGATTTCTGAAGGTCGTCATATATACAGGGGCACAATGGCCGCAAAAATCAAGCACATCGTCACTCTAATGATGGAGAACCGGTCTTTCGATCATATGCTCGGAGGATTAAAGGCGCTGGACCCAAGGATCAATGGTCTCAACGGAGATGAGTCGAATCCAGGCAGCGACAACAACCCCGTGCAGGTCAGGCCGGATGCCGAATACCAGGGACAACTCGACCCCGATCCGGATCACCATTTTCCGGGCGTGAACCTGCAGTTGTACGGCGACGAGGGAGCGCCTCCAGCTGAGCCTACTATGACCGGGTTCATCAAGAGCTATTTCCAGCAGCGTCGTGATGCCAATCATTCGCAGAAGATCCTGTATTATTTCAAACCCGAAAAGATCCCGATCCTCACTGGCCTCGCACGAAACTATGCGGTGTTTAACGGCTGGTTTTCTTCGATCCCCGGGCCGACCCTTTGCAATCGTGCTTTTGCCCACTACGGTACTTCGTTCGGTCAGGTCGGCATGAACCTGTTTTATTTGAACGTTCCCTACGCAAGCATCTATGAGCGCATGGTAAATGCCGGTCACACCTCGAAGCTCTACTATTTTGATCCGCAAAGCTCGTCGTTGGAAGTGGTCAATCTTCTCAAGAATCAACCGAAACTGTTTGGACTGTTCGAGGATTTCCTTTCGGATTGCAAAAAGAATCGACTCCCCGAGTACAGCTTCGTCGAGCCGAACTACAGCGATCACGATAGCGATGGCGGCGAGATTCTCGCATCTGACCAGCACCCGGACCATCACGTCCTCGCTGGCGAAGCGTTTATCGCACAGGTCTACAACGCGATTCGTAAGAACCCAGAGCTTTGGAAGAGCACCTTACTGCTGATCACCTATGACGAGCACGGCGGCATTTATGATCATGTCCCCCCGCCAACCTGCACGCCGGATGGGTTTGAGGCAAAGGCGTCTGATACCGGGACCGGCGCGCCCTTCTTCTTTGATCGGCTGGGAGTGCGGGTGCCGGCGATTCTGATCTCGCCATGGATCCCAAAGGGAACGGTAATACCCGGCCCGGAAGACCCCGTCAATGGCCGGGTGTTCGAACATGCCAGCATCCCGGCAACTGTGATGAAAGCCTTTGGAATCGACGACGACAACCGCTCACCTCGCGAGAAGGCCGCCGACACCTTTCTTGATTTTCTTTCGGATACGATGCGACCCGATAACGATTGCCCCGTACTCAAATAGAAGCGTCAATAGGAGGCAACTCAGGAAATGGCAAAATCCAAAAAGGCAGCCGGTGCTCCAAAGTCGCCGGATGTGATTCGCGTTCTACGACCACCCAAAGACGCATTCAATAAAGCGCGCCCAGTATCCGACCTCTTGTGGACGCAAGTGGAACATCTGGCGGCCGTCGTGCGCAGAGCGATCGACGATCGCAGACGTGCTGTTAACACTGAGGGCGAGGCCAGCGCGTTTATCGCGAAGATGACCAACATTCTTAATTCACTTAATGATGGAGACAGCTAAAGTATTTAGGAGTCGTATGCGACGAGCCAAGTTTTTCCCGGTTGCCGTTCTTCTCGTCCTGACAGCACTCGCTCAGGCCCAGGAGAGTGAGCTGCGGTCCGAGTTTCGCCGTGAAGGTGATCAGTTCAAAGAGAATTGCACGAAGTTCAGTCTGAAGTCAGTCGTTGGCTGTGGTGAAGTTTTCTTCACCGGCCATCCGCTGCACATCGCGGTGGGCAGCCTTGCGCCGCAAAACGGCTTCGGCGTCGGTCCGGCGTTTGTTGCACACTGGACTCCGAACAATGATTGGCGATTGAATTTGAACGCAGACGGAGTTGTCTCCACCAACGGCTCGTGGCGGGCCGGTGCTTACCTGAAGGCTGTTCACACAAAGATAAACCCCGGAACTATCGAGGTCCGGCCGTTTCCCATATTCAACGTCTATGTGCAGACGACGTCACTGAACAAAGTCGGCTACTTTGGATTGGGCCCGGACACGTTGCGCTCAGACGAATCGTTTTTCGGCATGAGGGAGAGCATCGTAGGGACGAACGTTATTTATCCTGTTGCGTCCAAGGCGCTGAATCTGTCGTTTTACGGCGAAGCTAACGGACGTTTCGTTGAAATACGTGATAGTCGTGATGGTGGGGCACCGTCTATTGAGCAGCGCTTCACGGAAGCGACCGCTCCCGGCTTAACAAGCCAACCGTCGTACGCACAATTCGGCGAGGGCATACGCGTTCGACCTTCGCTGTTTTCGGGCGCGATAAAACTCAACTACTCTGTGCTCTATCAGCAATTCGTTGCCGCCGGTGATTCGCGGTTTTCATTTCAGCGGTTGACCCTGGACTTAACGCATCAAATCCCGCTTTACCGGAATCAGAAGGGGACCACGCTGGCACGCGACCACAACGGTCCGGACGACTGCTCGTCCGAAGTAACCTCCAAAGAGCACAATTGCCCGTCGGCGACTGCGCCCGTCACTAGAAATCGTGAAGGAAACATAGGACTTCGGTTGCTGCTCACCGAATCGTTTACTTCGACAGGGCACGTCGTTCCGTTCTATTTCCAGCCGACTCTGGGCGGCTCCGATATCGATGGTAAAGCATCGCTGGCCAGCTATCAGGACTATCGCTTTCGGGCACCCAATCTTTTGCTGTTGCAAGGTAACATCGAGCACTCACTCTATGGTCCGATCGGCGTAACCTTCCTGGCGGAAACCGGAAAAGTTGCGCTGACACGTGGTGACATAGAATTCAAACACTTCGTCCACAGCTACGCGGCAGGGCTGACGCTGCGAGCGGGAGGATTCCCGATGGTCAGCTTGAGATTTGCCTGGGGCGGAAACGAAGGCACTCATAACACCGTGTCAATGAACAACTCACTGCTTGGAGGCTCGTCGCGCCCCAGCTTGTACTGAAAAAGAATCACCTAATAGTCAGGACGGTTGCGTTCGATGGCGTGAAGTAAAGGATTCTTCTGGAAATTGTGTGAGCGTGTGGTCGAGAATGGTTTTCGAGGTAGCTTTGAGCTGCGGAACTCAATGAGGGACACCGACGCGCTGCACTAAGTCTTGAAATCGCGGGTCTGCCCGAATCCCATCCCAGAACGGGTCGCACTTGAGTCCCGCTGTTATCGGATCGCTTTCCGCGACGGCTTTTTGAAGCCATCTAATTGCTTCGTCGTTTTCTCCTATTCGCAGATGCTCCTTAGCGACGTCAGTGTATGTGCCAAAAGCGGGTTGATCGTTTCGTTTTGACTCCAGTTCCATCACCTTTTGCCAGAATCCTCTCCAGCCAGAAGCCTGATATGCCCCTGTTAACGCTTCGACCACTTTGAAATCCGTTCCTGAAACAGCAAGAAGTTTCATATGAGTTGCGCACGCTTCGACGTATAAGCCTTTCATTTCATAACAGTCCTCAAGCCAGCCGTAGGTAGTCCGAAAGTGCGGATCTAATTCCAACGCTTTTTTGCATTGTTCTATCGCCTCGTCATAGCGACGACCAAAATAAAGTATCTGCGCGTAGACTCTGTAGTTGAAAGGCGCGAGTGGGTCGATCTCAACAGCGCGCTTGATCTGTGAGATCGCGTCATCAGTCCGAAGGACTTCTGCAAGAAAAGCCGCATACCAACGACGCGCAGGAACAAGGTTTGGATTCAGATCGACGGCGCGTCTGAACTCCCTCTCTACGGCATCGTACGCGAGTCCGTTTTGGATGTCGTTCCACAAAGCATATCCCAATGCGAGGTGAGCTTCCGCGAGCGCGTCGTCAAGCTCGACGGCGCGCGCGGCTGCTCGGTTGGCCTTCGACAAAAACTCTTTCGCCGGCTGGTCCGACGGAAAGTTGATCAGCGAATCATAAGCTTCGGCGAGTCCTGCATAAGCCAGAGCATAATTAGGATCGATCCTCGTCGCCTGCTCAAAACAACCTAGTCCCGTTTTAATATCGCGAGTTGATCGTCTATCGAGGTAGAAACGGCCTTGCAGGTACAGTTGATACGCCGCGTTGTTTTCTGTGTACAACTTTGCGATCATCTTCTGCTCTTCGGAGGAGGGCTTGAGAAGGAGCTTGCTCGCAATATCGCGCGAGATGTCCGATGACAACTGGATGATCTCGGAAAGCTTTCGGTCATACCGCTGGCCCCATATCTGATGATTGTCCCTCGGATCAACCATCTCGAGATTGATTGAAATGCTATCCCCGTGCGAGACGAGTTGTCCCAACGCGACTGCCTGCACTTTCAACTCACCCGCGGTTGTCTGCGGGTCTATCTCTTTGCCTTTGTATCGGAACACCGAGCTGTGCGACATAACTCTCAGATTCGACACGCGCGATAGATTATTGATCACGCTGTCGGTGATTCCATCGGCAAGATAGTCGAGGTCCGCGTTACCGCTAACGTTCAACAAAGGCATCACTGCCAGCGAACCTATCGCTGTCGGGTTGGTCACATCACCGCTGCGCAAAATCCGAAACACCAAAAACAATGCGAGACCGAGAACCAAAGCTGCGAGACCGACCACCGCCAGTCTCCGACCAGATCGAACGCGAGACAATCGCGTGATTCGAGTAATCAAACTGCGGCTCGGCGTGACGTAAGGTACTGTTGCATCTTCAAGCAAGCTTGATCCTGAAACGCCCAGTGATTGTGCAACGCGCGACAGATCGTCTTTCAACTCGCCTATTGATTGATAACGGCGCCCAGGTGCTTTGGCCATCGAGCAGTCGATGATCGAAGCGAGCTCCGTTGGAACGTCCCTGTTGGATTGGCTCACGGGCTTGTGCGATTCATTGATTATCGCGTTCAATGTCTCCGGCTGCGATTTCCCCCTGAACGGAAGTTGACCCGTCGCCATCTCGTACATCAAAACGCCAAATGAAAAGATGTCGCTGCGATGATCCGTACGCTCGCCGCGGGCCTGCTCCGGCGACATATAAGCCGGAGTGCCTAAGATCATTCCGCTGTGGGTAAGTTCGGTTTCTGCCCGGCTCATTCGAAGTGTAGCTTCATCCATCAACTTCGCGAGTCCGAAGTCGAGTACCTTTACCTGCCCGCGCGGCGTAACAATGATATTGGTGGATTTGATGTCGCGATGAATGATCGCTTTGTCGTGCGCGGCAGAAAGGGCGTCGGCAATTTGCAAGCTTGCGGCCAGCAGGTTTTTGACACTCAGCGGTTGACTGGCCATCAGTTGCTTCAAGGTCCTGCCCTCGACGTATTGCATTGCGATGAAGCATTGTCCCTGGTCTTCGCCTATCTCATGTATTGTACAGATATTCGGATGATCGAGCGTAGCAGCTAGCTGAGCTTCGCGTAGAAAGCGCGCTCGCGCCTGGCTATTGTCGGTGAGTGTCTCGTGCAGCAACTTGATTGAAACGTTGCGCTCGAGACTGATGTCGCGCGCCAGGAAGACCTCTCCCATTCCCCCAGCGCCGAGCGCAGAAATAATTTCGTAATGGCCGATACGCCCGCCCACCGTCACGTGCCTAGCTCCCGTTACACCGAGATCTACCTGTGAATCGGACGCGGGTGTTTCGATGAAACTGCCAGCGCGCTCGTGTGCCGCAAGCAGGGATTCAACCTCGCGACGCAACGAAGGATCTTCGGCGCAAGCCCCATCCAGAAAAGCAGCGCGTTGGGTTGGGTCGCGCTCGAGGGCAGCATCAAACAATTCATCAATTTGTCGCCAGCGATCAGGTTTCACTGGTCGTCCCTTCCGTCAGTTCACGAAAAAGCCACGCCTTAGCCTTCAGCCATTCTCGCTTTACCGTGATCTCCGAAATATCCAGTGCCTCAGCTGCCTCTCGCGAGCTCAGCCCCGCGAAATGACGCAATTCGACGATCCTCGCTTTTCTCTCATCCACCGATGCAAGTTTCGTCAGCGCTTCATCGAGAGCCAACAATTCCTCGCTCTTCTGTTCGGATACGATGGCTGCCTCATCCAGCGATACCTGTTGCGGATCGATTCCACGCCTGACGCGATTGCGCGCACGTGCGCGGTCGACCAGCAGATGACGCATCACTCTGGCCGCCACGGCAAAGAAATGCGCCCGATTTTTCCAATCGATCACCGGCTGGCCGGCAAGGCGCAGGTAAGCCTCGTGGATTACCGCCGTCGTTTGAAGGGTGTGGCCCTCGCGTTCGCGTTTCATGCATCGGCTGGCAATTCGGCGCAGCTCATCGTAAACGAGCGGGATGAGCCT
>Ga0075425_100005663_pt1 | contig 13009 bp, 5 predicted proteins | sample SoiMethybrSBSTD4_FD_75300 | JGI IMG/M metagenome (GOLD analysis project Ga0075425, IMG submission 75300) | Bulk soil microbial communities from a Populus tree surrounding site in Tennessee, USA - Soil MetaG P. TD hybrid SBSTD4 | ecosystem: Environmental > Terrestrial > Soil > Tree plantation...
TCGTCTGCCGAATCTGTCCGAGAGCGCTCCATAACTCGGGATTGCGAACAGCTCGACGATGGCCGCGATCGCAATCGCCTTCAATACCAAAGAGCTGGCGAAACCGATCTTCGGCTGCGTTGCGTAGGTTAGAACAAAGACCGTGTACAAATAAAAAGCACCGTTCTCAGCCAGACGCGCGCCCATTGCCAGGATGACGCTTCGAGGATGATGTTTGAGAGCGTCGAGGATTGGCATCTTCGCGCCGGCGCCAGACTCTTTGAGCTTGGTGAACACCGGTGGCTCAACAACCGCGAGCCGGATGAACAGTCCCACAACCACAAGCAGAATGCTCATCAGGAAAGCGATGCGCCAGCCCCACGAAAGCAGAGTTTGCTCGGGGAGCTTCGACAGCTGCCCGAACATCAACGTCGATAGCAGCAGTCCTGCCGGCACCCCGATCTGAGGCCAGCTTCCGTAGAATCCGCGTTTTCGTGCGGGCGCGTGCTCAACAGCCATAAGCACCGCGCCGCCCCATTCCCCGCCAACGCCAAACCCCTGGGCGACTCGCAACACGATGAGCGAAATTGGCGCCCAGATCCCGATTTGGTTGTAAGTCGGCAGACAGCCAATCAGGAAAGTCGCGATGCCCATTATCAGAAGCGTGAGGATCAGCATGGACTTGCGTCCGATCTTGTCGCCGTAGTGTCCGCAGACGATTCCCCCGATTGGTCGAGCAGCGAAACCGACCGCATAGGTGCCAAACGAAGCAAGGGTGCCGGTCAGCGGATCGTAGTTTGGGAAGAAGAGTTTGTTGAAGATCAGGGCGCTTGCGGTGCCGTAAAGGAAGAAGTCGTACCACTCGATCGTGGTGCCGATGAAGCTTGCAATTGCGACGCGTCTGATCGATGAATTTGCATTGGAGTTTTTCAAGTCAAGCGATACTGCATCGTGGCGCACAAATTAGTCAAGGAGGGTAGGGTCATACCCACAATCTTCAGTTGTGGGCCCTTGAATTTCGACCTACGAACGCGGCAGCGCACCTCATACCCACAACTTCAGAAGGTATGAAAAATCCTCTCCACCCCAGCGGGGTGGCATATTTGTAGAAAGGGACTCGCGGGGATCCGCACCCAGCGGGGTGCTATATCGCTCTTTTCCAATCGGCCAATTTGTTTCAAAGCAGCAGCTTTCTCTTAATGCAGAAGAATATTGCACCCCGCTGGGGTGCGGCTGCTGCAATGCGCGCTTCTTCTACAAATATGCCACCGCCGCTGGGGTGGAGAGGAATTTTTCAAAGTTCTTCAGGTGGTTATTTTAAGAGTTGAAATTGCCGCGAGCTTAACCGATTCGTGCGCTTTGGCCGCCATCGACCGGCAAAACAACACCCGTAATAAATCCCGCCTCATCCGAAGCGAGAAACAGAGCCGCGTACGCCACGTCCCACGCGGTTCCCATCTTTCCACCCAGCGGAACTCTGCCGTCCCTTTCGCGAATCAAATCGGACTTCGGAATACCGCGCGCCCTCGAAATCCCCTCGATCGCCATCGGAGTGTTCATCAGACCCGGCATTATCGCGTTAGCCCGAATGTTGTACTTCGCGTTTTCCAAGGCGATCTGATGAGTTAACGCGTTTACTCCGGCCTTTGATGTTTTGTAAGCAACAATACCCGCGGAACAGATCGCGGCAATCGACGAGATGTTGATGATTGATCCTGATCGCCGCTCTCGCATGACTGGTAGAGCGCTCCTGCAGGACAGAAACATCCCCTTGAGGTTGACGCTCATTATTCGATCCCAGGACTCCTCGGTTAGGCTCAGGATTTCATCATCGCCTCCGCCAATGCCCACGTTGTTGTGAAGAATATCGATACGGCCGAAGCTTCGCATTGTCTCCTGCACAAAATTCGCGCAGTCCTGTTGTTTTGTGACATCAGCTTGAACGACGATCGACGTTCCGTTTTCAGCCTCAATTAGAGACTGAGTTTCACGCGCGGAATCAACATCGGCGTCGACCAGCACCACGCGTGCGCCTTCTCGAGCGAAGAGAATCGCAGTTGCGCGACCATTGCCAATCGTATCGCCGGGAGTTTGGCCCGCACCGACTATAATCGCGACTTTATCCTTTAGTCTCATCGGAAAATCCCTCGAAGCCCTCTTCCAGCTGAATTCCCGTTGAGTTGAGCACCATTGACACTAGTTTGTACTGCCCGGCAGTGAAAATAAGGTCGAGCATTTGCTGAGCGTCGTAACGTTCCGCAAGGGCGCTCCAGGTTTCGTCAGAGATGAACGTGTCGGTGTTCAGCTCGTCGACCGCGCGCAGCAAAGTCGCTTCAAACGGATCGATTCCTGGCGCTTCGGGACCGCGCTGAATGATGCCGAAGTCGTCATCGTCGAGACCGATCTGTCTGCCGATTGCTTTGTGATGTCTCCATTCGTACTCAGCCTGACTCAACCAGCCCATGCGCAGGATCACTATCTCACGATCGCGAGCAGGGAGCGTCGATTGAGACAGGGTATGACCAGCAAACACAAGCCATTTGGAGAACAGCTGTTTGTGTCGGGCAAGCGTTTTGAAGATGTTGAAAACCTGTCCGTTTCGTCGCAGTTTTTCGAGAAGTTCGCGAGTGTCGTCGTCCCACTCGGATTCAGGAAGAACTGGAACTCGAGGTTGTTTCAATCTCATTTCGTGTCCTGTTGTTGGAGCGAGGGAGCGCACGCGTCTCGGCGTGCGTAGGTTGTTTACCGAAATAACACGTGTTTACCAGGCCTTATGCTGCTGGTGTTTCGAAACGCACACCAGTCGCGTGCGGTCCAGCCAAAGAGATCTCAGTTTTCGATACGAAGGTGGAGCTTCACGAGCGTCGGCCCGCCAGGTTTCGCATTCACCCGCAAGATGGTTTGTGGAAGCGGGTCTCCCTGAGTCAGCATTCGTGAACCGTCGCCGCCTGCCGTTTTTTCGACGCCGGTGTAAGGAAGCCCAGCGCCGCCCTCAAGCTCGAAGCGCTCGACGCGACCACCCCAGTCCTTCTCCCACGATGCAACTTTGTCTGCGGGAACGGGCGCCGCATCCGACAAGCTCTGCAGCTCAGGAATCTGACTCGGGGATGCAATTATGATGAGCAGCTCACCGACGTGATCGGCCCGACTGCGGGTCAACGTAAAATAGGGCGGATTGTCGCCCTGACCCGGGAATTCGATGACCTTCCCGCCGACAACCGAGTTGTTGCCGCCACGAGTACGCGCCGTAGGAAAAATTACAAAAGGATCACCGACGCTGCCGTTGGAATACTCTTCGCGATCGATGACGTAAAGAAAACCGGTCGACGGAGACTCGATGCTGAGCCTGACTCGCTCGCCTTCTTTGAGTTTCGCATCGGCCTCGATTCGCTCTGCGGCCCATTCTGTATTCTGAGACGGCTGGTGTTCGAGAATCCTTGCGTCCTTGCTGTCGGTCGAACGCGCTTGCCGCAGACGCCACAGGGTGACACCGATGACTGCTTCGCCGGCGGCGCTTTTGTGTGCGTCGGAAGATGAAACATTCGAGGTGGCAGATCGACACGTTCGAGGCTGTTTCGGATCTGCAGGAGCGTTCGCCGCTGGCCGGTTTTCTTCTATCTTCTTTACGTGCAACCCGCGAGTCTGATCCTGCGGCGGCCACGGGTATGCGACGCCGATTACATTGCCGATGCAGAGAAACATGGAAACAAGCCTAAGTTTACGCGACCAGTTGCCTGTTGAGCTTATGAAAGAACTCCGGAGAAAACTTGTTGTTAGCATATCAATTCTTGATTTCCAAGCCTACGGTCTGGCTACGACCATTGGTTGAGATTCAGGTTCGCGCCTATAGAAAACCCGCGGACGTTGCACGCTCCGTTTGTCATCATCGACCTTCTCCTCGCCTTCGACAAACGAAACCGTGTGCTTGAGACCTCGGCCTTCTTTGATTTTTGCCTCCTGCATCTTTGGCACGCGATCGGTGGCATAATCGAGCCACTCACGAAGAACGACCTGACCGTCCTTCGGTTCCTCATCCGCCGGCGCCGACTTCAGCCCTTCTTCAACCAGCGCGTACGTAAGGTATCCATGACCAAGCTGCTCGGCTTCCATTGCTGCTTGATAGCTCTGCGCTGCAGTCAGAATGTACATTCCTTTTTCATAGGCAAGTTGAGCCAGTCCTTTGGAATTCATCGGCCCGCGCCGTTTCTCCTCGGCTTCGAGCGCCTGTCCGCTGTTGCAGGCGTCAATGACCATCAACAGGTGGCCGGCATCGATTCCTTCGCAAGCCTGCTCGAGCTCAAGATCCGACACGCTGTGAGCCAGAATCGTTTTAAGGCCGGCCTCATCGAGTTCAGTGCGCGAGCCCGCATAACCAAGATCGTGAGGAATTAGATAGAAGCGCTGATCTTGAGCGGTGCCGTGTCCCGCATAAAAGACGACCACAGCGTCTTCGGGTTCCGCCGCCTTTATTCTTCCGAGCGTTTCGGGCGCACCCGCGGGCGATTTCGCATCGGTCGAACCCGCTAACTTTCGAATCGCGTAGATAATGTTGGCCTTGGTTGCGTCCTTGTCGAACAGTGAGGTCACTTCGATCTGTGCAAACATGTTGAGCTTCTTTTGTTGCCGCTCAACTTCTTCGGCGAAGGCTCGACCATCAGCGGCCGCGTACTTGAGGTTATACGCCTGGTTTGCATATTCATTGACGCCGATTGCCAGAATGTGAAGCGTCGCAGGTCTCTTCAATGAATCGGCGCCGTTAATTGCCAAAGTAGCATCGACGCTCTTCACATTGTCTCGATTGAATGCGTACGCGGTCAGCAGGTTCGACCCGGCTACGGCGCTCACGGTTGTTTCCAGCTGAGATGTGGGTTGCCCCTTCATCACGTCGCCTCGCCAGACCTTCACCAACGAGCCGTTGCGGAACAACCGAACATCCTGGGCTCCGGCCGGCGCATCGGTTACCGTAACGCGAACCTTCAGCGCTCTCGCTGCAACGTTTGTTACCTCACCGTCCGCGGTCTCGATCTTGAGCCGGGGTTGGCGGCGGTCTTTTTGCGAGATATCTATCGCTGCGGCGACTTTCTTGCCGGCTACGAGGTCGGGCAGCAGTCCCGGACGAAAATACTCGTTGAAAAAGATTTCGACCGGAGAGACATCGTAGACATTTTGAGAGAAGCGCCAAAGGATCTGGTTCCACCCTCCGGGCGAGCCGTCGAACAAACCATCCGGAGTCACGACCAGCCAATCGTCTCCTTTGTTCAAACTCACCAGAGTCGCGACCAGGTCTCCGGTCTGCGGGTTCCACAAGCGCGAGCTTCCGTCGTCGCTGCCGGAAACGAGGAATCGGCTGTCAGGACTAAACGAAAGAGCAGTGATTGGACCGCTGTGTCCTTTCAAACTGCGAACTTCTTGTCCCGTTGCGAGATCCCAAATCTTTATTAAGCTGTCTGTTCCTCCAGAGGCGAGAAACCGCGAGTCCCTGCTGAACGCGAGGCGCGTTATGAAATTTTTATGACCCGAAAGAGTTCTCAGCTCGGTTCCAGTTTTCGGGTCCCAGATTTTTATAGTGAACGTCAGGTCTTCAATGGAGAAATTGTCGGCGGCCGCCGGATCAAATCCGCGCTTCATCGACCAATGCGCCGACGCCAGTTTCTGAGAATCCGCGCTCCAACTTAAGCTGCTAACGCTGACCGAGTTCGCGGCTCTAAGCGATTTCAACTCTTGCCCTGTTGCGATATCGCGGAGGGAGATCGGCGCGGTCATGCCGACGCAGGACGCGAGGGTCTTTCCGTCGGGACTGAAAGAAATGGCTGAGCTTGCGACCGCGGTATCGGCGGTCATCTCATTGAAGAACCCGCCGGACACCGGGAGCTCCTGGAGCTGATGTCCGTTACCCGAATCGATGAGCCGAAGATTGGTACTTTTGTTGGGCGAGGCATTGGGCGATGTCGGCGACATTCCAATCGACTCCAACACTGCCATTCCAGCGCTGAAGTCACCTTTGTTCATCGCCTCCTGAGCCTTCTTCATTTGCTCCTGCATTTTCTTCGGATCTTTCCGCATTTGCTCCATGATCTTCGACATGTCTGGCATCGGGATCTGCGTGGGAACATTTGCGGGCGCCTGAGTGGCCGGCTTCGCGACCTGCGGACCCACAGTTCCTCTGCGACGATTCTTTTCGATCAATGCGATGGTCGATCCGTTTTCAGTGAAGCTAACGTTGCCGAGTTCTTTTCCCGGCGCGAGAGTTATGCTCGACACCTCTTTGCCAGTGTCCGCCTCCCAGACCTTCGCGACAGGTTGGTTATCGCTGCCGGCAATCACAAGTTTTCCGTCCGCGCTGAGCAGCCCACTACGTTCAAGCCGGCCATCTTGACGCGGGTGCGAGTACTCGTCCGGGAGAACCAGACCGCGCTGCACGCCACCGGTGTTCAACTCCCAACGGCTTATTGCTGAAGTCCCGCCGATCGTCAGCGTTTTGCCGTCAGGCGCAAAAGCAATGTCGCTAATCGGCATTGCCGCTCCACTCAGTGATTGAATCTCGCGACCGGTGGCGGTATCCCACAGCTTTATTCGATTGTCGGTTCCAGAGGTGGCGAGCATCTTACCATCTGTGCTGAAAGCCATGGCCCCAACGACGCCGGTGTGGCCCATAAGCGTGTACACGGTTGAGGTCGAATTGATATCAACAACAGCGACTCGAGAGTTCTCGGTGATCATGGAGATCAATCGCCGGTCTGGGCTGAAGAGGAATTTACCGGCAAGCACTCCAATGCTCGGATCAGATGCGCTGCCCGAGATCCGCGGAGTATTGAAACTCTTTATTTCGCGGCTAGCAAAAACGTCAAAGATCGTGAGCGTGTTTTCGTCCCGCACCGCGATCGAGCTCCCGTCCATCGAGAACCCTATGCCTATGCGGTCGTCACTTCGAACCCCAAACTGGATCGGCCTGGTCGACAGCTTCACGCTCTTTATCTTCCTGGCGCTAGCCGTATCCCAGAAAACTATTTGTCGCGTGGTTGTAGCATCGAGCCCGCCCCTCTTGCGCGACGCATCCGTGGTTTCCGTCATTGCCGCGGCTACTCTTCCGTCTGGGCTCACTGCATAACTGTCCTGGGTCAGGTTCTGTTCATGGTCACCAAGGGAAAGAGGAGTCATCTCGCGACCGCTCGTGGTATCCCAGAGTTTCAGCGCATCGTGATGAAGATTTGTGGCGGCCAGGATTCCGCCGTCGTCGCTCATTGCCGCGCTCATGAGACCAACAGCGGTTGGCAAAGCCGTGGAGTTTAGCTCACGGCCGGACTCGACTTCCCATCGACGCACACGCGCATCCGCCATCGCGATGAGCGTGCGTCCATCGGCGCTAAATCGGAATGGTCGAGTGAATGAGCTCACCCCTATCGTAGCGCTTGAACTGTCGAGCTGACGGAGCAAATGTCCGGAAGCTACATCCCACAGCTTTATTGCGTTGCCGTTGATGCCCATCGAAGCGAGCAATCGCCCGTCTCGACTGAAGCAAATCTGTGATTGAGGAGACGTGACCCCTGCCTGCAAAACGATCTCTGGCCGGCCTCCGCCCGATTTGTTTTGGCTTGCAGTGTCGCTGGCTGAATTCGCCGGTTTAACATTGAGCCCGCGGTCATCCTTTGGTTTTGTCTCCTGCGGGCGTGAGTGGGCCGATCCGATGACCGATGAGACAAGAATTACAATAATGAGGATGCTAAGCGAGCGGTTTCGGGAAAGAAGCTTCATCGGGAATTCCTCCCAGGCCTGCGGTACGATTGTTCGAGGAGAAGATAGGGATTTTAGCGGAATGATCGGGATTAATCGACGGCGATTGAAAGCTGTTATGCAACAGCCTGCCACCACCGACCTTGCGTCGGTGGAGCCATGAGTGGTCGGCTACAGCAACGCGGCGGTCCCTGCCACCACCGACCCTTCGTCGGTGGAGCGATGAGTAGCCTGCTAAGACGAACTGGCGCGGCCTCGGCCACCACCGACCTTGCGTCGGTGGGGACATGACTGGTTTGCTAGGCGGCGCGCGTCAAGCAGCACGTCCTATCCCTTAACCAACTAGTTATGTCCCCACCGACACAAGGTCGGTGGTGGCCGAGGCCGAGCCAGTTCGTCTTACCAGACTAGTCTTGTTCCCACCGACACAAGGTCGGTGGTGGTTGTGACTCAATCAATTAGTGCGCCGGCGGCGGGCGTAACTCGTACTCGCGTGGCGGTTCGACACCCATCAGGTATCGAACAAAGTAGTCCCACCGTCGCCGCACCATGTACGGTTCATTACCAAACCCATGACTGCGATTCGGGAGAAGTATCAGATCGAAATCCTTATTCGCCTTTATCAATTCGTTGACAACCAGAAGCGTGTTGTAAGGCGGGACGTTGGTGTCCATAGTCCCGTGCGCCAACAACAGATGGCCCTTCAGATTCTTAGCTATGTTCTGATTCGCCTGGTCATCGTAGTTTGTGGTTCCATCGCTTTTTCTTTCCAGCAATCCTTGGTAGCGCTCGCCCCAATCGTCTTCGTAGCCGCGATTGTCGTGATTGCCGGCTTCGGAGATGCCTACCTTGAAGAAATCCGGATAGCGGAACATTCCATCGGCAGCCGCAAATCCACCTCCTGAGTGACCCCAGATTCCGCATCGATCGAGATCGATCCACGCATACTGTGACGCCAGCTGCTTCATCGCGGCTATCTGATCGGGAAGAGTATTGTCACCCATATTGCCGTAATAAGCGTCGTGAAATCTCTTTGATCGAGTTGGATTTCCCATTCCATCGATCTCGACTACGATGAACCCCAATTCTGCAAGCGACTGTGAGTCACCCCTTGACGCCTCGAATGAACGGGTTCCTACGCTTCCGCCCTGCGGACCGGGATAGATGTGATTGATGATCGGGTAGCGCTTATTGGTATCGAGATTCGTCGGTTTGTACATCAAGCCATAGAGATCCGTAGAACCGTCGCGCGCTTTGACGGTTATCGGAATCGGCGGTTTCCATCCGGATGCCACGAGCCGCGTGATGTCAGCCTTTTCAATGGTTGCCAACATCTTTCCTTCCGAATCTCGCATTACCGTTATCGGCGGAAGATCCGGCTTTGAATAGCTGTCGACGAAATAACGGCCGCCCGGCGACAAGCTAACATCGTGATTGCCATCTTCGGGAGTGAGCAGAGTCAAACCTTTTCCGTCGAATCCAATTTTGTACAGATGAGTGAAGTACGGGTCACGACCCTTTTCTCGTCCCGCAGCGAGGAAATACAAGAGTCGATTTTTTTCATCCACTCTCAAAAGCTCAGTTACAACCCACGATCCGCTGGTAATCTGGTTCTTAAGCTGGCCATTCGCCAGATCGTACAGATAGAGGTGACCCCAATTGTCGCGCTCCGAAAACCAGATCACTTCGTTTGAAGCAGGCAAGTACCTCCAATTCGGGCGGTTTCCGCTTCCTGATTCGTACTGAGTGGGCACGAGCTCTTCAAGAATGTCTCGAATTGAACCTGTTGCCGCCTCCGCCACTCGCAGCTGCGCGCGCTTGTGATCGCGAGACACTGAGACAAACGCCAGGCGGCTGGAGTCAGGACTCCACTCGACATCCGCCCATTCGCCCTCCGAACAAATCAGATCGTCGCACAGCGTCGATCGATGCTGGTCTGCCGGCATCGCAAACCGAACCACCTTCGAAGAATCCACATCGATGATCACTCGTTGAATTGTCGTTACCATAGAGTCTCCAGGCAACGGATACTTCCACGCCTGAAGCTCCGGATGACCTACTTTTGTGTTGGCCAAATACATCTCGCCGACGCCGCGCTGATCCTGTTGAAACGTAGCAATCTTCTTTGAGTCAGGAGACCAGAGGATTACCGGGCGATCGCTTCTGATCCAACCCGCGTTGTCGGTTGCGTAACCGAAGTCTCGAGCCCCATCAGTCGTGAGTTGTTTCTCTTTTCCAGTCGCAACATCGCGAACCCACAAATTAAAGTCACGAATAAATGCAGCGCGTTTGTTGTCGGGTGAAAGGACGTCCAGACCCAGTCCGCGGGTAAAGCCTTCCGTTGCCGTCGAGGGGCGCGCTTCGGCTTTGCATTTGAGTGATTGAAGATCGCACTGCCAGTCTCTATCTGCCACTTTGAACGAAGCAAGTTGCCGCCCGGAGCTGAAATCAAGAGCAGTTAAGGGCAAGTGTCGAGCATCGAGACTCGCACCGGTCGCGCTAGAAAGAGCTGATGCAACCTTTGTCGAGTCGAACGCAGCCGAGCGAGTCCCGCGGGCCGGATCTATGATCACAAACTCGTCTCCGTCCGGGGTAGTCCTTCGATACCAGAAACGATCGTCAGGCGCCCAGTTAGGTTTCGGAGAATCGCCAAACACTAACGACGCAGTGTTGTAGGACATAAACTTTTCGGCGCGTGAATAGTCGGCGGCGGTAACCTTTCGCGACCCGTCGGTATTGATCTGACCAAGCGCAGGGAACGATGAGACGAAGTATACCGCGACTAGTACCGACAACTTCCTGCGACGCGCCCTGGTTGCTGCAAATAGATGCATCCCTGATTTCTCCTTGGAATTAATGACCGCGACGGTTTTATTGTGTATCCAGAGTTACCTTGCACGAGGGTCCATCACCACAACCAGCGGCTGAACATAACTTCGGCCGTTTGCCGTCAGTCTCACATTGTATTTTCCCGGTGGCACTCTTGCTTCGCTGTTGCGGTTCGCAGGCGTCCCTCTGCGGGGGTTCGCAACCGGTGTCGGCCTGAGATCCCAAAGCCAACGGTGCATTCCGGCCTTGGTGGACAGGGGCGGAGTCGGTTGGCGCCAGAATGCAGGTACATTGAGTGTCGACGGATCAACTGCCGGCGGGCGATCGTCGCTGGAATAACGACGGATCAATTCGCCGTTCAGATCCAGAATTTCAATTGTGAGCGGACCAGACACTGGTTGCCGAAGATAGTAGTCGATCATCGTCCCGTAAGGCGGGTTTGCGGCGAGTGCCTCATCGCGAGGCTTCGGGGTTCCGTACTCGTTGCCAGGAGGCACACTCATCGTATCGGCTGGACGAAACAGATAGACATCGGACCTTGCGATTTCAGGAGTGACCTGCCGAAGCGGCGTAATATTGTCGAGTACCCAAAATCCACGACCATGAGTCGCGACTACCAGGTCGTTGTCCTTAATCGCCAAGTCGCGCATCGAGCAAGGTGGCAGGTTGAGTTGAAGGGACTGCCAATGTTCCCCGTCATCAAATGAAACAAAAACACCCAGCTCGGTCCCGGCAAACAGCAAACCGCGGCGTTCAGGATCTTCTTTTACTGTTTGCGTGTAGACGCCTGACGGGAGACCGGTGATTATTTTGTGCCAGGTTTTTCCGCCGTCGTGTGTCCGATAAATGTGAGGTTCGTTGTCTTCCAATCGATGTCGGTCAACGGCAGCGTAGGCAGTGTTGAGTTCGTGATGAGACGCCTCAAGCATGACCACTTTGCTCCAGGGTGTTAGCGCGGGTGGCGTAACGTTTTGCCAGGTTTTACCGTCGTCTCGAGTCAGATGTATGAGCCCGTCGTCAGTTCCTACCCATATAGTCGAAGCGCTAAGAGGCGAAGGCGCGATCGTATAGATGACTCCTCGGCGCTTGTCTTTTGGAGCATCAGCCGCTGTCGCTTCGTCTAGATTCGATGGAACGCCTGGATCCTCACGAGAGAGGTCGGGGCTTATGGTCGACCAGCTCTCGCCGCCATTGGTCGTTTTGAACAGAAACTGATTGCTGAAATAGAGTGCCCGTTTGTCAGCTTGCGAAAAAACCAGGGGCAGAGTCCAGGTGTGCCGTGCTGGAACCGTCATGCCTCGTTCAGGCGAAACATTCTTAGCCTCGCCGGTTATGAGATTCCATCTGGTGACTACGTCGCCGAAGAGAATTTCCGGATGTAACGGATCGGGCGCTGTGTACCCCGCTTCATCACCGGCTCCGACCGGAGTCCAATCATGCATCGAGATCTCACTGTGGAGACTTCGAGAGGGAACGGCTACTGCGCCGCTGTCCTGCTGCGAACCGCTGACCCAGTAAGGAATTCGATTGTCGATGGCAACGTGATACAGCTCGGCAGTCGATTGATTGTACCACGAGCTCCAGGTCTTAGCGCCGTCCTCACTGACGACGGCCCCTTGATCGCTGGCAAGGATCATACGATTCGGATCGTCGGGATAAATCCACAGCTGATGATAATCGTCGCCGCCCGGTGCTCCCTTTATCGGCGTCCAGGTCTTGCCCGCATCAGTTGAACGATACAGCGAGGTGTTTCCTACATAAACGACGTCCTCGTTCTTTGGGTCTACGGTTGTCTTACAAAAATACCAGCCGCGGCCGAAAATGCGAGGGTCGCCTGATACCTGGCTCCAGGTCGCTCCTTCGTCGTCCGAGCGATACATTCCGCCCGCTTTTGCATCCACGATCGCGTAAATGCGCTTATGGTTTGTCGGCGAGACAGCAAGTCCGATATGGCCACAACCTTCCATTGGAATCCCGTTCGTAAGAGCTCTCCAGGTGCTCCCACCATCCGTCGATTTGTGGATACCGCTGCCAGGACCGTACGATGGCGGATAGATGCTCCAGGGCGGTCGCCGGGTATTCCACAACGACGCGTAGACAATCCTTGAATCCTGAGAATCGAACGCCAGATCGATCGCACCAACGTTTTCATTTTTGAATAAGACCTTCTCCCAGGATGCACCACCATCTCGCGATCGAAAAACACCGCGATCCGGATTTGGTCCATAAACATGACCAAGCGCTGCTACAAAAACGATATCCGGGTTCTTTGGATCGACGATCACACGTCCGATTTGCCTCGTATCATCGAGTCCGGTGTGCAACCAGGTGTTTCCGGCATCGGTCGACTTGTACATCCCGTTGCCGTAAGAAATCTGCGAACGCATATCCGCTTCGCCGGTTCCCACATAGAGGACTTCAGGTTTCGAAGGAGCCACGCCAATCGCTCCGATCGAAGCGACAGGCTGTG
>Ga0075425_100005664_pt1 | contig 13008 bp, 10 predicted proteins | sample SoiMethybrSBSTD4_FD_75300 | JGI IMG/M metagenome (GOLD analysis project Ga0075425, IMG submission 75300) | Bulk soil microbial communities from a Populus tree surrounding site in Tennessee, USA - Soil MetaG P. TD hybrid SBSTD4 | ecosystem: Environmental > Terrestrial > Soil > Tree plantation...
GGCGTCGGCGGAGTTCGACGAGAAGGCGCTCGAGAAGCGCCCCGCGGTGCAGGTCGGCGATCCGTTCATGGAGAAGCTCCTGCTCGAGGCGTGTCTCGAGCTGATGGCCACCGACGCGCTCATCGGCGTGCAGGACATGGGGGCCGCGGGGCTGACCTGCTCGACGTGCGAAATGGGATCGCGCGGCGGTGCCGGCATCGAGATCGACGTGCAGTACGTGCCGCAGCGCGAGCACGGCATGACGCCGTACGAGATCATGCTGTCGGAATCGCAGGAGCGGATGCTGCTCGTCGTCAAGAAGGGGCGCGAGGCCGAAGTCGAGGCGATTTTCGAGAAGTGGGACCTGCACGCGTCGCACATCGGTCACGTCACGACCGACGGCGTCATGCGCGTGAAGGATCACGGCAAGGTCGTCGCCGAGATTCCCAACACCGCGCTGGTGGACGAAGCGCCGGTCTACGACCGCCCGACGACGCGGCCGGCCTATCTCGACGAGGTGCGCGCGCTCGACGTCTCCGCGCTCCGCCCGGTGGCGCCGCAGGACGCGCTGCTGGCGCTGCTGGCGTCGCCGACTGTCGCCAGCAAGCGGTGGGTCTACCGGCAGTACGACACGATGGTCCGCACCAACACCATCGCCGCGGCCGGCCTGTCGGCCGGCGTGGTGCGCGTCAAGGAGACCAACCGCGGGCTCGCGATCTCGACCGACGGCAACGGCCGCTATTGCTACCTGAACCCGAGGCGCGGCGCGATGCTGGCGGTCGCGGAAGCGGCGCGCAACGTCGCCTGCGCGGGAGCGCTGCCGATCGGCGCCACCAACTGCCTGAACTTCGGCAATCCGGAGCGGCCCGAGATCATGTGGCAGCTCGTCGAGGCGATCGAAGGCATCGCCGAGGCGTGCCGCGCGCTCGACGTGCCGATCACCGGCGGCAACGTCAGCCTCTACAACGAGACGGACGGCCGCGCCATCTACCCGACCCCGATCATCGGCGTCGTCGGGGTGCTCGAGGACGCGTCGCGCGTGCTGACCCGGACGTTCCAGGGCGCAGGTGACGCGGTGATCCTGCTCGGCGAGGATCGCGGCGAGCTTGGCGGCAGTGAATACCTGAAGGTCGTGCACGGGCTCGTTCGCGGTGATGCGCCGGCGCTCGACCTCGCGCGCGAGGCCGCGCTCCTGAAGGTGATCACCGGCGCCGCGGCCGATGGGCTGCTGCGGTCGGCGCACGATTGTTCGGACGGCGGCATCGCCGTCACACTGGCCGAGTGCTGCTTCGACACCGGCGGTACCGGTGCCACGGTCGAGCTGCACGGGCCCGACGGGGCGCTCGAGCTCTTCAGCGAGTCGGCGTCGCGAATCGTCGTCTCGGTGAAAGCGTCCAACGAAGCAGCGCTCCTCGCGCGCGCCGCCGCCGCGGGTGTCCCCGCCCGGCGGATCGGGACCACCGGCGGCTCGCGCCTCGAGATCTCGGTTCACGGACAGAAGACGATCGACGTCGCGGTGGCAGCCGCCGAGCAGGTCTGGTCGACCGCGCTCGAGCAGTATTTCAAACGCGCGGTCGCATAGGGTTTTCACATGCTGGACAAGTTCAAGGACGAGTGCGGTGTCTTTGGCATCTTCGGCCACCCCGAGGCCGCCAACCTCACCTACCTCGGCCTCTACGCGCTGCAGCACCGCGGCCAGGAGAGCGCCGGCATCGCCACCGCCGACGGCGAGAAGATGCGCGTGTCGCGCGCCATGGGGCACGTCGCCGACGCCTTCGACGAGCGCGCGCTCGAGGCCCTGCCCGGGCACATCGCCATCGGCCACACGCGCTATTCGACCGCCGGCGAGAGCCGCCTGCAGAACGCCCAGCCGATCCTGATCGACTGCGCGCACGGCCAGATCGCCATCGCGCACAACGGCAACCTGGTGAACGCCAACGAGCTGCGCGATCGGCTGGTGGGCGACGGGTCGATCTTCCAGACCAGCAGCGACACCGAGGTGGTGCTGCACCTCTACGCGCGATCGCGCGAGCACAGCGTCGAGGACGCGCTGGTCGAGTCGATCTCGCAGATCTCCGGCGCCTTCTCCTTCGCGCTGCTGACGAAGGATCGGCTGATCGCCGCGCGCGATCCGCACGGCTTCCGCCCGCTGGCGCTCGGGAAGCTGGACGACGCGTATATCGTCTGTTCGGAGACGTGCGCGCTGGATCTCATCGGCGCCACCTACGTGCGGGACATCGAGCCGGGTGAGCTGCTGATCATCAGCGACGGCGGGCTGCGATCGCTCAAGCCCTTCCCGCCGGCGCCGCTGGCGCACTGCGTCTTCGAGCACGTCTACTTCGCGCGCCCCGACAGCTACGTCTTCGGCAGGAGCGTCAACGAGGTCAGAACCGAGCTCGGGCGCATTCTCGCGCGCGAATCGTCGATCGACGCCGACGTCGTCAGCCCGATCCCCGACTCGGGTGTGTGCGGCGCCACCGGCTTTGCCGAGGCGTCGGGGATTCCCATGCAGATGGGGCTGATCCGCAACCATTACGTCGGCCGCACCTTCATCCAGCCGCAGCAGGCGATCCGCCACTTCAGCGTGCGCATCAAGCTCAATCCCGTGCGCAGCGTGCTCGAAGGCAAGCGCGTCATTCTCGTCGACGACTCGATCGTGCGCGGCACGACCAGCCGGAAAATCGTCAAGATGGTGCGCGCCGCGGGAGCCAAGGAAGTGCACATGCGGATCGCCTGTCCGCCGACGATCTCGCCGTGCTTCTACGGCGTCGACACGCCGAACCGGTCCGAGCTGATCGCGGCGACGCACGACCTCGATCAGATTCGCGACTTCATCGAGGCCGACAGCCTGGCCTATCTCAGTCTCGAAGGACTGCTGCGCGCCGTGTCCCCGAACGGATCGTCGTACTGCACCTCCTGCTACACCGGCGTCTACCCGGTCGCGTTTCCGCGCGACGAGCAGTCGTACCTGCAGCTCGCGCTCAAGGTCGTCGAGTGACGCGTGCGCTGTCGCTGATCGCGATCGCCGTGGTGGGCGTCTCGCTGTCGGCGCAGGCGCCGCCCGGGCAGAATGCGTCCCGGGACCTCTTTCCCAGGGAGCTCAAGTCCGCGATCGACAATCTCGGCAAGTTCGACGCGCCGTCGCGGACCCGCTCGGCCCGCGCGATCCGGCGGGCGCCGCCCGCGCAGATCGTGCCGGCGCTGATTGAAGCCGCGGCCGGCCATGCCGACGGCTACGTCCGCTTCCGTTCCCTCGTCCTGCTGTCGGGCTTCAACGATCCGCGCGCGCGCGAGGTGATGAGCAGCTCGCTGGACGATCCGAACGATCGGCTGCGGACGGTCGCTTATGCCTACTTCGAGCACAACAAGGAGCGCGGCATGGCGGCGCGCCTGCTGAAGCTGCTCGAGAAGGAAGACGGGGAGTTCGTCCGCCCCGCGCTGACCCGCGCGCTCGCCGCCTACGGCGAGGATCCGGCCGTGCAGAAGGCGCTGACCGCGCTCGTCCTGCGCGGCATCGATCTGTACCGCAGCGCGGTGATCGAGGCGCTCGGCGACTATCACGCGGCGTACGCGGTCGCCCCGATCATGGACGTCGCGAAGCTGGACGGCCCGCTCCAGGAGGACGCCATCCTGGCGATGGGGAAGATCGGCGACAAGCGCGCGCTGCCGGTCCTGCAGGACCTGCAGAAGACGGCGCCCCGCGTCCGCCAGCCGGCGGTCGCCGCCGCGATCTGCCTGCTCGGCATCAACTGCGGATCGCACCAGACCTTCGTCACCGAGACCATGACCTTCTCGATGAAGACCACCGGCTTCCAGGATCTGCTGCGCGCCTCGGCCCGTGCGCTCGGCACGCTGGCGGCTGCCGGCCGCGAAGACGCCGCGACGGCGATCCTCGACGTCGCGGTGCCCGCGCGTGAGCCGGCGCGATCGCCGGTGGCGCTCGCCTTCGGCACGGTGGCGCTCCGCAATACGCCGCTGGCGGTGAAGGTGCTCGCGGCGCGACGGGATCTGCCCGAGGCCGCGCTCGTGCTGCGCGACGCCTTCGACATGCTCGAAGAGGATTACGAGGAAGAGCGCTTCTACGCGACCGTCCGCCGCAGTTACTGGGCCGCGCCCGAAGGGTCGCCCGATCGAAAGGTCGTCGACGCGCTCATCCAGGCGCTGGAGTTCTGACGCGTGGACTATAAGCAATCGGGCGTCGATATTGATGCCGGCAACGAGGTCGTTCGCCGCATCAAGGGGCTGGCGAGGGCCACCTTCACGCCCGGCGTCGTCTCCGAGCTCGGCTCGTTCGGCGGGCTCTTCCATCTCGCCTCGCAGGGGCTGCGCGACGCCGTGCTGGTGTCGAGCGCCGACGGCGTCGGCACCAAGCTGCGCGTCGCCTTCATGAGCGGCATCCACACCACCATCGGCGTGGATCTGGTCAATCACTGCGTCAACGACATCCTCGTGCAGGGCGCGCTGCCGCTGTTCTTCCTCGACTATCTCGCGACCGGGCGGCTCGATCCCGACGTCGCGGTGCAGATCGTCGAAGGGCTGGCGCGCGGGTGCCGCGCCAACGGCTGCGCGCTGCTCGGCGGCGAGACCGCCGAGATGCCCGGCTTCTACGCCGACGGCGAATACGACGTCGCCGGCTTCATCGTCGGGGCCGTGGAGCGCGATCGGCTGATCGACGGACGCGGCGTCGCACCGGGTGACGTGCTGATCGGGATCCCCTCGTCGGGGCTGCACACCAACGGCTACTCCCTGGCGCGCACGATCGTGTTCGATCGGCTTGGCCTCCGCGTCCACGATCGCGTCGCGGAGCTTGGCGTCAGCGTCGCCGAGGCGCTGCTCGAGCCGCATCGCTCGTACCTGCCGGTGGTGCGGCCGCTCCTCGACACGGGGCGGATCAAGGGCATGGCCCACATCACCGGCGGCGGCATCACCGACAACCTGCCGCGCGTGCTGCCGCGCGGCACCGAAGCCCTCGTCCGGCTCGGATCGTGGGAGGTGCCGCCGATCTTCCGGTGGCTGGAACGCGCCGGCGCCGTGCCGCAGGACGACATGCTGCGCACGTTCAACATGGGCGTCGGCCTGATTCTCGTCGTCGCCGCCGCCGATGCCGACGCGGTGATCGGCGCGATGCGCGCGGGCGGCGAGTCGGCCGTCCGCGTCATCGGCGAGGTCGCCGTCGCCGCCGAAGGGTGTCCGCCCGCCGTCCGCTACGAGGCCTGACCGGCGGTGCCGGTCCCGGCCCGCCACGTCACTGCTGAAACGCTCATCGGTGCATTCGTCGCCGCGTCGGTGGCGGTGATGGCGGCCGGTTACCTCATGGACGCGGCCGGGCTCGTCATGCACCCTGCGATCCTCGGCGGCGTCGCGGTCGCGGTCGGTGCCGGCGCGCTCGTGACGTTCCGCGAGCGGTCGGCGCCGCCTCCCGGATCCTTGGCGCTGTCGTTGGTGGTGATCGCGTCGGCCGCCGGCTATCTGTTCTGGCTCGCGTCTCCGTCGCTGCTGCCGGTCACCGACGGGCCCGACGTGGTCCATCACCTGCAGTTGATTCACCTGATTCAGCGGACGCACCGGCTGGCGCACGATCCTGCGCTGGTGCCGTATCTGCTGGAGATGACGAGCTATACCCCCGGCAGTCATCTCGTCGCGGCGGGCGTCGGCGACTGGCTGCGCGTCGACGCGCTGCGGGTCCTGCTGCCGGTCACTGCGGTCTTCGTGGCGGTGAAGGCGGCGCTCGTCTATGTCCTCGCGCTGCGTGCGCTGCCGCCAGGTCGCGCGTCGGCGCTGCACGCACTCGCCGCGCCGGTGCTGCTGCTGGTCCCCGCGGCCTACACGATCGGGTCGTTCTTCCAGTTCTATTTCTACGCGCAGGTGGTGTCGGAGACGTTCGCGCTGGCGATGGTGGCGGCGGCAGTGACGTGGGCCAGAGCCGGCGAGGCGCGCTGGCTGTGGCTGGCCGCGGCTGGCGGCGTCGGCGTCGTGCTGTCGTGGCCGGTGTGGATCGTACCGGCGGCGGTCGCCGCGATCGCGGCGCTCTTGATCGGCGCCGCGCCGCTGCGGACGCGGGTCACGGCGGTGGCCGTCGTCTGTGTTCCGGCTGCCGCGTTCGCGGCGTTGCACGCGCTGACGCACGCGGCCGGTGTCGCGATCGTCGGGAGCGCCGGCGCGGTGACGAGGCCGTCAACCGTCACGCTGGGGCTCGCCTTCGTCGTCCTCGGGGTGGTCGGTGCGATCGCGTCGTGGCGCGTGCCGGCGGCGCGCGCGGTCGGCGTGCTGCTCGGCGTCACCCTCGCGCAGGCGCTGGCGATCGCCGGGCTGGACGTCGTCCGCGCACCGGCGCACGGCTCGCACAGCTTCTACATGCCGTTCAAGATGGTGTACCTGGCGGTGCTGCCGTGTGCCGTCCTGGCCGCGCTGGCCCTGGCGCGCGCGAGCGATGCGCTGACCTCGCGTGTCCCGGCGATACGCGTCGCCGGCGCCGCGATTCCGCTGTTGCTGGCCGCGCTGCTCGCCGCCGGCCGCTTCCCGGCGAAGCGTCACCAGGGCCCGATGACGCTGCCGTCCCTCGCTGCCGGCGAGTGGGCGCGCGATCACCTGCGTCGGGAGTGCGTCGACTACGTCTCGCGTCACTGGCTGACCGGCTATTGGCTGCACCTCGACGTCCTCGGCAACCCGCGCGTCTCCGATCGCATGCGCGCCGAGACCTTCGACTTTCCCGACGTCGTAGGCAAGTGGATCGAGGGCAAGGGTCTGCCCTACGCCATCGTCGAAAACCTCGACGCCATCCCCCGCGACGCCCGCGCCGACATGCTCCCGCTCGAGTCCTTTCCCCCCGCCGCCGTCGTGAAAAACCTGAGGGCGGGGTCTGACCCCAATTTTCGACTCTGTGCGGGCAAGTAGGGACAGAGCTGTTTCTGCGTACCGCTACAACTGGTTAAGGAATTCGCTCCAGTAGGGCAGTTTGGGCAGCGGTCCGGGATCGGGGTGGAAGAGCATCGGCCCCCCTTCCGCGTGCCAGGCGCTGCACCACGGCCAATCCTCCGCGCGCTCGACGTACCGCGCCTTCAATGGATTGCCTTCGACGTACCGCCACGTGCTGTAGTAGTTGCGGTCGTCGGGGATCGTCCGTGAGACGAAGCGCGCCTGGTAGACGGCGCCGGTTCCGCGCGATCCCCGCCGGTAATGGAACGTGGCCGCATGGTTCTCCTGCAGCCGTTGCATGAACCCGGAGAGTGCCGAATCGGTACGCGGCCAGAGCAGAAAATGAAAGTGCGTACGCATGAGCGCGTACGCAGGAATCCGCATCGCGAATCGCGCGCGCGCTTCCTCCAGAATCGGCAGGAACGCATCATAATCGTCGTAACTGCCGAACAGCTCGCCCTTTCGCGACCCACGATTGCAGACGTGGTACACATAACCGCCAAGATTGAAGCGAGGTTTTCTAGCCATGATGCGATCGCAGTGGCAAACGGACTGCCAACTCTTCGCGAAACGACGGACGCGCAAACGCGCGCAACCGCGATCGAGCCGTATCCGTGGGGTCAGACCCCGGCGTGAGAGGCGCGCGTGACGGGACGGCGGGTCGCGGTGCTCATCTCGGGGCGCGGCAGCAACCTGCAGGCGCTGATCGACGCCGTCGCGGACGGACGGCTGCGGGCGGAGATCGCCCTCGTCATCTCCAACCGCGCCGACGCGCAGGGGCTTCAGCGCGCGCGGACGGCGGGGATCGACGCGCTCACCATCCCGCACCGTGACTACCCGACGCGCGACGCCTTCGAGGACGCGCTGGTCCGCGAGCTGAAGGCGCGCGACGTCGCGCTCGTCTGTCTCGCCGGCTTCATGCGGCTGCTCGGACGCACGTTCCTCGACGCGTTTCCCGGCGCGATCCTCAACGTGCACCCCTCGCTGCTTCCCGCGTTCCCGGGCGTGGACGCGCAGCGGCAGGCGTGGAAGCACGGCGTGAAAGTCGCCGGACCGACGGTGCACTTCGTAACCGGCGAGCTCGACGGCGGGCCGATCGTCCTGCAGTCGGCGATCCCCGTCCTCGACGACGACACCGCCGACACCCTGGCCGCGCGGATTCTCGTGGAGGAGCACCGCATCTACCCGCCGGCGGTGCAGACGGTGCTGGACGGCGGATGGACGATCGACGGGCGCCGCTTTACGACGCGCGCATCGCCGGCTCGAGCGTGAGGACGGCGACTTCCGGCGGACAGTTGATGCGGATCGGCAGGTAGACCGTGCCGACGCCGCGGCTCACGAAGATCGTCGTCCCCTGGCGCTGCGCCAGGCCGGCGATCACCGGGAACTCGCGCGCGGCGATGGCGCCGACGCCCGGCAGGACGATCTGCCCGCCGTGTGTGTGGCCGCTGATGACGGCCGGGATCGCGAGCTGCTGCGCCTCGGCCAGCCGCTTCGGCGTGTGCGCCAGCAGGATGGCGTGCGGCAGCGCGCCGTGCATCACGTGCGCGAGATCGACGAGGCGGCGCGTCCAGTAGCGCACGCCGCCGAAGTCCATCGGCTCGCCGCGGACCGTGATGCGGGTGCGCGCGTCCTTCAGCACGGTGAACCCCTTCGACGCGAGCGCCGCCGGCATGTCCTTGTCGTCGTCGTGATTGCCGAGGACCGCGATGACGCCGCCCGGCGCCGACAGCGGCGCGAGCGCGTCCGCCGCGGGATGCACGAACCGGCGATCGCCGAACGTCACGTAGTCGCCGCCGAGGACGATCAGATCGGGACGCTCCGCCATCAGCAGGTTGACGGCATCGGTGACCATCTCGTGCGACACCGTCTGGCTGCGATGGATGTCGGTCAGGAACCCGATGCGCACGCCGCGCAGCGCTTCCGGCAATCCGGCGATCGGAAACGACGAGCGCGTGACCTCGAGGTGATGCCGTTCGTAGAGAAACCCGTGCGCCGCGCCGCCGGTCGCGGTGCCGAGCGCGACACCCATCAGCCCCTTGAGCACGTTTCGTCGGTTGAGAAGGGCCGCGCGGCCGCCTGCGGGCATGGACGCCTCATCTTAACAAGGCCGGAAATGTATAGTACGGACGATGCCTGCCGCGGATTTCTACGAGGATCTCGCGTGGCGCGAGATGGTGTACGACGGGACCGAGGGGTTGCGTGACGCGCTCGCCGCCGGAGCGATCACCGGGTACATCGGCTTCGATCCCACCGCGTCGAGCCTCCACGTCGGATCGCTGCTGCCGATGCTGACGCTGGCGCGGCTGCAGCGCGCCGGGCACCTGCCGATCGCCGTCGTCGGCGGCGGCACCGGGCTGATCGGCGATCCCAGCGGCAAGACGCAGGAGCGGACGCTGCTGACGATGGAGCAGGTCGACGAGAACGTCGCCGGCATCCGCGCGCAGCTCGCCCGCGTGCTCGACTTCGACCGCGCCGGCAACCCCGCGCGCATCGTCAACAACGCCGACTGGCTGGTGCCGATGGACCTGATGTCGTTCCTGCGCGACGTCGGCAAGCACTTCACCGTCAACTACATGATCGCCAAGGAGTCGGTGAAGCGGCGGCTCGAGAGCGAGGACGGGATCTCCTACACCGAGTTCAGCTACCTGCTGCTGCAGTCGTACGACTTCGTCATGCTCTACGATCGCTTCACCTGCACGCTGCAGCTCGGCGGCAGCGACCAGTGGGGCAACATCACCGCCGGCATCGATCTCATGCGCCGGCTGCGCGGCGCCAAGGGGCACGGCCTGGTCCTGCCTCTCGTCACCACCAGCGCCGGCGTCAAGTTCGGCAAGACCGAGGCGGGCACGATCTGGCTCGACCCCGCGCGCACTTCACCGTTCCGCTTCTACCAGTTCTGGCTGAACACCGACGACCGCGACGTGGTGCGCTACCTGAAGTACTTCACGTTCATGCCGCGCGAGGAGATCGACGGGCTGACGCGCGCCACCGAGACGCAGCCGGAGCGCCGCGAGGCGCAGCGCGCGCTGGCCCGCGCCGTCACCGCGCTGGTGCACGGACAGGAGCAGGTGGATCGCGCCGAGCGCGCCGCCCAGGTGCTCTTCTCGGAGGACATCGCAGGCGCGAACGTGGACGATGTGCTGACGGTCTTCGAGGACGCGCCGTCGACCGAACTCGACATGCCGGCCGAGGGTATCGCCGTCGCCGACCTGCTCGTCCGCGTCAAGCTCACCTCGTCGAAGAGCGAAGCGGTGCGGCTGCTGAAGAGCGGCGGGATCTACGTCAACAACGGGCGCGTCGCCGACGAAAAGGCGCGGCTCACCGCGGCGGACGCGATCGGCGGTGAAGTGTTCGTCCTGCGCAAGGGCAAGAAGGACCAGCACATCGTCCGCCTCCGGCGCTGACGGTGGTCGGAGCGGGCGTTTCTGATCAGGTGACCCGACACTTGAAGAGCGTGTAGATCGCGTCCACGCCGTCGATGAACCGCATCTTCTTCCCCTCATCCAGCCGGCGCGGATTGTAGGTGATCGGCACTTCCACGATCCGCCGGCCCGCGCGCAGCAGCCGCGCGGTCAGCTCGGGCTCGATGTCGAACCCGACGCAGCGCAGCCGGATGCCGGCGAGCGCCTCGCGCTTCATCACCTTGTAGGCGGTTTCCATGTCGGTCAGCCGCCCCCCGAACAGCACGTTGGTGAGCATCGTGAGGAAGCGGTTCGCGGTGCGGGCCTTCAGCGGCACCTTCGACGTGGGATTGAGGAAGCGCGAACCGTAGACAACGTCGGCGCGCCCGGCGACGAGGGGCGCCAGCAGCCGCGTGTACTCGTTGGGGTCGAGCTCGAGATCCGCGTCCTGGATCAGCAGCACGTCGCCGGTCGCGAAGGCCAGGCCGAGGCGGACGGCTGCGCCCTTTCCCAGATTGATCGGGCTGTGATGGACGTGCACCGGCAGGTTCGCCGGCAGCCGCCGCTCGTCGATGGCGCGGCGCGTGCCGTCGGTCGAGCCGTCGTTGGCGATCACGATCTCCATCTCGATCCCGCCGCCGAGATCCACCGCCGCCACGCGCTCCAGCACCTCGTGGATCGTCTGCTCTTCGTTGTAGACGGGAATGATGACGGATAACCGCATGCGGCGGACGGCACTCACTATAGTCTTTTTGTATCATCACGCCGATGAGCCGATCGCCGCGGCCGGGCCGTGCGTGCCTGGCCCTTGCGCTGGTCGCCGCGGCGTGGGCCGCGGTGACCGTGCTCAGCGGCGGATTCACGGTCGCTCTCGCCGACCTTCGCCTCTCGTCCCGCGATCCGCTTCGTCCGCTCCTCGTCTCCGCCGTGCTGCTGGTGGCGGCGCGGATTGCTCTCGGCGCGCCGGAGTTCTGGCGGCTCGTGCTGCGCGCCGTCGGCACCTCGCGCGCGGCGGTTGCGGCGCGCATCGCGGGGCTCGCCGCGCTCGCGGTGCTGGTCGTCGCGATCGCGTGGAACACCCGCGCGGCCGGCGGCTCGGATTCGTCGTGCTACGTGCTGCAGGCGGAAGCGTTCGCGCAGGGCCGCGTCACGCTCGAGCGGCCCGTCGCGGACGTCCTGCCCGACGCGACGCCAGCGACATTCGCGCCGACCGGGTTCGTGCCGTCGCCGCGTGACGGGCACGAGCCGGTTCCCATCTGCGGTCCCGGGCTTGCGCTCGCGATGACGCTGCCATTCCTGGTGTCGCGCGGCGCGGTGTTCCTGGTCGTGCCGGTCTGCGCCTCGCTGTTGGTGTGGCTCACGTTCGCACTCGGCCGGCAGCTCGACGACGAGGTGACCGGCGCCTGCGCCGCCGTGCTCCTCGCGAGCAGTCCCATCTTCTTGTACCAGTCGGTCCAGCCGATGAGCGATATCCCGGCCGCGGCGCTGTGGCTGGCGGCGCTGACCGCGGCGTCGCGCGTCCCCGCTGCCGCCGGCGTCTGCGTCTCGCTGGCGGTCCTGATGCGCGTCAACCTCGCCCCGCTCGCGCCGCTGCTGTTCCCCGTCCTTCCGGATCGGCGGGCGTGGGTGCGCTTCTCCGTTGCCGCGCTGCCCGGCCTGCTGCTGATGACGGCGCTCAACGTCGCGCGCTACGGCGGACCGCTTGCGTCCGGCTACGGCAGCACCGACGTCCTTTTCTCAATCGCGCACCTCCGGCCGAACCTGGCGCGATACCCGGTCTGGCTCCTCGCGACGGAGACGCCATTTCTCCTGCTGGTCCTCCTGACGCCGGCGTGGATCGCGCAACACCGGGATCGCGGGCGGCTCGCAGCTGCCGCTCTCGCGTCCGCGGCGCTCGTGTTCGCGACGTACCTGCTCTACACGGTCTTCGACGACTGGTGGTACATCCGCTTTCTCCTTCCCGCGCTGCCGATTGCGCTCATCTGCGCCGTCGTCGTCGCGCTCGACCGAGTGCCGCGTGCACGCTGGGTCGTGGCGCTGGCGATCTGCCTCGTGCTCGTGCCGTGGCGCCTTCACGTTGCGCGCGAGCGGCAGGTGTTCGAGCTCCAGGGGCTGGAATCGCGGTTCCTGGCGACGGGGCGCGTGGCGGCGACGCTGCCGGCGAATGCCCTGGTCCTGGCCATGCAGCAGAGCGGCAGCATCCGCTATCACGGCGGCCGGCCGACGCTCGCGTGGGACGCGATTCCGCCCGACGCCCTCGACGCGACGCTCGCTCGGCTGCGCGCGCACGGCTACGCGCCGTACATCGCCCTCGAGGAGCTGGAGGAAGTGCGGTTCCGGGCGCGTTTCGCCGGGCAGCGGCTCGGCGGGCTCGATTGGCCGCCGCTGGTTGACCTGCACGGGCTGGTGCGGGTGAAGATCTACGATCCCGCGGCGCGCTGAGGGACACGCACGAGGCGCAGACAGCAGCTCGACAATATGACCCCAATCGCTGTACTTGATTGGGTTTAGGCGCGTGTCTATAGTTGGCGTCCGCCGGGAGGGGCTGGCCGCCGCGAAAAAAAGTCGCGGTCGCCTTGACAGGCGGATTCAGCGGATCGTAGACTTTGAAGGTTCGGCGCGGTCCGCCGGACCTTACAACGCACTTCTCGGCTCGACCATTCCCGGCGCTTCCTGAAACGAAAGCTCGGCACGGCGAACGAAAAAGAGA
>Ga0075425_100005665_pt1 | contig 13008 bp, 13 predicted proteins | sample SoiMethybrSBSTD4_FD_75300 | JGI IMG/M metagenome (GOLD analysis project Ga0075425, IMG submission 75300) | Bulk soil microbial communities from a Populus tree surrounding site in Tennessee, USA - Soil MetaG P. TD hybrid SBSTD4 | ecosystem: Environmental > Terrestrial > Soil > Tree plantation...
GCCGGCGCCTTCTGCCGCATGATCTTGCGCAAATCACGCAGCCCCATCTGTTCCAGTGGCTTTTCAGTCATAAAGATTTCCCGTCAGTTTTTCGGTAAATTCGTGCCGCGCTGACGCGTCGTGTCGGATTGAGATTCGCAAAAAGTATCATCCTGAGATGTAGCCGGAGGACCTCGCCTTTTACTGATCCCTCTGTCGAGATTCTTCACTTCGTTCGGAATGACAACCGGACAATTGCCCGTTGCGCTCAATTCTGGGAAGAAATTTCCCAGCAGTTCGTGCCGGGATCGCGAAAGCAAAATGACGTGCCGGAGTCGTTTTCGCTTAGCGGCAATAACTCGCTTACGCCCAGCTGCTCACCGGATCGGCTGAACTCGCGATAAATTTCTTTCACGCGGTCTGGAGAAGCGACACTCAAGGTATTGCGGAAATTAGGTGAGAACACTTTCGGATTTTCTCGCAGGGCGCAAACAATGTAGGTTTTCGTGCTCGGATGCTTAACGTAAATCACATGGCTGCTGAAGCGGTGTACTTCCAAGTTCAAAACATCGGTGTAGAAATTCCTGTTCGCATCCAGAGCGGTCGCCACCAAAGTCCCATGGGTAAAAGCTTGCGGCACGTAACCGCGTCCGGGAAAGCGCTCTTCAGGATAAATCTCTTCCCAATGAGGCTTTTTGACGCCGCCGAACTTTTGCGCCGCGGCTTCTTTCCGGGCAAAGTCTTCATAACATTCGATTTCCCAGCCATTGGTACCGGGCTCTACGAAATAACAGGAATAGGAACCGTGGCTCCAGGTCGGTTTGCCGATCGCGCCAAGCTTGTATCGCTGTTTATGCGCAGTCAGGTACTCATAGGCACGGTCGACTTCTTCCGTGCTCCTCACCCGAACACCCCAGTGGTTATGCATCGGTTTGGCTGGCGCATCCGGTCCCGCCTCATGCAAGACGAGAACCCACGGCGAATTGGGGTGCTTGAGCATCGCTTCGCGGGGTTTTTTTTCTGACGTGGGTTGGAACGCGAGCAGCTCGGTCATCACGGTCATGGAATCGTGCAAGTTGCGGCATTCCATGTGCGTGGCGCTGAGAGCGATAGGGTGAACCATCTTTAACTCCAATCGGGAAATTTACAGCGCTGCGGCAGACCTGTCAAACCGAAGCCTTATACACTGGCAATTGACTCGTTTCGACAAGTGAAGCGATTGAATCCACGAATCAGGGCCGTCAATTGCGATCTCACCAGCAGTGCAGCACAGTCAAAATTCGGCTTGACACCATAGGACCTTTTACTTAGATTCGCGCAGCTCGCCGGGTCCAAGCGTCATCGTCATGACTGCCAAGATCAACCCCCGCGATGCGACTATGCTCGCCACAAGGAGACCTATGACAAAATTTTCTAGAGTGCTCTTGCTCTTATGCATTTGGATTATTGGCAGTGGGGCGCCGCAGGCCGCACATGCGCAAAGCAATTTTTTCGAGGGAAAAACCATTCGTCTCATTGTCGGCTTCACTGCCGGAGGCGGCTACGACGCATACACACGCACCATCGGCCGTCATATGGGAAAACATATATCCGGCAATCCGGCGATCATCGTCGAAAACATGCCCGGCGCGGGCAGCATGATCTCGGCGAATTATATTTACAAAGCAGCGAAACCCGATGGCCTGACCATCGGTCATTTCATCGGCGGTCTCTTCTTGCAGCAACTCTTGGGCAAACCGGGCATAGAATTCGACGCTGCGAAATTCAACTATGTCGGCGTTCCGGCTCAAGACAATTTCGTTCTAGGTATCGCGAAGTCCACCGGCATTGTCGACGTCGACTCATGGCTTGCCTCGAAACAGATTATCAAATTCGGTGGCGTCGCCTCTGGGTCGGGCTCCGATGACATTCCAAATATTCTCAAAGCGACGATTGGCTTGCCGATTCAACTCGTGTCCGGCTACAAGGGCACGGCCGACGTGCGTTTGGCGTTCAATAGCGGCGAAGTCTCCGGTCTAAGCAATTCCTGGGAATCGACGAAATCGACTTGGCGTAAGGAATTGGAAACGGGCGAACTGAAACTGGTTCTGCAGGCCACCCTCAAGCCGCATCCTGAATTCCCCAAGCTGCCGATGGCGCTCAACTACGCCAAAACCGAAGAAGCCAAGCGTCTGATCTCGACGGTCGCACGGGTGCACGGACCGACGGTGCGGCCCTATGTTTTACCGCCGGGCACACCGAAAGACCGCGTTCAGCTAATCCGCAAAGCTTTCATGGACACGATGAATGATCCGGAGTTTCTCGCTGAGGCAAAAAAAGCCAATCTCGACATCAATGCAGATGACGGCGCCGCGCTTGAACAAAACGTGAAAGAAATTTTAAAATTGGATCCGGCGTTGGTGGCCAAGCTCAAGGAAATCCTCAAATGACCGACCGAATTCCTACTCTGTGTTTCTGTGGTAGACTTCGCTGATTAGGCGAGAGCACTTTTATGCCGGAGTTCGAGCTGATTTCCGCCGATAGTCACGTCAATGAACCGCCCGAGGCGTGGGCGCGTGTTCAGAAAGAATATAGCGACCGCGCGCCAAGAGTCGCGAAGGACCCGCCGGGCGTGCCAAAAGGCACCTGGTTGTTAATTGACGGCCTACCGCCGGTCGGTTTGTCGCACTATTCTAAAGGCATGGTGGTCAGCAAAAGTCAGGGTATCTCAGAAGTCGAACAGGAAAAACATTTCGAGACGATTCGTTTCAATGAGAACTTCCGCTACGAAGATTATCCCGGCGGTTGGGAACCGGCCGCACGCTTGCGCGACCAGGATGTCGATGGCGTCCAAGCGGAAATTCTTTTCTCCAGCGCGGTGCGCCAACTTTACAGCATTACCGATGAGCCCTTTCAGCGCGCGATTTTCCGGTCGTATAATGCCTGGCTCCAGGAATTCTGCAGTTATAACCCCAACCGACTGATCGGCCTCGCAATTTTATCGATCTTGGATATTGTGCACACGGTGGCGGATATCGACGAGTACGCCAAGCGCGGTTTTCGCGGCGTGCAAATTCCGACGCGAATCAGAGACAGCGGCTACTACGAACCGAAATACGAGCCCATGTGGGCAGCGTTGGAAGAAACCGGCATGATTGTCAATGTCCACACCAGCGCCACCCAAGGCATTGCGCGCAAGCACTATGAAGGTCCGCGCGACGTCGAGCCCAAAAAACAAAGCCTCGGTCTCGCCAATAAGCAGGCGCCCGCCCAGCAGTTCTTGGGCAATCTCATTCTATCGGGCGTGTTCGATCGTCATCCGAAGCTCAAAGTGGTTTGCGCCGAGTTCGATGTGGGCTGGGTGGCCAATCTGGTGCAGCAAGTCGATTATTGGTTCGGTCGCGCCAGCACCTACGACGCCGAACGAAACATCAATAAGCTGGCGCCGAGCACATACTTCAAGACCAATGCATTCTTTACTTATCAAGATGACCGTGCCGGCGTGCTGACAACTCCCGTGTTCGGCGCAGACAACTTTCTATGGGCCAGCGATTATCCGCATGGCGTAACGACTTGGCCCAATTCGCAAGCGACGGTCGACCGCAATTGCGCAGGAATTGACCCCGCCGTAAAGCGGAAACTCAATCGGGACAATGTGGCCAAGCTATATGGTCTAATGACAACCCACTAAAGAAAAGTTAATTGAGCCGTCAAAGGTTGGAGTCGACACCCATCACTCCAACACTCCAGAAATCGAGGAGACTATGAGGATCACCGTCGATCGAACCAAGTGCGAAGGCTACGCCAAATGCGTTCAGGCATCCCCCAAAGTCTTCAGGCTCGACCCGAAAATGATTGCCGAAGTGATCGATCCCAAGGCCGACACCGACGAAAAGATCGTGCTCGCTGCAAAAGTCTGTCCGACGAAAGCCATCAGCCTCGAAGAGGAAGGCACCAGGAGAAAAATTTTTCCCGCCGATTAAGAGATCGTCGAGCGCGAGCCATAGCCTACCGGAAGACCGTGTGACTCTGTGTGCTTGAAAAGTGAGTCATGGCAAATCAGCCATTAAGCGGCCGTACCCTGCAACCGGCTGTCGCACATGCAGCCGCTTTTGAATTTCCCAACATTGCGCCAGGCCGGGATGAATAACCGGGACGCCGAGGTCCTGCTCGAGCGGCTCGACGATATCGAGGATGCGCAGCTTACCGCCCTGAAAATAAATCCCATCCGCGTCACAATGGCGCAAAAACAGGTTTCTCGCCTGGTAATAAACGTCCTTCGATGAGAGTCTTCCGACTTCTTCCCACGGCCCGGGCAGCTTTTCCAATGACAAAACGCTGAACCCGGCATCCGTGAAGTAGCGCGCCACTATGCTGGTATCTTCAAAATCATAGCCGATACCGACAAATTTTCTTATCCCGAGCGCCTTCATTGCGGCAATTTGATTGGTCCCCGAAGTGAAGACCGGAATGCCGAAGCGCTTTTCCCATTTCGCAATCATCTCCGCCTCGCCTTTGTAACCGAGCAGCATAAAAGGCGGCGTTCCCGCGGGATGAATCAGATCAACTTTGTCTTGTGCCAATTCGGCAATTTTTTCTTCATATGCCGGAATTGCCCCCTGAAACTCTTCTATCGTGCCATGGCGCACGTGATTAAAAAGCGGGATCACGCCGATCCCTTCGGGCAGCAGCTTGATCAACTCGACCAGTGAGCCCGACCCCTTGGTCGGTTTGATGATCCCCACCATACCGCGCCAGGAGTCGTAGACCATGGTCATCTGTCCTTTCGATTTTTGCGGACCTTACTTCTCATTGCGGCGGTCGCGCACGACCTGCAGCTCTTCCAAACACCCCGGGCACATATAGGCGGCATGGGGCAAAAAAATCAGTTCGTCTCCGTCGCGGGACTCCATGCAAATTCCGCAAAGCCGCTCTTGTTTGCGCAGCGAGATAGCCTTTTTGTTTTCCGATTCATCCGCGAGAATGCCGCTACAAAGCTCCACGCACTCATCAGCTGGGAGCAGCAAATTCCGCAATTTGTGGACGAGGAACCCGAATCGAGCTGTGCCTTCTGTGCAAAGGGACAGCACGAGGTGCGGCGGCTTATCGCCGTAGGCTTTCTTAAGCGTCTCTTCTAAGACCGCACCGATGTGCAGGAGTTGTCGTGCGATTTCGGTGCGTTTCGGCGTGCTCTTCGATTCAAGAAAACGACTGACCGCGAGCTGAAAAAATTTTAGGGCACGGCCGTAGTGTTGCTCGGTGATGAGATCGGCGCATTCGACGAATCCGAAATCTGATGCAGATTTTGCCATACCGGTTTTCTGTTTCGTTAGCGCTCAGCGGCACGATCGTGGATCTAAATCATGACCGTCCCACAATTGATGTTGTAGACCTGCCCGGTGATATACGCGGCAGCATCGCTCGCGAGAAAAATAATCGGCCCGGCGATATCGTCCGGCTCGAGCACGTGACCCAAAGGGGTAGAGCGCAAACGCGCCATCGTCTCTTCCTCCGTCCGGTGCTGGCGCGGCATGTCAGTATTCGCCGAGCCCGGACAAATTGCGTTGACGGTAATGCTTTCTGGGCCGAGCTCACGCGCCAGCGCCTTGACGAAACCGATGATGGCCGCTTTAGACGCGGCATAGTCGGCAAATTCTCGGCCGCCCGTATGGGCGATCGATGAGGCAATGCTGATGATTCTGCCGCTTTTTTGTTCGCGCATGGCGGGGACGAATGCCCGGGCGCAAAGAAAATTGCCCCCCAAATTTACATTGATCGTGCGATCCCAATCTTCTTCGCTTTTGTTCACCACCGGCGCTTTCAAGTAGACCCCCGCATCATTGACCAGAATGTCGATCCGGCCGAAACGCTCGAAGGTTCGATCAGCTAGCCGTTTCACTGACATCTCGTTTGCAACATTCACCTCGATGGCAATCGCTTCGGCTCCGTTCGCCTGGATCTCAGCCATGACCGTGTTGGCTTTGTCAGCCTGTAGATCTGCAACGACGATTTTCGCGCCTTCGCGTGCCATGCCCAGGCAAATCGCGCGACCGATGCCCTGGGCGCCCCCGGTGATCACTGCGACTCGATTCTGTAATTGCATTAAACAACCTATAAAAGCGGATTCAGCAATCTGTCATCTCGAACGTATTGAGAGAGCTTTCCGGAAGGATTTCGAAAGACACTGCATCCGATTGATATCATCAACTTTTTACGTTGTGATCTTTGCGTCAAAGGCAACGTCTTTAAATTAACCCGCCGTTGCAATGAAAGAGCTGCCCCGTTATCGCCGCGCTCTCCGGCGTGGTCAGGAAATAATACAATTCCGCGAGGTTTTCGGGTTGGGCAGTGCGGCCGAGCGGGATCGCTGAAGACCAACGTTGCCGGCGCGCCTCCGGAGTCTCTTTTTCCATGACCCGCGGAGTGTCCGTCGGTCCCGGCGCCACCGTGTTGACGCGAATTCCATCCGGCGCGAGCTCCAAGGCCAAGCTCTTTGTGAACCCCACAATTCCGGCTTTTGCTGCCGAATAGGGCGCGCGAAATGCCGACCCGGTGACGCCGTAGTTTGATGCCGTATTGATAATTCGTCCGGCTCGCTGTTTTTGCATGAGCCGTGCGACTTCGCGGCACATGAGAAAAGTGCCTTTCAAGTTGGTATCGATTACACGCTTGAACTCCGTCCAGGTGAAATCCTCGATTCTTTTCGTGTAAAAACTGCCGCCAGCGATGTTGGTCAAGATATCGATTCGGCCAAAGCGCTGCGCCACATCGCTGACGAGCGCCATCACTTCGCGCGCGACGGTGACGTCAACCGACAATGCATCCGCTTTGGCGCCGCTCTCGGCAACTTCACCGCGCACCTGCTCGGCCGCGGCATGGTCGTAATCTGCAATTACGACAGTCATGGCAGCGCGCGCGAACCGATGCGCGACGGCTCGGCCGATGCCGTTACCGCCTCCGGTGATCAAGGCGACTAAATTCAATATCCTTCTCCTTCGAAAGCATGCGAATAAATCTCGTCGATTTCTTTTCGATACCGCTCAGCCACAGCCTTGCGGTCGACTTTGATTTTTTGAAAGACGTTGACGCTACGCACCTCACGGGAAAAGTCTTCGTTCATCACGACAAACTTGCGGATCTGCTCATAATGTTCCAAACGGCGGTTGACCCGCTCGATCTGAGTCCACAATGCCGATCTCACATCGGTATCTGTCATAGCCAAAGCTGACAAACCCAGAGCGTCGGCGATACGTTGGCGCTCGGGGACGATCAATGCCGAAATGAACGGACGACGGTCGCCGAGCAGGACCGCTTGACGAATGAACGTCTCATTTTCCAACTGCAACTCGATAAAAGCGGGATAAATGTTCGATCCGTCCGCGCAATAAAAGACATCTTTTTTTCTGCCGATAATCCGCAGCGAGCCGTCGGGCTCCAACGCGCCGAGATCGCCGGTATGAAACCAGCCGTCAGCATCGAACACTTCGCGAGTGGCCTCAGGGTTCAGGAAATAACCCGGCGATACGGTCGGACCGCGCACCATGATCTCCGCATCGGCGGCAATTCGAATCTCGACGTTGGGAAAGGGTTTGCCTAAATTACCGGGGCGATTTTCGCCAATGCCGCAAAGGGTCACGCCACCGCACTCGGTCGAGCCGTAGGATCCCAACAGCGGGATGCCGATCAATTCGAAGAAGCGCATGATCCGCGGCGGCATGGCCGCTCCGCTGTATGAGATATACTTTATACGCGCGCCGAGCGCTTCGCGTGCGGCCTCTCGCAGAACCGTTATACTCTCTGCGAATTTCTTGCTGTCCGCTTCGCCGAGCCCTCCAGCTGTTTTTTGTTGATCGAGCGCTTCGATCATCTCCCAGAGCTTTCGATGATCGTCTCGATCGAGGAGATCCTTCCAGATTCGCTCCATAACCCGTGGTACCAGAGCCATCGCGGTTCCCGACAAACTTTGAATGGCATTGAGGTCGAGATCCAGTTCGGTTGATTCGACGATCGCCGTCGTCCTGCCCGTAATGGCGCTCTTGAGAAAACCAAATCTGCCGAGCAGATGATTTAGGCTGAGCACAATCACGAACAAATCATCCGGCTTGCTGATGACGACCTCACCGCCGTTGGTAATGTTGGATAAAAGATTATCTTGGGTGCGCATGACGCCTTTAGGTTCGCCGGTGGAACCGGAGGTATACATGATGGTCGCTAGATCTTGCGCGTGCACCGATTCGAGAATGTCTTCCAGTCTCGCGGCATCTAAACGCCGGCCCTTTTCCATCAACTCGAGAAACGGAACCGTGTCGGACAACGATGCGGCGGTTCCATCCATCACGAACAGGTGCTCCAAGGCGGACAGTTCTCGCTTTAAATCGAGCAGTCGGCTTGCATCGCCTTCGCCTTGAACAAAAGCCGCGCGGCATCGCGAATGCTCGAGCACTTTGAGCAGCATGCCACCCGATATCGCGGGTGAAATCACCACATTGGGAAATCCCCCGGCCAGTGTCGCCAGGTCAGCACAGAGCCGCTCGAGGCTGTTTTCACCGATAATCGCAACCGCGTCTCCCGGCATCAAACCCAGACCGTGCAGGCCCAAGAGAATATTTCTGGCCATCCCGCCGAACTCACGCCAGGAAATGTCCACCCGCCCGGTGCTCTTTTGGAATCTGATGAACGGGCGCTCGCCAAGCTCGGCAACCCGTTGAAAGAAAATACGTCCGATATGGCGGTATGGCGTTGAAGCAACCGATTGGGTGGCGCGGTCGTTCATAGCGGTTGAAAGTGGCCCGGATCGTATTTTGAGCGCATCGGATCTTCGCTGCGCCTCAGCCCGGTAATTTCATTGCGTCTCGAGTAGGCGTAGCAAAAGGCCTCCGCGACGTCATCCAAATGCGCATTAAGATATTTACGCGCGGGTATGGCGAGCCTGACGAGTTCCATACCGCGCTCCAATTGGCTCGGCGCCAGCGGCGGGCCTTTGGTCACCCTGATACCAGCATAGCGGTACAAGAACGCCCCTAACGCTTCACTGGGGAATTCAGCGGATTGCAAATGCGGCAAAAACGCTTTGACATCTATAAACACTGCATGGCCGCCCGGAGGACTCACCACCGGAACGCGATCCCTCAGGCGTTGCCAGAGATATCGGACCTGTTCGACGCGGCTTTTGATATAATTATCCGCCGCAAAGATATCGCGTAGGGAAATGGCCAATTGGGTCATGGCTGTGCCCGCCAGCTGGGCGCCGTCCAGAAAAGCCTGCATCGAAGCCTTTTGAAAAAAAGCTTTGTCGCGGATCAAAATCAGTCCTCCGCAAGGCACTAAAAAATCTTTGAGCGCGCTCAGGGTGCACCCGTCAGCCAGGTCGCACGTTTCGCGCACGATTTCAAGAATGGTTCGCTCCCGATATCCGGCCTCGCGTTCCTGAACCAGGAAGCTGTTCTCCAGAATCCGGCACCCGTCGAGAAAAACCGCGAGATGGTGCGCCGCGGCGATCTGTTTGATGGCCCTGAGATTGGCCAACGATACCGGGTGGCCCCCGCAGGCATTGTCACCCAGCTCGACATAGATACAACTGATGTGGTCCGCGCCTTTTTCATCTATCGCGCGTTGAAGCTTTTGGATATCCAGATTGCCCTTGAAGGGGTCCTCGGAGGTCAAATCATAAGCCGCCTCGTCGGCGGCTTCGATGACCTTCGCGCCATTCATTTCGATATGAACACGGGTCGATGGAAACAGCAGATTTCCAACTACAAACGTGTCGGGTCTGACGTGAATTTTGGTCCAGATGCGCTCCGCAGCTCGTCCTTGGGGCGTTGGCACCAGATAAGAAAAACCGAAAACGCGACGCACTTCATCGGCCAGTGAGGCGAAGGCACGGCTACCTTCGCTGGCCAATCCCATTCCGGGCTCCACGTTCGATGGGGCTGCCATTGCAGCAAGCTGCCCGGTACTCAACGAGCTGACACCGCTATCGGTGGAAAGGTCGATGTAAATCAGCTCCTGTGCAATCAGCTCCGTGTTGAAATGGGCGTCGCGCAGGGCCGATTCCCGCTCGGCCGGCGTGGTTTGCCGCAGCGACCGCGCCACGGCGATCTCGTAAGGAATGGAAAAAATAAAGCCGGATGAGTTCGTGTTCATGCCCAGAGAGTTCAAACCCCCTCTGAATAGCACGAAATGCGAAAATCGAAAAGATTCGGGCTGCGGTTTCTGATGACTAGGTATTTTCTCGCGCGCGTACCGGCCGGGGCTGGCCTGAGCGCGCGCTAAGGATCGCCGCCGCGCGGTGCACCATTTTGCGCTCGGTCGCAAATTTGAGCAGCTTTATCGCCTGCTCGATGGGAAACCAACGCGCGTCGTCGACCTCATGATCGTGATCGCGCACGTCGCCCTTCAAATAGCGCAAAAGAAAGAAGTGAACTCGTTTGTTGATTCGCACCGGCTCATCGTTTTTGGTCTTGTCGCGAAACGAATAACGAATTTCTCCTAGCTTTCGAATCAATTTGCCTTCCAATCCGGTTTCCTCGCGCACCTCTCGAAGCGCCGCCTCATCATCGCGCTCGCCCTCCTCCACATGCCCTTTCGGAAGTCCCCAGCGATGGCGCACGTGAATGAGGGCTATTTCATGATCATTGCCGTTGCGCCGATAAATAACGCCGCCCGCGGAAACTTCCCTGACAGTCCGAACATTGTCCTCGCTCGACTCCGTGGCCGTCCCGACCTGCTCACCCAACCAGCCAAGGTATCCTGCGCTACCAGCCAGCAATGGCACGGCGATAATCTCCGGGACCGAATAACTGTGCAGCTCGCGCACACGCTTTTCGAGCGCCGAGAAAAGCTCTTTGCGCGTCTTGATAATGAGTAATTCTTCATCGCTTTGTTCGATCTGACCCTGCCAACGGTAGGTCGACTGGACGGAACGAATACGGTTCACGCAGGCTGCGAGCTTCTCGCTAACCAGCGTCTGAGCAAGGTTCTCAGCCTCAGCCGCCGATCCGGCGGTGACATATACAACGATAAAATCCACCATCAATAAAGATCTTACAACTCGGTTTTATACTCAGTCAATGAAGCCTCAAATGGACTGATTCCGTGCTGGGCCTCACGACATGACGAATGCTGGACTGTCATGCAGCAAAGCGAGGAACCTTTCCGGCTCAACGGTACGGCAAATAACTCGATAATAACCTGCGACAACCTCCGTACGATTATGAACTCACGACAACTTGTTGTTATTGCCTCTCGATCGTAGTGAATTGAGGGTTATCAACATGAGAACCAAAGACGAGATCCGGCGCGACGTGTGGGACAGTTTGAAGGAGAACCGCGTGGCCCGTTTTCCAGGCGTTGAAGGCAGAATTCCTAATTTTATCGGCGCCGAGGCCTGCGCCACGTTGCTAGCCGGTGCGCCCTACTGGCGCACTGCCAAAATTCTCAAGATCAACCCCGACTCGCCGCAGCGCGCGATCCGTCAAAGAGCATTGGCGGAAGGCAAACTCGTCTATATGGCCGTGCCGCGCCTGCGCAGTGACAAACCCTTCATTGAGCTCGATCCTAAAAAACTTACCGGTTCGCCATATGCGGCCTCATCGATCGCAGGCGCGGCGCAGTACGGCCGGCCGGTGACAGTGAAGGAAATGACGAGGATCGATCTTGTGGTCTGCGGCTCGGTGGCCGTCAATCGCCGCGGTGCGCGTGTCGGCAAGGGCGGCGGCTACTCTGATTTGGAGTTTGCGCTGCTAGTGGAGGACTCAAAGATCGGCCGCCAAACAGGAATCGTTACCTCGGTGCATGCGTTGCAAATCGTTGACGAAGAAATCCCCATGACCGAGCACGACATTCCGCTCAATGCAATTGTCACTCCCACCGAGCTCATCGAAGTCGAGCCGCGCTTTTCGCGCCCAAGGGGCATTCATTGGAAACTATTGGGGGAGGAAAAAATCGCTGACATTCCGGCGCTCGCAAAGCGCCGAGATAGGCCAGCAGACCAACACTGATTTCCAGTTGGTTGAAGCATCCCAGCATTCATGTTAGCTAGACAATTTCACAAGGGATCTCGTAATGGCATCGGAAAATATTGATTTCAAAAAGGGCAATGGACTGGTTCCGGTTATCGTGCAGGATTTTGAGTCGCACGATGTGCTGATGGTCGCCTATATGAACGAAGAAGCCTGGGAAAAAACCAAGCAAACCGGCAAAGCCCACTATTACAGCCGTTCGCGCAAAGGACCATGGTTCAAAGGCGAGGAATCCGGCCATTTTCAAGAAGTAAAAAATGTGCTCATCGACTGCGACAACGATACGATCTTGTTGCAGGTGCACCAGGTAGGCGGCGCCGCATGCCATGAAGGTTATCGGAGTTGTTTCTTTCGCCAGCACGCCGACGGCAATTGGAAGACGATCGCCGAGCGCGTTTTCGACCCGAAAGAGGTTTATAAAAATCCTAGCCAAGCGAATTGAATCGCGCATTAAAGCTTCCTTAATCCCCCCTTTCGCAAAGCGAGAAAGAGGAGGGATTTCTTTCAGGTGCTTGGTTGAACAAGCTGAAACATCCATGCAGGCTAACAAAGAATTAAAACTCGGCATTCCCAAGGGCAGCCTTGAGGAAATGACCATCGAGCTCTTCAAAAAATCTGGCTGGAAGATTTCCACCACGAGCCGCAGTTACTTTCCTTCAATTGACGACGACAGCATTCGCTGCAGTATGGCGCGTCCACAAGAAATGTCCCGTTATGTGGAAATGGGAACTCTGGACGTGGCCATTACCGGGAAGGATTGGACGCTCGAAAACAGTTCGGACATCCATGTCGTCTGCGAGATGGTCTATTCAAAAACCAGCTTTCGTCCGACCCGCTGGGTTTTGGCCGTACCGCAGGACTCGCCGATCAAGAAAATCGAAGACCTCAAGGGCAAGCGCGTTTCCTCGGAGATGGTCAATTTTACCAAGCGTTACTTCGCCGAACGGAACATTCCCGTGACCGTGGAATTTTCCTGGGGCGCAACGGAGGCCAAGGCGGCCGAGGGACTCGTCGATGCGATCGTCGAGGT
>Ga0075425_100005666_pt1 | contig 13007 bp, 11 predicted proteins | sample SoiMethybrSBSTD4_FD_75300 | JGI IMG/M metagenome (GOLD analysis project Ga0075425, IMG submission 75300) | Bulk soil microbial communities from a Populus tree surrounding site in Tennessee, USA - Soil MetaG P. TD hybrid SBSTD4 | ecosystem: Environmental > Terrestrial > Soil > Tree plantation...
ACGTCGCCTTCGTCGGGACGACGATCACGAAGGCTGGGGCACATCCCGCCGCCGGCGCGGCCGCCGTGGCAGATGTAACAGTTCTCTCGCAGAAAAACCTTGCGTCCGTTCATCGGATTGCCGTTCGAATGAGCCTCCATCTTTACGGCGAGTAGAACAACCAGTGCCATTCCAGCCGTCGCGATAAGGCACAACATCGTTCGCATATGTTCTCCTTTCTCGTGTCAACTCGATTGCGCCGCGTCATTTCAGTCCTGGTGGAGACGACGCTCTTTGGCCGACGAGCGGGACACCGTACTCTGCGAGAATTGCCGCGATGTCGGCTCGGCGCCGATCGAGAATGCTCTCGATCTCTTCCTTGAACGTGGCCTGACCTGGCCGCACCGCCATCGAGATGTCGTAGGTGAACGGCAGCGACGGCGGATCGACAGACGGCTCGACCGGCACGATCTGCAGCTCAGTAGCCTGACGGCTCGCGAAATAGCCGGCGAACGGTCCCCACACAACCGCGATGTCGATCTCGCCGCCAGCAACGGCCTCGATGATCCGGCCGGCCGGGCTTTCGACGGAGTCGACATCCCACATCTTGAACGCGACGATGTTGGCGGCCATGTGGCGGCGCGCGAGAGCATGAGCGGGCGGTTGATTGGCGCCGTCCTCTCCAGCCATGTGCAGCCCGATTTTCAATCCACCCAATCCTGGGTCGTCGAAAGACCGAACCTCCAGGTGACGATCACGTCGGTAGACGAACACGTAGCTGGAACGGTAGTACGGTTTGGTCGAGAGGACCATTTCATAGCCGGCCGGCAAATCGATGATCAGGTCACACAGCCCGGCCTTCAGTGTTCGGCGGACGAACCCTCGCCGCTGCGGCATCCACGCGTACGTCAGCGTCGCGTTCATATCCGCTGCGATGATGTCCGCGATGCGATTCTCGAACCCTTCGAGGCGCCGGTTCGAGAACGGGAGATTATTCGGGTCGGCACAGACGCGCAGCTGGCGGCTGGGCGCCGATTGATCCGTCGCGAGCAGCAGCGCCAGTGTGACGACGACCTTCTGAATCATCGCCGGCTCCACTAAGGCAGCTTGAACACGTGCACGGCGCCGCCGGGTCCGGTGAACTGCGGAAGGTCGGTCATCGCGCCGACGATTCCCAGCGCCGCGAACGGATCGTCGGTCGACAACTTCCCGGGAACGATCGCGCCGCCGAACCCGCCTGGACCGGAGTAGACGGCGACGCGCTGCTTGCCGTCGGGGCCGATGAAGGTCATCGGATAACCGACGATGCCCGAGTCCAGCTGCCGTTCGAACAAGACGTTGCCGGTGCGCGCATCGACCGCCTTGAACATTCGATCGAGCGTGCCGTAGAAGACGACGTCACCCGCCGTCGCGAGCACACCACTCCAGACGGGGAAGCGTTCCTTCAACTCCCACACCTTCTTGCCAGCGGCAGCATCCCACGCGAGCAGCGAGCCGCGATTCCCGCCCGGACCCGCCTTCATCGTCACGCTCGCGCCGACGAAGGGTGCGCCCTCGAACAGCATCACCTTGAGCGCCTCGTAGTCCATGCACAAGTTGTTCGTCGGGACGTAGAACAATCCGGTCTTCGGCGAAAACGCCGCCGGCTGCTGATCCTTTCCGCCGGGTGCGGCGGGACAGATGTCGAGGACGTTCACGCCTTCGTGCGTTCGTTTCTCGGGATTTTCGACGGGAAGGCCCGATGACAAGTCGACACGGTCGGCCCAGTTCGCAAACACGTACTTCTCGGCCGACAGAACCTGGCCGTTTTTCCGATCCATCGTGTACGCGAAGCCGTTTCGGTCGAATCGCACGAGCAGCTTGCGCGTTGCGCTGTTTACGGACGGGAACGGGAGATCGACGACGATGTTTTCGTTGACGCCGTCGTAGTCCCAGCCATCGTGCGGAGTGATCTGATATGCCCAGATCGCTTCGCCGGTGTCAGGGTCGCGAGCGAAGACGGTCGCCGACCATTTGTTGTCGCCGGGCCGGAGGTCCGCATTCCAGACGCCGGGGTTCGCCGTCCCGTGAAAGAGCAGGTTGAGATCGGGATCGTAGGTAAGCCAGCCCCATACCGTGCTGCCGCCGTGGTCCCATAATGTGCCCGGCCAGCTGGTCGAGCCAAGGTTCTGTCCCTTGTCCTTGTCGTAGAACGGCCCGAACCTCGGGCCGATCCGAACGTCCTTATCCGGGCCGGTGCTGAAGGCGCGCCATACCTCGGCGCCGGTTTTGACGTCGAGGGCGGCGATGAATCCGCGCACTCCCATCTCACCGCCGCTATTACCGACGAGAACTTTGTCGTGCACGACGAGCGGCGCCATGGTCATGGTTTGACCTTTGGCCGGGTCCGCGAATTTTTTCCGCCACACCTCGCGTCCGGTCACTGCGTCCACCGCCACGGTCGTGTTGTCGAGCACGTTGTAAATCACCTTGCCGTTCGCGAAGACGGCGCCGCGATTGACGATGTCGCAGCATGCTTTGTCCTGCGCGAACCGATCAGCCTTCGGATCGAAGACCCACCTCGTCTCGCCGGGCCTCTTCAGATCGAGGGCGAACAGCTTGTTCGGAAACGGACCCACGACGTACATGGTCGTGCCCACGACGAGGGGCGCGCCTTCGTGGCCTGCGAGCACGCCGGTCTTGAACCGGAACTCCTCGTGCAGCTGAGAGACGTTGCCAGCGTTGATTTGATCGAGTGCGCTGAACCGCGTTCCTTGAACGGTTCCAGCCGGCGTCGTCCATTCGGAACCCGCCGATTGCGCGGCGGCCACGCAAGGTATGAGAAACGCCGCGAAGATCTGAACGAGAGACGCGAGACCGTGGCGCAGGCGCCGATCGAGGAGAGAAAGGATCATGGTGAATCCTCCTGTCGCGATGGCTCGGTCGCCGCGGAGTTCGGCGCGAGCGCGTGAATCGAATCGACGCGCGAAGTGGATCTGCCGGTTGGCAAATCCAAGAATGTGGCTAATCTCCGATGCAGCCTGCAGCAGCAAGTTTCGTGCGGAATCAGGGTGCGATGGATAGAACAGCGATCGACCGTTGAAGGTGTATGAGGCGTTGAGAGTCAGCTGACGTGACTGTTCACGCGGCATCGCATGGCACGTTACGTCGTCAGAGACATGACAATCGTCGTGCTCGAACTGTATTGGTGTCCCCGTTCGCGGCAACGTGAGACTGGCGTAGCATCCGACGAGTACCCGCCGCAGTTGACCGACTCGACCACTGCGATCACGTTCTATGTGGACTCACTTGATCGACTCTAAGGGTCATGCTCGTCATCGGTGACGAAGACGGATCACTAGCTATCGCGTCGCAGTCGCTTGTAGGTGACGCTGCAACGCGAACGCATTTCCGATCGAGCGTTTACCAAACGCGAGAGCACTTTCACGGTTGGTAAATAGGTGAGTCGTACCAGCTTGTCGGGGCCCATTCCGAGAGAGGATGGAGCCGATGGCGCGACCGAACAAGTATTCCGCGAGCTGCGTGAGCGAGCGGTCCGGATGGTCTTCGAGCGCACCGACGTGCACACTTCGCAGTGGGCGACGATCCGAACCAACCATGTCGCCGCGCTCTTTGGCGTCGTCGTTCGCCCACACGCGCAGGGCGTTGAAGGCGAGCAGCCACACCGCGCGCCACAAGGTGCGCCTCACATGACGCGGCCGCATTCCGCGACGGGGACGACTCGGATCGTGCGAACCCGGGTCGTGATGACAGGTCTTCCGCCGTGGACGAATTCGAGTGGGCAGCCCACGCTGATGCAGCGGATCTTGAGCGAGCTGCCGGCCAGGGAACTGCCGGCGAGGCGAGCCGCGGTGAACTCGGGAAAAAAAGGTCCACCGCGTACGACGCATCGCGTAGCCGTACGCCGCGCGCGGCTCGAACACCGGGATCTCGCGAATCAGCCGGCCTGACGGAATGCCGACGACGGCGCCGTCGTTGAGCACGGATCGGGCTGGCGATCGCGCTAGCTGGTGCGCTTGCGCAGTCGACCGCCACCAGAATCGATCGCGGACGTTCGGTCATCGACCGAGCAGCAGATGCGCGACCATCGCCATCAACCGCCGCATGCGTTCCTTCCCGCCCGGAGAGAGCGAGGGCGCTCGCGGCGCTGGCGTTTCTGATCGCATCGGCGGCCGCGGCCCAGGCGCGGTGAACATCGTTGATTTCGGCCTGTGGTCGACGCGCTCTACGTCGTTTCAGTCCCGCCGCCGCACTTTCACGCGCGCGTCGACGACGCGACAGCCGAGACCCGGCGCCAGTGCGATCACTGGATTGAGATCCAGCTCGGCGATCTCCGGCACCTCGGACGCGAGTCGCGACACGCGCAGGAGCACTTCTCGGAGCGCATCGAGATCGGCCGGAGGTTGGCCGCGATAGCCCTGCAGCAGCGGCAGCCCGCGAATTTCGTGCAGCAGCTCGTCGGCGTCGACGTCGGTCAACGGCGCGATGCGGAAGCGCACGTCGCCCAGAATCTCGACGTGGATGCCGCCCAGCCCGAAGGCGACGACGGCTCCGAACAGCGGATCGTCGGCGACGCCGATCATCGTTTCGACACCGCCGCTGACCATCGCCTGCACGAGCACGCCCTCGATGCGATCGTCGGTGGTGAGCGTGCGCGCGATCGACATGATGTCCACGAACGCCCGGCGGACGGCCTGATCGCTGGTGAGGTTCACCCGCACGGCGCCGACGTCGCTCTTGTGTGGCACCGCGCGCGCCGACAGCTTGGCGACGACGGGGAAGCCGATGACTTGCGCCAGCGCAGCCGCTTCGTCGGCCGAATGCGCGATGGTGCCAGGAGCCAGGGGCAGCGCGAACGCCCCGAGCACGGCGCGAACCTCTTCGCCAGTCAGCCAACCGTCGCCGCGCGATTCGAGGGCCCGGCGGCACACAGTGCGAGCCTCGTCAGCGCGGATGTCCTCGAACCCCCAGAGCAAGCCCGGCGTTTTGGCACGCCACTCCGCGTAGGCGGCTGTCTTCGCCAGCGCGCGCGCGGCGTTCTCCGGGAACACGTACGCCGGCACGCGTTCATCGCCGACATCGAGGGGCACCGGTCGTCCCGACGACGCCATCAGACATGCGACGATCGACTTCGCGGTGGCCCCGGCGCGTCGGCCGGCGGCAATCCCGTCGCGAATGGCGTCAATGGTCTCGCGCGAAGAGGTCGCATCGACTGGCGTATAGATAATGACGAGAGCATCGCTGTCGGCGGCCGTGAGCGCCACTTCGACGGCGCGTCGGAACTCGGCCGGGCCGGCCGACGCCACCATGTCGACCGGATTACCGACACTCGCTTCCGAAGGCAGGAATGCAGTGAGCGCGGCGCGCGTCTCGGCCGAGAACGACGGAACGGTGAGGCCCGCCGCTTCGCAGGCGTCCACCGCCAGAATGCCGGGCCCGCCGGCATTGGTCACGATCGCCACGCGCCTGCCCGGCGGCAGTGGCTGCGCGTCGAGGCACGCGGCGATGTCGAACATCTCGTCGATCGTGTCGGCGCGGATCACGCCTGACTGACGGAACATCGCATCGACGGCCACGTCGCTCGCCGCCAGCGCCGCCGTATGACTCCCCGCGGCGCGCGACCCCGCGCGCGTCCGCCCCGCCTTGATCGCGACGATCGGCTTTTTTCGGCCGATGCGGCGCGCCAGGCGCGCGAACCGCCGCGGATTGCCGAACGATTCGAGATACAGGAGGATGACCGACGTGTCGGCGTCGGCTTCCCAGTACTGCAGCAGGTCGTTGCCCGAGACGTCCGCCTTGTTGCCAACGCTGACGAACGTCGAGAGCCCCATGCCCCGCTCGGCGGCGAGACCGAGAATGGCAATGCCGAGCGCGCCGCTTTGCGAGGACAGGGCAACGTGCCCCGGTGACGGCATGATCGGCGAGAACGACGCGTTCAACCGCATGTTGCGTCGCGCGTTCATCAGCCCCATGCAGTTGGGACCGATCATCCGCATCCCGTGCTGGCGGACCTTTTCGACGAGCAGCTGCTGCAGCGCCCGCCCCTCGTCGCCGACCTCCGCGAACCCCGCGGTGATCACGAGGAGGCCTTTGACGCCCGCCGCGGCGCAGTCATCGGCGACGCTCAGCACCGCGTGCCGCGGGACCGTCACGATGGCGAGATCGATGCCGGTCGGTGCTTCACACACGCTCGCGTAGCAGCGAGTACCGTCGAGATCGGTCGCGTTCGGATTGATCGGATAGATGGGTCCGGGATATCCGCTCGCGCGCAGCGCCTCGAAGACGCGGCGACCGATGCTGCCCGCGTCGCGCGAGGCGCCGACGACCGCGACCGCTCGCGGTTCGAGCACCGGCCTGATTGACGCCACGGTCGCCAGCGCGTTTCGCCGATCTTCGGACGCGACGGTTTCAGCTGTCGGGTCCAGCGACAACCGCACGGCGATGGTGCCGCTCTCGAGCCGCGACCGGATTTCGAAGCCGGATTCGTGAAAGACCTCCAGCATCGGCGCGTTCTCGGCGAGCGTCGTCGCCTCGAATCGGCGGAAGCCGTTCGCGATCGCGGCCGCAGCGAGCCGCTCCAGCAATACCGTCCCCAGTCCTTTGCCGTGAAAGCGGTCGTCGACGGCGAACGCCACTTCCGCCGCCGCAGGGCTCTCGCCGATGTACGAACCGACCGCGATCGGCCTCGCCTCGCCGTCGACGTTGCGGATCGCCAGCAGCGTCAGGGCGCGCGCCCGGTCGCTGGAGTCGCAGAGCCGGTCGATGAGGGCCGCGGCGGGCTCGGCCAGCGTGAAAAAGCGCCGGTGACGGGATGCGGGGGACAGATCGTGAAAAAAACGCCGGAGCGCCTTGCAGTCCTCAGGTCGTGAGGCGCGCAGCGTCGCGACCGATCCGTCACGGAGCACGACGCGCTCCGCCGAGTCGTCGGCTGACGGAAGAGGGGGAGTGATCAATTTCACGTCAGGCCTTCGCCACTGCAATGAGCGCATCGGGCAGTACGAATTCGCGCTCGGGGTGCCGCACCGTGAGCACGGGACATGGCGCGAATCGCACCACCCGCTCGGCGACGCTGCCCATCAGCAGGTGCGCCACACCGCCGCGACCATGCGTACCCATGAGGATCAGGTCGGCCCTCGAGTCTTTCGCGTACTGGACGATGGCCATGGCAGGAGTCGCCGAGATCATCAACACCGGGTTCGCCTTTAACATCGTTCGGTCCTCGTCGTCCAGCAGGGCGTCGAGTTTCTTGCGCGCGCCCGCTTCCAGGTCGCGCTGCAGCTCCGAATAGTCGGCGACGAAGCCGTCCACGCCGAGTCCGCGCGCGATCGCATTGTCACACACGTGCAGGACCTCGAGGCTCGCACCGAACGTGCGCGCGAACTCGCGTCCGTAATCGAGTGCGACTCCGGCTGCCTCACCGAAGTCGGTCGCGACCAGGATCCGTTTCAGGGCGATCATGATGCACCTCCACAATCAATGCGCGGCGGGCCACTCGCCGGATTGAAGCATCCGGATGTAGTTGCCGCGTTCGAACGTCTCCGAACTCGACGCGCGCGTCAGGTTCATGCAGCCGCGCATCTGCCGCACCGACTCGTAGCCGTGTGCGTCGGCCCATTGCGCGAATCCGTCGCGGACGCGGGTCAGATATTCGGGGCCGTGTTTGAGCAGTGCGGACACGATCTGCACACCATCAGCGCCAGCCATGACCGCCTTGACCGCGTCGATCGGCTCGTGGACGCCGCCGGTCAGCGCCAGCGACGCGTTCACGCGTCCCGACAGGATCGCAATCCAGCGCAGGCGAAGCCGCAGTTCCGAGGAGTCTGACAACTCCAGCTGCAGCGACGCCTCGCGGCGCTCGGGATCGATGTCCGGCTGATAGAAACGGTTGAACAGCACGAGACCGTCGGCGCCGATGCGGTCCAGATGCGCGGCCAGGTTCGGGATCGACGAGTAGAATGGCGACAGCTTCACGGCGAGCGGAATCCCGATCGATTCCTTGAGCACTGCGACGACGTCGATGACGCGGCGTTCGACCGCCGGACCGCTCTCGAGCGGGTCGGTGGCGACGTGGTAGAAATTCAGCTCGAGCGCATCGGCGCCGCCGCGCTCGATCAGACGGGCGTAGCGCAGCCAGCGATCGGGCGACGTGCCGTTGAGCGATCCGATCACCGGCACGCCCACGCGCCGCTTGATTCTCAGCAACTGCTCCAGATACTGGTCGGCACGCTCGTCGTACCGGTCGACCTCTTCTTCGAACAGCGACGGCATGACGATCGCTGGCGCGCCTGCGTCTTCGAGACGCGACACCAGATCAAGATCGTTGGCGAGCGGTGACGCGCCAGGAATGAACGGATGCGCGAGGACGAGCCCAAGATAGCGCGTCGTGAGATCCATCACGCACATTGCCTTGTCGCAGGGGCTTTCAAGCCTGCCTGATCCGCATGCTTCGCGAGCTCGCCATAGAGCGTGAGCCGTCGGGCAATCGGCTGGCTTCCGTGATAGACACCGAGCATTCGCTCCTCCGTTGACCGGAGCGGCTGCAACCATCGTGCTCGCAGAGAAACGGTAGAAAAACGGGGATTCGGCGCGGAGGTGACGGAAATCCGGCAGCGGGCCTGCGGGATCTTTCGCACTGGGCGGGAAAATCGCGTGGCATCTTGCTTGCCGTAGGCAGTCACGCATTGGAGGGAGGAGCCATGTCACGCTTCGCTATCGTCCGCGGCGTCGTCGGCTTCTGCGAACACGCGTTCCTGGTCGGCTTCGGCTTCGTGCTGATGGTGCTCGGCCTCGGACTGGGCGTGACGATGATCATGCTGCCGGTCGGCGTGGTCATCGGCCTGATCGGGTTCGCGTTGTTCGTGGCCGGCCTGTTCATCCGGTTCGACCAAAGCTAGGAGGATGGCCATGATCGATCGCCAGAAGCTCGAAACCGTCTTGAGCCGGCGATTTCCCGGCGCGACCGGCCCGCAGATCGCGGCTGCGGCAAACGCGATCATGGGGCTCGAGGACGAGTGGGAGGAAGTCGCGACGCCCGATGAGTTCGGCGACAACTTCACGAGCCGCTGCGTTGACATCTGCACCCTGGCGCGCCAGACGGACGCGGGAACCGAGTTTCGGGTCCTTCGGCGGCGCGTCGAATGACCGGCACCGATCCGCGTGTCGCGATCGGTGGCGCGATTCCGACGTATCAGCCCAGAAGGTGTTTTGCTGGCTCGTTTCTTGGTAACCAGGTCAAACTTGGAGCCCAATGGTTGGCTCCCTGCGGGTTTTTCCGCACCCATCGTGAATAATCCCCACGCGCTTCGCGTACTCGTTGTCGACGACGAGAGGCTCATCCGGTGGTCTCTCGCCGAAGCGCTCACGGAATGCGGCCACATCGTGACCGAGGCCGGCGACGCGGCGTCGGCGCGCCGGATTGTCGCCGACGCCGCACGCCCTCCCGACGTCGTGGTGCTCGACTACCGCCTGCCCGACTCGGATGACTTGGGACTGCTCGCGACGATCCGGCATGAAGCGCCCGACGCGCGAGTGATCCTGATGACCGCGTATGGCTCGCCGGAGGTGGTAAAAGGCGCGATGGAACTTGGCGCCTATCGCGTCGTCAGCAAGCCGTTCGAAGTCGACGATCTCGCCGCGCTCGTCTTGGAAGCCCACACTACCGCCCGCTGATCAAATCCGACCGATACAGTTGGCGCGCCTTTTGATGCGACAACCGCAAGGTCGCAAAGTGGTCCAGCGCATTCAATCCGACGTCGCCAACACAGTGCGGAATATTTCGGACGCCCCGAAAAAAATCCCCGCGCACGTGCTCGTGGTTGACGATGAGCGGCTGGTCCGGTGGGCCGTGGCCGAGACGCTCGAAGCGCGAGGATACGAGGTGTCGGAAGCGAGTGACGCGACTTCGGCGATGCAGGTGGTTGGTGCGCCGGCGAGCCGCGCCGACCTGGTGCTGCTCGATCTGTTCCTCCCCGACTCGTGTGACCTGCGGGTCTTGAAGTTCATTCGGTCCTGCGCGCCAGCCATCCCGGTGATTCTGATGACCGCGTTCGCGACGCCGGAGATCGTCGAGCAGGCGTTTGCCCTCGGTGCGCTCGTCCTGATCAAGCCGTTCGACATGAGCGCGCTCGCGACGCTGGTCGACGGCACGGTGGCGACCCGGCCTTCGTGATCCGCTCCGACGCGGCCATATACTACGTCTTCATATGCAGACCCCGACCGTTCTCGTGGTCGACGACGAATCGCTGATTCGCTGGTCCTTGAAGGATCGGCTGTCGACCGAGGGGTATCACGTCGTCGAAGCCGACACCGCGAGGTCTGCCATCGAACGCCACGCCGAAGGCGTGGATCTCGTGCTGCTCGACTACAAGCTGCCGGATGGCGATGGGTTGGGCGTGTTGAAGACCATCAAGGAAGCGGATCCTGACACGCTCGTCATCATGCTGACCGCGTTCTCGACGGTCGATACCGCGGTCGAGGCGATGAAGCACGGCGCCTATCACTACGCCAACAAGCCGTTCAACCTCGATGAGATTGCGCTGTTGGTGGAAAAGGCACTCGAGACGACGCGGCTGCGGCGCGAGGTGAAGGCGCTGCGCGCGACGCAGGCGCAGCCGTATAGCGTGGATCGGATCGTCGGACAGAGCCGCGCCATCCGCGACGTCAAAGCGCTGCTGCAGAAAGTCGCGGCAAGTCCGGCGTCCACGGTGTTGCTGACCGGTGAGAGCGGAACCGGGAAGGATCTCGCCGCCAAGGTCCTGCACTACCAAAGCGATCGCGCATCGAAGCCGTTCATGAACATCACCTGTTCGGCGCTGGCCGAAACGATTCTGGAGAGCGAGCTGTTCGGCCACGAGCGCGGGGCGTTCACCGATGCGCGCCATCAGAAGCGCGGCCTGTTCGAATCGGCCGACGGCGGCACGGTGTTCCTCGACGAAATCGGCGAGATGACGCCGCCGCTTCAGGCGAAGCTGCTGAGGTTCCTCGAGGAGAAGACGTTCAAACGCGTCGGGGGCGTCGGCGACGTCCGGGTCGACGTCCGTGTGATCGCCGCCACCAATCGCAACCTCGAGGAGGAGGTCAAGAAGGGGCGCTTCCGCGAGGATCTCTACTACCGTTTGAACGTGCTGCCGATCGTGCTGCCGCCGCTGCGGGCGCGGGCGGAAGACATTCCCCCGCTCGTCCACCACTTCATCGACGGCTTCAACCGCGAGTTTCGCAAGAAGGTCCGTGGCGTCAGCGCCGATGCCATGCGGCGGCTGCAAACCTACGGATGGCCGGGCAACATCCGCGAGCTGCGCAACGCCGTCGAGCGCGCCATGCTGCTCGTCGAAGGAACCGAGCTCACCGCCGATCAGTTCCCCGTGGTGTCGGCCCCGGCGCGCCTCAGCGAAGGCGTCGAGCTGCCGGCGACGGGCATCGACCTGGAGCAACTGGAGCGATCGCTGGTCGTGCAAGCGCTCGAACGGAGTGGGTGGAATCAGAGCAAGGCGGCGACCCTCCTCGGAGTCAACCGCGATCAAATTCGCTATCGCATCGAGAAGTTCAAGCTCGAACGACCCGCGGCGTCGTGAGACCGCTCGGGCACCGAGGAAGTGTGTTCGAGGAGGCGGCGCCGGATATCCGCTAGTCGGCGACGCGACGAAGCGGCTTATCAGGGCTGGCTTGGGGAATTCTCCGAGCGGTGCGGAATAGTCCCCACTGTCGGGATCGACGACTGACGTCAATCCGCCAAATTGCAGGCGTTGTTGGTGCCGCGCCTCTGGCACGGCCGTTGCCCCTTCACCCCTCGAACGACAACTCCGGCAGTGGGGGCATCCATGATTACGAGAGAACGTGTCGAGGCCGTGCTGGATCGCGTGCGGCCCTTCCTGCGGGCCGACGGCGGCGACATCGAGCTCGTTGACATCATCGGGAATTCGGCGGACGTCAGGCTGACCGGGATGTGCGCGGGTTGTCCGAGCGCCCACATGACGCTCTATCTCGGCGTCGAAACGGCGCTGCGTGACGAGATCCCCGAATTCGACACGCTTCGCGTTCTTTGAGCACGACGATGACTGCCACCGCCTTCGCCACCGATTCGGTCGTCGTCGGTCGCAGCGCGCGCATGCGCGCGGTGTTCGAATTCCTGCGCGTCATCGGGAACAGCGAGAGCACCGTGCTCATCACCGGGGAGAGCGGGACCGGCAAAGAAGTGACGGCGACGCTCATTCATCAATCGAGTCGCCGTAAGCATCACGCGTTCGTTGCCGTGAGCTGCGCGCTGTTCTCCGAAACGCTGATCGAATCCGAGCTGTTCGGCCACGAACGCGGTGCGTTCACCGGCGCCATCAAGGATCGGCCCGGCCGCTTCGAGCTGGCTGACGGCGGCACGATCTTTCTGGACGACATCGACGATGTGCCGCTGTCGATGCAGGTGAAGCTGCTGAGGGTGATCCAGAACCGGACGATCGAGCGGCTCGGCGGCACGCGCACGGTGCCGGTCAACGTGCGGATCATCGCCGGCAGCAAACGCGATCTGAAGCAAATGGTCGCGGAGGGCAAATTTCGGGAGGATCTCTACTACCGGTTGAACGTGCTGCCGGTGGCGCTGCCGCCGCTGCGCGAGCGGCGCGAAGACATTCCGGTGCTGATGGAGCATTTCATCCAGCGGTATTTCCGGCGCAGCGGTGAAGACGAGCCGCCGATCGCCGACGCGGTGAAGCAGGCGTTCATGCGCTACAACTGGCCGGGCAATGTCCGCGAGCTCGAGAACGCGTGTGAACGGATGGCGCAGACGTGTACGTGCAAGGCCGTTCACATCGGCTGCGTCTCCGCCCACATCCTGTTCCGCGCCGGCGCGCAGCCGGCCGCCGTCACCTTGCCGGCGGCTCCGGCGACGCAGGACACGGCGCCCATTGCGCTGGACGATCGGCTGCGCGAGCTCGAGTCGAACCTGATTACGTGGGCGCTGAAGGTCAGCAATGGAAACAAGTCCCGTGCGGCCGAATTGCTGCAGGTCAAACGCTCAACGCTGGGCGACCGCATTCAGC
>Ga0075425_100005667_pt1 | contig 13006 bp, 12 predicted proteins | sample SoiMethybrSBSTD4_FD_75300 | JGI IMG/M metagenome (GOLD analysis project Ga0075425, IMG submission 75300) | Bulk soil microbial communities from a Populus tree surrounding site in Tennessee, USA - Soil MetaG P. TD hybrid SBSTD4 | ecosystem: Environmental > Terrestrial > Soil > Tree plantation...
GGGTCGATGCCCGGCCCGTTGTCGGACAGCGTGATCTCGACCAACTGCGGTTGCGGCGTCGCCGTGATCGTGATGTGGTCGCCGCCGTACTTGTAGGCGTTGGTGAGCAGGTTGGTGAACACCTGCTCGAGCCGACGTGAGTCGGCGAGCACGAAGTTCCCTTCGACCGAGACGTCGACCGTCGTTCCCGGCGGCGCGGGGATGGCAGTGAGCGCACGGCACACGACCTCGTCGATGTCGATGCGGTCCATCGAGATGCGAGCCGATTTCTGCTCGAGTGCCGTCAGATCGAGAAGGTTGTTCACGAGGGCGTGCATCCTCGTGGACTGGCGATGCAAGACCTCGAGGTATTCACCGAGTGCTTGATGATCGGGAGCGTCTTCGAGCGTTCGCAGGAATGACACCATGCCGAGGAGGACCGAAAGCGGCGTGCGCAACTCGTGCGCTGCGTTCGCGATGAAGCGTGCCCGCGCCTGTTCGCCTTGCATCCGCTCGGTGAGGTCGCGCGTCACCTTGCCGAACCCTCGTAGTTCCCCGGTCGAGTCACGCAGGGCCGTAATGACGACGTTCGCCCAGAACTGCGTCCCGTCCTTGCGGACTCGCCAGCCCTCGTCCTCGATCCGTCCTTCGCTGGAGGCGACGGCGAGCTCCCACTGCGGCTTGCCGGCGCGCTTGTCTACCTCCGGATAGAAGACGGAGAAGTTCTGCCCGATGATCTCCTCGGCCGAGTAGCCCTTGATGCGCTGCGCACCGGTGTTCCAGGTCATGATCGTGCCGTCCGGGGCCAGGGTGAAGATCGCGTAGTCCTGGACAGCGTCGATCAGCAGTCCGAGCGTGTCGGACCCAAACGTTCTGTGTCCCCGGACGGGGATCGGTTCTGGATCGGGGCGTGCGGCATCGGCCACGCTTCGACGATACCAGGGCAGGCCAAACCCAAAACCCAGGTCGGGGGATAAACCGGGGCGTTAGGCGTGGTTTAGTTCATGAGGAACTCGAGCGTCCTATGGTCCTCGTTCGCGACCGGACCACGCCCGTGAGCTTCACGGTGACGCGTTTGGTCGTTCCGCGTGGCGCAGGTTACGAGCTGATTCTCACACCCCTCTTATTTCGGAAGCGTTCGATGGAGGGAGCGCTACGCTTTCGACGGAGGTGACGAACGTGCTGGCTCAATACCCGAGAACTTTCGTCGTACATGACTTCTGGTGGCGCGGGTTCTTCCCGCTATTCACGTTCTTGCCGATCATCGCGATCGTTGTCGGCTTGATCATCTGGAGCCGCGACTCGCACCGGCATCACCACCGGACGCCGCCGCCCGGCTGGGGTCCGCCGCAGACGCCGCCCGCGGCACCGCCCGTCGATCCCGCGTTGAGCGAAGCTCGGCTGCGGTACGCGCGTGGCGAGATCAGCCGCGAGGACTACCTACGGATCGCGACCGACCTCACCGGGCAGCCGCCGCCGACCGCTTCGTAGCCCGGCGGATCGCGACGAGGCACCAAACCGCCTCAACCGCGCCGAACGGCCACGTGCCGGCGATGAACCCGTAGGCGCTCGAAAGGGCGCAACCGAGCGCGAACGCCACGATGAAGGTCCTGCCCCGGTGCTCGAGGGCGTACATCGTCATCATGAACGTCAAGGCGCAGACGCCGAATACCGTCACCATGCGGTCATCGTAGACCAGGAGGTGCTCGCCCCAGGACGTTAACTCAGTCGATAATCGGAGTGTGCAGGGAACCGAGATCTCTCCCGGTGCCGAGTCCGTCGAGGCGCTCACCGGCCATGTGGTCGCTGAGCCGACCGCCGCGACGGTGTGGGCGCCGGCGCAAGCGCAAGCCCGCAAGAAGGGGCGGTTCCGCGTCTACCTCGGATACGCGCCGGGCGTCGGAAAGACGTTCGGGATGCTCGACGAGGCGCAACGGCGGAAGAGCCGCGGGACCGACGTCGTGGTGGCGTACGTCGAGACGTACGGCCGTCCCAAGACCCAGGAGAAGCTCGTCGGGCTCGAGGTGGTGCCGCGCCGGCTCCTCGACTACCGGGGTACGGTCTTCGAGGAGATGGACGTCGACGCGGTGATCGCGCGCCGTCCCGAGGTCGCGCTCGTCGACGAGCTCGCACACACGAACATCCCGGGCGCGCGCTATGCCAAGCGCTGGGAAGACGTCGTCGCTCTTCTCGCGGAGGGCATCACGGTCCTGACGACGGTGAACATCCAGCACCTCGAGAGTCTCAACGACGTGATCGCGAATATCACCGGCATCCGCCAGAAGGAAACGGTGCCGGACTGGCTCATCGACCTCGCCGACGACATCGAGCTCGTGGATTCGTCGCCGTACGCGCTCCGCAGGCGGATGGTCCACGGCAACATCTATCCCGACCCGCACAAGGCAGACCTCGCCCTCCGCCGTTTCTTCACCGCGGAGAACCTGACCGCGCTGCGCGAGCTCGCCCTGATGCGAGTCGCCAACCGCGTCGACGACGAGCTCATCAACCGGTGGTCCAAGGGCGCCATACCCGAGACGCGCGAACGCGTGCTCGTGTGCATCTCGCGCAAGGACCTCGCAGAGGATCTGATCCGCCGGGGTGCGCGCATGGCGCAACGCTCGCGGGGGGATCTCATCGTCGTCCACGTCCGCGCCGGCGAGGCCGCGTTGGACGCGGACTGGATCGAACAGATGGGGCGCCTTACTCGAGACCTCGGCGGCGAGCTAGAAGTCGTCGACGCGGACTCGGCCGTCGATGGGGTGCTCGGTCTTGCGTACCGCAATCACATCACCCAGATCGTCGTGGGTGAGTCGCAGCGGTCTCGGCTGCAGGAAATGGTGACCGGCTCGTTCGTCACCAAGCTGATCCGAAAGGCCGCATCCATCGACATCCACGTGATCGCGCGCAAGAAGCGCTGAGCCACTGTTACAGAAGCGACACGAAACTGAAACTCCCGTAACACGAAGTTATCGGTAGCGAAACCGGCCGGAAACGGCCCGGCGCTACCGTCCTGTGCGGCAATGACGCCGAGGGTCTTCCCCTCGGCTTTTCGTTTGATGCGCCGTCGGCTTCGCCGCGGCCGCATGAGGGGAGGGGCAGGTGTCCAATACAAAGAAGTTGGTGGCGCTGACGCTGCTGACATTCATCGCGCTGGTGGTGGTCGGTGCGCGATACAACAACCACCGAGGCGACGCCGCCGGAACGGCGACCGGCAGCAAGAGCGACTTCATCACGGCGACGGGAACCGACGAGGCGGCGGTTTCTCAGGTCGGGCTGAACCAGCTCGCGAACGAGGCCGGCCACGTCCGCGTCGCGGTCAACTTCACCTGGACGCTGCTTACGGGCTTCCTCGTCCTCTTCATGCAGGTCGGCTTCGCCTTCCTGGTGACGGGCTTAACGAGAGCGAAGAACGCCGGTCACATGATGATGATGAATATCGCGGCCTTCGCGATCGCGTTGATCGCGTATTACGCGGTCGGGTTCGCGTTCCATTTCGGCGGCATCGCGCCGGTCGCGAACCTCGGCGGGGCGTCGCCGCTCAACGGGATAACGCCGCACGGCAACTGGGGCCTGATCGGATTCAAGGCCTTCTTCCTGCAAAGCGGCCACGGCTACGACGTCGGCGTGCTCGCGATGTTCCTCTTCCAGGTCGTGTTCATGGAGACGGCCGGATACATCATCATCGGCGCGATCGCGGAGCGCATCAGCTTCGCCGGCTTCATCATCGCCGAGCTGGCGATGGGCGCCCTGATCTATCCGATCTACGGGAACTGGGTCTGGGGCGGAGGGTTCCTGGCGCACCTCGGACAGACCTATCACCTGGGACACGGGGCGGTGGACTTCGCCGGATCGGGTGTCGTGCACGCAACGGGTGGGTGGACGGCGCTGGCGCTCGCCGTGTTACTAGGACCGCGGATCGGCAAGTTCAACAAGGACGGAACGCCAAACGCGTTCCCCGGACACAACCTCGGCTACGTCGTGATCGGGACGCTCGTGCTCGTCTTCGGGTGGATGGGGTTCAACCCTGGATCGACTCTCGGTGCCACCGACCTCCGCATCTCGGTGGTTGCCGTCAATACCTTGCTCGCCGCGTGCTTCGGCTTCGTGGCGGCGATGGGGTGGACGAATGCGAAGTACGGGAAGCCCGACATCTCCATGTCGTGTAACGGGATGCTGGCCGGGCTCGTCGCGATCACGGCGCCGTGCGCATTCGTTGCGCCGTGGGCGGCGTCGATGATCGGGCTCCTTGCCGGTTTCATCGTCTGCTACGGCGTGGCGTTCTTCGATCGCATCGGGGTCGACGACCCCTGCGGCGCGATCTCCGTGCACGGCGTCTGCGGCGCGTGGGGCGTCCTGTCCCTCGGCATCTTCGCCGACGGCACCTACGGGGCCGGCTGGAACGGGATCAAGGGTGGCGTGAAGGGCATCCTGTACGGCGGCGGGAGCCAGCTCGGAGCGCAGGCTATTGACGTGGTCGTCGGCTTCCTATGGGCGTTCGGGATCACCTTCCTGATCTTCTCGGTCGTGAAGAAGCTCATCCGGATCCGGGTCACGCCGGAAGTGGAGATCGAAGGTCTCGACATGCCGGAGTTCGGCGCCGTGTGCTACCCGGACTTCGTGCTGACCTCATCGACGGCGTCCCCGGCCGGCGGTGGTGGCTCAGGGTCGGCGACGACGGCGATCACACTGCCTGAGGAGGCTCGCTCATGAACCTCGTCATCGCGGTCATCAAGCCGTTCAAACTCGAAGAGGTGAAGGAGGCGCTGCGGAGCGTCGGTATCCAAGGCATGACGGTCGTGGAGGCCCGAGGGTTCGGTCGCCAGCGCGGCCACACCGAGGTCTACCGCGGCGCCGAGTACAGCATCGACTTCGTGCCCAAGGTGCGGATCGAGATTCTCTGCGAAGCCGGTCAGGTGCAGCAGATCGTCGACGCGATCCTCAAGACGGCGCGCACCGGCAAGATCGGAGACGGAAAGATCTACGTGGTGCCGGCAGAGCAGGTCTACCGGATCCGGACGGGCGAGGCGGGAAGGGATGCCATCTGATGCACCGCATCGCGATCCGATCGAGACCCTTGCGGCTGAGCGCGAAAGGCTCCGCGAGTCCCATCTAGACGGGTCCTCCGGTCTCGAGCAGGTTCGGGCGCTGACCGCCGCGGTTGACGCGGCGGTCAGCGCTCTGTGGAGCGACATCGCGGGCGACCGGCGCGGGGTCGCGCTGGTCGCTCTCGGCGGCTACGGCCGAGGTGAGCTGTCGCCACATTCCGACCTGGATCTGATGGTGCTGCACACGGGCGTGAAGGGCGCCGCCGACGAGGCCCGGGCGCTCTTCTATCGGCTGTGGGACGCGGGCTTCGAGGTGGGGCACGCCGTGCGATCGCCGGCGGAGTGCCTTCGGCTCGCGCGCGAGAACTTCGAGGCGGAGACGTCGTTCCTGGACGCCCGCCGGCTGTCGGGGGACGAGACCTTGTACCAAGAGTTCGCCGCCGCCTCCGTTGGGTTCAGCCGCAAGCGGGGCGCGAAGTTCGTCGCTGCGGCGCGCGCAGCGATGGAAGCCCGTCACGCGAAGGACGGCAACGCGTCGTGCCTGTTGGAACCGGACCTCAAGGAAGGGGCGGGAGGCCTCCGCGATCTGCACACGACGGTGTGGCTCGATCGTCTCTTCGAAACGGGATCGGCCACCGAGGAAACAGGCGCCGCGTCGATGCTGTACCGCATCCGGAATCATCTCCACTACGAGGCGGCCCGGCGCCAGGACGTGCTGTTACTGCACCTCCAACAGCCCACCGCCGAGGCGCTCGGGTGGCGCGCGGAGGAGCAGTGGTCCGTCTGGGACGCCTTCATGCGAGACGTCTACCGGACGACGCGCGCCGTCGAGCAACGGCTCGCCCGAACCCTCGTCGAGCTATCCGGGCCCCGACGTCGCCGCTCGCGGGCGCCCGTCGAATCCGCGTCACACGCGAGCGTCCGGAGCCTCCGCGAGGCGGCTGAGGAGTCTTTCGGAGATCCATGGACGCCGGCGATGCGCGAGGCCTTCTTCTCGCTCCTGCGCCTCGCCGACTCGGATGCGTTGCGCGAGAGCGACGACGCCGGCGCGCTGGCCGCATACCTTCCCGAGTGGGATCGGGTTCGCAACCGGCCCCAACACAACGTGTACCACCGTTTCACCGTTGACATCCACGCCTACGAGACGGCGGCTCACCTCGCGAGGCTGGACGCCCGCGCGGACGAGCCGCTTGCGGCGCGCGCGGCCGCCGACGTGCGCGACCGGGATCTGTTGTTGCTCGCGGGGCTGCTACACGACATCGGGAAGGGATCCGACGGCGACCATTCCGAGGTCGGGGCGATCTCGGCGGCAGGGATCGCGTCGCGAGCGGGCTTCGATCGTGCCCGGACAGAGACCGTACGTTGGCTGGTGCGGAACCACCTGTTGCTCGTCGACGCCGCCACGCGTCGCGACATCTCCGATGAAGACCTCGTCGTCGAGCTCGCTGCACAGGTCGGTGACCCGGAACGCCTCCGGATGTTGTACGCACTGTCGGTCGCCGATGGGTTGGGGACCGGGGCCACGGCGTGGACATCGTGGAAGTCCACGCTCGTCGCGGAACTGTTCAGCCGGATGATGCACGTGCTCGAGCGTGGAGAGGTTGCGTCGTCGGACGCGCGCGAGCTGTTCCGGTTGCGAACTGCCGAGCTGCGCCGCGCGCTGTCGGATCGTCACCCCGAGGACGCCATCGAGACACACATGCACGGGATGTCGAGGGCGTACGTCCTCGCGTTCTCGACGAACGATCTGATCCGGCATTTCGCGTTGATGGCCGAGCCGCTCGCGACTGGGGACATCCGGACCCACGTCGCGGCGAGCGGCCAGCCCGGACTATCCGATCTGACGCTCGTCGCCGCAGACCGGCCGGGGCTTTTCAGCATCGTGTCCGGAGCGCTCGCGTTGAATGGCATCAACGTCGTGTCGGCTCAGATCCATACGCGGTCCGACGGCGCGGCACTCGAGGTGTTCCGGGTCAGGCCGAGCATGGATAGCAGCATCGACGAGAACCGGTGGCAACGGCTCTTCGACGACGTCCGCGCCGCTCTGCGCGGCGAACTTGGGCTCGAGCGCATGATCAGCGAGAAGCGCGCGGCCTATGCGCGACGGCCGGCAAAGACGCGTCCCCGCGATCCGGTCGTGGTCGTCGCTAACGACGCGAGCGACTTCTACACGGTCATCGAGGTTCACGCTTTGGACCGGCTCGGCGTGCTGTACGCGATCACGCGGGTGCTCGCGGAGGCCGGCCTCGACATCCACCTCGCGAAAGTGGCGACTTACGGAGAGGAAGTCGTCGATTCCTTCTATGTCCGCCAGGCTGCCGGGGAGAAGCTGGAGGCGCCCGATCTGATCGCCGCGCTCGAGCGGTCGATCCTCGGAGCGGTCGCCGTGGAGTGAGCGCCGAGCCTAGCGAGCTTGCGACAAGCCGCGAACGTCCACGCGGTAGCCGCGGCCGCGCACCGCGATCAGGTGGCGTCCGAGCGGACCGAGGGCGACCCGGATGCGCGACACCTGGATGTCGACCGCGCGCTTAGGCGACTCCGCGGTCCCGGCGGGCTCACCGAGCAGCTCGTCCCGCGTGACGATCCGTCCTTGCGCCCGGATGAGCTCGGCCAGGATCGTCAGCTGCGTTTCCGACATCGGCACGCGGTGACCGCGTACGCGCAACTCACACATCTCGTGCGGCGAGAGCCAGATGGGACCGCACTCGACCGCGTCTTGGACGAGCGGCTCGGGTGAGGGCGCGACAGCGTCGACGGCGCGCAGGTTCACGGAGTCCAGTTTCCGGGCAACCATCTCAAGCCGTTCTCAAAGTTTCGAGGGGAGCGCTCAAGGATCGGTCAAGGGGCCGCCGGGTCATCCGATGCCCATCTCCCACGACTCCGACGGCATCGGCTGCCCGCCGGCCTCGATACGTTTCAGCTCGAGGCTGGAGACTGCCAGATGGACGCGATCGTCTTCGTGCAACAAGCCGGGCACGTCGGCCGGGTCGAAGACCAGCTTCTCCTCGAGTTCGACCAAACCCCGTCCGGCCGCCTCCAAAGCCTGGTCGCAGATCCGCTGCTGAACGTGGGACATAGGGATCCAGCCGAGTGTCAGGATCACCAGCTCGCTGTTCGTCTTCCAGGCGTCTTGGATGATCGCGTCGATGTCGATCACGGGGTCCCTGCCGAGCACCACGACGATCCGGCCCATCGATCACACGCTCCCGTGAGCGAGCGCGAGGTTCAGCTCGAAGACGTTGACGTGAGGATCGCCGAAGAGGTTGAGCGGCGAGCGACCGGTGTGGGCGCGGATCATCGCTCGAACCGCAGCGAGAGAAAGGTGGCGCATGATCGCGATCCGCGGCGCCTGGAATTGCGCCGCTGCCGGCGAGATGTCGGGGTCGAGCCCGCTCGCCGATGCGAGCAGCAGATCGGACGGGATCTTCGCCACGGTCAACCCCGGCACATAGGGGCCTTCCACTTTCATGATCGCCGCCGCGCGGTCGGCGATCGCCTTCACGAGGTCGGCGGACAAGGGTCCGAGGTTGGAGCCGCTCGACGTCGAGGCGTCGTAGTCGATCGCGGACGGGCGGCCGTAGAACCACTGTGGTCCCGACCACTTCTGGCCGATGAGGCGGCTGGCGACGGGCTTGCCGTCCACCGTGACGATGGATCCTTCGGCCTTGCCATGGAACACAGCCTGCGCGAATCCGGTCATCACGAGCGGATAGACGAGGCCGGTGAGCACCGCGAGGATGACGGTGGCCACGGTCGCGCGCCAGATGTTCCGCATCATGGGAACTTCACCAGCGCCAGGAGCATGTCGATCAGCTTGATCCCGATGAAGGGCGCGATGATCCCGCCGATGCCGTAGATCATGAGGTTGCGGCGCAGCAATCCCTCGGCGCCGACCGGGCGGTAGCGGACGCCGCGCAACGCGAGTGGAACCAGCAGCACGATGATGATCGCGTTGAAGATGACAGCCGAAAGGATCGCAGACTGCGGCGTCTTCAGGTGCATGATGTTGAGCCGGTTCAACGCGGGCAAGGTTCCGGCGAACATCGCGGGGATGATCGCGAAATACTTCGACACGTCGTTCGCGATCGAGAACGTCGTCAGCGCGCCGCGCGTGATCAGCAGCTGCTTGCCGATCTCGACGATGTCCATCAGCTTCGTGGGGTTCGAGTCGAGGTCGACCATGTTCCCGGCTTCTTTCGCGGCGGAGGTGCCGGTGTTCATCGCAACACCGACGTCGGCTTGTGCGAGGGCCGGCGCGTCGTTGGTGCCGTCCCCGGTCATCGCAACGAGCACGCCGCCCTGCTGCTCGCTCTTGATGAGGTCCATCTTGGTTTCCGGCGTCGCTTCGGCGAGGTAGTCGTCGACGCCGGACTCGTGCGCGATCGCGGCCGCGGTGAGCGGGTTGTCTCCGGTGATCATGACCGTGCGGATCCCCATGGCGCGGAGCTGACGGAATCGCTCGACCAGGCCGTCCTTGATGATGTCCTTGAGCTCGATGACCCCGACCGGTACGTGGTCCTTCGCGACGGCGAGGGGCGTGCCGCCGGCACGCGCGATGCGCTCAACCTCGGACGCGAGCTCGGGGGGCAGTTCGCGGCCGCACCAGCCGACGATCGAGTCGACCGCACCTTTGCGGATCTCGGTCGAGCCTTCGTCCACGCCCGACATGCGGGTCTGGGCCGTGAACGGAACGAACACGGCGCGAGACTCGAGAAGGTCTCGTTCCCGTATGCCGTGCTGGTTCTTGGCGAGCACCACGATCGATCGGCCTTCCGGCGTTTCGTCGGCGAGCGACGCGAGCTGCGCCGTCTCGGCGAAGGAGCGCTCGTCCACGCCGGGCGCCGGGATGAAGCGCACCGCCTGCCGGTTGCCGAGGGTGATCGTCCCGGTCTTGTCCAGCAGTAGGGTCGACACGTCGCCGGCGGCCTCGACCGCCCGGCCGCTCATCGCCAGCACGTTGCGTTGCACGAGGCGGTCCATCCCGGCGATCCCGATCGCGGAGAGCAATCCGCCGATCGTGGTCGGGATCAGGCAGACGAACAGCGCGATCAGCACCGCGTCGCTGACCCGCCTGCCGGAGTAGATCGCGAACGGCTGCAAGGCGACGATCACGATCAGGAAGATGATCGTGAACTTCACCAGCAACAGGGATAGCGCGATCTCGTTCGGCGTCTTCTGACGCTCGGCGCCTTCGACGAGGCGGATCATGCGGTCGATGAAGGACTCGCCGGGCTGCTGGGTGATGCGGACCTTGATCCAGTCGGACAGGACCCGAGTGCCGCCGGTTACTGCGGAGCGGTCGCCGCCGGACTCGCGGATGACGGGCGCGGACTCGCCGGTGATCGCCGACTCGTCCACCGACGCGATCCCCTCGACGATCTCGCCGTCACCGGGGATGAGCTCGCCCGCGGAGACCATGACGACGTCGTTCTGGCGCAGTTGCGACGCGGGGATGGATTCCTCGGTACCGTCCGCTTTGAGACGACGGCCGACGAGGTCGGCGCGCGTCTTGCGCAGCGAATCCGCTTGCGCCTTGCCGCGTCCCTCCGCCATCGCCTCGGCGAAGTTCGCGAACAGCACCGTGAACCAGAGGCCGAGCGCGATCGCCGTGTCGAACGCGACCGGGCCGGTGCCGACGATGTCGGCGACGAGACGGATCGTCACCACAGCGGACACGACCTCGACGACGAAGATCACGGGGTTCCGCAGGAGTTTGCGAGGGTTGAGCTTCACGAAGCTGTCCCAGATCGCCCGTCGGACGATCGGCGGATCGAACAGCGGGCGCGCGCGAACGGCCGACGTTCGCTCGGCGGGGCGGGGAGGGGATTCGACGGCCATCAGGAGAGCTTTCCGCGCGTGAGTTGTTCGACGATCGGACCGAGGGCGAGCGCGGGAAGGAAAGTCAACGCTCCGATGATCACGATCACGCCGTCGAGGAGCCCGACGAACAGTCCCGTGTCGGTGCGGAGTGTTCCCGCGGTGAAGGGAACGGTCTTCTCCTTCGCGACGCTGCCGCCGAGCGCCAGCGCTGCGATCAGTGGGACGAACCGCGCGATGATCATCGCGACGCCCCCGGTGATCGCCATGAACGGTCCGCTGCCCGTCAGGCCGGCGAACGCAGAGCCGTTGTTGTTCCCTTGCGACAGGAACCCATAGAGGATCTCGCTGAACCCGTGCGGACCCTTGTTGAGCCGCGCGCCGAGCCCCTGTGGGATCACGACGGCGATCGCCGCGAACGCCAGCACGACAAGGAACGGCACGAGGATCGCGATCACGACGAGCTTCACCTGCCGGGCCGTGATCTTTTTGCCGAGGTATTCCGGCGTGCGCCCGACCATCAACCCGCCGATGAAGACCGCAACGACGACGTAGAAGATCATCCCGTATAGCCCACTGCCGACGCCGCCCCAGATGACCTCGCCGACCGCGATGTTGAACATCGGAACGACGCCTGAGATCGGCTGGTACGAGTCGTGCATCGAGTTCACGCTGCCGTTCGAGGCGTCGGTGGTGGTCACCGCCCACAGCGCGGAAGAATCGGTGCCGAACCGCAGCTCTTTGCCCTCGAGGTTCGGCGCGGTCGAAGTGATGCCCGCTTGTTTCATGGCCTCGGTGGCGTGACGCTCGAACGGCACAGTTCCGGCGAGGCCGGCGATCATCAGGATCCACATCGCCGCGAAGATGGCCCACCCCTGCCGCTTCGAGCCGACCATCTTCCCGTACGTGTAGGTGAGCGCCGCGGGGATGAGCAGGATCGCGAGTAGCGAGAGGAAGTTCGTGAACGCCGTCGGGTTCTCGAACGGGTGCGCGGAGTTGACGTTGAAGAAGCCGCCGCCGTTGGTCCCGAGCTGCTTGATCGCGAGCTGGCTCGCGACCGGCCCGTGCGCGATGACCTGGCTCATGCCTTGAAGGCCGTGCACCACCTGGCTGTGCCCGAGTCCCTGCGGCAGCCCGGCGACGATGAAGATGATCGCGAGCACGACCGACATCGGCATCAGGATGTAGAGCGTTCCGCGCACCGTGTCGCGCCAGAAGTTCCCCAGCGTGTCCGTGTTCTGACGCGTGAACCCGCGGATCATCGCGATGAGGACCGCCATCCCCACCGCCGCCGACAAGAAGTTCTGGAACGTCAGCGCGAACATCTGGGTGAGGTAGCTCATGGTCGTCTCGCCGCCGTACGCCTGCCAGTTCGTGTTGGTGACGAAGCTCGTCGAGGTGTTGAACGAAACCGGCTCGCTCACCGCGGGGACGCCGACCGGATTGAGCGGCAAGTGCTTCTGCAGACGCATCAGCGCGTAGATGAACAGCATGCTGACGGCGCTGAACCACAACGTGTGCGACGCGTATCGCTTCCAGGTGTGTTCGACGTCGGGGTCGACACGGATCAGCTTGTAGATCCCGCGTTCGAGCCGTCCGTTCTTGGTCCGGGTGTAGACGCGATACATGTACGCGCCGAGCGGCGGCGTCAGCAGGATCAGAAGGATCGCGTAGACGACGATCGTCGCCATTGCTTAGAACTTCTCCGGGCGGATGAGCACGTAGACGAGGTAGCCGAGGAGCATCACGGCGAGGATCAGCTCGAGGACGTCGGCGACGCTCATATGCGATCGAACCAGGCGATGAGGGCGAACATCAGGCCGAAGAGGAACACCGAAAGGGCGATCATCCCGAGGTCGAGCATCTCGATCCACACGGTAGCCAGCCCGTATGTGGACTCCGTTTGGACGCGCGGGCGCCGTGTATAGGTTTTCTAAGGATTCGCTCCGGAGGGCTCTTCGGGGCTTTTGGGTTCGGCGCGTTGTGGCACACTCCGGATGGAGGCATCGTGTTCACGTCGAAACGCGCAGGGCCCGCCGCGGTCGAGCGGCGCGGCGAAGAGTTGATGGCGCGCGAACGGCGCCGTGCCGAAGCATCATCCGCGCGCCGTCTCCTCGCCGAGCAACCGGCCGGATCCCGCCAACGGGCGGGCTACGTCGTTGCGA
>Ga0075425_100005669_pt1 | contig 13004 bp, 6 predicted proteins | sample SoiMethybrSBSTD4_FD_75300 | JGI IMG/M metagenome (GOLD analysis project Ga0075425, IMG submission 75300) | Bulk soil microbial communities from a Populus tree surrounding site in Tennessee, USA - Soil MetaG P. TD hybrid SBSTD4 | ecosystem: Environmental > Terrestrial > Soil > Tree plantation...
GGGTGGATGTTCGAAAAAAGGCTGCAAGACTTCTACGACTTTTGCATCGTTCTCCAGCATGGAATAGCTAAGGCCCAAGACCTGGCGAATAAACGAATCGTCAGGATGCGCTTTGAGTTGGCGTTCGAGGGGAGAAACGGCTTGCGTGTACAGCTCTGCGCGAAAGCAGGCGAATCCCCAGTTGCGATCTAAGCCTGGGAGATCGGGCTTCCACGCCGCTGCCTGCGTGAAAAACTCCGCGGCTTGGAGAAATTTTGAGTCCTTGGCTCGCATTACGCCCAAGTCGTTATAAGAGCTACCGAGGATTTCGGCGACAAATGCCCGGTATTGCTTTGCTGCCGCCGTTTCTTTTCCGGTGGTTGACGGTTTGGGCACTGCACCGGCGGGCAAACCCTGTTGGATCATATTCTGCGTGCCTTGTTTCTCCTCGAGAGAACCTGCGCCAAGCAGATCAGCGACGGGATCGGAAACCCGACTCTCGCGGTCGTCTTCCGGAGCCTTCTTCTCATCGAAAATGTGCTTCACGTCGTACTTGAACTTTGCTTCTCGCAACTGCTGAGAGCGTGCCAACGCCTTGCGTGCCTCATCCTCGCGTCCGAGCCGTCGCAGATTCTGGGCGAGCAGATAATAGGCACGGCTGGCCTCGCGTAACTTGTCATCTTCGGGATTGCCCACCAGCTTCACGTACCGCTCAAGTTCCTTAACTGCTGCCTCGATGCGATTCGTTGACGCATAGGTCTCTCCCAAGTAGAGGTAGAGAGAAGCTTCCTTGGGCTGCAGGCGGACCGCTTGGAGAAGGGCCGTTTCAGCGGCAGCATAATCGCGCAGGTTGACGTTGGTAATTCCTAGGAGTTCGTAAGCCCGGTATTCATCGGGATGAAACCTAATCTCTTTTTCGAATTCCGGGCGTGCTCTTGGGTAGCCCTCCTCCTGATAGTGCTCCAGGTAGGCATATCCAAGAAAGGCGTGCGCCCGCGGATATTTCGGCTCAAGGGCGATTGCTTTGCCAAATTCAGTAATTGCTTGCTGCGGGAACTTTGTGATCAAATATGCACGGCCGAACAACACGTGCAGCGCCGCCGAATCTCCCATCTTGGACTCAAGTTGTTGGAACCACGCTTCGGCCAAGTCCGACTTTTTACCTTTTAAGTAGGCAATGCCAAGAAAGTATCCGATTTCAAAATCGTCCTGCAAATCCGCGGATGCTTTCAACTCCTCGATCGCATCATCCGAGTCTCCCTCGAATACATAGACTCGCCCCAACAAGCCGCGCGCTCGCGCATTACTCGGCTGTTTGGCCACAACGGACTTCAGCAATTCCTTAGCCTTGGTGACTTCTCCTTTTTGGAACCAAACTCGGGCTGCATCTACCTGAGTTTTGGCGTCGTCAGGCTTGAGTTTGAGGGCCGAATCCAGGTATTTAGCAGCTTGATCCATCTGCCCCTCAGACAGAGAAAGTTGTGCCACCTGACGCAAGCCCACTGTGATCGCGTCGATGTAATGACTTTCCGCTGAGCCAAGTTCGCCAGCTGCCAATGATGCCTTCGCGGCCTCAAATTGCGTGTGGAGCGTCTTCGCGGGATTTTCGGCAGTCTGAGCGCGGACAACCGACAATAACAAAGCCGTTGCGGCGAAGCTTCGCTGGAAACGCCTCAAGAGCCTCTCCAAAAAAATAGATCGTTTCGGCAATAGAGGCATGATCGTTGCCGCTCAACGAGTGCCGCTGGGCAATTGCTGAGAAGTTGATGGCAGCGGCTTTCGTTCCTGAATCCCTTTCCCTTCTACGACGGTATAAATGTAGTCGCCGGCCACATCCGGCAGAGTCTCAAGATTGCCATTCGGCCAGCGAATCTGCAGGGATTCCATTTTGCTAGCGGAGCCCAAGCCAAAATGCAGGCGAAGATCGTTCTGTGAAAGGTAGCTGCCACCGCCGCGCACCTCGCTGAATTGCTGGACTCCGGCGGCCCGGACCGTCACACGTGCACCTATGGCTGCGCGGTTGCTCTTGGTGCCAACAAGCTTGAACAGTACGCGGTGATAGCCATCGGCGTTCAAATTTTTGAGCAGAGACGGCGGTTCGCCCACATTTAATAAAAGAACATCAATATTTCCGGTATTGAAAATGTCACCGAAAGCCGCGCCGCGACGCGAATGAAGCGGAAGATCTGCCAGTCCGGCCTCTTTTGAAACCTCATCGAAAGTCCCGTCACGATTATTGCGATGAAGCAGCAGAGGCTCACGATACCGGGGACCAGTCTCCAACGTGTCGATCTGTGGATAGACGTGACCGTTGGCTACGAACAGGTCCAGCCAGGTGTCGTTGTCCATGTCAAAAAACGCAGTACCCCAACCAACGTAGGGATAGCTGGGCTGCCCAACCCCGGAAGTCCAACTCACATCATCAAACCCCTTCGTGCCGGTATTGCGATACAGAGAATTCGGTTGCTCTTCAAAGTGGGTAGCAAAGAAGCTCAGTCGTCCACTATGGTCGTAGTCACCGAAATCCACGCCCATGTTCCCGAGTTCAAGGCCTTCACCACTCAGCGCAACACCACTTAGTAATCCAACATCGGTGAACGTTCCGTCGTGGTTGTTGTGGTACAGGTAGTTGGGCACTGAGTCATTCGCAACCAGGAGATCGGGCCAGCCGTCGTCATCGTAGTCGGCCCACATCACGCCGAGGCCGTAATAGCCAATATCATCGTGAACCCCGGCTTTGACTGAAACCTCTTCAAAAGTTCCGTCACCGCGATTATGGTAAAGAAAATCGGTTTCCCCTTCGAGACCCCAGGGGCCGCACTGCACCAGGATGCCCTTGAATCGGCAGAATTTATTGCTGCCGAAATGGGGGAGATTGTTCAGATCAAGATGAGAATAGCGGGCGACGAACAGGTCCACGTTACCGTCGCGATCGTAATCGCCCCATGCCGCGCCGGTACTGAACCCTCCGCCTCGTACACCGGCTTTCTCGGTGACATCTTCGAATTTGCAATTACCCAGTCCCCGATAAAGTACGTTTCCGTTGTAGCCGGTCACAAATAAATCGAGATTACCGTCATTGTCGTAGTCGGCCACGGCGACACCCATTCCCCAGCCGAAACGGGTGAGGCCGGCGTCCTTTGTAACGTCTTTGAAGGTACCATTCGCCTGCTGGTGATAAAGAGTGACCATAGGGTCGCCACCTTGGCGCAGTCTCTCTACCGTGGAGCCATTCACAAGAGCAAGGTCCAGCCGTCCATCATTGTCGCAATCAAACAGACCAGCGCCCCCGCTGGTTGAATCGATCACGTAATGCGCCTCGGGGGCGGCGATGTGCGAAGCCGTTAGCCCAACATCCTTCGCGATGTCTTTAAAAGTTGGGATCGGCGGAAACGTACTCTTATCCTTCTTGGCTTGGGGTGCGCGCTTTGAGGGCGCGGGCACTGGAACACGTTGGGGACCTTCGGTCTGCGCGGTGAGGGTGGAAATCAGAAAACAGACTGTGAGAGCTGGGAATATTCGGGTACACACAAACATCTGTCGCTTAACCATAGACAACTTTTGTCCGCCAAGCAAACCTCACGGCTCTTCCCCATCGAGCCTTTCGAGGAATTTGCGACCATAAAAAACATCCCGCTGGTATAGCCAGCGGGATGTTGAAGACACCTCAGGCAGCTTTAGAACGTAAACCTGAGCGAGTACTGCAGCTCCCGATTGCGGTCTGCTTGTGTACTGACCTGAGCGACCTGGGCATTTGGGGTTGTGTTCTGGATTGACACAGCATTGGCCAGACTCGTCGTCGGGACCCCGTTCGCGTCCAGAAATTCTGGAGAGGCAGCGGTGTTGACGGCGTTAAACCCGATACCCTGTAATCCCGCGGTGTCGCCAATGTTGCCGAAGTTCGGGTGGTTGAACAAGTTAAAGAAATCCAGCCGGAACTGTGCCTTCACCCGCTCGGTTATGTTGAAAGTCTTCCCTACCGAGAAATCCACCACGCGAGTCGGCGGTCCCAGGCAGTCTCCGACTGGAGCATTCCCGTTTGTGCCTAGGGTGAAGCCGTTCATGGTGTAGCGGTTCGGGTTGATCCAGTGGAGGTCGGAATGGATGTTAAAGTTGGGATTCTTGCAGGGCTGCCCCGGGACTAGATCTGCCCGTGTTGCTCCTCCACCAGTGCCGCCGCCGTTGCCAATGCCTAAGGGATCATTAACATTCGACACGCCTCCGGCGATCGCCGTGTAAGAACTCCCACTCGAGATGTTGACACCTGTGCCGACCTGCCAACCTCCCACGGTGCTGCGAACCAGCCGCTGCATATTCTGGAAGGTAGGCAAGTTGTAAAGCACGTTCGCTGAAAAGATGTGTGGCCGATTTATGCTGGCCAGCCCGTAGTTGGACCTTAAGTTGAACGGATCTAGAACACGATTTCCGCCTCCGTTGCTGATATGCAGGGATGTGTCAGAAAACGTTTTGGACTCCGTGTAGGTCGCCTGAAAGATGGAATTGCGTTGGAACCGCGTTTTAAAGCCCATTTGCAACGAGTCGTATTGCGAGCTGCCGCGGTGGGAATACATCGAAATGGTGCCGGACTGGATGAGATCGAAAGGCTTGTAGAGCGCCAGCGCGGCGGGCGTACCGTTCGACTGCGCGAAGGCTAAACGGTTGGCGGGATTGACAGCGTTGGCATCGTAATTGGTTGTCCAATTCTTCGCCTGGCTGCCGACGTAGCCAACTTCCAGTAGCGTATCCCTCCAAAGTTCATGCTGGATAGTGAAGTTATATTGCAAGGTGTAAGGCGCGCGGCTGTTCAAGTCTTGGCCGATTGAGGCATTCCCAAGGCCGCTGCCAAAGCAGTTTGGCGTACAAGCGGGGAGCTGGTTGGTGTTGTCGAGGAACCGACCATTGCCACTGACTGACCTGAAGCTGGCAATGAATGGCGGATTCACGCCGGCAGTGCCGTCCGTCACAAAAATGTCGTCGCGGTTGTAGAACACACCAAACCCGCCCCGAATCGCCCACTTTCCCGTTCCAGTGGGATCCCAGGCCAGACCAAACCGCGGCGCGATGGCTCGATTGTAGTTGTTTTGGATTGCCCGGTTTGGTCCCGGCAACCCGCCGGTTCCTGCCGGGCAAGGATTCGCGATCAAACCTGCGGAGTAATACAGTCCGTTACACGCGGCATTACCAAGCTGCGGACTAAATGCCGCCTGGTTAAACACCGTAAATTTATCATCGGATTGGTATGGCCACGGCAAATAAGAGTAGCGAACGCCCAGGTTGACCGTCAGCCGATTATTCAGTTTCAGGTCATCGTTGAAATACATCTCAAAGTTTTCCCACCGCCCTTGTTTGGGAAAAATGACGTTCTGTTCGCCCCAGTTGACGGACATATTCTGCAGGATGTAATCGGCAGGGCCATAATGGGTAGTGAAGTCCGCCAAATTGGTACAGCCGGCTTGAGTCGTAGTCGTGCAACCGTTGTATCCGACTGGGCCAAACGTTACGCCTGCTTTTTGCGAGAAGTTCTGCTGGTCTTTGGCATTCCGGCTGTAGACAGCGCCAATCTTCAAAGTGTGGCGCCGTATGACTTTAGAGAAGTCATCCTGCCAAGTGTAAAGATCTTCCTGGTTGGTCCAGGGCGCAAAGCTCCAAATGGTCGGAAGGCCACCACCGTTAACCCATACTGGCGGATTGTTCGGATCCGGTGCACTTAGGAAAGGTTGAATCACACCGTTCAGCGCTTCCTGAGCCGCAGGAGTCGCCTGTGTGATGTTGATACGATTCGCCGAGTAAGAAAATTGGAAGTCGTTAACGGCACTATTGCCGAAGACTTTGCTCAAGCGGCCGACTGCGACACGAGACGGCTGGCTCCATCGCTCCTGAATGTTCGACGCGCCGGCGTCAGCACCCCATCCGCTGTTGCCTACTGCTGAAGGGCCGAAGGTCCAGGAATCCTGCGTGTATCTCATCATCAGGCTCAGGGTCGGCGACAGCTTAACGTCACCTCGGTAACTATCTTCACGCCAATACGTCGGTTGGCCGAATGTCTTTGCCCAGTTGTTCCCACAGCCATAGTTCGGCGTCCCCGGGGCCAGCGTCGGCAGAAAGTAAGTGTTCTCAATCGTAGAGCCGGCCTGGCTAAGGCGTACCGTAGGAATCACGTCGATAATCCCAGCAGTAGAAGGCGCGGCGGTGAAGGCTCCGCCCGGATTAGTCGGATCCGGATCGACGAGCCCACCCTTTAGAAGGCACCCATCGGTGCTCGCCGTAGTGAAGGCGGGATCCGTAGCCGCATCGGAGAAGTCGCCAGTGCGCTGCAGGGGCGTGGGCACATGAGCATTTCTTACAACGCCGCGGATTTCCCGGTTCCATTCTTCTGAAGCGAAGAAGAAAATTTTGTCCTTCTTGACAGGGCCACCAATGCTGCCGCCGAAGTCGTTTCGGCGAACGGTATTTTTCGGCGAGCCCGGACTAAGGAATTTAAGAACAGGATCTTCGGCATCCAACTTATCGTTGCGGCCAAAGTAGTAAGCACTGCCATGGAAGTTGTTTGTCCCCGACTTAGTGACGATGCTGACTATGCCTCCTCCAGCTCCCCCCAATTGTGCGCCATAGCTATTGCGTTCAATCTTGAACTCTTCGATGGAGTCCAGTGACGGGTAAACAAGAAGTGTGCGATTCGAACCCACGTCAACGTTATTGGCGCCGTCGACCGTCCACAGATTCGCGTTGGAAGGACCGCCGCTAACGGAAATATCCGCTCCACCGTTTACGCCCTTCTTGTCGTAGCTGAAGCCGCTATCAGTTGACACACCCGGAACCAGAGTGACCAACTGCGCGAAACTACGACCGTTCAGCGGCAAATCAGTAATCTGCGAACCCGCGATCGTGCCGCTCAGGTCGCCGTTAGCCAGCTCCACCTGCGCGTTCGAGGCGGTAACCTCGACCGTTTCAGTAGTGGCCCCGACGTTTAGCGTCGCGTCCAGTGTGAGGGCATCGTTGACGTGGAGGACGATTTCCTTTAGTTCAAAATCCTTAAACCCGCCCTTCTTAACCTTCAGGACGTACTGACCTATCGGGAGGCTCTGGAAGCTGTAGTTGCCATCTGCGTCAGAAGCGATGCTACGGGAATAGGCAGTGGCGGTATTTGTGACGGTAACGTCGGCACCTGAGACCACTGCTCCCTTCTCGTCTGTCACGGTGCCGCGCACGGAACCGACACCCTGAGCGAATACTCGCGGCGCGACGCTCAGCGCCAGTATCAATACCGCGAACACAATTCTTTTCACAGGAACCTCCGGCAAGTCCTTAGGAGTTTGGTTTTACTGACGACTAATACTTTCGTATTACTGCGATGGCAGGGATTAAACGGCAATTCCTCCGGCATTGTCAAGCTAAAAAACCGGTTTTGTAGCGAATTTGTCATGTGGAAAACCGGTATTCTTGATATCATCAGCCAACTCGACACTGCCCAACCGCATTGGCTTTGAACTTTAGAGGTTACGGAAGGCAGAACCAGTTGATGCTAGGATCGATAGCTCTATGACAATCCGCAGGAAGGGAGGCATGAAAAAACCTCATTTCGTGACTTTACAAATGGTGGCCGAGCGCGTCGGGCTCACCAAGGGAACGTGTTCGGCGGTGCTGAACAAGTCCGCGGCGTCCAGATCGGTTCCTTTTCACACGCAAGAACGAATTCTCGCCGCCGCCAGGGAACTCAACTATCGTCCCAGTTTCCACGCCCGCAATCTGGGAACGAAACGCACGTATATGATCGGGGTAGTTACCCAAGAAATAGGTGATTTCTACAGCTCACCCATCATTAGCGGCCTTGAACAATATCTGCGCCAGCAGGGTTATTTTTTCCTTACGGTGGCTCACCGTCACGATCCCAAGCTCCTCGAAACGTATTCGCACCATCTTCTAGATCGCGGCGTCGAAGGCTTTATTACGGTTGATACGATCATGGACCGTCCGTTGCCACTGCCGACGGTTGCCATCCCCGGACACCTCCGTTTGAAGGACGTAACCAATATCGTTCTCGACCATCGCAGAGGAGCACGCCTGGCCCTTAACCATCTCATCGAGTTCGGTCACACCGAAATAGCGTTCATGAAGGGTGCTAACGTCAGCCCAGATTCAGACGATCGCTGGAAAGCCATCTGCGAAGTTGCTAAAGAAATGGGCATTCGCATGCGGCCGGAGTTGGTGGTGCAACTGGAGAGCGACGATGCCACGCCTCAGTTGGGGTATCCCTTCGCAAAAAAGCTGCTGGCCCGTAAGCGGCCTTTCACGGCGCTGTTTGCGTACAACGATATCGCCGCGATCGGATCTATCCGAGCATTTCAAGAGGCCGGGTTGCGGGTTCCTGAAGATATTTCTGTGGTGGGGTTCGACGACATCAGAATTGCCATGCATAACAACCCAACTCTCACGACCGTGCGCCAGCCACTTGAAAGAATGGGCGAAATCGCGGCACGTGCCTTGTTGAAACGGATCGAAGAACGTGGTGCCTGGGTCCCGAAAATCGCAATTGAACCCGAATTGGTGGTTCGGGATTCGACCGCTCCGGCGCCAACTGAGCGTACCGCTGCATGGGATGGTTCTTTGCGCCCCATTGCCATCGCAGACCGCGCGAAGATTAGTGGGATACCTCCTAATCGTTTCTGATTCTTCTTTCAAAGACTCATCCCAGTTGAGAACTATGCAAATAAGAACAGAGGGTCGGCTTCGCCGCAGCCGGTTCCGGGGTTTCGGAGAGTCTGACGTTCGCGTCCTCGATCATTAGGAAAATCAAAAACGAAATTTTCGTGGGTCAGACCCCCGCGGATTGACGTAGTTGGGCACAGGAACGCGCTAGGCTGCACAAGCCGAAGCCGAGAGAACCCCATTTCTCCACGATCAACGGTTTGGAACTGTTGTACAACAGCACACAGTCAGAGCCGATAATGCAAGATTTCTGTTTTTCTGGCAGTGTGAAGTTTGTGCGACCCATGCTATTTCCCGATCTTGCCTTTAACGCTTCCAACCCCGGTGCAGAAATCCCAACCTAGCTTGGTCGAAAATCCAGCCGTCGGACCACAAAAGCCGCTGCTGATGTCGTTGAAATCTGTGGTGATCGATAAGTTGCCGTAGATGAGGCTCAATTCCGCCTGACTCGAGCCGAGCCTATTTCCCGCGGCATTCACGATTCCTGCGAGCGCCGGGGAAGCGAGACTGGTCCCCCCCACAATGAACCATCCGCTCCCAGCGCCCTGCACCGGCGTGGAGTCGAACACCCAAGCGCCGGTAACCGGATTGGAATCGAACGACAAGTCTGGAACTGCTCGCTTCGTCCCCACGATCGACTGGATGACATCCTGATAGAAAGGGCGTGCTTCGAACGCACTCGATCCGCTCCCCGCAAGGTCCCAAGCTCGCTCGGAAAGAAAGTTTGCCGTGAACGGATTGCGGGCCGTGGTGGTACCGCCTGCAGCTACGACATTCGGAGAAGCCGCTGGATACTCCACGCCCGGCTGATCGCCGGAAGAGGCAAAATAAACGACACCAGGAGTGGTAAACACAGAATCGAGTGAGGTTTCGCCGGCGAATTCGTCGCTGCCCCAGCTGTTGCTGACCTCCCCGCCTCCGGCACTCGCCACCAGGTTGCCGGCCACCCGCTCAGCGGCAAATAGGTCGGTCAAGCTGCTCGATCGGGCCTCTACGAGAAAGAGTTTGGCATCAGGCGCCATGGCATGGGCCCACTGTAGGTCAAGCGCCGCTTCCAGTTCCCAGCCTCCGCTGGGATCCTGCGCTGGTTTCGTCCCGGACGCGAAAACCACCGTCAGATTGGGCGCTTTAAGGCCAAACTGAGTGGAGAAGGTTTGTAAGTCCGCCAATGCAGTTGGGTAGTGGAAGGCATCTACCACCGCGATCGCGCCGAATCCCCCAGTGGGATTTGCGGTGACCACATTCGGATTACAGGAAGATGTTCGAGGCACGAGGGAGTACACACACGCGAGAGATGCCGGAGTCTCAAACCCTAGCCCAGAAAAAGGAGGGCCAACGAGCGGCACCGCATCTTCGGGAACAAAAACCTGCAGGTGAGTGTGTGCGCGAACCCCTTTGTCGCCCGGGCGGACAATGCTGGATGCGGGAGACATGACTCGGCCGCGCCATGACTTGTTTTGAGCCGCGGCGGGAGCATTCTGGCCCGCCAGCCCTTGATGTTGAGCCATCGAAGTCGTTGACAAGACAACCGCGAAAGATACTAATGCGGAAAGCACACGAATCCCCTGAACGCGCACGAGAGTTCTCCTACTCCTGTTGAAGATTGGTTTGGGCCGTGACACGCCGCAAAAAGCGTAATCGGCCTCATCAGACATAACGAGTTTTATCGAGAGTTTGCTTTCAGGCCAATTTTGACTCGGTGATGTGACCCGCGGAAAACGGGACGGGTGTGGTTGAATGCTCAATGAGTTATAACGCCGGCATAAGACGTCCAGGTCAGTCCATAAAGCGTCGAACAACCGCGCAGCCCAAAATAGGGCGTGAGCAGGTAAGGCGTAATTGCGGCTTCACCTCCGGCCCCGATGCCGATGAGTGCACCCGCAAACAGCGTCGTGCGTGAAGCCTTGGCATTGCTGACGCACGATCGAGATCACAGCATCCTTGAATGCCCTAGGTTCCTTTCAGCACCCGTGCCTTCACGCCCGCCGTGCGCAAAGCCGAGGAACGCAGACCGCGGAAATTTTTGTCAAGTCCCTCCGACCACTCGATTTCCCCTAACGCACTGATCCCGCTAACAAAACAATATTCCAAACCATGTCACAATTTCCCCTGCAAATCTGTCATACTATAACTAAGAGATAAATAAAAAGTCGCGGCTATCGCCGCGTCTTTTCGTGTTTCTGCTGTGTTATTCAACTTCATCAGGTGCCCGTCCTTTGGAAAAATACAGCGAAGCCTGGCACTTGATGGAGCCGCACACATAAGGGATTTTTCACCACAGAGACACAGAGTCACAGAGAAATTCAAGTATTAACGTGGTCCTCCCTGTGCCTCTGTGGTGAATCCTCACTCCGGCCAAACGCTCAGCGCCGTCTGCGCCACCTTTCGCAGGTCCGCCGCACTGGCACCGCTCACCGACTGCACCGCCATGCCATTCATCACGGTCATCAGATAGCGTGCGAGCGCAGCGGGATCGGCATCGGTGGGCAGGTCTCTTTCCTTTTTTGCGCGCCACAGGCGGTCGGTGATCGCGGTGAATGCGGCCTGGCGGTGCGCGGCCAGCTCACGCCGGACCGGCTCGGCGGAGTCTCCTGCGGCAAGCGCGCCTTGCACCAGCATGCACCCTCCAGGGTTGCCATTCACGCCGCACACGCCCACGGCAGTGCCAAGCAGCAGGCGCTCGGCCATCCTGCGCGCAGTCGGTTCAGCCAGGGCCTCGTGAATTAATGCCGTCGGACCTTGTTCGTAGCGCTCGAGCGCCTTCCGGAACAAGGCTTGCTTGTCGCCGAAGGCCGCGTAAAGGCTCGGGCGATTGATGCCCATCGCCTTCGTAAGCTCCGACAAAGACGCCCCTTCGTACCCCTTCCGCCAGAAGACTTTCAAGGCACGGTCCAGCGCCTTCTCGGCATCGAACGATCTCGGCCGGCCGCGCGCTTCGGTTTTTGATTTCGGAGCCATGTCTATATCTTAGACGCTATTTCCATACCATCCGGTACAAAAAGAATCTTTCGCTTCAACTTGCACATCTGTACCGATGAGTACAGAAGTCCAACTGAAGAGATCCAATTAAAGGAGAAGATCATGCCAGTCAGACTCACGGGAAAAGTGGCAATCGTAACCGGAGCATCAAAAGGAATCGGCGCAGGAATCGCTAAGCAGTTAGCTTCCGAGGGCGCATCGGTTGTTGTTAATTACGCGTCGAGCAAGGAAGGCGCTGACCGCGTAGTCAAAGAAATCACCAGCAAAGGCGGCAAAGCGGTTGCCGTTCAGGCCGACGTAGCCAAGGCCGCCGACCTCGAGAAGCTCTTTACTGAGACCAAAAAGGCTTTCGGCAAACTCGATATCCTCGTCAACAACGCCGGTATTTACGAATTTTCTCCTATCACCGACGTGACCGAAGAACACTTCTACAAGCAGTTCGACACCAACGTTCTCGGTCTGCTGTTGGCTTCGAAGAAGGCCGCCGACTATTTCGGCCCTGACGGCGGCAGCATCGTCAATATCAGTTCGGTTGTGAGCACCCTCGCCCCGCCAAACTCTGCGGTGTATACGGGGACCAAAGGTGCCGTGGACGCGATCACGCGGACGCTGGCGAACGAATTGGGTCCTCGCAAGATTCGCGTGAACTCAATTAACCCAGGAATGGTTGAGACCGAAGGCATCCGTGCAGCTGGATTCGACAACACCTTTCGCACGGAGATTGAGGCGAAGACCCCGCTTGGCCGCATCGGCCAGGTCGACGATATCGCACCGGCGGCAGCCTTCTTTGCCTCAAACGACGCCCAGTGGATCACCGGAGAGACGCTGGTCATAGCCGGCGGCCTGCGCTAAGACAAAAATAGTAGAGAAGCAAAGGGTGCCCCACCCTTGTCGCGTTCTTTGCGACAGGGTGGGGATTTTGACTTTCGCATCAGGCGTGAGAATTTCCTTCGGAGGGCAACACCTCCTCTGCACTACAATTCCTCGCATGGAGTTCAAAACTGTCCTCAGCAGATTCATCTATCGCATCGAGGCGAAGCCCGGTGGCGGATTCATTGCGACTTGCAAGGATCCCACTGCTCCGGCCATCGAGGGCGCCACGCGTGAGGAAGTCCAGCAGAAGATTCAGGAGAGCATCGCGGAGAATCTCGCCACGCAGTTCCCGGCGCTGAAGTCGGCGCTCGCGGCCAATGGTGTGAAGCTGCACTACCACGTCGAGCAAAAGCCGGGCGGGGGGTTCATCATCCACCACGACGATGCAGTTCATGATTCGCCAGACCACTCGACGCACGACCGCATCGAGAGTTTTATTGAGTCGAAGATTTTCTCCCGGCTCATGG
>Ga0075425_100005670_pt1 | contig 13003 bp, 10 predicted proteins | sample SoiMethybrSBSTD4_FD_75300 | JGI IMG/M metagenome (GOLD analysis project Ga0075425, IMG submission 75300) | Bulk soil microbial communities from a Populus tree surrounding site in Tennessee, USA - Soil MetaG P. TD hybrid SBSTD4 | ecosystem: Environmental > Terrestrial > Soil > Tree plantation...
ACTTGCATGTGTTAGGCACGCCGCCAGCGTTGATTCTGAGCCAGGATCAAACTCTCGTTTGAAACCTGAAATTTGTTCGGAATGAACAAATTCGCTGCCGGAAGTTGTGAGCCTTGAGCTACGAGCTTTGAGCAACCCTAAGATTGCTCACCGCTCACGGCTCGCCGCTCGCTAACTTGCGACAACTCGCCAGCGTCGACGGAGGTCTACCGCTGGCTAATTTTGTGAGATCGTTCGAACTTAACTCGAACAATTCCTCTCACGACTGGCACGTTCAACCAAGTTGTCAAAGACCAATTCGCATCTCCGCCTGAGCGTCGCGTTATCGGTCCGGCAGGATCCAGATATGAATCCAGCCGTCCTCGAAACCTTTCAAAAATATCGTTCTGCTCTGCGGCCTGTCAATTGCCTGATTTCACAGGATTTCCACATCGAGAAGCGAGTCGCGAGCGACGAGCTGCGAGCAAACCAAGCTGGGCTCGCTCAACGCTCACCGCTCGCTGCTTTTCCGCAGCAGAACGCATCTTCCTCCCGCTCCTGCGCCGGAAAGCTTTGGCTTTTCCCAACAACCAATAGCCAACAACCAATGACCGGCCTGGCGAGACGGAAGATATCGATTAGAAAAAGATCATTTGGAGGTCTTGCGACGAACGCACAAACCCTTCGCGAAGCGCTGTCCGCGAATGTAAAGCCCCGTGGCCGAGGCCAATTCCAGCTAAATTCTTGATTTTGCTGGGTTAATACTTTTGATGCCGAGCACGTAGCGAGAGATTCAAAAGCCCGGCTGCCACACTTGCTCTCGACGGTTTATCTTTTATACCACCGACCAAGCGGTCGCGCAAGAGGTTGTTGACGAATTTGGTACGCGATCGAAAACTATTCTGAACCAGTAGCCTCAATCCGCAGCTCCCGTACGAAGAATTTGCGCACTGCGGCGGGAGAATACAAAAGTCTATCCAGCAACGTCACCACATTGTAGTAATACGTCGTATCGGTTCCGATGAACTTGTCAATATCGTCGACTACCTGTTCAGCGGCGAGTCTCTCCTCCTTGACGTCATCGGGAGAAGCGAGGAACAGCTTTAAAACTCGGGCGGTGGTCCGCATCTGAGTTGCGCTAAATAGGCCATTATCGAGGGTGCTACGCGAGATAGCAATCCATGCATCCCTTCGCGCACATCAGCACAAGGTTCCTCGACTGCGCATGAATCTCGCTATGCTCGAATCATGCGTCGCTCGCGATGACAGAACTGTGGTCTGGTCGTTGTTGCTCCCGCGGTATTTCAAGTGTTGTTCCGGCGCAGCGGTTGGACGGTCACGTTCGGGAAGCCCCTACGTTTGAGCTGATCAATGAGCCGGTTCACCGCGGCACGAATTACTTCGCCGTAGGTGCTGTCGGGCGGTGCGTACCGAATGTTAGTTGAGGCAATGTTATTGCCAGGGAGATAAAAGTCGCCGCCGCCGGGAATTCCTTTCCCGTATTCTTCCGTCGGTTTTGTAGCGTTATTTTTTCTGTCCTGTTTCAGTTTTTCGTACTAATAGCGCTCCGCATTCTTGATTAGTAAGCCGGACAATTCTCCAGCCGAATCGAGAAAATATTCTGCGATCTCGCCCCGACAAAGGATGTCATCTTTGCTCATGATGTCAGCTTTTACGGTGCGCTTTTTGTGTGGTGGAAAATTGAAATCAGTGAGCAAGATGTGCCACTCCGAAACTGCGGGCAGGAGTACGCGCGAGGACAACCAGCGGTACGAACGATGACGCCTCAAGTACCAGTAATAACGAACGAGCATGATGAAGGCTGCTGTTTCAAGCAGCAGGAAGAAGTAGTTCCACGCAAGGAAATCAGTTTGACGGCGATAAACGCGAGCAATCGCTGACCAAACTGCCTGCTCGTGATCGGTGAAGTAATGGTCGCTATAAGCTGCGTCGAAGACAGCGTGATAAGTCGGCAACTTTCTGGTCGTGTGAGTCGGAAAGGGGAAGAGGCACGCAGCAGCCTCCGATCCATCCCAAGGAGAAAAGAGCCAGCGTGAGTACGAACGGAAGACCTGCAACGATGATTCCTGCGACGATCTCCTCAGTTTTGCTGCGCTGGATTTTCTTCAGGCGAATGGATAAAGAGGAAAGACGATGGAAGACAATATAGGGTACAAAAATGTAAAGCCCCAGCAAGGCTGAGGCTATCAAGGCGATCATGCGAGCTTAGTGACGGCCATTGTCAGCGGATATCCGCAGAGCATTGAACTTTCTCGGCACAGGATTTTGCAGCAACTGCAGGTTGTGTGCAATCCGAGACATAGACAGATGCTGGAAAAGGCGCTGGCGGATTTGGACGCGAAGATGGGCGGCGAAGAATGAGTCCCACTTCTCGCAAAATCGGCGAGAAGTGGGGCACCCCTCATTGAATTAGACGATAAAATTGCATCGTGAAGAAGTTTTGGGACAATCCAGGCTCGGACAGGAATGTCCGAGACACACAGTCGGTGGAAAGGCCAGCCGGTGTGCCGTCATCGCTTCAGATTGGTTCTGTTGCCATCTCTCCCGCCACCGTTCTTGCGCCGATGGCCGGAGTCACTGACACGGTGTTTCGCCGCTTTATTCGCAATCTCGGCGGATGCGGGCTGATCATGACCGAGTTCACCTCGGCCGACGGCGTGTTGCGGGCGAAAGACAAGAAGGCCAAGCGATATCTGCATTTCTATGAGGATGAGCATCCGATTTCGGCGCAGCTTTTTGGTAGCGATCCGCAGGTGATGGCGGATGCGGCGAGGATCGTGGAAGACCTTGGCTTCGACCTCGTTGATTTGAATCTCGGATGTCCGGCGAAGAAGGTGGTGAAGTGCAACGGTGGATCCGGACTGCTGCGCGATCTGCCGCGCATAGGCTCGATCTTCGAGTCGGTGCGAACGGCGGTTACGATTCCTTTCACGGTGAAGTTTCGCGCCGGATGGAACGACGATGAGATTGTCTGCGTGGAGCTTGCGAAGATAGCGGAAGATTGCGGACTTTGTGCTGTCGCCTTGCATGCGCGCACGCGCGAACAAGGCTACAGCGGAAACGCCCGGTGGGAATGGATCGCGGCGGTGAAGGATGCGGTCAATATTCCGGTTATCGGAAATGGGGACATTCGCAAACCGGACGATGCATGTGCGATGGTGGCGGCTACCGGATGTGATGCGGTCATGATTGGAAGGACGGCGCCGGCGAATCCGTGGATCTTCAGGCAGATTCAGCAGTACTGCAGAGGAACGTCATACGACGAACCTTCCGAGGCCGATCGCTACGACATGATCCGCACCTACTTCCAAATGCTGATCGAAGAAGAACTGCCGGATGCGACGGGGAAGATGAAGCAGTTCGCGTCGTGGTTTACGCATGGGGTGCCGGGTGGAGCGGCGCTACGAAAGGCGATTTACGATTCGAAGGCTGCGCCGGAGATCGTGACGCGAGTTGAGGAATTTTTCGAAGCAAGGCTGCAGCCGGTGTAGTGCAGGAATTCCCACTTCTCGTAAAGTCGGCGAAGAAGTGGGGCACCCCGTTTTTGGTCAAACTCCGCTGTTGGTCAAAATCCGCTTGACTGGCGCACCAGCAGAGACTAAAGTTCCGCAGTCGCACCGCAGCGTCGTTTCTTCAATCAAATCGCAGGAGGCAGCCATGGCCGTACTGAGCGGATTCAAGCAGTTCATCCTTCGCGGTAATGTCGTGGATATGGCGGTGGGCGTTGTGATCGGCGCGGCTTTTGCCGGAGTGGTTGGTGCATTCACCAAAGACCTTTTGACGCCACTGATTGCCGCTCTGGTCGGTAAGCCGGATTTCGCCGCGATCAAATTCACGGTGAATGGCAGCGAGTTCGCCATTGGTGACTTCATCAACGCATTAGTGTCGTTTCTGCTAGTTGCCGCGGCCGTGTACTTCTTTGTGGTCACTCCGGTCAATGCGCTTATTGCCCGCATGCATCGCGACGACGCTCCGCCGAGTCCAAGCAGTAAGAAATGTCCAGAATGCCTGAGCGAGATTCCCATCGCCGCGCGGCGTTGTGCACAATGCGGACAGCCGGTGGCGGCGCAGGCGGCGTGAGAATCGGGTGTTGGTTGTTGGTTGTTGGTTGTTGGGTTGCGGTCCCGGGCGGCTTGCTGCCTCAGGTTGGTCCCAAACCAAGCACAGGTTCACATCAATCCCAAGCATGTGGGCCGATGATCGAAGGCGCACTTAAATGTCCACGCTTTGGGTTCACCTACAAAATTCCGTTTGGCTGGGTAGACCGCACCGCCGACATGCAGAAACAAGGTGCTGACGAAGGAACGCCTACCGAAAGTTCCGCGAAGCCCTCACAGAATGCCGCCGATTCAGAGACATTGCTCGCGATCTTCGAGCGTCCGCCGGGCGCACCGGGGGACACAATCGATTCTGCAGTCGTAATCGCCGCTGAACCGCTGAAGAATTATCCGCAGGTCAAGACCGCATCCGACTACTTTGGCCCAATCGCGGAACTGGCCGAGCAGAGGGGATTCAAAGTCGAAAACGAACCGCGTGCGTTTCCCCTCGGAGCAAAGCAACTGGTACGAGGCGACTTCAGCAAGGAGCGCGGAAAGTTGAAGATATGGCAAAGCTCGCTGGCGATGATTGAAAAGGGTTACATTGTTTCATACACGTTTCTTGCCGGAAGCGAGGACGACGCGGACGCGTTGATCGGCAATTTGAGTTTTTCTGCGAAGGCTCCGGCGAAAAAGTGACGCAGCATTCGTCTGAGCATTTTCACCCAGGGAGAAACCAGTGAGATTTACGAAAAATATAGTCGTGGCCGCGTTGTTGATATTGAGCGCGGGCCAGCTGTGCTTCGCGCAGCATTACCTGATGTACGTGGGCGCGTACACGAATGCCGGCAGCAAGGGCATCTACGGTTATCGCTATGACTCGGATTCGGGAAAATTGGAAGACCTCGGCCTCGCGGCAGAAACAGAGAATCCCTCGTTTCTGGTGGCGGACAGCGCAGGCAAGCACTTGTATGCAGTGAATGAGACGCAGAAGTATCAAGGCGAGGCAAGCGGCGCGATCACGGCGTTCAGCATAGATCGAAAGACCGGCAAGCTGACGGCGCTCAACCAGGTCTCTTCACACGGCGCTGATCCCTGTTACATCTCGTTCGATCGCAGCGGCAAGTACGTTCTGGTGGCGAACTATACGGGCGGGACTGTGGCGGCCTTTCCGGTGATGGCTGACGGCAAACTTGGCGAGGCCACCTCCGTGATGGAGGATCAAGGGCCGGTCGGGCCCAATCATGAACGCCAGGAAAGATCGCACGCGCATTGGATTGAGGCGTCTGCACGGAATCGTTTCGTCTATGTGGCGGACCTGGGGCTGGATCGCGTGTTGATCTACAAGTTTGACGCAAGCAAAGGCGTGCTGAGTCGCGGCGAGCAGGCGGAATTCTTCTCAGCGGAGCTGGCCCCGGGCACTGGGCCGAGGCACGTGGCGTTTTCGAACGACGGAAAATTCATGTACGCACTCGCCGAGCTTGACTCGAGTGTGACCGTGTTCGCTAATGACAACGAAAAATATCGTTCCATCCAGAAGATTTCGGCGCTACCACAGGGCTTCTCAGGGAAGAACGATGCTGCCGAGATTGCAATGCGTCCCAGCGGTAAGTTTCTGTACACATCGAATCGCGGGGATGACAGCATTGCCGTGTTTGCGGTAGATCACGCCAGCGGCAAACTTGAGTTCAGAGAGCGCGTGCCGAGCGGCGGCAAGACGCCACGGAATTTTGCGATTGATCCTGAGGGCAAACACCTGCTGGTTGCGAACGAGGAGACGGGGAATATTGTGGAGTTTGGGATTGACGCTCAAACCGGGAAATTGAAGAATACGGGCGAAGTCGCGAAAGTTGCTTCAGCAGTGTGTGTGGTGTTTGTACCAGTGGAGTAGATGGACGCCCGTCGGACAAGAACGTGCATTTCTCTATGGCATTCCCCTGTGTGACTCCGTGCCAAGTGTGGTGAAGATTCTTAAAACCTAACCACAGAGATCACTGAGTTGCACAGAGCAAAATCGCACAGAGGAAGTCTAAATCCGCGCACAGTCGTTGCTACTCCAATGCTTCCGGATGCAGGCCGATGTTCTTTTCGCCGGCGGCCTTTTTCTCCTGATATTTCTTCATCCAGGCTTCCCAGCTTTTGCCTGCGGCGGTGTCTTTGCCGGTGAAGGCGAGCGCGGCGATGTCGGCGTATGAGACGGAGAGTTTTTGATTGCCGGATTTTGGATAGAGTCGAACGAGTGAGTCGGCAAGAGTTTTACCGCTGCGGCGGTCGAAGATGTAGCCTTCGACCTTTCCGCCAGATTTCAGGGTGATTGTGACGTCGCCGCGATAGTCGAAGGCCTTCTCGAGGGCAGCTCGGACTTCTTCATCGCTGGCGAGCTGCGGAATCCAGCCTTCGAGGTTTTCGCGCTCACGTCCGGGGGCGATTTCGAGTTCTTCGGGATTGGCGGTGCCGCGTTGGGGTACGCTCATAATTGCTGGTGTGGGTCGGAGATTCTCGTCAGCTTAAATTACAAGATGTGCGCCGTCACTGAAGGGCTGCTATTTGTGTACAGCTCGCTCTTGTTTTTCCTTAGCGCGACCAAAGATGAGCCAGACTGTAGCCAGCGCGCCAGAAAAATGACTTCGCCGGACCCATATACTTCCTGATCTCAACCCAATACTGTGCTTCTCCAATGCCCCCGTTCGGTTGCGCACAGACGCCGATGGCGAAACGGCGGGGATCTCTGGCGTCTTGATTTGCCCATGAGAGCAGCTGTGGAATCGCCTGAGCGGGATCCGAGGTCGAATAAGAGAAGCAATCGATGACATCGGCCTTCTGGCTCGACGGGTCACAACCAGTGTGCCACAACTTCGCGCCGCTGGCCGCGCGCTTACACGCAAATTCACGCAGCTGAGCTTCTTCAATTCGATCCAGCTGGCGACGGTTCGCTTGCTTTCGTGACTGTCGTACTAAGTCAGCAACTTTGTCCGCCGCTTGAGTTTCAGTCAATGCTGCGGCTCCTTCACCGTTCGACGCAGAAGCAGCTAGCAGCGAAAACGCGACTAGCGCTGTAACACGGACCGACATGATTGTTGGAGGCGTGGGCAAAGCATTCGACTGCTTGCAATCTTAAACTCGCGTCTCTTCCAGCGACCGCGATTCGATCTGGACCAGTGGATTTAGATGCTGCGACGAAATCTCGTCCAGCAAGCGCGTCGCGCTGGGATCGTCGTAGCGACTGAACAACGTCGCTTTTACTGTGTCCACAAATCCGCGGAACGAACCGAACGTATCGTTCACCGCGGAGGCTTCGTATCCGCTGTGGACCATGCAGTTCGCGCAGCGGGGATTGCCCGATTCGGTGCCGTAGTTCTGCCATTGAGTCGTCTCGATCAGTTCCTGGAATGTGTCGGCATAGCCGTCTTGCAGTAAGTAACACGGCTTCTGCCAGCCGAAAATGTTGTACGTCGGCATGCCCCAAGGGGTGCAAGCGTAATGGCGTTTGCCCATCAGGAATTCGAGAAACAGAACCGACTGGTTGAATCGCCAAGTGTTCTTGCGATTGGACAAGATCGAGCGGAACAGCTTGCGGGTGCGGGCGCGTCCGAGAAAGTGCTGCTGGTCGGGAGCTTTGTCGTAGGAATATCCCGGCGAGAGCATCATGCCCTCGACGCCGAGTTCCATCATTTCGTCGAAGAAAGCGCGGACACTCTTGGGATCGGCGCCGTCAAACAATGTCGTGTTTGTGGTCACGCGGAAGCCGCGCTGGACAGCTTCTTTCACGCCTTCGAAGGCCTTGTCGTATCCGCCTTCGAGGCAGACAGAGAGATCGTGGTGCTCGCGCTGGCCGTCGAGGTGAATGCTGAATGTCAGGTATTTCGACGGCTCGAAGAGATGGATCCTTTCTCTGAGCAGGAGCGCGTTGCTGCATAGGTAAATGTATTTCTTGCGTGCGACCAGGCCTTCGACGATTTCTGCAATCTGCGGATGCAGCAGTGGCTCGCCACCGGGGATCGAGACCATCGGCGCACCGCACTCGTCCACGGCCTTGAAGCACTCTTCGGGCGTGAGCTGGCGCTTCAGAATGTGAGCGGGATACTGGATCTTGCCACACCCAGCACAAGCCAGATTGCAGCGAAAAAGCGGCTCGAGCATCAGGACGAGCGGATACTGCTTGCGACCCGACATCTTTTGCCGGAGCACATAGCTGGCCACCGTCCACATCTGGGAAACTGGAACACCCATCTGCTTATGTTATCAGGATCGGCTTGAGCTTTTAGCTCTTAGCCTTTAGCTCTTAGCTACTGCGAAAAACAAAAGCATTGAACCGCCGAGATCGCTGAGATCGCAGAGAGAACAACTTCTCGCCACGGATCAACACGGATTTCCCCGGATTTCTTCTTTGTGATCCGTGAAAATCCGCGTAAATCCGTGGCCGAGCTTTTTTTTGTCGGGCACTCGGAGGTCTCCGAGGTTAAGAGCTTTTTGACGCCCGGAAGCGTCCCAAATTCATCGGTTTACCGCCCCGGTTCGGCCCTCGAAAAAGGGCGAGAGTTGTGGTAAAATAGCCTATATTCAAAGGTGCCTTAAGTTATTGTAATTTCAGGCATTTGTGGCCAATTTTTGGCATTAAGAAGGGCGCTGGAGACCGGGTATCCCACTTCTCGCAAAATCGGCGAGAAGTGGGGCAACCACGATTTGTTCTCCTCACAATCTGAATGGCGACGAAAGAGATCAACTCCGAAGCGATCCTCAAAACGAAAAACGGCAAGGCCGGAACCAACGGCGATTACAACGCCGATTCGATCAAGGTTCTCGGCGGCATGGAAGCCGTGCGCAAGCGGCCCGCAATGTACATCGGTTCGACCGGTGACATGGGACTACACCATCTCGTTTACGAAGTCGTAGATAACTCGGTTGACGAAGCGCTGGCAGGACACGCCGACAAGATCGACGTCACCATTCACATTGATAACTCCATTACTGTCGTGGACAACGGCCGCGGCATTCCTGTGGACATGATGGAGATTGACGGCGAGAAAGTTCCCGCAGCGCAGGTTGTGATGACCAAGCTGCACGCCGGCGGTAAGTTCGATTCTTCAACCTACAAAGTTTCCGGCGGACTGCACGGCGTCGGCGTGTCGGTGGTGAACGCGTTAAGTCACGAACTCGAGCTCGAGATTTGGCGCGACGGGTTTACCTGGGAGCAGACGTATTCGAAAGGCGAGCCGACCTCGAAGCTGAAGAAAACTGGCGCGGTGAAGCAGAAGACGGGAACCAAGGTCCACTTCGTTCCCGATAAAACTATTTTCACGGGTAGTGTCGAATACAACTACGACACGCTGGCGCAGCGGCTGCGCGAACTCGCGTTTTTGAATAAGGGCTTGCTGATCACGCTCACAGACGAACGCACGACCGATCCGAAGACGGGCGAGCCGAAATCGGCGGAGTTCAAGTACAACGGCGGCATCGCGGAATTTATCAAGCACCTGAATCGCGGGAAGACCACCCTCCACGACAAACCGATTTACATGGAAGCCGAGCGCGACGGCGTGGCCATGGAGATCGGGCTGCAGTACAACGACGGATATTCGGAGACAGTTTTCAGTTTTGCGAACAACATCAACACGGTCGATGGTGGCACGCATCTGTCGGGCTTCCGCACGTCACTCACGCGCACGATCAACTACGCCGGGCAGCAGATGGGGTTGTTCAAAGACGTAAAGGAAAATCTTACCGGCGACGACGTGCGTGAAGGTCTTGTCGCAGTCATCAGCGTGAAGCTGTCACAGCCGCAGTTCGAAGGGCAGACCAAGGGCAAGCTGAATTCGGACATCGCGGGCGTAGTGCAGGCATTCGTGAATGAGCGGCTGGGAGCGTATCTCGAGCAGAACCCGGCGGTAGCGCGGAAGATCATCAACAAAGCGGTTGACGCTGCACGCGCGCGTGAAGCTGCACGCAAAGCTCGCGATCTTACGCGGCGCAAAGGTGCACTCGATGGCGGCGGGCTTCCCGGCAAACTAGCAGATTGCAGCGAACGGCAGCCGGAAAGATGCGAACTGTTCCTGGTGGAGGGCGAGTCCGCCGGTGGAACTGCCAAGCAGGGACGCGACCGCCGATTCCAGGCGATACTGCCGCTGAAGGGAAAAATTCTCAACGTTGAAAAGGCCCGCTACGACAAGATGCTGGCGCATGAAGAAATTCGCGCCATGATCACCGCGCTCGGCACGGGAATTTCGAAAGAAGATTTCGACGCCGCGAAATTGCGCTACGGCAAGATCATCCTGATGACCGATGCCGACGTGGACGGCTCGCACATCCGTACGCTCTTGCTGACGTTTTTCTTCCGCCACATGCAGGACTTGATCAAGCGCGGCAACGTCTTTATCGCACAGCCGCCGCTGTTCTCCATCAAGAAAGGGAAGTCGCAGCAGTACATCAAAGACGAACGCGAGTTCGTGAAGGTCATGGTGAAGCGCGCCGCCGAAGGCATGATCGTGCGCTACGGCGAAGGCGCAGCCAAACTCGAAGGCGCAGCACTGGCGAAGTTCATCACCGTGCTGAAAGAATTTCTCGATTTTTACGACAAAGTGGGCAAGCGTCTGCGATCGGAGAAGATCACCGATCTGCTGCCGAAGCTCGATCTCGCAAAGCGCGCTGATTTTGAAGGCGATAAGAAGACGCAACCGAAGAAGATCGAAAAGCTCGAGCGCGAAGTAAAGAAGCTGCAAAAAGAACTTCAGTTCAAGGAAGTGGAAGCACGCTTCGACGAAGAGCACAACTTGTGGGAAGTACGCTACGTGAACTCGCAGGGCGCCGAGCACCTCATCAATTGGGAGCTGGCTTCGACGCCGGAGTATCGGCAGATGCTCTCGAAGTTTAAGCAGATCGAGCCGTATATGGAGCCTCCGTTCGTGGTGGCGACGGTGGGGAAAGGATCAGCGGCGGGCGGAAATGGCGCAGGTGCGGATGGCGAAGAGGCACCTGAAGCTCAGGGTGATGGGGGCGCGGGCGTCCCCGCCCGCGCGGAGGCGAGATCTTCAAAGCCATCGGGCAAGAAAGCGGTCAAGGAAGAAGTCCAAAAGACCACCGCTCGCGAGCTCTTCGACCACGTTCTGACCGAAGGCAAGAAAGATTTCACCATCCAGCGTTACAAAGGCCTCGGCGAGATGACCGCGCCGCAGCTCTGGGAAACTACTATGGACCCTGAGCGCCGCACGCTTCTCTCAGTCAAGCTCGAAGACATCGCCGAGTGCGAGACCATCTTCACCACACTGATGGGCGAAGACGTGGAAGCACGCAGAAAATTTATTGAAGAGAACGCGCTGGATGTGAAGAATTTGGATATCTAATCGGGGTCGGACAATCTTGTCCGTGCTCTCGACGTGAGCGGGATCTCAATACTGCAATTCATAAACTACTTCGACCACCGTCTCGACGGCGACCGGACTTCCGTTGCAAGTTGCTGGGGAGTAACGCCATTTCGCAATAGCATCCTGGGCTGACTGATCAAGGCCAGGACTGGCACTCAATACGTTTTTGAATTGTTGTGGCGTTCCGCTCTCGTCAACGATGGCATAGAGACCCACTCTACCCTGCTTACGAGACATCTTGTCTTCCATCGGATAAACGGGGGCAACGTCTTTGATTTTGTTTCCAGGCGTCGGGTTCATGCAGCCGTGTCTTGAGACAGAGGGCTGCGGAGGCTCGAACAACAAGGAGGACTGAAACGGTTCGCCGGTCCTAAGTTCGGTTACGTGTATTTCGACAAGCCGCTTCCCATCTCGTTCAGACACTAGCGACCGAGGAAACACTTTTTCACCTATCGCAGCGAAGTCGCCGTCGAGTAGATGCTGCCCTGCACGGTTTAGTACCCCAGTCTTGGCATCGATGCAGACTTCGCGAGAAAACTTTAATTCCGTCTGTATCTCGACGCAGTCACTCTTTATTCCGCCAACCTTTTTTTCATGTATTGCTTTTATGCTTTCATGGCCTTGAGGACCGCGATTGAAAAAGGAGGTCGCAAATCCTGTTGAACCGAAGCCAAGTGTGGAATGCAATTGAAATATCGTGTAAGGCATAAATGCGCTACTGCGTTTGAGGTAGAGCATGCCCTCGCTCTCTCTTTGTACTTCGCTATACCCTGAAAACCTAATCTCCTCGCGCCATTGGTCTGGACCATTCCATGACAGGGAGTAAGTACCATCAAGTGGCTTACCAAAATTGTCAATGCGGACATTTGCATTCATGCGGAATGACGGCAGATCGAAGATATTCATCTTTGCGGTGGCCTGCTCAATCAGATCTTTTCCTCGAGCCGCCGCGTCTGATGAAGCATGCGATTGCACGGCAAACGAGACTGCTAGCACCATCACAGCAGCCCTAATTTTCATGGGCCGAATCATACGGGCACCCGTAAGAGGTCGCAAGTGGCGTCCCTCCGGGGACTCGGTCATTCTCTCGCCTACCCTGGGCTTACGCCCTGGGCTATTTATATGTCGCTCCTGAAGGGGCTGTACCGCGACGACCGAGAGCATCTACCCACCCAGCGTGCATCCTTCCAGAAATGACGCAATTCCTCAAAGCCCGGCGTTCCTAAACTGTGCTGCGATCGTAGCGGATAAAGAGTCGAGTGCGTAACTAATTCCAGCGATCGAGGCATGTCAATAGTTGGGATAGTTCCATCTGCAGACAGCGAACCTGTCGAGAAGCGGAACCTGACGGCGAAGGGACGATCTATTTGCATTTGGAACAAAACCTCTGTGCCGACACTCTAACTCTGATTCGCGAGGCAAACGACAATGGGAATCGCGTGGGGGAAACTTTGGCAGGCGGGCCGGAGCCGGCTTAGAACCGGGTGGCTGATTACAGCGGGGCTGGTTGCAATTTACATCGGCGCGATTGAGCCGATGAATCGGTATCGAGAAGTAGCGACGCCACGAGGAACCGGGATTGCCGCACTTGCGTTCGAGCCCGACTCG
>Ga0075425_100005673_pt1 | contig 13001 bp, 9 predicted proteins | sample SoiMethybrSBSTD4_FD_75300 | JGI IMG/M metagenome (GOLD analysis project Ga0075425, IMG submission 75300) | Bulk soil microbial communities from a Populus tree surrounding site in Tennessee, USA - Soil MetaG P. TD hybrid SBSTD4 | ecosystem: Environmental > Terrestrial > Soil > Tree plantation...
ACTCGCTTTCGGATATCGAAGCGCGACTCGATTCCATCGAGCTCGACATCGCACGTGTCGCAACCGAACGCGAAGCGGACACTCGTCGCGTTGGCGGCGAGATGGACGTGATGAAGGCGCGCGTCGAGGATGCGCTGAACGCCGTCACCGAAACCGCGCAGGATCTGCGCGACTCGTGGGTGACGCTCGACTCGCGGATCGGCGAGCTCGTCGTCGGTCGCGTCGGCGGTCAGGACAAGACCGTCGAGTCGCTGCGCGCGCAACTCGCGTCGGGCATCGAAGCGACGCGGATGGCGATCGAAGCCGCCGAGGCGCGACTCCACGGTGAGATCGAAGCGCTCTCGGGAACGTCGAGCGAGCAGGTTCGTGGGATGAGCGACCTCGTCGAGTCGGCGCGAGCGAAGGTCGACGAGATCGTCGCCGGCGTCGAGGGTCGCGTCGTCGAAGTGATGGCCGGATCCAAGCTGAGCGCAGGCGCGCTGGGCAACGAGATCCAGCAGATGTCCGACACGCTGCGTTCCGAGATCGTCGAGCGCGAGAAGGCCGTCGAGGAACGCATCGGCGAGATCAGCCAGCGCGTCGGCGGCATCGCGTCGTCGTTCGACACGCTCATGAGCAAGCTTGCAGGGACCGAAGCCCGCATCGCAGGCGGTCGCGCAGGCACCGACGGAAGCGTGGCGGTTCTGACCCAGCAGGTGCGTGCGCTCGAAGCGCGTATCGCGGACCTCGCGGAGACGGTCGCGACGTCGACGACCGAGAAGATCCAGGCGATGTCCGGTCAGGTCACCGAGGTTCGCGAAGCGATCCTTCGGGTGGCCGAGCGGGTCGGCTCGACCGCTTTCTTGACCCGGCGGGTCGCGGACCTCGAAGTCCGGATCGCCGAGCTGAACGCCAAGTTCGACCGGCCGCTGACGATCTAGCTACCCCGCCCTACTTCTTCTTTCCGCCTTTCGCCTTCTTGGCTTTCGCGGCCGGCGCTTTCGCCTTGGGTTTTCCCGCGGACGAGGCGCTCTTTGGCAGGAAGCGGACGGCTCCGGCGCCCGGCGCCATGAAGGTCTCGCCGCCGTCCTCCCACCGGACCCGCATGAGGCTGCCGCTTAGTTCGAGCAGGGTGCCTTCGCGGCGTCCGCCCCCGACCTTCGTTCCCTCGACGACGATGCGATCGCCAGGCTTCGGCATACCGAGATCCCTCCTGCTCAGGCTTGGTTTTCCCGCTCTCCCGGGCCGGGCCCGCACCCCGCTAGAGTCGGTTGCCTTCCCGAGAGCGAGGGCTATACTATCTCCCTGCCGTTCCCATGGACGGTGAAGTACCTTCCGAACACCTACCTCGAGCTTTGGGTGGCGTTCGGTTTTTTCTGCGCCTTGAAAACTGCATAGCGAGAGACACGCGAAAAGGCTCGAGCTCGGTTGATCGCTTCGGCGAGACGCCGGGATCGGGAACAACGCAAGAGCGGGTTATCCCAAAGTAATGCCTTGCAAAGAGATCAAACTCTGCGGCCCAGCTTGCAGTTCGGTCCGCATGGTCTGGGTCGTAGGTGAGACCTCGATGGAGGGTTTGATCCTGGCTCAGGATGAACGCTGGCGGCGTGCTTAATACATGCAAGTCGAGCGATCGGACTCGGGGTAGCAATACTCCGAGTTACGGAGCGGCGAACGGGTGAGTAACACGTGAGGAATCTGCCTCGGAGACGGGGATAACGTTGGGAAACCAACGCTAATACCCGATGACCCCGAAGAAGGACATCCTTCAACGGGCAAAAGGTTGGGCAACCTTCTGCTCCGAGAGGACCTCGCGGCCTATCAGCTTGTTGGCGGGGTAATGGCCCACCAAGGCGATGACGGGTAGCTGGCGTGAGAGCGCGACCAGCCACACCGGGACTGAGACACGGCCCGGACTCCTACGGGAGGCAGCAGTAGGGAATCTTGGACAATGGGCGAAAGCCTGATCCAGCGACGCCGCGTGGGGGACGAAGGCCCTCGGGTTGTAAACCCCTGTTGTTGGGAAAGAAGCCGGCCGCAAGGTCGGTGACGGTACCCAACGAGGAAGCCCCGGCTAACTACGTGCCAGCAGCCGCGGTAAGACGTAGGGGGCGAGCGTTATCCGGATTCACTGGGCGTAAAGGGCGCGCAGGCGGCTATGTAAGTCCGGCGTGAAATCCCATGGCTCAACTGTGGAACTGCGTCGGATACTGCATTGGCTTGAGGATGGTAGAGGCCATTAGAACTAGCGGTGTAGCGGTGAAATGCGCAGATATCGCTAGGAATGCCGGTGGCGAAGGCGGATGGCTGGGCCACTCCTGACGCTGAGGCGCGAAAGCTAGGGGAGCGAACCGGATTAGATACCCGGGTAGTCCTAGCCGTAAACGGTGGGTGCTAGGTGTGGGGATCGCGAGATCTCCGTGCCGCAGCTAACGCATTAAGCACCCCGCCTGGGGAGTACGGCCGCAAGGCTAAAACTCAAAGGAATTGACGGGGGCCCGCACAAGCGGCGGAGCGCGTGGCTTAATTCGATGCAAAGCGAAGAACCTTACCGGGGTTTGACATGTTGGCAGTAGTCGCCCGAAAGGGTCGGCGACCCGTAGAGTCGGGTACCAGCACAGGTGCTGCATGGCTAATCGACGATTGGCCCCCGGAGGAGTGATCCTCCGCGGAAACACCGGCTCATATCGGTGAAGCCCTCATCGCTCGAACGTGAGCGACGGGTAATACCGAGGGAAGTGAACGACAATGAGGATGTCAGCGGCGAGTACATTCGCCGTCCGCGCCGAAAGGCAGTTGTCGTTTCACCCTGTAGAGACTGTGATGGCATCACTCGCTCGGAGATTCCGAAATCTATGAGTGGTGCAACACGCCGGCCCCGATCACTGACTGATCGGGTGAAGGTATAGTCCTTGCCCCGCGGAAACGCGGAGATTCCAAGGTCGTCAGCTCGTGCCGTGAGGTGTTGGGTTAAGTCCCGCAACGAGCGCAACCCCTGCTCCTTGTTGCCAGCGAGTTATGTCGGGCACTCGAGGAGGACTGCCGGCGAGAAGCCGGAGGAAGGAGGGGATGACGTCAAGTCCTCATGGCCCTTACATCCCGGGCTGCACACGCGCTACAATGGCCGTTACAATCCGCTGCAAACCCGCAAGGGTGAGCGAATCGGAAAACGGCGGTCTCAGTTCGGATTGAGGTCTGCAACTCGACCTCATGAAGTTGGAGTCGCTAGTAATCGCAGATCAGCATGCTGCGGTGAATACGTTCCCGGGCCTTGTACACACCGCCCGTCACGTCCTGAAAGTGGGTAATGCATGAAGCCGGTGGCCCAACCCGCAAGGGAGGGAGCCGTCGAGTGCAGGATTCGCGATCGGGACGAAGTCGTAACAAGGTAGCCGTACCGGAAGGTGCGGCTGGATCACCTCCTTTCTAAGGAGCAGACCCCTTGGGGCAACGCTCCATACCGGGAGCCCGCTCTCGTCTACTCGCTATGCAGTTTCGAAGGCACAGGCCTAAGAAGGCGCTCCACTGGAGCGCCTTCTTCTGTTGTCAGGAGCTGTCACTAGGAACAGGTACCGTGACAGCGTGGAACTGGTCCCGGCGAAAAGCTTCGGAGCTCAGGACGCGTATGCGTTGGGACTTTGGTGTGCGGACGGGTACCACCGATCCAGCAGTATCGGCTTGTCGAATGTAGACCCCGAACTTATCCGTCGGTTCGCGGCCTACTTGGTACGCGAACTCAATGCCGATCGTTTGCGGATCCGTATCTACAAGGTCGAAGGCGCTGAGCCGGATCCTTCTGTGCTCGCGCTCACGAGCAAGGTTTCAGTCTGTCGGGCGCACAAGATGAAACGAATCGCATACCACGTGTACGTCAACTGTCGTCCGTTGCTCCGCAGGTTTCGCTCTCTTCGCGACGGTCTGGGACAACTGCATGCGGATGTTGTCGCCCCGTATATGGCCGGCCGATTCGATGGTGACGGGGCCGTCGGACGAAACAGGGTCCCTGGAACCCGGATCGCATATTCGACACGTGACGAGGCGGAGATTGATGCTCAGCTTCTGAGCAAGATCGGACTTCGCGAGCTCAGCATCTACGACTACGCCGACGCTGGAGAGACATGCATCTACTTGAAGGCTGGGAGCAATGCGGAGTTCCTCGATCTCATCCGGCCCTACTCGGCCACCCTCACCCCAAAACTGATGCGATTGCGTCATACCCTCCCGGCGCCGCCGGCGCTTTAATCTGCAGGGCGAACGGCGCCGAGTTGGTCGATTGCGCCCGAAATGGCACCGATGCCCCCGATAACGGCTCAAGAAGTCCGGTGGGGGCGTCGAGAAACGGGAAAAAAGGCGACGTATCGTGAAGACGAGCCAGGCGTTCGAGGTTCTTGGGATCGAGCCGACCGAAGACGGTCGCTCGGTCCGCGCCGCGTTCCTGCGGCTCGCGCGGATCTATCACCCTGACCGGTTCGTCAACCTCCCGGGAGACGTCCGCGACGAAGCCGAGCGCCGCATGAAGGAAGCAACGACGGCGTACGAGCTGCTGCGCAATAGGAAGGCACCGCCGGTCCCGAGCATCGACGACGAAGAGATCGAGCGCCGCGCGCACAAGTATCGCGACGAGATCCAGAAGAAGAAGGCCGCCGAGGAGAAAGACCGCGCACGCTGGCAGCGGTGGGAACAGGTCGAGCGCCTCGCGCGAGAGACTGCCCGGCGCGAAGCAGACATCGCCTCCCGGATCGCCGACGAAGTTCATTGGAAGCGCCACACGCCGAAGCCCGAAGACGAGAAACCCCCAACCCCGCTCAAAGCTGCTTCCAACGGCAACGGCAACACCGACGCGAAGAAGTCCACGGCTCGCGATCCACTTGCCGAGAGACTCGACGCCGCGCGCCGCGGCGTGAAAGACCCGCTCGTCAAGAAGAGCTAACGCGTCGCATCCCCGGCCGCCGCACGGCCGCGCTATCCTTGCCCCATGTCCCCGGAAAGCTCGACGATCCCGCGCGTCGGCGAATTGCGCTTGAGCGCTGAGGCGACCGGTGGCCGCATGGAAATCATCGAGTACTCCGGCTCGGCGGCGCCGCCGACGCACGTCCACCGCGATCGCGACGAAGGCTTCTACATCCTCGAAGGAACGTTCACCTTCTTCGTAGGCGACGAGACGATCGAGGCGAAGCCAACGACCACCTTGTTCGTGCCGCGGGGAACGCCGCATCGCTTCACGCACGAACCTGGATCGCGCGCGGTGATCGTCATCACACCGGCTGGCCTCGAGGGGTTCTTCCGTACGCTCGGAGAAGGACTTGAAGCCGGCAAGGACTCCAACGAGATCCGGGCGGAACTCGCCGGGAAGTTCGAGTCTCATCCGGTCTAACCGGTCGTCCACGACGGCCGTGCACCGAAGCCTCCGATAGACTCGCGCGCGATATGGCCGACGTGCGGCAAAGCGACACGATCAACGGCGTCTACATCGTCGCGTTGCAGTCCTTCCCCGACGAACGCGGCCGCTTCGTCGAGACGTTCCGCCGCCGCTGGATCCCCGGCTGCCACGAGATGGTCCAGGCCAACCGTTCCGACTCGAAGCCCGGCGTGCTCCGCGGCATCCACTACCACTTGTTCCAGGCGGACTACTGGTACGTGCCGTCGGGCCGCACATTCACCGCGCTCGTCGATCTCCGCCGTTCGTCGCCGACCTTCAAGGCGGTCCAGACCTTCGAGATGGGCGACGACAATCAGGTCGGTGTCTATATCCCGCCCGGCGTCGCGCACGGCTTCTACGCGCTGACGCCGGTGGTGATGACCTACCTCGTCGATCAGGAGTTCGACGGGTCCGACGAGTTCGGCGTGCGGTTCGACGACACGACCCTAAACATCCCGTGGCCCGAGGGCGAGCGGATCGTCTCCGACCGCGACCGGCAGAACCCTGCCTTCACGGAGATCGCGACGGAGAACCTCCCCGAATAATCGGCGGCGCGCACCCAAACCCCACGCTACGCTGGCCTCTACCAAGCCGCGATCGAAGGGCGTCCAACCAGCACCACGACCAGCGCAACCCCAGACCGGCCCCGCTCCGCGCGCCGGTACAATCGCTCCCACGTGAGCGATCTCCTTGCAGCATTGCGCGAGCGCGTCGTCGTCTTCGACGGTGCGATGGGCACGCAGATCCAGGCGGCCAACCTCTCGCTCGACGAGTACTGGGGCAAGGAAGGCAACTCCGAGGTCCTCAACCTCTCGCGCCCGGACGTCATCGCGAACATCCATCGCGCCTACTTCGACGCCGGCGCCGACGCGGTCGAGACCAACACGTTCGGCGCGAATCTCGTCGTGCAGGGCGAGTACGAGATGGCCGACAAGGTCTACGACCTCAACGTGATCGGCGCGCGCATCGCGAAAGAGGTCGCGTCGAGCTACACCGACCGTCCGCGGTGGGTGATCGGCTCGGTCGGCCCCGGCACGAAGCTGCCCTCGCTCGGCCACACCACCTTCGACGAGCTCGAGGCCTCGTATGCCTTGCAGATCAAGGGCCTTGTCGACGGCGGCGCCGACGCGATCATCATCGAGACCTGCCAGGACATGCTCCAAGTGAAATCGGCGGTCGCCGGCGCGGTGAGCGCATTCACCGAAACGAAGACCAAGCTTCCGCTCATCGTCCAGGTGACCGTCGAGACGACCGGCACGATGCTGCTCGGCACCGAGATCGCGGCGGCGCTCACGGCGCTGGAGCCCTACCAAGAGATCGACGTCGTCGGCATGAACTGCGCGACCGGACCCGTCGAGATGACCGAGCACGTGCGCTACCTCTGCCAGTCGAGCAGCAAGTTCGTCAGCGTTTTGCCGAACGCGGGCCTGCCGGAGCTCCGCGACGGCAAGCCCTACTACCCGCTATCGGCGGAGGAGTTCGTCCGGCATCAAACGACGTTCGTCAAGGAGTTCGGCTCGAACATCGCCGGCGGGTGCTGCGGCACGACGCCGGAACACATCAAGCAACTGAGCGAAGCGATGCGCGACGCGCAGCCGCTCGATCGGTCGCAGTCGCGTCTCGACGCCGGTTGCTCCAGCCTGTACATCGCGCAGCCGTTCCACCAAGACACGTCGTTCTTCGTCATCGGTGAGCGCTGCAACGTGCAGGGCTCGCGCAAGTTCAAAGAGATCGTCGGCGCAGAGGATTGGGACTCGACGGTTCGCGTCGCCAAGGAGCAGATCCGCGAGGGTGCGCACGCGCTGGACGTCAGCGTCGACTTCACCGGCCGCGACGGCGTGCCGGACATGGACGAGGTGATCTCGCGCTTCCGTACGGCGGTGACGCTTCCGGTCTTCCTCGACTCCACCGAGCCGCAGGTCATCGAGGCCGGGCTCAAGCTGCTGGGCGGGCGAGCCGTGATCAACTCGATCAACCTGGAGGAAGGCGAGGGTGAAGAATCGCGACTCATGCGCAACCTGCGCCTGGCGAAGCGATTCGGCGCCGCGTGCGTCGCGCTCGCGATCGACGAGCGCGGCCAAGCGACCACGAAAGAGTGGAAGCTCGAGGTCTGCAAGCGTCTCGCGGAGATCGCCGAGCGAGAGGCCGGTCTGCAGCCGAGCGACCTGATCTTCGACACGCTCGTGTTCCCCATATCCACCGGCATGGAGGAACAGCGCCGGGCCGCGCTCGAAACGATCGAGGCCGTGCGCGCGATCAAGACAGAGATCCCCGGCTCGTTCACCTCGCTCGGGATCTCCAACGTGTCTTTCGGGCTCTCGCCGGCCGGCCGGCAAGTGCTCAATTCGATCTTCCTGCACGAAGCCGTCGAGGCAGGGCTCGACGCGGCGATCGTCTCGCCGGCGCAGATCCTGCCGATGTCGCGCATCGAAGAGCGCCAGCGCGAGGTCGGGCTCGATCTCGTCTACGACCGGCGTCGCGACGGCTACGACCCGCTGCAGGAATTCATCGCGTTGTTCGAAGGCGTCGAACACCAGCGCGCGACGAAAGAAGATCTGTCGCACCTGCCGCTCGACGAGCGGCTCAAGCGACGCATCATCGACGGCGAGCGCGAGGGGCTCGAAGCCGACCTCGACGAGGCGCTCGAAACGAAGCCGGCGCTCGACATCATCAACACCAACCTGCTCGACGGGATGAAGGTCGTCGGCGACCTGTTCGGCGCCGGCGAGATGCAGCTTCCGTTCGTGCTTCAGTCCGCGGAGACGATGAAAGCCGCGGTTTCGCACCTCGAGCCGCACATGGAGAAGGCCGAAGGCGACGGGTCGAAGGGTCGCATCGTGCTCGCGACCGTGAAGGGCGACGTGCACGACATCGGCAAGAATCTCGTCGACATCATCCTGACGAACAACGGATATTCGGTGGTCAACCTCGGGATCAAGCAGCCGATCACCTCGATCATCGAAGCCGCCGAGCGCGAGAACGCCGACGTGATCGGCCTCTCGGGACTGCTGGTGAAGTCGACGATCGTGATGCGCGAGGACCTCGAAGAGCTGAACCGCCGCGAGCTCCACCGCTTCCCCGTGCTTCTCGGCGGCGCGGCGCTGACGCGTTCGTACGTCGAGAAGGACCTCCGCGAGATCTACAACGGTCGCGTGTTCTACGGCCGCGACGCGTTCGAAGGCTTGCACACGATGGATCAGCTGATGGCCGAGAAGCGCGGTGGCGCGGCCGTCGAAGCCGCGCCGAAGGAGAAGCGGGTCCGAGAGCGTGCGGTTGCCGTCCAGGAGACGGAACGACCTGCGCGATCCGACGTTGCGATCGACGTCCCGCTCCCCGCCGCGCCGTTCTTCGGGAGCCGCGTCGTGAAGGGTTTGAACACACCCGAGATCGCGAGGTACCTCAACAAAAAGACGCTGTTCCGGGGCCAGTGGCAGTTCCGGCCGAAGAAGGGCCAGTCGCGCGAGGAATACGATGCGTTCATCCAGGCGGAGGCCGAGCCGGTCTTGCGCTCGACGCTCGAGCGCGCACTCGCCGAGCGCCTGCTCGAGCCGTCGGTCGTGTACGGATATTTCCCCGCGCAATCCGAGGGCGACGATCTGATCGTCTACGACCCCGACGACCATACGCGCGAGTGGGTGCGTTTCACGTTCCCCCGCCAGCCGCGAGGCCGCTTCCTGTGCATCAGCGACTTCTTCCGCCCGGTCTCCTCGGGCGAGATGGACGTCGTCGCGTTCCACGTTGTGACGATGGGACAGCGCGTGAGCGAGCGCGCCGCGGAACTGTTCGAGGCGAACGAGTACCGCGAGTACCTCTATCTGCATGGGCTCGGCGTCGAGATGGCGGAGGCGCTCGCGGAGTTCTGGCACAAGCGGATCCGCTCCGAACTTGGGATCGCGGATGACGACGCTTCGACGATCGAAGAGCTCTTCGATCAGGGCTACCGCGGCTCGCGGTACTCGTTCGGTTACCCGGCGTGCCCGAACCTCGAGGATCAGAAGCAGATCTTCGACTTGCTCGATCCCGAACGGATCGGCGTTTCGCTGTCGGAGGAGTTCCAACTCGTACCCGAACAGTCGACGAGCGCGATCATCGTTCACCACCCTGAGGCGAAGTACTTCTCCGTCGGCCGGGCCGCGATCACGCCGGCCGAGTAAGCCTCTTTCAGAAGGAAACCGAGCAACGCCGCCGAAACCTTCCGGCATGCTTTGCCCTTATTGCAAAGGCGATATCCCTGACGACGCGGTGAAGTGCATGCACTGCGGAGAGTGGGTGAAGCAGAAACCCGCTGCGGCGTCGGAGAAGGATTGGTCCGAGCGGCCCGCAACACCGGTGCCAAGCGGGCTCCTCGGGCGTGTCTGGAGCGGCGGCCTCACCCAAGGCGACGTTGTCGAGGGCGTCCGCTGGTACGTGAAGTACCGCATCGTGATGGCGATCGTCGGGTTGGTCGTCTTCCTCATCTTCCTGTTCGCTGTCTTCATTCCGCAGGCGAACAAGATCAACGACAACAACACCCCGTTCGGGCCGAGTGGCATCACGTGCGACAAGGACTTCGTAACCGGCCCTGATGGCGTACCGAGTTGCCCCCCGTAGTCTCCAGCAATCCGAGCGAGCGAACCCGGCGGTTCTAGACAATCCGGTCACGCTTGCCTAGGCTCCGGCTCGGAGCAGGCCCGGCCGCCGATGCGGTCCTGAACGGGACCGGGGTGCGGGTCGCGGGGAGGGTCGTATGCGGGCGCGCGCGCTCATCGTTGCCTTCGTCGTCGCAGTCGCGATCACGCCACTGTCGAGCCGAGCACACGAGGGGAACTTCCCGATCCTCCTCGTACACGGCTGGACCGGAACCGGCGGGTCTTTCGACGAGATGATCCCGAAGCTCCAAGCGCAAGGGCTCACCGTGTTGGACTGCGACCAATCGAAATCCGGCACGCAAGCGCTGACGTACGCGCCCACATCGAGCTCGCAACACATCTCATACATCGCCGGCAAGATCCTCCAGCCGAAGATCGACTCGTGCTTGACGGCGAACGGCTACTCCACGACGCAGAAGATCGATGTGGTCGCACATTCGATGGGTGGCCTAACGGCGCGCTTCTTGATCGAGCACGGCGGCGCCGACGTCGATTACTGGAACTCGAGCACCGGCTGGTACGGAGACGGCACGCCGGACGTGTCGACGAAGTGGAAGGACCAGATCGACGACCTGGTCATGCTCGGTACGCCCAACCACGGCACGATCCTCGCGTGGTTCCCGTCAACGTTGCCCATATTCGGTGTGTGGACATCGTCAGGCGGTGACATGCGACCCGGCTCGAAGTTCCTGTCGCTGATGGGCACGACCGAACCGGCGGGCGAGTACTACACGTGCGTCGGCGGCAACCCCTCGTACCTCCAGATCTACCAGTCGGACTTCGACGGTGACGGCGTGACGCATGGCTTCGACGGCGTGGTCCCGGCGGAATCGCCCTTCATGGCCGGCTGTGACAACAACCTGGTTTCGTCGAACCACTCGGGCCTGCGCACCGATGACGCGCCGATCGATCTGACGATCCAGGCACTGGGGTATACCTCGACGCAGACGGGAACCGGCGGTGCGAACCTCGCGGGACAGGCGACCATCCGTCTGGAGTATTGGCAGGTCGTCCAGGACCACGACGCCGGCACGACCGACGACTACCGCTTCGAGATCTCGGTCGATCCGGACGGGAACAACGACGGATATCAAGTCGTGCAGACGTTGTCGTACGGCGTCGACGGCCCGGCGACGGTGGATTGGGGCAACAATGGGCCCGGCACCTCAGTAGCGGTCACGCTACCCGGAACGAGTCCGCGTATGGACGTGAAGGTGCGCGTGTGGGAGGACGATACGAGTTGGGGCGGCGGGCAGGAGTGTGTCTCGACGCACTACTTCACCAACATCACGCAGTCCGAGGACGTCGACGGCCTCGAGAACATGACGGCGACGGGAGCGGACTGCAAGGGTGGGACGAACACGCTCAAGCTTTCCGTGAACGGCGTGACGAACGATCCCGGCAAGACGCGCTTGATCACGTTCGGCTTCGACAAGGCCTACGTCCGCGACAACCACGAATGCTGCGGCTTCAACGGCGAAGAGCAGTTCACGCTCACCGCCGGCCGTCTGGGGTTCACGAGCACCTTCTACCGCGGCGATGCAGGTTCGGGGACGCACTACTCGCGACCCGACAACGCGTGGGTGAACATCGGCACCGATGCGAAGAACAACGGCGTCGTCGAATCGGAAACGATATGGAAAGTGCGGATGCTCAACGATGCTACCTACCATTTCGACGTCGCCTATTGGGAGGACGACGGCGGCTGGTCATCGCGCGACGGCGGGAACACGTACTACCGCGAGGCGACCGTGTCGTCGCAACCGGCCGGGAGGACCAACTACACCGCCACCGGGTTCAGCGACTACGACGCGTACCTGTACATCATCGCGGAGGGCTGACCCGGCGAACGTCTGCGCGAAACCGCGTCAACGCGCGGCGGTCTTCGCGCGGGTCTTCGGCGGCTCAAGGTGCAAGATCCACGGGCCGCGCGACTTGCGCGCGAGCTGTTCGAACGTGGTGCGCTCCAGGATCGAGATGGTTGCGTCGCGCACCTCGCGCCAGGTGTCGAGCATCGCGCAGCCGATCTCCATCTGACACGGCTCCGGCTCGCTGCGTGTAGCGCACCCGATCGGCGCGAGCGGGCCCTGGAACAGGCGCACGACCCGTTCGAGGGTGATGTCGGCAGGGGAGTGGTTGAGTCGATAGCCGCCGTGCGGCCCGCGCTCGGAGCGAACGATCCCCGCGCCGCGGAGCTGGGTCATGATCTGCTCGAGCAGCGACTCGGGTACGTACGTTCGTTTCGCGATCTCGGCCATCTTGAGCGGCGCGCCGGGCGCGAGCGCGAGGGCGAGCACCGCGCGGGCCGCATAGTCGGTCTTCTTGGTGATCCACATTCTCGGACTCCTTGAGTCAACAATCAGCGTCAGTTTTCTACCGTAAGAACACCTTGACAAGCAGCATGGGCCGCCCGTACCTTGCAATGCGAATTATCTTTACTTACCTAGTCTGGATTATCAACAAGCAACAGGTCCTGCGGGCGAAAGGGCTGGTCGATGAGGCGCAACGCGCGGATACGTGGCATGAAACGGCTCGGCTGTGCCGTGCTGCTCGCTGCACTAGCTCTCGGGGCGGCGGCCTGCGGAAACTCCTCGCCCGCCCCCGGTGGCAAAGTCACGCTCCGGCTCGGCTACTTCCCGAACCTCACGCACGCGCCGGCGATCATCGGCCTGCAGAAGGGGTTCTTCCACAACGAGCTCGGTCCCGACGTCACCATCGAGGCCAAGACCTTCAACGCCGGGCCCGATGTGGTGACGGCGATCTTCTCCGACGCGCTGGACATCGCGTACATCGGGCCGAACCCCTCGATCAACGCGTGGTCGAAGTCGAAGGGCGCGGCCATCAAGATCATCGCCGGCTCCACGTCGGGCGGCGCGGAGCTGGTCGTGAAGGCGTCGATCAAGACGGTTGCCGACCTCAAGGGCAAGACGATCGCGTCGCCGCAGCTCGGCAACACGCAGGACGTCGCGCTGCGT
>Ga0075425_100005674_pt1 | contig 13000 bp, 14 predicted proteins | sample SoiMethybrSBSTD4_FD_75300 | JGI IMG/M metagenome (GOLD analysis project Ga0075425, IMG submission 75300) | Bulk soil microbial communities from a Populus tree surrounding site in Tennessee, USA - Soil MetaG P. TD hybrid SBSTD4 | ecosystem: Environmental > Terrestrial > Soil > Tree plantation...
ATCGGCTGGACCGCGCGGGCCCTCGGCGCGGTCGACCAGGACGTGATCGTCGGCCCGTTCACCGCGCAAAGCCAGGCGCTGCGGGCGGCCGTTGCGGCGGCGGAGGGCCGCGTGGCGCTCCACGAGGATCCCAAGGATATCGCGGGGCTGATGCTGTCGGCCGACATCGCGCTCTGCGGCGGCGGTCAGACAACGTACGAGCTGGCGGCGATCGGTACTCCCGCCCTCGCGATCCGGCTCGCCGACAACCAGACGCTCAATCTGACCTCGCTCGCGGCGGCGGGGACACTCGCCTGGGTCGGCGACGCCGCCGACGACGACCTTGGCAGGAAAATCGGAACGGCCCTCGCGCACCTCGCCGGCGACGCGCAGCGCCGGACGCGGATGAGCCGTCAGGGACAGGCGCTCGTCGACGGGCGCGGTGCCGGCCGTGTGGCGCGTGAGATCGCCGCCCTCGGAGTCGCCGCATGACCAAGGTGAGGATCGGCGAGCGCTGGGTCGGCGACGGCGAGCCCGCCTACATCGTCGCGGAGGCCGGCAGCAATCACAACGGCAGCTTCGAGCAGGCGCTCAAGCTGATCGACGCGGCCGCCGACGCGCGGGCCGATGCGGTGAAGTTCCAGCATTTCAAGGCCGCCAAGCTCTACCCGCGATCGGCCGGGGCGAGCGACTATCTGAACACCCCCCGGTCCATCTACGACATCATCCACGACATGGAGACGCCCGACGACTGGGTGCCGGAGCTCGCCGGCTACTGCCGACGGCGCGGACTCGCGTTCCTGTCCTCACCGTTCGACGAGCAGTCGGCCGACCTGCTCGATCCGTGGGTACCCGCGTTCAAGGTCGCGTCGTACGAGATGACGCACGCGCCGCTCCTGAAACATCTCGCCCGCAAGGGCAAGCCCATGATCGTGTCCACCGGGGCCGCCGTCCTCGACGAAGTGTTGCAATCCGTCGGCGTCATTCGGGCCGAGGGCAACGATCAGATCGTCGTGCTCCAGTGCACGGCGAAGTATCCGACGCCCCTCGACGCCGTCAACGCGCGCGCGCTCGTCTCCCTGCGCGAGGCGACCGGGTTGCCGACCGGGCTCTCCGACCACTCGCGCGATCCGATCATCGCGCCCGTCGTCGCGGTCACGCTCGGCGCGTGTCTGATCGAGAAGCACTTCACGCTGTCGAACCGTCTGCCCGGCCCCGACCACGCGTTCGCCGTCGAGCCGCACGAGCTCCAGACGCTCGTCCGGCGCGTGCGAGAGGCCGAGCAGGCGCTGGGTCACGGCCGCAAGGAGACGCTCCCGGAGGAGGAAGAGCTGCGCACCTTCGCGCGGCGCAGCATCTTCGCGGTGTGCGACATCCGTCCGGGCGAGCCGCTGACGCGCGAGAACGTCGCGGTCCTCCGCTGCGGCAAGCTCGGCTTCGGGCTCCCGCCGGAGGCGCTCGAGCGGATCATCGGCCGCACGGCCGCGCGGGCCATCGGCGCCGAAGCGCTGATCCGTCTGGAAGACCTGAAGTGATCGAGGGCGAGCGTGTGCTGTTGAGACGGATGAGCCGGGAGGACGCGGCGGACGTCGTGCGCATGCGCGCCGAGCCGGAGGTGCAGGCGCAGCTCTTCAGTGCGGGGCCGCCGACCATCGAGGAGCATCTCCGGTGGCTGGCCGACGTGGAAGCGCGCGGCGACCGACACGAATTCATGATCGTGGAGCGCGCGAGCGGCCGCAGCGTCGGGACAATCGGCCTGAGTCACATCGATCGGGTGAATCGCCGTGCCGAGTACGGCGTCCTGATCGGCGAGTCCGGGGCGCGCGGCAAGGGGCTCGCCGCCGAGGCGAGCCGGCTCCTGCTGGGGTACGCGTTCGGAACGCTCGGGCTCCGGCGCGTCTACCTGCACGTGTTCGCGCGCAACGCGGACGCGCTCCGCCTCTACCGGCGCGTCGGCTTTCAGCCCGAAGGCGTGCTGCGGCAGCACGTCCGAAAGGGCGACGAGTTCCTCGACGTGGCGCTGATGGCGGTCCTGGAGACCCCGCGATGAGATCCATCAAGTACTGCACGCGGTGCGTGATGCCGGAGACCAAGCCCGATCTGTTCATCGACGGCGACGGTGTCTGCAGCGCCTGCCGGAACTACGAGCGCCGCGGCGCTGTCGACTGGGATCGACGCCGGCAGGAGCTGCAGGCGATCCTCGAGCGCTACCGCTCGAAAGGCGGCGAGAACTACGACTGCGTCGTGCCGGTGAGCGGCGGCAAGGACAGCCACTTCCAGACGATCCGCCTGCTCGAGCTCGGGATGAACCCGCTCGCCGTCACCGCCACGACCGACCACCTCTCGGCGATAGGGCGGCGCAACATCGAGAACTTGAAGAGGCAGGGTGTCGACTACATCGAGGTGACGACGAATCCCGTCGTCCGCCGGAAGATCAACCGGCTGGCGCTTGCGCAGGTGGGCGACATCTCCTGGCCGGAGCACGTCACGATCTTCACGATTCCCGTGCGCATCGCGGTCCAGCTCGGGATCCCGCTCATCGTCTGGGGCGAGAATCCGCAGAACGAGTACGGCGGCCCCGCCGGGGCCGCCGAGGACAACGTGCTGACCCGGCGCTGGCTCGAGGAATTCGGCGGGCTCTTGGGGCTTCGCGTCTCCGACCTCGTCGGGCGAGAAGGTCTCGAGCCCAGGCACCTGATCCAGTACACCTATCCGAGCGACGAAGCGCTCCGCCGCGTGGGCGTCACGGGCCTCTTCCTCGGCTACTACATGCCGTGGGACGGCTATTCGAACGCGCTCTACGCCCAGGCCCACGGATTCGAGACGTACGCTTACCCGGTCGAGGGCGCGCTCGTCAACTACGAGAACCTCGACAACGCCCAGACCGGCATCCACGACTACTTCAAGTTCCTCAAGTACGGCTTCGGCCGCGCCACCGACCTAGCGTGCCTGCATATGCGGCGGGGCCGGCTCGCCCGCGCCGACGCCGTCAAGCTCGTCCGGATGCACGACGGCAAGTTCCCGTGGGTGTACCTCGGCACGCCGATCGAGGAAATCGTGAAGTCGATCGATATGACGCTCGACGACTTCATCCGCGTCTGCGACCGGTTCACCAACAAGAAGCTCTTCGAGTGCGACGCGCGGGGCAACCTCGTCAAGGACCGCGACGGCAACCTGACCAAGATCAACTACGACAATCCATGAAGCGCGTGGCAGTGGTCGACTACGGGATGGGGAACCTCGATTCGGTGGGGCGGGCGATCGAGGAATGCGGCGGCCGTCCGATCGTGACCGACCGCGCCGCGGAGATCGAGACCGCGACGCACATCGTCCTGCCGGGCGTCGGCGCCTTCGGCGACGGCATTCGCAACCTCCGTGCGCGGGGCCTCGATGAAATCTTGAGGGAGCACGCGGTGGTCGGGGGCATCCCGTTCCTGGGCATCTGCCTCGGCATGCAGCTGCTCGGCGCGCGCGGCCACGAGGGCGGCGTCACCGACGGGCTCGGGTGGATCGAGGGCGAGGTGCGGCGCCTCGAGCCGGCGGGCGAGGATCAGCGCGTCCCGCACATCGGCTGGAACGAGGTGGCCTTCACGCGCGCCTCGCCGCTCTTCGCCGGCGTCGACACGGGCCACGATTTCTACTTCGTCCACAGCTACCACCTGGTCTGCCGCGACAAGGAGGACGTGCTCGCGACGACGCCCTATTGCGGCGGGTTCGTCTCGGCCATCGCACGGGGACGGATCTTCGGTGTCCAGTTCCATCCCGAGAAAAGCCAGCGGCTGGGCTTCCAGGTTCTCCGGAACTTCTTGGCGGTGTAGGGCGGACGATGCCGAAGATCCGCGTGATGCCGACCCTGCTCTTCAAGGACGTCGGGCTCGTCAAGGGCGTGGCGTTCGACTCGTGGCGCCGGGTGGGCAGCGCGATGCAGGCAGTGAAGGTCTACAACATGCGCGAGGTGGACGAGCTCGTCTACCTGGACATCAGCGCGACCAGCGATGGACGGCCGCCCGACTTCGAGACCGTCGACGACCTCGCCGACGAGTGCTTCATGCCGCTGACGGTCGGCGGCGGCGTCCGGACGGTCGAGCACGTCCGGCGCCTGCTCAAGGTCGGCGCGGACAAGGTTGCCATCAACACCGCCGCGGTCGAGCAGCCGGCGCTGATTCGGGAGATCGCCGATCGCTTCGGCTCGCAGTGCGTGGTGGTGTCGATCGACGCGCGGCGCCGGCCCGACGGCACCTACGAATCCTACACGCACGCCGGCCGGCGGCCGGTCGGCAAAGACCCGGCCGCGCTCGCCAAGGACGCGGAGGCGATGGGCGCGGGCGAGGTGCTCCTCACGTCCATCGACCGGGACGGCACGCTGCAGGGCTACGACGTCGAGCTCACGCGCCTGGTGTGCGAAGCCGTGTCCATCCCGGTGATCGCCTCGGGCGGCGCCGGGACCTACGCGCACATGGCGGAGGTTCTCCGCGAGGGCCGGGCGTCGGCGGTGGCGGCGGCGAGCATGTACCACTTCACCGAGCAGACGCCTCTCGCGGCCAAGCAGTACCTGCGCGAGGCCGGGTTTCCGGTGCGGCTGTGAGCGTCTGGAATCGCGCCGACGCCGGGACGCCGCCGGACGCCGCGCGGCTCGAAGCCCTGTGGTCCGGGGAGTTCGGCGACGCCTACACCGAGCGCAATGCAGCCGCCGGCGGGGAGCGGCGGCGCTTCTGGCGGGCGACGCTCGAGGAGTTCCCGGTCGCGCGCGTGCTGGAGGTGGGCTGCAATCTCGGCGCGAATCTCCGCTGGATCGCCTCGGACGGCGCACGCGACGCCGTCTGGGGTGTGGACGTCAACCTCCAGGCGCTCGGCCAGCTTCATCGCGCCGTGCCCGCGGCGCGGCCGGTGGCGGCCGCCGCCCTGGGCCTGCCGTTCGCAGACCGCGCGTTCGACCTGGTGTTCACGGTCGGCGTGCTCATCCACCAGCCGCCAGCCGCGCTGCCGGCGGTGATGACGGAGATCGTGCGCTGCTCGCGTCGCTTCGTCATGTGCGGCGAGTACTACGCCCCCGAGCCGACCGAGGTCGCGTACCGGGGCCAGACGCGCGCCTTGTTCAAGCGGGACTTCGGCGGCCTGTACCGACAGCTCTTCCCGGGTCTCGCCCTGCGCAAGCAGCAGTTCCTCTCGAAGGCCGAGGGCTGGGATGACGTGACGGTCTGGATGTTCGAGAAGGTCGGGGGATGAGGCGCGTCGTCGTCGTCCAGGCGCGCATGACGTCGACGCGGCTGCCGGGCAAGGTGCTGGCGGACGTGGCGGGCCGGCCCATGCTGGCCCAGCAGCTGCGCCGGCTCGCCGCGTGCCGGCTGGCCGACGAGCTCGTCGTCGCGACCACCGTGAACGCCACCGACGACCCGGTTGTCGCGGTGGCGCGCGGCGAGGGCGCGCGCTGGTTCCGCGGCAGCGAAGCGGACGTTCTCGAGCGCTACGTCGGCGCCGCCCGCGAGGCGCGGGCCGACGTGGTCGTGCGGATCACCGCTGACTGCCCGCTGATCGACCCGGACGTGAGCGATCGGGTCGTCGCCGCGCTCACCGACGCGCCGGCGCGATGGGACTACGTCTCGAACGTCGCGCCGCGGACCTATCCCCGGGGCCTCGACACGGAGGCCCTGTTCGTCGACACGCTCGAGCGCGTCCACCGCATGGCGCGCTCCCACGCGGCACGCGAGCACGTGACGCCGTTCATCTATCAGGAGCGCCCGGATCTCTTCGCGCTCGGGTCGGTGACCGACCGGGAGGACAACTCCGATCTGCGCTGGACCGTGGACACGCCGGCCGACCTCGAGCTCGTGCGCCGGCTCTATGCCGCGCTCGGGATCGGCGAGCGCGCCGTCGGCTATCACGAGCTGCTCGCCTATGCGCGGGCGCACCCCGAGCTGCCGGCGCCGAACGCGCCGATCGCGTCGCGGGGGGCCTAGGACCATGGCGCACGGCTCGGCTCTCAGGTGCGTGGCCACCGTGGAGGCGCGGATGACGTCATCTCGCCTGCCCGGCAAGGTGCTGCTGCCGGCCGCGGGTCGTCCGCTGCTCGAGATCTTGGTACGGCGGCTCCAGCGCGCGCCGGGTCTGGACGGCGTCGTGATCGCGACGACCGTAAACGCCAGCGACAACCCCATCAGCGCGCTCGGCGAGAAGCTCGGCGTCGCGGTCTTCCGCGGGAGCGAGAACGACGTGCTCGGCCGCGTCTGCGGCGCGCTGCGGGCGAGCGGCGCGGACGTCTGCATCGAGATCACCGGCGACTGCCCCCTGATCGATCCGGAGATCGTCGGTGAGGCGCTGGCGGAGTTCCTCCGGACGCGCGCGGATCACCCCTACGTCAGCAACTCCGATCCCCATCGCGCCGTTCCGGCCGGGCTGGATGTCCAGGTCTTCTTCGCCTCAGCGCTGTTCCAGCTCGACGCGACCACGGGCGACCCCGAGGATCGCGAGCACGTGTCGTACGGGTTCTACCGCCCGGAGAGCGGCGATCGGTGGCGGCCGCGGTTCATCCGCCACGCGGCGTGCGCGGGCGCCGAGGAGCTTCTGGTCACACTCGATTTTCCAGAGGACTACGATCTGATCCGTCGGCTCCACGAGGAGCTCGCGCCGGCCGACCCCCACTATTCGGCCGCCGACATCGTGCGCTGGATTCGCGCGCACCCGGAGCTGGAGACGCGGTGCCGCGAGGCGAGGACGGCATGGGCGCGCTGAGCGACCGGCTTCTGGTCGGAATCCTCGGTGCCGGTCGGATGGCGCAGGACTTCGACGATCCGCGCTCGCCCCACGTGCTCAGCCTGGCCCACGCGGTCCAGGCCTCGCGCGGCTTTCGTCTGGGAGGCTTCTTCGACCAGCGGCCCGAGCGGGCCGAAGCCGCGGAGCGCCGGTGGAGCTGTCCGCCGAGCCCGCGGGCGCGCGCGGAGTGGCTGAGCCAGCCGTGGGACGTCGTGCTTATCGCGACGCCCGATGCCGAGCACGGGGCCGACCTGCGCGACGTGCTCGCTCGTAAGCCGAAGGGCATCGTGGTCGAGAAGCCGGTGGCGACCGACGGGGCCGAGGGCCTGCGGCTCCTCGAGGAAGCGGAGCGTCTGGGCGTCCCGGTCCTCGTGGATTTCCCGCGGCGCTGGCATTCCGGGATCGCGGCCGCCGCGCAGCACATCGCGGCCGGACGGCTGGGGATGCCGATCGCGGCCACGCTCACCTACTCGGGTGACGGCTGGCACTCCGCCGTCCACATGCTCGACCTGTTCCACACCTGGTGGGGCCCGGGCTGGACGCCGACGCTCGTCAGCCGGACCGGCGACGTCGCGCTCGTCACGTTCCGGCACGGGCGCGATGCCCTGACCGCATCGTTCGTCAATGTCCCGGCCGACCGCTACTACGTGTGGGAGATGCACGTGTGGTGCGAGCGCGGAAAGATCGAGCTCTCGCGCAGCCCCGAGGTGCTGGAGGTGAGTGGCCTCGACGCACATCCGCTCTATTCCTCGTTCCAGGTGCTGACACCGCGCGAGCGCTTCCAGATGGAGGACGAGCCCGTTCTCGTGCGGATGATGGAGACGCTGGCCGCCGCCATCGCCGATCACGACGCGGCGCGCATGCTGCTGCGCCGCGAGATCGACAGCCAGGCGTTCAGCGCCGAGGTGCTGCGCTGCCTCGAGACGCCGGCGAGCGCGGCGAGGAGCTCACGATGAGCACGCCTCTGGCCATTCTCGGCGGCGCGCCGGTTCGTACGCGCCCGTTCCCGGCGCACAACCCGATCGGCGACGAAGAGAAGAAGGCGGTGATGGAGGTGCTGGACAGCGGCATCCTGTCCCGCTTCCTCGGCGCCTGGCACCGCGACTTCTTCGGGGGCGATCGGGTGAAGACCTTCGAGCGCGCGTGGGCCGAGCTCGTCGACGCCCGGCACGCGGTCTCGTTCAACTCCAACACCTCGGGCCTCTTTGCCGCGATCGGCGCGGCAGGCGTGGGGCCCGGCGACGAGGTCCTGGTGCCGCCGTACACCATGTCGGCGTCGGCCACGGTGGCGATCGGGTATCACGCGGTGCCCGTCTTTGCCGACATCGAGCCCGATATCTTCTGTGTCGACCCGAGGAGCCTGCGCGAGCGCATCACGCCGCGGACCAAGGCGATCGTCGTCGTCGATCTCTTCGGCCACCCGGCGGACCTCGACCCGATCATGGCACTCGCCCGCGAGCGCGGGCTGGTCGTCATCGAGGACGCGGCGCAGGCGCCCGGCGCCGTCTACGGCGGTCGGCGGATCGGCTCGATCAGCGACATGACCGTGTTCAGCCTGAACTACCACAAGCACATCCACACGGGCGAAGGCGGGATCGTCACCACGGGCAACGACCGCTACGCGGAGCGCCTGCAGCTCATTCGCAACCACGGCGAGGCGGTGGTGGCCGACCGCGGCATCACCGATCTGGTCAACGCCTTCGGGTTCAACCTCCGCTTGACGGAGATTCCCGCGGCCATCGGCATCGCCCAGCTCTCGAAGCTCTCTCACCTTCTCGAGCGGCGAATCGAAAACGCGGAATATCTGTCCAAGCACGTCGGCGCGCTACCCGGGATCGCCGCGCCGACCGTCCGGACGGGTTGCACGCACGTGTACTACGTGCAGCCCTTCCTGTTCGACGCGGCGGTGGTCGGGGTGAGTCGCGAGCGATTCGTCGAGGCGGTCTGCGCCGAGTTGCCTACCGCCGAGGACCGCGACTGGCCGATGATGTCGAGCGGCTACGTTACGCCGCTGTACTTGCAGCCGATGTATCAGCAGCAGATCGCGGTCGGCGCCTCCGGATGCCCCTTCCGGTGCCCGCACTATCAGGGCACGGTCGACTATCGCAAGGGACGCTGTCCGGTCACCGAGGAGATCGAGGAGCGCCGGATGATCGCGACCGAGTTCGTGCGGCCGCCGGCGACGCTCGACGACATGGGCGACGTGGTCCGAGCCTTCGAGAAGGTGTACGAGCATCGGCGCGCGCTCGCGTCGAACAGCGCCGGAGAGCGTCGCGGATGAGGGTGCGCGTACTGGCGGCCGGAAACGATCACGGCGGGCTGAATCTCCTGGCGCCTCTGCTGCGCGCCTGGCAGGGCGACTCCCGGTTTGCCGCCGCCTTTGTCGGCACGCCGAGCGTTCGCCGCGAGATGAGCGCGCGCGTCCCGGGCCTCTCGTTTCCGGCCTGGACCGCCGGCGTGACCGAACACCTATGCGCGGACGCGGGCGAGCTCGACGCCTACCTGAAGCGGTCACTAGCCCGGCGTGAGTGGGACGTCGTGGTGTGCGCCACCAGCCTCTCGAGCCTCCTGGAGAAGCGGCTGATTCGCGCCGCCCGCCGGGTAGGCCTTCGTACCATCGCCTTCTGCGACATGTGGTGGGCGTACGAAGAGCGTTTTCGTGACGGTCGTCAGTGGTCCATCCCGAGTACGGTGTGGGTGCTCGACGAGCGCATGCGCGAGGAGATCGCCAGAGTCCGGTGGCCGCGCCGGCCCGCCATCGAGGTCGTCGGCAGCCCGCTCCTTCAGGAGCTCGCGGAGCTGCGTGGCGGAGCGGGCTCGATCGACGGCGCGATCCGGTTCGTCTCCGAGCCCGCCTCGTCGAAGTTCCCGCTCAGCGGGGTCGACGAGTTCGCGCTGGCGGAGCAGCTGGTGACGACGGCCCGGGCCGCGGGCATCAAGACGCGCATCGTCGTTCGCACGCATCCGGTCGATCCGATCGAGCCGTGGCGGCGTTGGGTGTGGAAGCGGCGCGACCAGGGGGTCGAGCTGGACGCGATGCCACTGACGCCGTGCATCGCGGACACCGTGCGCGCCGTGGGTATCTCGTCGATGCTCCTCGCCGAGATGGCCGCGTGCGGCGTGCCCACCGCCTCGCTGCAGTGGCCCGGGACGGACCCCGCCTACTACTGTCTGCCATTCGAGGACTTCGCGATCGCGCGGCTATGCTCGGTCGAGGCGCTCGAGCGCTGGCTGACGACAAGCCCCGGCGACGGCGCGCGCGGCGCTCGCGCCGGCGCGCACGCCTCGTCGATCGAGCGGATCACCACGATGCTCCTCGCCGAGCCGGAGCGGCGACGGCGATGAAAGCCCGGCAGATGTCCGCTCGCGCGCCGAGAACGCCGACGCTGAACGGGCCGACCCTCCGTCTGGTCCCGTTCTCGCCGCGCCACGTCACGCGCCGGTACATCGGCTGGCTCAATGACCCGGAAGTCGTGCGGTTCAGCGAGCTCCGCCACCGCCGCCATTCCAGGCAGTCCAGCCTCCGTTATCTCAGATCGATGCGCGAGGGAGGCCATTGCTTCTGGGCGATCGTGGCGAGCGGGCCGCCGCGCCGCCACGTCGGCAACATCGCCGCATACGTCGACGGGCCGAACCGGCTGGCCGAAGTCTCGATCCTCATCGGAGAGCGCGTGGTCTGGGGCCATGGGCTCGGGCTCGCCGCCTGGTCAATGGTGGTCGACTGGCTGCTGGGCGCCGGCGGTATGCGTAAAGTCGTCGCGGGGACGATGACGGCGAACAAAGCGATGCTGCGGATCATGGAGCGCTCGGGAATGGCCATCGAAGGCCGGCATCCGCGCCACTTCCTCCTCGATGGCGAGGAGATGGACGTTGTCTCCGGCGCGCGGTTCGGGAAGGCCGGAGTTTGATGACGCTGGCGAGTTTGAGACATTCCAGCCACGTCCGCCGGATGCTGCGCAAGCTCTCGCTGGCGATCGTCTTCTACTCGGCCTTCGACAAGGTGAATTCGCTCGGCGGGCTCCAGACCGCGCACGTCTTCGGCACCCAGAAGCTCGATCCCCGAAGCCCGGGATTCGATCGGATCGACTGGTGAAGGGGAACCCGTCGGGGCGGGGGATGGAGAGACTCCTCGGCAAGGGCAGGGGGCTCGTCCGGCGTAGCGTGGCCACCGCGAAGCTGCTTTCTCCGGCGCGGCTCTACCGCATCCGCGAAGCGGCCCGGTGGCGTCGAGACGGCGAAGCGGTTCTGGCCGACTTCATGGCCGGTTCCGAGCCACGATTCAAGGGCGCCGTGCTGGTCGACGGCATGTGGGACAACCCGAACTACTGGATCCGTTACGTGCTGTTTCGCGCGGCGGTCGGCTCGGCCGGCGGTCGCGAAGTCGGCGTGGTCGGGATCCATCGAGCGGCCGAGGGACGGCGCACGCTAGAGCGGTTTGGCGTCTCGCGGACAGCGCAAGTGCTCGACCTGCGCGGCGATATGGCAGAGCACCAGCGCGAAGCCAGGCGCCTGCTCGCGGAAACCAAAACGCCGGCCGACGTGCTGAGCTGGCGCCTGCCCCACGACCTGCCGGCGGACTTCGTGTACGACGGGATCCTGAAGCGGCAGCGCTCGGCGTGCGTCGATCTGGCCGACGGGCGGCTGGCGGGCTACGTGACGGAGGCGCTGGCCAGCATCGCGTCCGCCGACACGCTGCTCGATTCGGACCGCTTCGAGCTGATACTCCTGAGCCACGCCGTGAACTTCCAGTTCGCCGCGCTGGCCTGGCTCGCGATCCGTCGCGGAATCCCGGTCGTTCTGCTGTACGGCAATTACGGCGTGCCGAGGTTCGTGAAGCTGAGCCAGCCGGCCCATCTCTATGACGCGATCGACCGCCCGGCGGCCGCCGATCTGGCCTCCACATCCGAGGCCAGGCAGCGGCAGTTGGCAGCCGTCGGAGGCGCCTACATCGGCAAGCGGCTGGTCGGTGGGACGGACGACATCGGCGCGCGCTACGCCTACCAAACGGCGGACGCGCGCGTCTCCCGCGCCGCGCTCGTCGAGAAGTTCGGCTGGGACCCCGACCGCCCGATCGTCGGCATCTACGCCTCCAACTGGTTCGATTTCCCGCATCCGTGCGGCATGACGCACTTCCGCGACTTCCTGGACTGGACCGAGGCGACGCTCGGCGTGGCGCAGCGCCAGCGTGGGGTGAACTGGCTCTTCAAGGCGCACCCGTGCGACCAGTGGTACGGCGGCGTGACGCTCGCCGATCTGATGCCGCGGCCCGCCGGCGGCGGCCACGTGCAGCTCGCGCCCACCGACTGGAACGGGTCGGCCGTGCTCGAGGCGGTGGACGCGGTCGTCACCTATCACGGCACGGTTGGCATCGAGGCCGCCGCGGCCGGGAAGCCCGTGCTGGTGGCCGACCGGGGTTGGTACCACGACGCCGGCTTCGTGATCTGGCCGCGGTCCCGGGAAGAATATCTCGATCTGCTGGCGGCCGACTGGTGGAAGTCGGTCGATCTGCCGACGACCCGGCGGCGCGCGCAGGTCTTCGCTGGATGGTATTTCGGGCGTCCGGCATGGCAGGGTGGCTTCGTCCTCACCGACGATACGCTGCAGGCGCCGATCTACGCGAGGATTCCGCGGCTCTTCGCCGAGAATCCAGAGGCGCTGCGCCGCGAGCTCGAGACGATCCGCGCCTGGTTCGCATCCGATCACCGGCACTATCACACCTTCAAGATGATGCTGGCGGAGGAGCTCGCGTGGTGAAGCACGAGCCCATTCTGGCCGCGATCCGCGCCGGCCTCGCGCTCCTGTCGCCGCGCGAGAAGAGATGGGCGGTCGTGCTCGCGATCGCCATCGCGGTGTCGAGCGCGCTCGAGATCGCCGCGGTCACCGCCGTCCTGCCGTTCGTGAACGTCGTGATCCAGCCGACGGCGATTCACACGCCCGGGCTTTTGTCCGAGCTGTACCGCCGCGCCGGCTCCCCGCCCGAGGGTCAGTTCATCGAGCTCCTCGGGCTCACCGTGATAGTCCTGATGGTCCTGGCGGGGGTCGGCAGCTGGATGATCCTCTACGCCCAGAACCGGTTTGCTGCCTCGTGCCAGACGCGACTGGCACGGGAGCTGCTCGACCGCTGCATCCACGCGCCGTACGCCTGGTTCCTTGGACGCAACTCGCTGGTGCTCACCCGGGTGGTCTACGACGATGTGTGGTACTGGAGCCGGGCCTTCGTGCAGCGCTTGATGATGATGGTCAACGATGTTCTCGTCGTCGTCATGAGCAT
>Ga0075425_100005675_pt1 | contig 12997 bp, 15 predicted proteins | sample SoiMethybrSBSTD4_FD_75300 | JGI IMG/M metagenome (GOLD analysis project Ga0075425, IMG submission 75300) | Bulk soil microbial communities from a Populus tree surrounding site in Tennessee, USA - Soil MetaG P. TD hybrid SBSTD4 | ecosystem: Environmental > Terrestrial > Soil > Tree plantation...
CCGATCACGTCGCACTCCACCCCCTCGACGTCACGACGGCTCTCGCGCTGGCAGGTCTCTGGTTCTTTGCTTTCACCCGCGAGCTCAAGACGCGATCGCTCTTGCCGGCACGCGAGCCCGCGCTGAAGGAGGCGCTCGGCCATGGATGAGCACCCGAAGAACACGCACGCCGGCGCCCCCGAGGCCTATGACAGCGAGCTCGATCTTCGCTCGATCATCGGATTTAGCGTGGGCGTCATCGTCGTCACCATCGTCGCCGCTGCGATCATGTGGTGGATGAGCGTCAGGTTCAAGCACCAAGAGGAAGCGAAGGATCGCGCGCCATCCCCGCTCGCCGAGGCGCGTATCGATTCGATCCCTCCCGGGCCGCGCCTCCAGCCCGCGCCTCCGCGCGACATGGAGGAGCTCGCGGCAAGGGACAAGGAAGCTCTGACGACCTACGGATGGATCGATCCAGCGCACGGCGTCGCCCGCATTCCCGTCGATCGCGCGATTTCGATCCTCGCGGAGAAAGGGGCTGAGCCGAAGTGAATCGTATCTCTTGGTTCGCGGCTCCGTTCGTCGTTGCGACGTGGCTCGTCGCCGCAGGCGCGCGCGCACAGATGGCGCCTGACGTCGAGATCCTGCCGCTTCCGCCCAAAGACGTGGGCTTCGATCAGAACATCGGCAAGTTCGTGCCGCTCGATGCCCTTTTCCGCGACGAAACGGGGCGGCCGGTTCATCTCGGCGATTTCTTCTCGGACAAGCCGATCGTCCTGTCGCTCGCCTACGACACGTGCCCGATGCTCTGCAACCTGTCGATGTCCGGTCTGGCCAGCAGCCTCAAGGGCATCAACCTCGACGTCGCGCGCGACTTCGACGTCGTGACGCTGAGCTTCGATCCGCGCGACACGCCCGAGATGTCGCGCGTCAAGAAGGAGGGTGCGATCGCGCGTTACGGACGCGCGGGCGCGTCGAACGGCTGGCGCTTTTTGACGGGCGACGAGAACGAGATCCGCCGCGTCACGAGCGCCGTCGGTTTCCGATACGTCTGGGACGCGCCGTCGAACCAGTACGCCCATCCCACCGGCGTCGTCGTCCTCACACCGAGGGGCCAGATCGCGCGCTACCTCTTCGGCATCGAGTACGCGCCCAAGGATCTGCGCCTTTCGCTCGTCGAGGCCTCGAAGGGCAAGCTCGGCAACGTCATCGATCAGCTCCTTTTGCTTTGCTACCACTACGATCCGAAGATCGGTAAGTACGGCCCGCTCGCCATCGGCGCCATGCGCACCGCGGGGGGGCTCACACTCTTGTCGCTCGGCACGTTCGTCACGGTGATGATCCGCCGCGAGAAGCGGAGCCGCAAGCGTGCCGACGCCGGCCACAGGAGCGAGCCGTGACGCAGCCTCTTCATGGCTTTCTTCGGGACGCTCCGCTCTTCCCGCCTCGGGCGAGCGAGATGGCACGCGACATCGACTTTCTTTTCTTCTCGACGCTCGGCGTGCTGATTTTCTTCTCGACGCTGATCGCGAGCCTCATCTTCTATTTCATGGTCCGATACCACCGCCGCTCGCCCAATCAAGTCGGCAGGCAGCCGCAGGGCAACACCATGCTTCTCGAGACGGCGTGGATCATCGTTCCGCTCATTCTCACGCTCGCGATTTTCACGTGGGGCGCGCAGATCTACTTTGCGGCGGCTCGGCCCCCGGCGGGGGCCATGCAATTTTACGTCGTCGGCAAGCAATGGATGTGGAAGATCGAGCACCCGAGCGGCAAACGCGAGATCAACGAGCTCCACGTCCCTCGCGGTCAGGCGGTGAAGCTCAGGATGACCTCCGAAGACGTCATTCACTCGTTCTACGTTCCGGCGATGCGCGTGAAAGCGGACGTCATTCCCGGAAAATACACGATGCTCTGGTTCAAGCCGGACACCGTCGGCACCTACCACCTCTTCTGCAGCCAGTATTGCGGAGCCGAGCACTCGCACATGGTGGGCCGGGTCGTCGTCATGGAGCCGACGGACTACGAGCTTTTCATCGCGGGCGCAGGCGGCACTGGCGGTACTTCGAGCGTCGCGTCCGGCGAGGAGCTCTTCGTCACCAAATCATGCAACACGTGTCATCGCCCGGACACGACGGCGCGCGCACCGATGCTCTGGGGTCTTTTCGGAAAAACCGTCGCATTCCATGACGGCCGAACCACCGTGGCCGACGAGGCGTACATCCGCGAGTCCATCTTGAACCCCGCTGCGAAAGTCGTGTCCGGCTATCAGCCGATCATGCCGACCTACCGCGGTCAGCTCAGCGAGGAGGAAATCATCCAGTTGATCCGGTACATCCAGTCGCTGAAACCCAACGCAGTCGACGGGCAGGTCCGATGAGCACGCAAACGGAGTTCGTCATCCCGGTCGAAGAAGCCCCCGAACCGGGCGACCATTATTTGAACCACACGTTCGGTTTGGCGTCGTGGCTCCTCACCAAGGACCACAAGCGCATCGCGATTCTTTACCTCATCTCGATCTCTTTCTTCTTCGTGCTCGGCGGGCTCATGGCCGTCTTGATTCGTCTCGAGCTCACGACGCCAGAGGGCGACCTCGTCCAGCCCGACATCTACAACCGCCTCTTCACGATGCACGGCGTGTTGATGATTTTTTTCTTTCTCATCCCCGCCATTCCGGGCGTCCTCGGGAATTTTCTGATCCCTCTCATGATCGGAGCCAAGGACCTCGCGTTTCCGAAAATCAACCTTTTGTCCTGGTACATCTACGTCATCGGCGGGCTCTTCACGTTCTACGCGCTCGTCAGCGGCGGCGTCGACACCGGCTGGACCTTCTACGCGCCACTCTCGACCACGTTCACGAGCACGCACGTCATGGCGGTCGCGCTCGGCATCTTCATTGCCGGCTTCTCGTCGATCCTGACGGGGCTGAACTTCGTCGTCACCATCCATCGTATGCGCGCGCCGGGCATGACCTGGTCCCGCCTGCCGCTCTTCGTGTGGGCGCACTACGCGACGAGCATCATTCAGATCCTCGGCACGCCGGTCATCGCAATCACCATCCTCCTCCTCGCGGCCGAGCGGCTCTTTCACGTCGGCATCTTCGACCCGAAGGTGGGCGGCGATCCGGTGCTGTTCCAACATTTCTTCTGGTTTTATTCGCACCCTGCCGTTTACATCATGATCCTGCCGTCGATGGGCGTCGTCAGCGAGCTCATTGCCGCGTTCGCGCGAAAAAAGGTGTTCGGCTACCACTTCGTCGCTTTCTCCAGCATCGCGATCGCCGTCCTCGGCTTCCTCGTGTGGGCGCACCACATGTTCGTGGCCGGCATCTCGGTGTACGCGGCTGCCGTCTTCTCGGTCCTGTCGATGCTGGTGGCGATCCCGTCGGCCATCAAGGTCTTCAACTGGACGACGACGCTCTACAAAGGATCGATCTCGTGGGAGACGCCGATGCTCTATGCGCTCGGCTTCATCGGTCTCTTCACGATCGGGGGGCTGACCGGCGTCATGCTCGCCACGCTCGGCATCGATCTGCACGTCCACGACACCTACTTCATCGTGGCGCATTTCCACTACATCATGGTGGGGGGCGCGATCATGGGTTACATGGGCGGTCTACATTACTGGTGGCCCAAGATCACCGGTAAGCTCTATCCGAAGTTTTGGTCCACGGTATCGGCGCTCATCATCTTCGTCGGCTTCAACGTCACTTTTTTTCCGCAGTTCATCCTCGGCTATCTCGGAATGCCGCGCCGCTACCACACGTACCCGGCCGAGTTCCAGGTGCTGAACGTGATGTCGTCCGCGGGCGCGACCGTGCTCGGGCTCGGCTATCTCATTCCCGCGATCTATTTGATCTGGTCGATGCGCTACGGCAAGGATGCGAGCGACAACCCGTGGGGAGCGGTCGGCCTCGAGTGGGAGACGAGCTCGCCGCCCCCCGTCGAGAACTTCGAGACGCCTCCGGTCGTGACCTGGGAAGCGTACGAATACCACGAGTCGACCGCGATGCATTCGCTCGCGCCGTCGTCGAGGGGGTCCTACCGTGTCGGCTGATCTGGCGCACCACTTCGACTCCTACGAGCAGCAGGCAAAGTCTGCGTCGCTCGGCGTGTGGGTGTTTCTGGTCACCGAGATCATGTTCTTCGGCGGGCTCTTTACCGCGTACATTCTCTACCGGTCCAAATATCCCGAAGCGTTCATCGCGGGCAGCCACCAGCTCGACATCGCGCTCGGAACCTTCAACACGGCCGTTCTCATCTGCTCGAGCTTGACCATGGCGATGGCCGTCCGAAGTGCGCAGCTCGGCAAGCGCACGGCGATCGTGGGGTTTTTGATGGCGACCATCCTGCTGGGCTCGACCTTCCTCGGCATCAAAGCAACGGAGTACCACCACAAGTGGGTCGAGCACTTGATCCCCGGCGAAAGCTTTCACCTCGACGAAGCCCACCTGCCGACCCACCACGGCAAACCAGTCCTTTCCGATTTGCCCACGGGGATCGTCGGCGAAAGCCGCGCCGACGCCCCGCTGTCGACCGCTCCACGATCCGACCTGCAGGCGCACACCCAGCTTTATTTCTTCCTCTATTTCGGAATGACGGGGCTTCACGCGCTCCACATGATCATCGGGGTCGGGCTCCTCGTCTGGCTCCTCAGTCCGAGCTCGAAGGGGAAGTTCGACGCCGACAACCACAACTACGTGGAGGGGGTCGGTCTTTATTGGCATTTCGTCGACATCGTCTGGATTTTCCTCTTCCCGCTGCTTTACCTCGTCGGACGACACGGGTGATGACCACTTCCTCGATCCACGTCGTGCCCCTCCGCGTCTACCTTTTGGTTTTCGCGAGCCTGCTCGTGCTCACGGCGACCACCGTCGCAGTCGCTTTCGTCGATCTCGGCACGTTGAACAACGTCGTCGCGATGGCCATCGCAGCGGTCAAGGCGATGCTCGTCGTTCTCTTTTTCATGCACGTGCGTTACTCGACGCGTCTCACCGGGCTCGTCATCGGCTCGGGACTGTTCGCGCTCGCGATCATGATCGGCTTGACGCTCATCGACTACGCAACCCGCGGTTGGCTGGGCGTGTCGGGCAAGTAGGGGTCGAGCGGGACGAGAATCATTGAAGCGTGACGCCGAGCATGCGTCGCATTTCGGCGTAGTCGTCGCTGAGGAAGAATGCGACGAGCTCACGCATCTGGTCGCGCGGGCTGAGGTCGCCCGGGGACTGACCCTCGCGCACCAGGGCGAGGCGCGCGGTCTCCACGTCGCCGGCGATGACGAGACCAGCGCGCGACGACGACAGATCGGCGAGCTGCGACCAGCGCCGCACGTCGAGGGATCCGCCCGCCGCGAATGCGCGCTCGATCGCAACCGACAGATCCTGATATCGTTCCTTGCGAATGTAATTGCGCCATACGTCGTCGGCGCGATTTTGCCTGTCGCCCGGGTCTTGCACGATGCGGGCGGCGGCAGCGACGAGCTCCTTCAGCTCGAAAATCGATCGGAAAAGGCCGCGCGCGAGAAGCGGAGGAGTGAGCTCGGCCAGGCGCTTTCCGATCCAGAACGAAAGCAGGTTGAGAGGAAACCCGGCCAAGGATTCCGGATGAACGAGCAGCGACGGAGGTCGAGTCACCCCGACGCCAATCGCGGGTGGCACTCTCGCCAAGAACATGCGAGCCGGCGCAACACCGAGCAGACGGCACGCGCCCTTGACCGCCTCGTTCAAAAACTCCGATTGCGTGAAGACCGGCCCGGGGTGCGCGAGTCGTTCGCGGAAGCCAAGCTGGGCGACGTGCACTTCGACGGCCGCCGCGGCCATCACTTCGAAAATCGCCGTGAGCGTCGGATCGAGATCGGGGTGAAGAAGCATGCGATAGCCCTCGGCGCCGAGGGTCCCCGGGATCTGCTCGATCGGCCGCGGTGGGACCGCGCTGAGATGAGCGGCCGCCGGCGCGTGCGAGACGCCGAGGTGCCCCATGACGGAGGCAACGCACCACGCGCTGTCGGCGTACCCGGACCGCTCGAGCAGATCGTAGAGCGCGGGGTACGGCGCGGGATCGAGCGGATCGCGCCGCACCCGATCGAGCGTGATCGCGACCGCGCCCTCGGCCTGACCCGAGGTCTCGAGGAGCTCCCGCAGGATGGTCTGGTCCTGTTCGTCGTCAGGCCGCAGCTCGACGGCCTTCCGGAACGAGGCAATCGCGCCCTCTCGATTGCCGATGCGGTCGCGATAGACGAGCCCGAGCTGGTGAAAGAGAGCGTGCTGCAGGCGAGGGTCGTCCTGACCGAGCGCGCGCCCCAACATGCGCTTGTACGCGCGCTCGAGACTTTGCCACGCCTTCAGCTCGGTGAGGATACGCACGATGCGTTCGAACGCGTCGAGTCGCGCGGGATCGAGCGTGAGCGCCTCGTCGTAGAGGCCGACCGCGGTGACGTGGTCGTCGAGCTTTCGGTGCGCGATCTGACCCATCGTCATCACGACCTTGGCTCTTCGCGATGCATCCTCGTCCGAGTCCGCGATGGCGCGGAGCACGTCGAACACCCGGCGCCAGTCCTCGAGACCCTGGTAGAGGGTGAGGAGCTTGTGCAAGAGGGCGTGGTCATGCGGGTGGATGAGGCGCGCCTTTTCGTAGACCTCCGCCGCGAGGTCGGGCCGATTCGCCTTGTTCGCGAACCCTTCCGCCGTTTCCAACAAAAGCTTGAAACGCTCCTCGTCGTCAGTGACGGTTTCGGCGAGCTGACGCTTGAGGGTCCACGCTGGGATGGACTCGCCGCGAGCCGCGCGCAGCCCCGAAAGGCCACCGAGCGCGGCAACGTTGTCCGGCTGCTCGGCGAGCACCCCCTCGAATAGCGCGATCGCGCGGTCGCGTTCGCCGGTGAGCGCGAGTATTTCACCGAGCATGGCGCGCGTAGGAGGCGGGATACCTTCGGAAGCGTCATCGGCGATGATGCCGAGGGCACCGATGGCATCGAGGACCTGCGGATCCGCGCGCATGTTCCACGCGCACTCGATCAGAGTCTGCCGCACCTCGGAATCCTCTGGACGCAGATTGAACGCGGAAAGGGCCATCGCGAGAGCGCGTCCGTGACGGCCGACGTGGGCGGCGATGATCGACGCCTGGCGCCAGGCCGTGAACAACCGCTCGGTGTCTCCGTCGCGCTCCGCCGCGTAGACGACCGGATCGCAGAGCGCCGCTGCCTCTTTCCATCGCGAGCTTGCCACATACGAGTCCAAGAGCGCCCGCGCGGCCGTTTCGTTGTTCGGATCCGCGGCGATGGCCGATTCCCACGCGGCGAGCGCGCCGAGCTCGTCGCCCAGACTTTGCTTCACGGTACCTAGCTCGGCAAAGATTTGCGCCTGCGCCCGGGGCCCTTCGGTCGCCGCCGCTCGCTTCTCCAGGTACCTTGCGACGCGAGGCATGTCTCCGGATCGACGTGCCTCGGCCAGGAGCGCGTTCCATGCCGCGGCATTCGTTGGATCGAACGTCACCGCCCGATCGAAATGGGCGCGCGCAGCCTCGAGGTCGTGCGCGACGAGCAGCAGCCCCGCCATCACGTGCATGCGGGCGCGCGTCCGACCATCGGGCGCAAGCTCGGCGAGCTTGGATCGGTGCCGGACCGCAGCTTGCCAATCGCCCATTTTCTCGTTCAGGCGCGCGAGCTCGCCCACCAGCGTCTCGTCGTCGGGCAGGAGCTTTTCGAGGCGCTCATAGGCGCGGAGAGCGCCGGGGAGATCTCCCAGCTTCGACTCGAAGATCTCGGCTAGCGCAATGAGACGCTCGGCGCGCTGCTGCGGGTCATCGATGAGCACGATGGCCCCCTCGAGAACGCGCACGAGATCGTCCCAGCTGCGCATCGCCGTGTAACAGCGCTCGAGACCGGCGAGCACCTCCTCCCCGCTCGGATCGCGAACGAAAGCGCGCTCGAGCCTCTCGGCCGCCATGTCCGGCTTGACCAACTGCTTCTCGTAGAGATCCGCCAAGCGGAGAAGAAGCGCGACCTGCTCCTCATCGACCTGGCTCGCCTCGACTTCTTTCTCGAGCACCTCGGCCAGCGCGGGCAGGTCGCCTTCGCGCTCGTGAATCTTCTCGAGCCCGCGCAGCGCGTCCATCGATTCGGGTAAAAGCGCATGCGCTGCCATGAAATGCCGTTTGGCTTCGGCCGTATTGTTGAGACGCTCGCCGCCATAACGATTCGCCATCAGAAGGTGTATCCGCGCGCGGTCGTCCGCGCGCTTCGCGCTGAGAACCGCGCGATCGAGCTCTTCGATCTCGCCCTTGACGTCACCGCTTGCCTCGCATTGGGCGGCTCGAAACAGGTGAACGAGCCAGTGCGTCGAATCGATCGAGCGAACGCGCTCGAGATACTCGCGCGCGACCTCCTGCATCGGCACCTCGCGCGTCAGCCATCGAACCATGGCTTCCGAGTACGCGAGCGTGCGCGATGGGACGGTCTCTCGCGCGACGAGAGAGCGTGTAGTCTCCAGGATTTCGGGCCATCGGTTCTGCGCGCGCGCGAGCGGTTCCAGATGATCGAGCACTTTTGCGTTCGTCGGATCCGCCTGCCAGGCCTCGATCAGCGCGTCGAGCGCCTGCGGTCGGTCGCGAAGCCGATCGCGCAGCAGGATCGCGACCTCGATCAGGATTCGCGCCCGTTCGGAAGGATTTGACGTCTGTTCGAGGCTCGTGAGCAGCCCTTCGACGTGAGCCGACGCTTCGCTCGCCGGATCGACTTGCCCTTCGATCGATCCGGGGGAAGGGATCTTGTCATCCGAGGTCGCCACGCGTCTCCTCCGCGATTATGTCCCGAAGTCGGATGCGTACGAAGGCTTTTGACCAGGGACCCGAGTGGGTCCCTTCTAGGAGCAGGCCCGACCGCTCGTCAAGTTGCCTCGCTTAGGGGGACATCTCTTGCCGCCGCGCCGCTGGGATGCGACAAGGGTGGTATGAAAGTCGCCGTGATATTCTTCGTCTCGTTGGCGCTGATCGTTGCGGCATCGGTCGCATGGTCGACCATGCTACTGCGGTCCGGCTAACCGAGCCTCGAGGAGGGCCGAACAGTCGTGCCTCCGGGCCCGAATACCGAGAGGCGACGTCCGCTGGGCAGACTTGAACCCGGCAAACGCATCGCGCGTGCCTCCGACGAGGAGGTCGCGTAAGGTCGTCGAAGGTCTAAACGAGATCCTGGGCGACTGACGTCGCCGCGCGTTTCGCGCGTCGGTCGAACCTCAATGTTCCCCATCGCTCTCCTCCATCTTCCGGATGACCATTGCGATGGTGGAAGCGTCAATGTTGGCTCTCTTCATCAAGGTCGTGGCACGCTGGACGTCGTCGGAGTCGATCGCATCGAAGAAGTCTTCGACTTTGCCTATACTCGCCAGTTGCTCCAACACCAGCGTGCCCTCGAACTCGGTTTCATCCATGGGTTGCCTCGATATATGTTGAGCCCAGTGCTGGTCAGACAGGGCCGACCCTTGTCAGCTGCAACTGCGAGTTAGACGGCGCCACCGATCAGGTTTCCTGAGACCAGACCAGGCGAGCACTGCGCGCGCCTCGCCGCGACACGAAAGTCAGAGCTGCCTCGAGTGCAACATCCAAATCCACACAGAGCCGCGCGGGGTAGCCGGCAAGCGATCCGCCGACCACCAACTCGATTGGATGCTCGCCCTCAGTCGGGTCGACCACACACCATCGATCCGTCGTGCTTTCTGCCAACTCCACTACGAACCGGCGGGGTCCGCCGCCGACGGTGATAGTCTCCCCCGATGAGAGCTCGACGAGAACGAGCGTGTGCTGTGCGCCATCAAGATGCCTGATGGCCTTCTCGACATCCAGAAGAGTCGCCTCGAGGTGGGCATGTCCTTCAACGTGCAGAACTGACATCGTCTCTTCCTCAGCATTCGCCCAACGGTACAGGATTCAGCGGCGGGGCGAAGCCCCGTCGGTTGCAATCCCCGGTTGGGCGGCAACACGTTCACCCAGGTCGAAGCTGAAGAACGGCAGTTCTCGCCCCGGTATGCTCGATGGGATGTGGCGCTCGAGGCGGGCTCCGACAGAAACGTAAAAGCCAGCCGCGTTCGGGTCACTCTGAATCACCAGCCGGTGAAAGCCTGCTTCGCGGGCAACAGCGCACGCGTGGCGAAAGAGCGCCGCTCCCGAGCCCCGTCGTAGTCCGGACGGTTCGACGAAGAGGTGCTCGAGTTCGGCGTCGCCTTCGGCTCGCGTCGCGAGAGTGTAGAAGCCGACGATCCGTCCGTTCTCCTCAAGCACATGGGCGCGGCGGGCGGCGATGTCCGTCGGCGACAGGGTGAGTTCTCGACTGAAAACAGACATCTGCTCCGGCGAGTACCCCCAGTGGGCTTTCGAGCGGAGGGCTAGGGCAGAAATCCATTCCGCCTCCTCCGGAACCGCAGGACGAATCGTGTTCATGAGCAAGTCGCGCTGTCCGCCCAACGTACCGGCGTTCAGCTGCGATCGCCAGCGGAGGCCAAAGGCCGACCGACAAGCTCGTCAGCTGCAACGCCTTGTTGGGCGGCTCAGGCAGCGGCGGATTAAAGCGTATTTTCTTCCCATTGGAGCGTCGTGGAAAGCCGGAGTGTTTCGACGAATGTCACCGCTCCCTCAAGTGCAACGCTGAGCGGCAGAAGATGCCTAGCTTCGAATTCCGAGTGGTGGACTCCGTGGAGCCAGAACTCAACGACGCCGGCGTGTGCCTCGTCGCCAATGGCGAGCCACTCGCGCGCGACGCCATCAGAATCGCGATTTCTTTGAACGAACAACAGATTCGTTTCGACCGAGGATTCAGTCGTCTGCGATGATCTGCCCGGTGCTCCAAAACCGATCGACTTTTGCCCACCACTTGAGTGACTCAGGAAGCAGGAATCGCTCGAAATCAGCCGGACATGTCGACGTATGCAGGTTCGTGTTTTGGAGGTCTTCCAGGAGACCGACGGTGGCAGCCTCGCGGACGAATTCGTCTCCCTCGACGTGCCAACGCTCGACGACCTCGAAGACTCGCGTCAGGCTCGATACGTCATTCGCAAGAAGCATCGAAATGAGGTGGCGAGCGAGTTGGTCGAGTGCGAGGTAGAGGGGCTTCTCGGTCTCCTCGGACCAGTCATCGAGGAAGGCATCCCACTCGGATTGAAATGACGGGCAAGCCTGGAGCAGCGGCTGCATCATCTCGGATTTGCCAATCATGCGGTTCTCTCGCCTGCCCAACGTACCGGCGTTCAGCTGCGAGCGCCAGAAGGGGGCCGAAGGCCGACCGACGAAGCTCGGCAGCTGCAACGCCAAGTTAGCCGGCGTCGTCGCCGTTCTCGGCATGATGCGGCTCATCATCGAACGACCCTTCGACTCGAGCTTCACAGGTTTCATAATCCAGGAGACCTTCCTTCTCCCAAACATCGAGACGATCGCGGACGGCCTGGTAGTTGCCACTCGGTTTGATATCAATGGCAAAAAGTGTCTCGTTTGCTCCTTCGAACGATGCCTGTAGGTCACCCAATGATTCGAGGAGAGGAACCCGATCCTCTTCCGGTGTCGATGCGGGAAATATGACTCGCAACGTGCGATGACCAGACCGTCGCACGACTCTACGTATCTCCGGCTTAAGATCCGTGGTTGCAGCGACGGCCTCGACGACATCAAGGAAGTTCAGGTCGTAAGCATGGAACGGCACGTTGTGGAGTTCGTATCTGTCGTTCCCCAACGGTCGAGCCCAAAACGATTCGCCACCGGTCGCCCAGTGGTTCGGGAGGTCCACGCGTACCTTGGTGAGTTCGGCCTCACTCACGTCTGGGCTAACGTACCTGGCGATAAGCGGCGGGCGCAAGCCCGTCCGCTTCGTCGGCAAATTAGCCAGCTTGCTTCCGGGCCCCCAATACATTCGCCACCTGCAGCATGGCATTCACAGCGTTGGGCAGAGGGGCAAAGCCGACTGATGGAGCCGTCAGCTGCAAACGCCAAGTTAGCGGGCGCTGTTCAATGACTCGAAAGCCAATGCCGACGCCTCGACTAGCAGCTCGGACTTCTCAAACAGAACATGCAGCGCAAATCCCGCATCCGACAGATGCCACTCTTCGTAAAGCCACCAATCCTGAACGGACGGCTGTTGGAGCGTCTCCGAAGTAACTCCAATAAAACTTAGTTTGAACCTGCCTCGCGGTCCCCACGGGTTCCTGGTCGCGTCGATCACGATTTCGAATTCGTCAGAGGAGGGCTGTCCCACAGAAACCACAATTCCGTCGTGCAGCGAAAGGTCACAGCACTTCTGAACAGACGCGGGAAGGCGGTCACGGATGCGCGCGAGGTGACGGGTGTAATCGGCAGCAGCAAGGTCCCAGTCGCGGTCTGCAGCGGCAGACTCACCCTGAATTGCATCGTAGCGCGTCCGTGTGAAGAACTTCATCCCATCACGCCCTGGCCCCCATCGCCATCACGAGACCGTACCGATAGGGTCTAGTCTAACGTACCTGGCGATAAGCGGCGGGCGCAAGCCCGTCCGCTTCATCGGCTCAGCGAGTCCTTCCCGTATCGCCAGCTCGAATGCGGCGGCAGCGGCAGTGCTCCGCTCGCAATACCAGTCGGCTGCCGCAAGACCTTCTGCGGCGGCGGGTTCGAGAACCTCAACGACGGCCGGCACTCACCGTAGCCTTGAGGCGAGCAAGAAATTCATCTCCCGGAATGGCGCGAACAAGTCCGGCGTCATACTCATCGATGCGCCGACGAATCTCAAGCGCCCATTCGACCTCGCGATCGGCCTCGGCGTCTGACTCGTCCAGGCTGGAGATCAGCTCGCTGGCAAGCTTCGCGCGGGCATCGGCCGGAAGGAGTAGTGCCTCGCGTAGGAGTTTATCAGCGTCCATCTCGTCCAGTGTACCAGAGAAGCGAAACCGAGCCAGACCGCCGGGCCTGGCTAACGTACCGGCGTTCAGCTGCGAGCGCCAGAGGGAGGCCGAAGGCCGCCCGACAAGCTCGTCAGCTGCAACGCCAAGTTAGCCAGCTCCGTTCACGCGCGG
>Ga0075425_100005676_pt1 | contig 12994 bp, 10 predicted proteins | sample SoiMethybrSBSTD4_FD_75300 | JGI IMG/M metagenome (GOLD analysis project Ga0075425, IMG submission 75300) | Bulk soil microbial communities from a Populus tree surrounding site in Tennessee, USA - Soil MetaG P. TD hybrid SBSTD4 | ecosystem: Environmental > Terrestrial > Soil > Tree plantation...
GATCAAGCCAATTTGGGAGGATTGGGGCATCTTTGACTCCTGCGTGCTAGGAATCCTGCTTCCAACTCGGCAGCGACAGGTACTCACCGCGCAGCTGCTGCACTGAACTTGCTTACGACGTGGGCCATGGAGGTATCAGGCCAACTACCTATTTTTGTTGGTCGTAAGTGCCGGGGTCTGCCGCAAGATGACGTCTATCGCATGTACCAGTGCATGACCAAAATGAAGATGAGCCAACTATCCTCCGCACAAGGCAGATGATTGAATCTAACCCAGTCGCACCCTGGCTACGTTGCCCCCGGTGACCCTGACTTCGCCAACGCCAGCTACAATAGCCTCAACGCATTCCGCTTCGTCAATTCGGTCGGCGTGGCACGCGGTTGCGCGAGAAGATCCTCGACACTGTCGTGCACTTACTTGGGGCAACCCTCATTCGCGTGGAGAGCGACGAGTACAACACGCGCTCCCGGCCGAGGGTCGCGGTAGGGACGGCTGTTGCCAGCCGTGCATGCCCATCGTTCGGCTGTTGCCTTCATGGGCCGGTCCGGTGTGCTGGCCGGACACGGATGAGATCTCCCAAGTTCCGACGAAAGGACGTCACCACGTGCACATGGGATCTCCGACTGCGCGAGGCTCCTCGTCCGCAAGCCATTTGCGCGGGGAGGATGTTGCTTTCCGACCAAGAGAACGGCGTCAGCACCTCGGAATTCGACCCGTTTCGCAGCTCCATACCCATCTCGTGAACGTGAAAGGCATACAATCCGGGCCGCAGCCCGCGTAAGTTAGGCTTCAAGAACAAAGCGGCTCTCTTCGACCTGCGACTAACACTTCACTGTTCTTCACGCCAATGCTGCCGATCGCGTTTCCTACGCCGCTTTCTGAGGTGAGCCGCACAACGACCTCGACCTCAAGTGGGTTCTGCGGCCAGGTCAGAAATTGTCTGGCCATCTCAGCCTTCCGGTCGGTGCTCAGCGCACGCTTCGTGTCAGCTTTCTTCTGGTCGGTGGTCAGCCCACTCTTCGTCAGGAATACGTCGAATCCCTTCCTGATGGCTGGCAGGGGTGAAGGATCGAGGGGTGAAAGATTGGGATCTGGCTTGCTGGCTGCGGCTGCCAACACGGGCTGATGATGGACCTAAGCTGACGGGCCCGGTGCAATCACCAGCACGGTCCTCGCCTCGGCCAACACGCTTCCGTCCTCTTTGACGAGGGCAATCACCACATCCGATTTCTCTTGTACTCCGACAGGCACGAGGATGGTGAGACCTCGGAGGGCGATCACAGGCACAAACCATGCTCCTGGTGCGACAGCGTAGCCACTAGAGACCCACGGTGGGCGGCAGACCGCGAATGCGAATGAAGCTGTTCTTTGGGAGCGTCTCCTGGAACCCGATTTGAATCGAAAACCGCCGAAGCCATAAACGCGGCATCGCCACGCTGCAAAATCGACGGTCTGAGAAACGGAGGTAAGTGCCCGATTGGGCGAGGACACGTGCCATAAACCCGTTGGAATGAGGGAAACCAACGAGCCGTAGCAAGAACGGATGAGAGCTCACGATATTCCCCGCGTGGGACGCAATTATCGTGCGACGGGTGCGTGCAGATGACGCCGAACCTCAATGGGGGCGACCGAAACCGTCGGCGACTTCAAGCCTGGCCGCCCACACATCCCATTGGGCCTGCGATTGAAATAGAGTCTCCTCGAACGTCTATCGCAGCAGATACCGGTACGGGTGGCCTTGGCGCGGAGATCGCAGATGGCACTCGCCGGTCTTTTCAACGCCGGCCTGACCATTCTTGGATATACCGCGCTGATCGCGCCGTCCTAGCTGTTTTCTTCACTTTTTCCTGGCCGCGCCTTTCTCCGAGCCCAGTAAAGGCGATGTGGGGACTGGAACGAACTGACCGCTTTTCTCTGCTTGCGCGATGATCTGACGTACTTCTTCGTCGCTGAGTGGCGGGCCGAGGATGTCCATGCCGGCGTCGGCGGCTACGATCCTCAGCTCGGCCACGTCAGCGGCAAGGAGACGCCGCCGCTCGATATTTTGGAAGAAGCATTCGAAACCGCTGGGGGTGAACGTCGCCGTGAAGCGGATACCCTTGGGACCATAAGCCCGCCAGGTGTGCGGACCGAGCTTAGGCAAAAGAACCAAATCACCAGGCGCAAGAACGAAGGAAAGATTAGGCGTCCAAAAGACTGCTTGGCCCTCGATCAATTCGAGAACCTCATCCTCTCGGTGATGAACATGTCGAGGCGGCCCGAAGCTGGCCGGAGCGCGATAGTCAAGAATGGTAAGCTGCCCCTCGCTGTCGGCGGGGCCAACCCGAATGTGCGACTCCTCGCCCCAACATGTCCGTGACACAATGCCCGACGATGCTGCTCTATCAATCGAGACAGGGTGCGAAGTAATAGTGGAAGACACGCCTGTTCCTTTCTTCTGTTAATGAGGGATAGTCAGCCCTTGGCTGGCTTGACCCGACGGGTTTGACGCAAGGCAACATTCCCAGATTTAGGGTCATAACGGAAACGCAGACCGGAACATGTAGGACCTAAAGACCCGGCTAAAGGGTCCGCAGGAACGCTACCAGATCCTGCTTCTCCTGCGGCGTCAGTTTCGTACCGAGCACCAGGTTGAAGAACTCCACTGTGTCGTCGAGCGTCAGCAGACGCCCATCATGCAGGTAGGGCGGCTGATTCTTAATACCGCGCAGCGTGAACGTCTTAATGGCTCCGTCACCGGTTTCATTCAAGCCGTTGATTATCTCCGGCTTGAAGAAGCGTTCAATCTTGAGATCGTGCATCAGGTTGTCGGTGTAAAACGCGTCGGCGTGACAGGTGCCGCATCGGCCCTTGCCGAAGAAGGTCTCCTGTCCGCGCAGTTCGGCGGGGGTGGCCTTGCTTGGATCGAGCCTGCCGAATACGTCGAGCTTCGGCGCCGGTGGGAAGCCCAGTTCTTCCTGGAATTCCGCCATGTGGTCGACCTGGGTGAGCCGACCGAGGGGGTTCATGCCCTTCTTGGCGGCGATCACCATGTCACCGTCGAAATAGGCTCCCGCCTGCTCGAACTGGGTGAAATCCTCCACCGTCTTGAGCGCGCGCTGTGACCCGAACAGCCGCTGGATTTGCACGCCGCGCAGCGACGGAGTGACGATGCGATGGCGCGATTCCTGCGGGCGGGCATCGGGAGCAAGATGCGTGGCCTTGTTGGTGTGGCCGTTCGAGTGGCAGTCGAAGCACGTTGCGCCACGGCTGACGAGCTCGGAGCGGCGGTCCTCAGTCTCATTGAACTGCTGCTGCGGGAACGGAGTGACGAGCAGGCGCAAACCTTCTAGCTGCTTGGGAGGGAGAATTCCGTTAAACATCTCGAAATAGTTCTCGATGGTGACGAGCTTGCCCTGCGAGACGTCGCCGAGATCAGTGCGTTGATTGAGGTACATCGCCGGCGGGAATTCCGGGAGAAAATGATCCGGGATATCGTAATCGACGTCGAAACGCGTGAGATCGCGTCCTTCTTGCCGCTTGATCTCGTCGATCACGAAATGCGGAAACACAAAGCCCCCTTCCCGATGCTTGGGGTGCGGCAGCGGTAAGAATCCCTTGGGACACAGGTTCCGCTCGCGAATTTGCTCCGGACTGATAACCGCAAGACTTTCCCAGGTCTGCCCCGGCGGAAGCTTGACGCGCACCCCCTCCTGGATCGGCTTGGTGCGGTCCATCGTGACGCCGGCCGCTGGCCGATCGCTCAGGTCATACCGCTCGTTGAGAAGGTCCATGTGCTCTCGAGTGACTTGGGGCTTCTCCGCGGACAGTCTGGCGAAGATCGACGAGAACGACTCGGTGATGTCGACTGGCATGTAGCTTGTCTTGCCGCGAGGCGCTTGCTGGGCATGGGCGACGCATACGGCAATGATCACGGCAGTAGCCGCCGCTCCGGCTAGCAGTTTTGCGCTCTTCATCAGGGTCACGGGGCTCCTCCCTGATAAGGCCGCTATTTCAATGGTGCGCGCTGCAGTGGTTTGACGCTCTGAACCCGGCAAAAATCTTGCGGCGCTGGCATCCGAGTGTTTTGACGTTATCTCTAACGGCTGAGCTGGGGAATCAGGAAAACCCATGATTTTTGACCTCAAGCATTGGACTTACCCGATTTGGTGGAGTGGTGAGTACTTCGTTCAAGTCATATAATCTGAACCCTCCTTGTTCCCTCCAGCGACGGCGGCAGCTGAAGGCAAGCCTGCCTTCGAAGGGTCCGAGGGCCACGGCGTCACAGGTCACCCCAGTAACGCAGCCCGAACGGTCAAAGAGTGCCAGAGACGGTCCTGAGCATCTGCAGCAAGCTGTGTCTATGGGAGCTACTACTCGATCACTTCGTCGGCACGGGCGAGGAGCGCCGGCGGCACTTTTCTGGGAGCAGCAGGAGCGCAGCCGCTATTAAGGCCAGAATGATGGGACCGCGAGGCGACCTACGCTGTTCATTTGCGCGGACTTCACTCACGACAAGTTGCCCGACAGCCGCAACCAACGCGAAACAGCACGAGCCGGCTTAGGGCACCTTCGCAAGCAGTGGTAGCTGATCCCCCACGGAGAGTAGGCATATCACGCCCCCGCCTTCCAGGGTTCATCCTGATTTGTCTGTCACGATGCTGCTCATATGCTGTTCGTCGAAGAAGCCCTCGCTCCGCACGCCTGCCTCCCAATCGCGCGGGCGCGGAGTAGTTTCCGTCCGCTCGGACTAGAAATCGCCAGTTCCCCAAGAAGCACGTCCCTGTTTGGTCGAGCTCGGCTTTGGCCTCAGTCGTAGAAACCGACAAAGGATTGGGATGCGCCATGCAAGATTCCAACGAACTCGAAATATCCCGGCGCAATCTGTTGATCGGCAGCGTCGCCTCCGCAACTGCGACAGCGGTGCCATCAGTGGTGATAGCACAGCCCGTGCCCGAAGCCCGCACTATCCCGATCCCGCCCCCCGTTATGTCCAAGGTATCCTTCGATGTGAACGGCAAGGTGCACGCGCTCGAGGTCGACACGCGGACCACGCTGCTCGATGCGCTGCGCGAGCGCTTGCTTCTTCCGGGCACCAAGAAGGGCTGCGATCACGGCCAATGTGGTGCGTGCACGGTGATCGTGGACGGGCGGCGGATCAACTCATGCCTGACGCTGGCGGTCATGCACGAGGGCAACCACATCACAACTATCGAGGGACTGGGCACGCCCGAAAACCTGCATCCGATGCAGGCCGCCTTCGTGAAGCATGACGGCTATCAGTGCGGCTATTGCACCCCTGGGCAGATCTGCTCGGCCGTAGCGGTATTGGACGAAATCAAGGCCGGCATTCCGAGCCATGTGAGCAGCGATCTGACCCAGCTGCCGCAAGCGACGGCAGTCGAGCTGCGCGAGCGCATGAGCGGCAACATCTGCCGTTGCGGTGCCTATTCCAACATCGTTGATGCGATCAGCGAGGTCGCCGGGAGGAAGGCATGAAACCCTTCACGTACGAGCGCGCAAAATCGCCGGCTGAAGCTGCCGCGGCCGCTGCGCGCATCCAGGGCGCCAAGTTCATTGCAGGCGGCACCAACCTGCTCGACCTGATGAAGCTCCAGATCGAAACGCCAACCCATCTGATTGACGTGAACGGCCTGGCACTCGACAAGATCGAAACGACGCCAGAGGGGGGTTTGCGCATCGGCGCGCTGGTGCGCAACACGGATCTCGCCGCCTATGAGCACGTGAGGCGCGACTATGGTCTGCTCTCGCGCGCGCTGCTCGCCGGCGCCTCGGGCCAGCTGCGGAACAGCGCGACGACCGCCGGCAATCTGCTCCAGCGCACCCGTTGCCCCTATTTCTACGATACCAATCAGCCCTGCAACAAGCGCCAGCCGGGCAGCGGATGCGCGGCAATCGGTGGGTTCAGCCGCCAGCATGCGGTCGTTGGCGTGAGCGATGCCTGCATCGCGACCCATCCGAGCGACATGGCGGTAGCGATGCGCGCGCTGGACGCGACGGTGGAAACGATTAGGCCCGACGGCTCAAGGCGAACGACCCCGATCGTCGAGTTCTATCGGCTGCCCGGTAACACACCGCAGGTCGAAACAACGCTTGAGCCTGGCGAGCTGATCACTGCTGTTTTGCTGCCCAAGCCGGTCGGCGGAAGGCATATCTACAACAAGGTGCGCGACCGCGCCTCCTATGCCTTCGCGCTGATCTCGGTAGGCGCGATCGTGCAGAAAGACGGCACCGGACGCGTCGCGCTCGGCGGGGTCGCGCACAAGCCGTGGCGCGTCGAGGCGGCCGAGGCGGAGATGTCCCGCGGTGCACGGGCTGTAGCCGAACGGCTACTCGTCGGCGCAACGCCCACACACCACAACGCATTCAAGCTGCCGCTCGTCGAGCGCACCCTCGGTGCGACGTTGGCGGAAGCGAGGGGATGAGACATGAGGTTCGACGCGCCCGCAACGACCAATCCCATCGACCAGCTTAAGGTGGTGGGCAAACCGACGGATCGCATCGACGGTCCACTCAAGACTACGGGCACAGCGCCCTACGCTTATGAGCGCCACGATGTCGTGCCGAACCAGGCCTACGGCTATGTGGTCGGCGCGGCCGTCGCCAAAGGCCGGATCGCCTCGATGGACCTCAAAGATGCCAAGGCGGCACCCGGCGTCCTTGCCATCGTCACAGCGGAGAATGCGGGCAAACTCGGCAAGGGCAAGTTCAACACCGCCAAGCTGCTCGGCGGCCCCGACATCGAGCATTATCATCAGGCGATCGCTGTGGTTGTCGCGGAGACCTTCGAGCAGGCAACCGCCGCCGCGCAGCTCGTCCATGTCAACTACGTTCCCGCGAACGGCGCGTTCGACCTCGCGGCGGCGAAGGATTCCGCGGTCCAGCCCCCGACCGGCGAGTTCAGCGGCCCGCCTGACACCGCGGTCGGCGATTTCGCCGGCGCGTTCGCCGCTGCGCCGGTCCAGCTCGATGCGACCTACACCACACCAGACCAGTCGCAGGCGATGATGGAGCCGCATGCCTCGATTGCCGCCTGGGACGGGGATAAGCTCACGCTGTGGACCTCCAACCAGCTGATCGACTGGAGCACGACCGACCTGGCCACGACGCTGGGCATCGCCAAGGAAAAGGTGCGCCTGATATCGCCGTTCATCGGCGGTGGTTTTGGCGGCAAGCTGTGGCTGCGTACCGACGCGCTGCTCGCTGCTCTCGGCGCGCGCGCTGCCCAACGCCCGGTGAAGGTAGCGTTGCCGCGCCCCTTCATGTTCAACAACACTACGCACCGTCCGGCGACGATCCAGCGCATCCGCATAGGCGCCACTCGCGACGGCAAGATCACCGCGATCGGCCACGAGAGCTGGTCCGGCGATCTGCCGGGCAGCGAGCGACCGGAAACCGCGGTTTCCCAAACCCGACTTCTCTATGCCGGCGCCAACCGTATGACGGCGATGCGGCTCGCCGTGCTCGATCTGCCTGAAAGCAATGACATGCGCGCTCCAGGCGAAGCGCCAGGCTTGATGGCGCTGGAGATCGCCACGGACGAGATGGCCGAGAAGCTCGGGCTCGATCCGGTCGAGTTCCGCATCCTCAACGACACCCAGGTCGATCCCGAGAATCCCAGCCGCCCCTTCTCCCAGCGGCAGCTGGTGCAGTGTCTTCGCATCGGCGCCGACCGCTTCGGCTGGAGCCGGCGCAATCCCACGCCCGGCAGGGCGCGCGACGGACGCTGGCTGGTCGGCATGGGCGTGGCCGCTGCCTTCCGCAACAACCTCCTGATGAAGTCGGCCGCGCGCGTGCGGCTCGACAATCGCGGTGTCGTGACGGTCGAGACCGATATGACCGACATCGGCACAGGCACCTACACGATCATCGCTCAGACCGCGGCCGAGATGATGGGCGTGCCCCTCGATAAGGTCGTGGTGCGGCTCGGCGACTCGACCTACCCGGTCTCTTGCGGCTCAGGTGGACAATGGGGCGCCAACAATTCGACCGCGGGCGTCTATGCGGCTTGCGTCAAGCTGCGCGAAGCGGTGGCGCAGAAGCTCGGCCTCGAGCAGAAGCTCGGCCTCGGTTCGAACGAAGCAGTCTTCTCGGATGGCTGGGTGCGGTCGGGCAGCCGCAGCGTGCAGCTGGCCGAGGTCGCCAGGGAAGGGGTCCTCGTCGCCGAGGATGCAATTGAGTATGGCGACCTCGCCAAGAAGTACCAGGAATCGACATTCGGCGCGCATTTCGTCGAAGTGGGCGTCGACGGGGCCACGGGCGAGGTTCGCGTGAGACGCATGCTGGCGGTCTGCGCAGCTGGTCGCATTCTCAACCCAAAATCGGCGCGCAGCCAAGTCATCGGCGCGATGACCATGGGCGTTGGCGCGGCGCTGATGGAGGAGCTTGCGGTCGATAAGCGGCGCGGTTTTTTCGTCAACCATGATCTCGCCAGTTACGAGGTGCCGGTCCATGCCGACATCCCGCATCAGGAGGTGATCTTCCTGGACGAGACCGATCCGATTTCGTCGCCGATGAAGGCCAAGGGTCTCGGCGAGCTCGGGATCTGTGGAGTCGGCGCCGCCGTTGCCAACGCGATCTACAACGCCACCGGAGCGCGCGTGCGGAATTATCCGATCACGCTGGACAAGTTGCTCGATAAACTACCGGATGTGGGATGATTCCACGCCGGCCGCACGGATCAATGTTGCGGTTTGTATGACCTAATCGCGGTGCTGAGCCTTGCCGGCGTTGACCAGCGCCAGCTCGTCCCTCAAGCCAAAATGCCACGAGGCGGCAAGCGCCCAGGATCCGGCCGGAAGAAGGGCGTAGCCAACAAGAATACCCGGGACGTTTGCCAGTCGTGGACAGTGAGCCAGCGTCCACCAATACCGACGATCTGGTGCACTCACATCGCTGCCCGTGCTGCGGCGGGCGCATGATCATCGTCGAGACCTTCGAGCGTGGAACCACACCTCGCACTCGGCCGGCGACATTGACCCTTGCGATCGGGTTTGACAGCTCATGATCAATGTCGACACCCCTCGCTGCAGAGTCCCTCCTCCTTGCTGCTGGTTGCCGTCCGGCCACGCCGATCAACGCCCGGTTGGTCGGCAGAAGTGGCCGTTCGTCAACCGATCTTCACTGTTGTATGCGGGCCCCGATGGTCCATCCGCCCTGACCGTCGGTCCCAGCCTTGATCGGCCACCGCCCTCCCGCTCATCAATCACCATTGACGACGGCGTGTGCAGCGCTCGAATCCCCATAGCGCCAGCCGAACCTTCCCCGTCCCTATCCCGCGATTTCCTCCCTTGGTCGTTTGCGTACGCCGGCCGTCGGTGTATGCCGCGCCAACGTCATGGCCGGCATCCGCAAACGTTCACAGCAAGAGACTCATGCACCGCACCAAAAAAGGGCCGGGTCAGATGACCGTCTGGTGGTGCGAACCATTGCCCGCTCGGAGTAAACGAGGTCTCAGACCCGAGTCGTATCGAGACCGACTCACCGCCTCCATCTCACCAGCGCAGGACACGATACCCCACGCCAGCGCCAATGGCCGCCATGATGACCCAGGCCGCTGTGTACCAGGTCGCAACGAACGCCGTGCCATCATTCTTGCAGGCGAGCGTATAGGCCATGGCACCTATAGATGCGGAAAGCATTCCACCGATTGCTCCCGCAAAGAAAGGTTGCGTCGGCGCGCCTCTCCGCATGAAGACGAAGGTCAGGATCATGGCTGGAAGCGAAAGAAAAAGGATTGAGCTCAGGCAGAAGGCAACGGCAGTGTTGGTCCTTCCCATGATCGGAAAACCGGTCGGATCGAATGTGACTCCTAAAGCCAAAAAAAAGACCGCTGGCGCTAAGGCGTATAGCGCGGTGGCCGATGCGCCGGGTGTCGCGGCGTAGAGCGCTACGACGGACGTCCCAAACACTAACGCCCCTGTGTAGGCAAGCTTGAACCAGAACGGCATCCGGAGCGCCATTTCCGCGAAGTCCTGGCGGATGCCGATGACCGAAAAGACAAGAAGCAGCGCGCAGGCAAGTGAGGCGGCAATGGTGACCGCTAAGGCCGCATGCAGAGAAGCGCTCCGCGGGGCGCCGGCCGCGCTTGATAGGCAGCGGATGAGGTCATCGGTGCTTGTCATGCTCATTCCTTGGGGCCGCTTCGATCGTCGAAGTACGCTCTGCAGCGCCCAGAAGCCGCCTGATCGCGCGGTGAATGGTTACCCGGACTGCGCCTTCGCTGGTCGCAAAGCCCAGGGCGACATCGCGGACGGATTCGCCTTCGACCGCGATCGCGCGGACGATCTTGCGTTGGCTGACGGGCAACACCGCAAGATGCCGATCTACCTCCGCCATTGAGTGATTAGCCTTATCGGCCGGTGGCTCGACGATTTCGAGCCAATCCTCAAGAGGCAAATCGACACGACGCCGCGTCTCACGTCGGCGGTGGCGCGCGAAATCGATGAGCTTGTAGCGTGTGATTGCGTGCAACCATGGCAGGAACGGTCGCGTCGAATCCCACGTATGGCGCTTGCCGTGCAAGCCGATGAGTATCTCCTGTACCAAATCTTCAACCTCATGCGCGCCGAGTCCTGCGCGAACGACACGTGGCGCAAGTGACCGACGCAGGGCAGTGGCAACTTCTTTGAGCATGCGCTCATATGCGACCGTTTTGCCGCTCCGTTCGGCACGCACCGCCTCCGCCCAGCGCAGCTCGCGCTCTTCCACGGTCATCTATTCGGCTCTCGCTGCTCCGATCTTACAAAGTGGGGTCTCGCATCAGAGATTTTGATCACAAACGCGCGACCCGGTTGCGAATGCGGCTTTTCGGCCGAAGACGCATTCGAGCGCATTGCTTCAGCATAGGAGAATAGACATGCTCATGCTCGACCGCCGGATGCTCCTGCGTTCCGGCTCCGCCGCCGTCGGGGCCGCTGCACTCGCCCCCACCACGCCCGGCCTGGCCCATGCGCCCCAAGCGGGCAAGCGGGCGCAGCCTGGCTTCTACCGCTTCAAGCTCGGCAGCGTCGAGATCACCGTCATCAGCGACGGCACGCTCGCTTTCCCGGCGGAAACGCTGTGGCTCGATCGCGCCGAGGACGCAAGAGGCCTGCTCACATCCACGTTCCAGATGCCCAGCCCGGTCGGGCTGGAAATTAACACCCTCCTCGTCAACACAGGCGACAAGCTGGTGCTGATCGACGCAGGCTGCGGCGTCGACAAATTCCAGAAAACGAACGGCCGGTTGCTCGGCAACCTCGCCGCCGCGGGCTACACGCCTGGCGATATCGACACGATCCTGTTCACTCATTTCCACTTCGACCACCTGTGGGGCATTAGTGACCACGAAAACGCGTCGCTGCTGTTTCCCTCGGCCGAATTCGTCGCCACCGAGACCGAGGTCGCCTTCTGGAGCGCCCCGGATCTGGCCGACAAATTGCCGCCTGCGCAGCAGCCGCGGGTTACGCAAGTAAATCTGAAATTGGCCACCCCCCGGCTGCGCCTGATCAGGGCCATGGCGGAGGTGGTGCCGGGCGTGACCACCTTCGGCACCCCCGGTCACACGCCAGGCCATATCTCCGTAAATATCAGTTCCGGCAGCGAAGAGCTGCTCCTCACCGGCGACGTCGTGGTCAACTCGGCGGTGAGCTTCCTGCATCCGGAGTGGCCGTTCGGGTTCGACATAGATGTGCCGCTGGCAACTAAGACGCGCATGGCCTTCCTCGACCGCGCAGCCAGCGACAAGGTGCTGGTCGGCGGTTACCATCTACCCTTCCCTGGCTTTGGGCATGTAGTACGCGAGGGGAACGGCTACCGCTGGCTGCCGGCAGATTGGCAGTGGACAGTCTGACGATTTTAGTCAAACACGAGATCAGACGAGAGACATCCTGTTAGGCACATCACGGTGGCCAGTCGCCACGATGACCAGTGGATTTCGTCATCTCAACGCCTTCCGCCATTCAGCTGCATCTGCACCATCCAAACAGCGTGCCAACCCTACGATGAAATAGGATACTCATCATGATGAACAGACGTTCGTTTTCGGCCGCCCTGGTTGTCGGTGCCGCCGCATCGCTGATCTCCACCAAACACACCAGCGCTGCCAGCACCGCTCCGGTCAAGGCGCGCAACGTCGTGCTTGTACACGGACTGTTTGCCGACGGATCATGCTGGTCGGATGTGATTGCGCAATTGCAGGCCGCGGGACTCAATGCGACGGCCGTCCAAAACCCGTTGACGACGCTCCCTGACGCGGTGGCTTCGGCCGAGCGCGTGCTAGCGCGACAGGATGGCCCGACAGTCCTGGTCGGTCACTCCTTCTCCGGAATGATCGTCACGGAGGCCGGCGTGCATCCGAATGTCTCGGCGCTTGTTTATGTTGCCGCGCGGGCGCCGGACGCGGGCGAAGATTACACCGCTTTGGCTAAGACTTATCCGACACCGCCGGCCACGGCCGGCATCGTCTTTGACGGCGATGAAGGACGTCTCAGCGAGGAGGCCTTCCTGCGAGATTTCGCGGGCGATTTGCCCGTGGCAAAGGCAAAGGTGCTCTATGCCGTCCAGGAGCCGTTCCAGAAGGCTCTGCTCACCGGCAAGACCACACAGGCCGCGTGGCGATCGAAACCGAGCTTTTATGCGGTTTCAACTGAGGACCGCACGATCAATCCTGATCTCGAGCGCTTCATGGCCAAGCGCATGGGTGCCGAGACCATAGAGGTGAACGCCAGCCATCTGTCGATGATCTCCCATCCGCAGGCCATCACGCGGCTGATACGCGAAGCCGCCGGACATGAAACCTGATGCACGCGCGATCGTCTTCGCGCGGACGCAAAATCAGAGCCGGTTGCGGGCAAGATGCCGATCCACCTCAGCGACGGAGATGCTGCGCTCGAGGAAGCGGATGATCCATGTGTGGGACATGGCATCGTAAAAGCCCCGGATATCCGGATCGAGCACCCAGTTCACCCGCTTCCTTAGGATACCGACGTGGAGAGCATCCAGCGCATCGTGC
>Ga0075425_100005677_pt1 | contig 12994 bp, 12 predicted proteins | sample SoiMethybrSBSTD4_FD_75300 | JGI IMG/M metagenome (GOLD analysis project Ga0075425, IMG submission 75300) | Bulk soil microbial communities from a Populus tree surrounding site in Tennessee, USA - Soil MetaG P. TD hybrid SBSTD4 | ecosystem: Environmental > Terrestrial > Soil > Tree plantation...
CGGACCCCGGTGGCGCGGAAGCGCCCGATGACTTTGCCTTCCTGCGAGACGCCGAGCTTCTCGAACAGGAAGATCTCCTGCATGGTGATGACGTCCCCTTCCATGCCGGTGATTTCCGAGATGCTGGTCACCTTGCGCGTGCCGTCGCTCATGCGCGACTGCTGGCAGACGATCTGGATCGCCGCGGCAATCTGCTGGCGCATCGCCTTCTCCGGCAGGTTGGTCGCGCCCATCGCGATCATCGTCTCGATTCTCGACAGCGCGTCGCGCGGGCTGTTGGCGTGGACGGTGGTCAGCGATCCGTCGTGGCCGGTGTTCATCGCCTGGAGCATGTCGAGCGCCTCTTCGCCTCGGGTCTCGCCGACGACGATGCGGTCGGGACGCATACGCAGGGCGTTGACCAGCAGCTGCCGCTGCTTGACCGCGCCCTTGCCCTCGACGTTGGGCGGCCGCGTCTCGAGGCGCGCCACGTGCTCCTGGTGCAGCTGCAGCTCCGCCGCGTCCTCGATGGTGACGATGCGCTCGCGCTCGGAGATGAAGGCGGAGAGGACGTTGAGCAGCGTCGTCTTGCCGGCGCCGGTGCCGCCGCTGATCAGCATGTTCAGCCGCGAGCGCACGCAGTGCTCGAGGAACTCGAGCATCGGCCGCGTCATCGAGCGGATGTTCACCAGGTCGTGCGCCTTCAGGCGCTCGCTCGGAAAGCGGCGGATCGAGAGCAGCGGCCCGTCGACCGCGAGCGGCGGGATGATCGCGTTGACACGCGAGCCGTCGGACAACCGCGCGTCGACCATCGGCGAGCTGTCGTCGACGCGGCGGCCGACGCCGCTGACGATGCGGTCGATGACGCGCATCAGGTGCTTGTCGTCCTGGAACGTCGTCGGCAGGCGTTCGAGCTTGCCCTGTTTCTCGACGTAGACGTTCTTGTAGGTGTTGACCAGGATGTCGCTGACGCCCGGATCGCGGAGCAGCGGCTCGAGCGGCCCGAGGCCGAAGACCTCGTCGATGATGTCGGCGAGGAACGACTCGCGCTCGGCCATGCTGAGCGGCGTGCCCTCGTCGGCGATCAGCTCGAACAGCAGCGTGCGGATTTCCCCTTCGGCGCGCTGGCGATCCGCCGAGGCGAGCGCCTCGAGATTCAGCCGGTTGAGCAGCTTGCGATGGACGCTGGCCTTGAGCTCGAGATAGCCCGGGCGGGGCGCGTTGGCGGTGGCGGTAGCGGCATTCATGAGCGTTCAGACCCCTTGGACCAAAAATTTCGCGTGCTAGAACATGCCCAGGAACACGCGCTTGCGTTCCGGCTCGGCCTTCACTTCTTCGGCGGCCAGGCCGACCAGGTGTCGGGTGAAGTTGTCGAACTGCCCGGCGATCTCGGAGTTGTTGGTCAGCGTCAGCGGCACGCCGGAGTTCAGCGCCGTGGAGACCGTCCGGTAATCGCTCGAGAAGGTGTGGTGGATGCCGTAGCCGAGCGCGGTCTCGATCTGCTTGGGCGCGATCAGGTGGTTGTCCGAGACGCGGTTGAGCAGGACCTTGACCCGTTCGCTGCCCGCGCCGAGCTGGCGGACGCGGTCCACCAGGCGCTGCGCGTTGCGGATCGACGGCACGTCGGGATTGGTCACCAGGAAGATGGTGTCGGCTGCGTAGAGCGCCGCCGCCGTGGACGCGCTGATGGTGTTGCCGGCGTCGATGACGACGTAATCGTAGGTACGGGCGAGGACGCGCAGCAGCTCTTCGAGGCCGGTCGCGTCCTGCGCGTTGGGTCGGTCGAACTGCTCGGAGCCGGCCAGAATGTCGAGCCCCGATTTGTGCTTCGCCACGAGCTCGGTCAGGAAGTTCTTGTCGAGGCGATGGAGGTTCTCGATGGCGTCGAGAATCGTGAAGCGCGGGCGGACGCCGAGAAACAGCGCCACCTCGCCGAGGCTGGTCTTGAGATCGACCACCACCGTCGGCCGTTTGGTCAGACGCGCGAGCTCGACGCCGCAGTTCACCGCGACCGTCGTCGTCCCCGCGCCTCCCTTGGCGCCGAGGAACGCATGCGTCACGCAGGGGGGCTTGCCGCTCGCCGACGCCGCTTCGCGGCGTGCGGCGGAGCGTCGCACCGCCCCGTGGAAGGACTCTTCCATGTCGCGGGCCGCCTGCGAGCCTTCCTGGGTGTTCCAGGGGAAGAACTCGTTGGCGCCGGCGCGCATGGCCTGGAGGATGAGATTGGGCTCGGCGGCCGTGGCGATGGCGAAGATCGCCATGTTGGCGCTCGAGGCCCGCAGCCGCTCGATCGCCGCCATCCCCGACGAGGCGTCGGAACGGATGTCGACGACCACGAGATCGGGGCCGGTCCCTTCGGCGGACCGGCCTTCAACGATGCCTACGGGAACCCCGCAGGCGCGAACGAGCCGGGCCACCTGGCGCTTGAATTCCTCGTCGTAACTGACAACCTGTGCGGTGAGTTGCGCCATGGCCCTTCACTTCTTCCTTCGTAGCGAGTGCTTACTGAACGAGACGGATGACTCTCGGGAACGCCGCCGGCGGCGTACCCTCGGCGCCGGCGCCGCCCTTGCGCAGCCCGCCGATCGGCGTGATGCGGCCGACGACCTCGTTGCCCTGCATCTGTTCGATGAAGAACCCGAGGTAGTTGACGAATTTCAGCGAGGCGTTGCGGCCGTTCATCTTGCCGTTGAAGTAGTAATCGGGGTCGAACAACGGAATCGCGCGCACGCGCGGGCTCGGACTGTACTGGCTGACGACCTTGTTGGTCGCGGTGTCCCAGTACGCCCCGGGGTCGAGCGCGATCAGATCGCCCATGCCCTGCTGGGTCGGCCCGACCATGTTGCCCGGCTCCGGATTGTAGAGCTCACCGAACCGCATGATGTTCGTGTTGCAGTTCCCGATGTTCCAGCGGTAGTCCGACGCGCCGGTGCTGCCGGGCACCGCGTAGGGGTAGTAGAAGCTCGGCGCCAGCTTGGTGTTGTTGTCGGCCTTGAGCCGGACGAGCATCCCCTTGTCGCGCTCGGGGTCGTAGCCGGTGTAGTTGGCCTTGTCCATCGGCCCGATGTAGACGTCGCCGCTGGCGTAGCTGTCGTCCGGATCGAACGGCGGCGTCTGGTTCTCGGTCCAGCGATCCGGAATCGTGAACGGCAGCACGCAGGTCATCGCGTCGGCCGGCGACGCTTCCGCAGTCGCGGTGGCGTCGACGCCCACTGTCGCGATGCCGAAATACTGCGCGATCAGCGTCGAGATCGGATTGCCGCGGCTGGCGTTGCGGAACACGTTGACCTTGACGCGGTCGTTCAGCCCGTCCGGGTCGAGCGGGAACGTGACATCGGCCGGCGTCACCGACACGGTGCCGGACATCACCTGGTTGCCGCGCGCGGCGCCCAGGGCGTTGGTCACCGCCGGTCCGCTCGCCGAGCGATTGTCCCAGTCGTTGTAGACCAGCGCCGTCGCGCCGGCCAGCGCCCCCGCGTCGGCGGAGTTCTGCGCCTGGCTGCGCGCCGTCATCAGCATGCCGACGTCGATCGCCAGCATGCTCACGGCAAGGAACGCCATGAAGCCGAGCCCGACGAAGACGAGCGAGAAGCCGTCCTCGTCGTGTGCCAGCCGCTGAAGCCGGGTGTGCCTCTTCATGACCACTCCTGTAGATGTCGCAGGGTGCCGGTTACTTCTTGATGTCTTTCTTCTTGTCGACTTCGGCCTGGTAGGCCGCCTGGGCCTGGCGCAGCCGCTCGGCCGCTTCGGTGAGCGTCTTGTTCTGCTTCTTCAGCTGCTCCTGCTTCTTGCGCTCGGCCTCGGCGTCCTTCCTGGCCTGTTCCTGGTCCTTCTTGGCCTTCTCGGCGTCGAGCTTGTCCTGCTTCGCCTTGTCGGCCGCAGCCTTCTTGTCCGCGGCGGCCTTCTCCTCGGCAGCCTTCTTGTCGGCCGCCTTCTGCGCCTCGGCCGACTTCTTCGTGGCCTTCGCGTCGACCTTCGGCGCCACCGGCTCGTTCGTCGTCGCGTTCGCGTCGACCGGGCGCGCGGGCGCCGCCGGCGCGAGCGCGAGGCCCTTGTCCTGGGCCTTGGTCAGCGGCTTGGCGGCCGCCGCCGGAGTGGGATCCTGCATCGGCATCGACTCGGCCTCCGGCGCCGGCGTGGTGCCACCCGCGGGACGCGCGTTCGGCGCGGCCGGATAGACCGGCGAGCCCACGTACGGCGCCGGCTGCGGCAGCCGCTGAGGCGGCGCGCCGAGATACGGCTCGACCGCCGTCGGCAGCCCCTGCGACACGCCCGTCGATCCCTTGCGGATGATCTGCGGCGTGATCATGACGACCAGCTCGGTCTGGTTCTTCTGATACGCGCGGCTCTTGAACAGGTAGCCCAGCACCGGGATGTCGCCGATGCCCGGGATCTTCTGCATCGTGCTGTTCACGGTGTTGTTCATCAGGCCGGCGATGGCGAACGTCTGGCCGTCCTGCAGCTCCACTTCCGTCTCGGTGCGGCGCGTCGAGAGCGCCGGCACGCGGAAGCCGTCGAGCGTGACCGCGTTCGAGAAGTCGAGCGAGCTCACTTCCGGCTTCACCTTCAGGTTGATCAGGTCGCCGCCGAGCACGGTCGGCGTGAAGTGCAGGCGGATGCCGAACTCCTTGAACTGGATCGTCACCGAGCTGCCGCCGCCGTTGCCCGGCTGTACCACCGGATAGGGATACTCGCCGCCGGCCAGGAAGCTGGCCTCCTTGCCGTTCAGCGCGATCAGGTTCGGCTCGGCCAGGCTCTGGAAGAGGCCCTTGGACGACAGCGCCTTCACCACCGCGCCGAAGCCTTCCTTCGTGTTGAACACGAACAGGTTCAGGAAGTCGCTGAAGGTCAGGGCGCCAGGCTTGCTGGAGTCGAAGTTCGGCGCCGCGAACTGCCCCGTGGTCGCCCGTGCGTCCCACATGTCGCTCTTGAACTGGTTGAGGATGAAGGAGGCGCCGAGCTCCTGCATCGCGCTGCGGCTCACTTCCGCGAAACGCACGCGCAGCATGATCTGGTTCGAGGCCACGCCTTCCTGCTGCTTCAGCAGGTTGACGACGTTGTCCTTCTTCTCGACGTAGCCGGCGGCGACGTCGGCCGCCTTGTCGATCACGTACTTGCTCGAGACCGTGCCGGAGACGACGACGTCCTTGCCGCTGCCGACGACGGTGATCGGCTCACCGGGGAAGAGGTTGCGCATCTGCTCGATGAGCTGCGTCAGGTCGCGGCGCACGTTGACCTCGTAGGTCTTGATGCCGCCGGCGCGGTCCCACACGAACATCGAGATGACCCCCGGCGTCTTGCCGTGAATCAGGAGCTGCTGCGGCGCCGTGACCATCGCGTCGGCGACGTCGGGCACCGTCAGCGAAACGCGGGCGATCGTCGAGCCCACGTTGAGGATCGTCGAGCGGCCGACCAGGAGGTCGATGCTCGTCGCGTCGGGCGGCACCGCGGCCGGGCCGCTGGTGATCGCGTTGGGCGAGCCGCTGAACGACGTGGGCTGCTGCGCCTGCGGCGTCGCGACGAGAATGACGATGATGTAAAGGCACAGCGCCGCTATCTTTGACGCCGACCGTCGAGCCGCTCCCATGGTTCCTCCTGAACTTCGCAGACCTTCAGCGACCGGGTTGCTCACCGGTCAGGCGATTTCCTGGCGGGTCTGAAGACCCGCCTACTTGATGACTTCGGCCGAGCGCTTGTCGCCGCGGATCATTTCCACGGTCGGCGCCGGCGCCACGACCACTTCCTGTGTGACGGGGCCCGGGGCCTTGCGGCCCGCCTTCGCGCTCGTCGACTCGGCCTTCGCCGGCTTGCTCGGGCGCGACATGCCGAGCAGCGCCGCCGGCTTGATCCCGGGCGTCTCGGGCGCTCCCTGATCCAGCGGGTTGCGCAGGGCGAGCTGGATCTTCGCTTCGCTGCTGGCCAGCGCCAGGCGCTCCGACTGCTCCGGGTAGACCAGCAGCGTGACCACGGTCACCTGCATCGGCTTGCCCTTCTCCTGGTCCTGCTCCATGCGCGTGCCGGCGGTGAGCACCTGCACGTTGGAGAGGATCAGCTTCGCGGTCGTGTCCTGCTGCTGGCTGGTCGGGCTCGCGGTGGCGAGCACGTCGACGCGCGTGCCCGGCAGGACGTAGCCGGCGACGCCGATCACTTCGTTGACCCGCACCGAGACGGCGCGCATCCCCTCGGGGATGACCGGCGGCAGGCCTGAGCCGGCTTCCTTCGACGCCAGCTTGGCGCCGAGCACCGGCTCGTTCTTGACCATCGAGACGATCAGCCCGCGGCCGATGATCTCGGCCGCGCTCTTGAAGGAGCCCTCCGGCGCGTTGCCGACCGGGAAGTTGACCACCGTGAGGTCTTCCTTCTTCAGCTCGGTGCCGAGCGACAGGTCCGCGGCGGCGACGACGACGGGCGTTGTCGCCTGGGCCACGGTTTTGACCGGTTGCGAGTTGATCGCATTGAAGGTGGCGTAAGCCAGGCCGCCGCCGGCGATGACGGCGATGGCGAGAACGGCAAAGATTCGGTTGCGCATGTCAGGTCCCCTACATCTCGTTCCGCATGAGGGCGTTCGATTGCATCGTGATCGGCGCGCCCGTGGTCGACGTCGGTGCGATCAGCCGTACGACCGGGTTGAGCACCATGAACTGAAACGGGTAATTGATGGTGATCTGGGTCCCCGTGTCGGTCGTCCCGGTGAGCGTCACTCCGCGCGTCACCGTCACCATCGTGGCGGCGCCGTCGTTCAGCGCCCCGTTCTGCATGTAGGCGACCACGCGCGCCTTGACGGCGTCGTCGGTGGTGCCCGAGATGACCGCCACGCGCGCCCCTTCGCGCGCCGCGTTGGTCAGCACCTGCCAGGTCTGGTAGGCGCGGCCGAACTCGAAGATGCCGACCGAGATCAGCAGGATGATCGGCACGGTGATCGCGGCCTCGAGCAGCGCCGCTCCCTTTTCACTGCGGATACGCTTCATGAGTGCACCACCAGCGAGAAGAACGTCCCGACGGCTATCGCCGGGCCGTAGGCAAATCGGTTCGCCCGATCCGCCGCTTCGATCGCCCGCTTCGCGTGGACGGGCTGCGTCACCAGGTTCGTCGTCGCCCGCAGCGTGGCGTTAAAGCGACCGCGCCGCAGCGCGACCACGACGGCCAGCACGCCGCCGGCGACGGCGGAATAGAGGAAGACGCGGAAGATCACGTCGGGTCCGACGACGGCGCCGACCGCGGCCATCAGCTTCACGTCGCCGGCGCCGGTGGCGCCGATGACGTGGCCGGGCAGCATCAGCACCAGGCCGACGACGAGCCCGAGCAGCGCGCGCATCGGCGTCACCGGGCCGCCGCCGAACGCCAGACCGAAGGCCGCGCCGCCGATGGCGCCGGTCAGCCAGTTCGGAATGCGCCGGGTCCGCACGTCGGTGAAGACGGCGGCGCCGAGTCCGAGCGCGAGCACTGCGATCTGCGCCATGGTTAGAACGCGACCTCGATGGTCTTCCAGAAAACGGTGTAGATGGTCTGGCCGACGGTGGCCACGGCGCCAAGAGCAAAGAGCGCAATCAGCGCGGCGAGCAGCCCGTACTCCAGCAGGTCCTGGCCTTCCTCGGCCGTCGGGAACCTGCGGTTCGCAAGGCGCATCAGCGTTTGGTATGCGATTGGCGATTGCATCGGCGTGACCTCTGCTTCGGAAATCGTTTCGGTAGTCCCACAAAGTGGGGCCGGGAGCGTGAGCACCCGGCCCCGGTCGTTCCCGTCCGTCGTGTTACGAAGCCGCGCCGTTCAGCTTGCCGGCGATCGAGTTGAAGATCGTGCTGACGCTGCTGCCCGCCGCCGCCACCGCCGCGATCGCCACGAGCGCGATCAGCGCGACGAGCAGGGCGTACTCGAGCAGGTCCTGGCCTTCTTCATTGCGAACGAATGACTTCAGAGTGTTCACGAGCTGCATGACATCCCCCTTCGGGATAAGCACCGCCCGCAGTGCGGTGCGTTGTTGCGGCGTTGCCGCGTTGTCCTGACGAACGCGCGGCTTGCCGCCGCGTCGCACCTGAGCTAAAGGCAACCGACGTGCCACGCATGTCCGACCTGGTGGCGAAACACCGCGCAAGTGACGCACCGTATCGGCACTTGCGGCGATCGCCGGCGCGCGGATCGCGGCGGTGTGCGGGGCCGGCGCGCAGGCCGCGACTCGCCAGTTTCGTATCCGCCGACGCGATTTTCGTGACTCTCCGGGCGTGTGCGGATTCGTGTGCGTACAGATCGCGCGGTTTTCGGGGGGAATGCCGCGCCTTGAAGATCGGCATGCCTGTTGCGATAAGGAAGACCCGCGCCCTGCAAGACCAACCTGGGAGTGAAACGGGTACGCCTATGACTGCAAGACTCGGCATCCGCGAAGGCGCCATCTCGGCGACGGTGTTCGCCGCGGTGGTCTTCGCCCTGATTTCGGTCGACCCACGCGTGCGCGAGCGGATGTCGGACTTGTTCGCCAGCGGCAGCGTCACGCCCTGGGGCGATCGCGCCGGCGATCTGGTCGGCGCCGTCGTCGCCGCCGCGCGCTATCAAAGCTTCGACAACGCTCCGGTGCTGGTGTTTGTCGCCGTCGGCATCGTGCTGATGGTGTTTCTGTTCAGGAGCTAGCCCTGGGACTCGTCCTCGCCATCGAACCGGACCTCCGCCAGGCGGCGATCGTCAAGCGCATCGTCCGCGAGAAAGTGCTGGCCGACGTCGTCGTCGTCGATTCGCGCGACGCGGCGCTCGACGCGATCCGCAGCAGCATCCCCGACGTGCTGCTCCTGAGCGCGCTGCTCTCGCCGCGCGACGAGGACGAGCTGATCGGGCACCTGCGGACGCTCAACGCGCACCACCTGCAGACGCACACCATTCCGCAGCTCGCCTCGGCGCTGGCGCCCGGCGAGAAGCGAAGCGGCGGCGGATTGTTCTCGTCGTTCCGCAAGAAGAAGGATCCGGAGCCCGTCGTCGTCGGCGGCTGCGATCCCGATCTGTTCGCGGAAGAGATTCGCACCTACCTGCAGCGCGCGGAAACGAAGAAGCGCGAGCTGCAGGATTCCAACGGCACGGCGCCCGACATGCGCCTCGGCCCGATGTCCGAGCGCGCCGCGATGCCGCAGGTCGCCGAAGCGGAGCCGGAACCGGCCGGCGCCTCGTCGTCGTGGGACGATCCCTTCGCGTGGAAGCCGTCGGGGATCTCGACGCGCGCCGCCGCACCCGCGCCCGCGGCGGAGCCGGCGGTCCCGGCGTTCGACTCGAGCTTCAAGCCGGAGCCGGAGTCGGAGCCGCTCGCCGACCTGTCGTTCGAGCCGGCCGCTGCCGCGAAGGATGAACCGCTGATCTTCCCGCCGGCGGCGGAGGCGGCGGTCCCGCGCGACGAACCGGTGGTGAAGCGCGCGGTCGAGGAGCCGATCGGCGAGCCGATCACGGCGTTCGTGGACGGCCAGCCGGTGGTGATGGTCCAGGGGGAGCCGTCGCTGCTCATCTCGCAGCCGTACTCGGTGATGAAGCCGGTCGCGGACCTCGCCGACGCGGCGGTCGAGCCGTCGCCGGCGCCGGAGGCGGAGGCAGAACCGCTGCTCGCCGCACCGCAGCGCCGTCACGAGCTCATCGACACCGGCGACGCCGACAATCTTCCCGATTTCACGCTGGTCGAGGATCCGGTCGACGTCGCCGAACCGCTCGTCGCGGCGCCCTACGCGTCGTCGGCGACGCCGGCCGACACCGCCGGTGAAACGCTCATCAACCTCGACGCCGAGCCGTATGAAGCGTCGATCGAGGAGCCTTACAGTCATGGTCGAACCGAAGACGCGCCGGACGATTCGGGATTCGGCGAATGGAGGCTGGCGCTCGACGAGTCGCCGTCGATCGTCGACGGCGCCGCAGGGATCAACCGCTTGGGCCCGCTAGCGACCTGGGCGCGGATGGAGCCGCGCCGCAGCGAGTCGCCGTCCACCGGCGACGACCTGCGCATGCTGCTCGGCGGACTCGCGGTGCCGGCGGCGGTGGCGGGCGTGCGCTATCCGCGCGGGGTGCGCATCCGCAGGGTGCGCGTGCCGGCCGCCAGGACGAACGACTCGGGCGACTCGGTGGGCCCGGTCATCCTCTCGCGCAAGACACTCGCCGAACGGCGCGAGTCAGCCGCGCCCTGACGGGCGCGGCGGCTGTCAACTCCCAACCACATATCCTGCAGCACGAGGCCCACGCGGCGTCGCGTGTACCTACGATGCAGGCTGCGCACGGGCGCTAGACATGGCTTGGCCTCGCCAGGCCACTCGGAGGTGGCGCACTCCAACCGAGGTCAAGGGTGCCGCCCCGAAGGGCGGTACGAACAGCAACGCAGAGAATGGCTCCCATCAACAGCACGGACACCTGAATCCCAATCATTGCCGCGGTCGGCGCAAGCATCGTCACAAACAGCCAGTACACCAGTCTCCAGTAAAGCCGGGAATCGGAGATTTCAGACTGTTGTACTGCTTGAGCGCCGAGCCAGAGGATCGGCAAGACGAGGACGGTCGCGTCGTAGACGATGAGATGGGGATTGACGAGCACGGACGTCAGAATCAGCACACTCATCCGAACACGCAGCGATTGGCAGTGTTTCCACGTGAGCACGCACATCGTCACGGCCACCACGCTGCCCACCGCCCAGACCGGGAGGGCAACCGCCGACGGGAGGAGACGCGTCACCGCCCGTAACGAATGACTCTGGTACGGTTTGGGCTCGAGCAGGTCGGCGTGCGGCGCCGCCAGGGTCATGAAACCTGCGTAGGCCGAAAGCACCGGGGTGCCGAGCACGCGAACGACGAGGACGGCCTGCAGCGCGATCGACAGAATCGCCCCGGACACCATCCGCCATTCCCTGCAGAAGATGGCCACTGCGACGAGCGGAATTGCAAACTGTGGTTTGACCGCAAGCGCGCCAAAGGCGCACCCGGCAAGGAATGGTCGCCCCCGATCGAGCGCGATCCACGCGGCCCAGAAAGACAACAAGATCAGGATGGTGACCTGGCCGTACAGGACGAGGCTCCAGAACGGAGCAAATGCCGCGGCGGCGGCGGCCACGAATCCGAACTCGGGAATCCATTCGCGAACGGCACGCCATGATGTCCACACGACCGCGCCAAAGAGGACCACCGTCAAGGTGTTCCACAGAAGCACGGCGACCCGGAACGGCACGTACGTGAGCCACGAAAACAGAAGGCCTGTTTGCGGCGGGTACACGGGCGGATATAACTCGGGCGCGGACTCGGGCACCAGCGCGACCTGGGTGTCGTGAAAGGCGCGGATGTCATAGAGCTTTGCCGCCTGGTGAGTGCGCACGAGGTATCCGGACGTGTAGAACTGAAGGAAATCGGCACCCTTGATTGGGCCGGCGATGCTACGGTTTCCCGGCTGGGCCAGAAAGGTAACGCTCAGTGCGGCCCACAAGACCGCGGCGGCGAGGTAGGCTTGCGCGCGAGCGTGACGCTGAGATCGGGGCCAGGCGCTGAAGAAAGCAGAGAGGCGCCTTTGCAACACGGGCACTGGGGCGGAGTGCATTACGATTTTGGATAGCGTGTTTCAGGAATAGTGGTGTTTCCACTGAACAGCACCACTGTTTGGAAACGTCAGTGCAAAACGCCGTCCGTCGGCCTTGGGCTGTTCCGGCTCGCGGCAAGCCATATCGACGCGATCGCGACGATCGTCATTGGCGGCACCGGCAGGTAAGACCGAACCGGCTGGAGCCACGAGAGCAGCCACAGCGCGACGATCGGCGCGAACGTCGAGCGGTCCAGCGAACCCGCGGCGATCAACCCGAGCGCCGCCAGGCCGCCGTCGTAGTACAGCGAGTGCGGCGCGATCAAGACCGCCGTCAGCACGGCCACGGCGACTGCCGACACCGGATGCATACCGGGACGCCGCACGATCCAGAGCGCAGACGCACCAGTCGCCGCGGCGGCGGCCCAGCCCAGCGGCCTCAGCCCGTACTCGTCGGCGACCTCCGCAAACGAGATCCCGTTCCCGCGATCCACCGCATAGTCCGCCAGCGTGAACGCCCTCGCGTGGTGCAGCCACCAGAGCGGCCAGTCCCATCCGGCCAGGATCCACCCGACGGCGTAGTAGCCGAGGGCGACCGCCGCGAACCCGATGAGGAAACGCCGCCGATCGATGCGCCCGACGAGCAGCATCGCGGCGACGACCGCGGCGTATTGCGGCTTGAACAGCCACGCCCCGGCCCAGACGCCGGCGAGCCAGTCGCGCCGGCGCGCCAGCGCGGCCGCCACTCCCGCGGCGCACAGCAGGCTGAGCGGCGTGTTCTGTCCGCCGAGCACGGCGCGGAAGATCGGATAGAACAAGAGGCTGGCGGCGAAGAGTGGCACGAGCTCGGCGCGCACGGCGGGCAGCGCCGGGCGGAGTACGGCCAGCGATCCGAGCACGCAGAGCGCCATGACCATCGCGTGCACGGCGTAGGCGGCCTTGAACGGCAGCCAGGTGAGCGGCACATACGCCAGCGCCACGTAGGGGGGATACGCGAACGCTACGCGCCCGCTGATGCCGGGCAGCAGATCCCGCTGGGCAGCTTCCTGCGCCGCCTCGTCGTAGAGCCGCGGCGTCTCTCCGCTGCGGACGATCCGCCCCGCGCCGTAGAACGCCGGGAGATCGCCGCCGATGCGTCCACCGCGAGCCGTACGCAGGCCCTGGCTCGTGGCCAGGAGCACGGCGAAGCCGATGGCGATGCCGGCGAGCGCGGCGACGAGCAGGCGGCGCAGGCGGCCCCTCGCGGCGGGCCCTCCTTCAGTTCCTGAATACGACCCAGTCGGCATCGCGATACGTCACCGTCCATCCCGCCTGCTCGAGCTGCGCCACCGTTGGCGACGCCGTCGGCAGATACGCGCAGCGGATGCCGAAGCGGGGAAAGACCTCGTAGGCGCCGCCGCCGTTCTCGAGGCGAATCTGCTCGAGGATCAGCGGCGGCGGATACGGATCCTGCCGTCCGTCAAGGTAGACCTTCCGCTCGGGCACGAACCACAGCAGGTAG
>Ga0075425_100005680_pt1 | contig 12990 bp, 13 predicted proteins | sample SoiMethybrSBSTD4_FD_75300 | JGI IMG/M metagenome (GOLD analysis project Ga0075425, IMG submission 75300) | Bulk soil microbial communities from a Populus tree surrounding site in Tennessee, USA - Soil MetaG P. TD hybrid SBSTD4 | ecosystem: Environmental > Terrestrial > Soil > Tree plantation...
CGGACGACTTCGAGCCGGACGGCACCTGGTTCAGCATGATCGCCGTCGGCCGGGCGCTCTACCCGATGGACTCGAACCACGGCGAGCTCGACCGGGTCACCCCGAACGGCAGGATCCGCCGGGTCCTCGACATCTCGGCGCGCCTCGGGCACGTCGTGCCGACGGCGCTCGTGAACCACCACGGCCGCTTCTCGTTCGGGAACCTCGGGCTGTTCGGCGCGGCCGACGGCACGACCCCGAACGAGCACGTCTGGGACATCACCGGGCGCGGGCACGTCAAGGGGCGCGCGTCCGGGATCGAGCAGGTGCTCGGCCTCGCCTTCCGGCAGGGCCGGCTCTACGCGCTCGAGATGAGCACGACGCCGGGCGGCCCGACGCCGGGCACCGGCGCGCTGGTGCGGCTGCACGACGGCCGGCCGGTGCAGACCATCGCCTCGGGGCTCGACTTCCCGACCGGCGTCACCGTCGGCCCCGACGGTGCGTTCTACGTCTCCGACCGGGGCTTCGGCTTCGGTGTGGGCCAGGGACGGATCCTGCGGATCGTCCCGTGACGTGAGCCTCTCCCCGGGCCGGCCGTCGCGCCGGCCCGGGGCGGGCGGGGTACAAGCACCCGAACGTCACGCCGTCACGGAAGGAGTCCGCCCATGCAGCTCACCCGAAACGCGCTCGACACCGGCGCCGGCCCCGGCGACTGGTTCACGGGGAGCGTCTTCATCGACACGATCGCCGCGCCGGCCGAGGGATCGCGGATCGCGGCCGCCTGCGTCCACTTCACGCCCGGCGCGCGCACGGCCTGGCACACGCACCCGCACGGGCAGACGATCTGGGTTTCGGACGGTGTGGGCCTGTGCCAGCGCCGCGGCGGCCCGGTCGAGGTGATCCGCCCCGGCGACCGCGTGTTCTTCGAGCCCGGCGAGGATCACTGGCACGGGGCCGCGCCGAACCGGCTGATGACGCACGTCGCCATGCAGCAGGCCGACGAGGATGGCAACGTGGTCGAATGGGGCGATCACGTCACCGACGCCGAGTACGACGCGGCGCCGGCGATCGCGGGCTGAAGGCGGGGGCGGCAGGATTCGAACCTGCGACCGTCAGCTTAGAAGGCTGCTGCTCTATCCCCTGAGCTACGCCCCCACGGTACCTCTCCTCCTGCAGTTTGCAGGATTCGGCGGCGCCCCGCCCGCCAAGAGGGGTCTGACCCCGTCTGGCGGGTCCTAGTCGGCGTCCGTGTCGACCAGGTGCTCGCGCACCGCTTTCAGCGCCGCCTGGGTGCGGTCGGTGACGTCCAGCTTGCGCAGGATGGAAGAGACGTGGGCCTTCACGGTCTTCTCGGAGAGCGAGAGCCGCAGCGCGATGGCTTTGTTCGGCATCCCCCGGGCAATCAGCTCGAGCACCTCGCGCTCGCGGGCGGTCAGCTCGGCCGCGGCGCCGGCCGGGCGGCGCAGCTCGCCCACCAGCCGGGCGGCCGCCTCGGGGTGCAACGGTGCGCCGCCCGAATGCGCCGAGCGGATCGCGGCCAGGAGCTCGGCCGGCTGGGCGTCCTTGAGCAGGTAGCCGGCCGCGCCGGCCCGCATTGCGTCCACGACGCGGTCGTCCGCGGGGAAGCTCGTCAGCACGACGACGCGGGGCGTGCCCCGCCCGGCCCGGATCCGGCGCAGCGCCTCGAGTCCGTCCCCCTCCGGCATCACCATGTCGAGCAGGACGACGTCGGGCGAGAGCCTCTCGGCCTGGGCGGCGGCGTCGAACCCGCCGCCCGCCTCGCCCGCGACCTCGATGTCCGGCTGCAGCTCGAGGTACGTGCGCAGGCCCTGGCGCACGACCGGGTGATCGTCGGCGATCAGCACCCGGATCGGCCGGTCAGCCACCGGGCACCTCGGCCGTCACCGTCGTGCCCTCGCCCGGCCCCGAGCGAAGGTCGAGCCGGCCGCCGACGGCACGCGCGCGCTCGGCCATCACCGTGACGCCCAGGTGCTGGGAGCGCACGCGCGGGTCGGCGGGATCGAATCCCGAGCCGTCGTCGGTGACGACGAGCCGCGTCCGCGCGGGATCGAGGTCGAGCTCGACGCCGATCCGGCCTGCGTCGGAGTGCTTGAGCGCGTTCTGGAGCGCCTCCTGGGCGATCCGGTAGAGCTCGCGCTGGACGGCGGCGTCCGGCTCGCCCTCGCCGCGCACCTCGAGCTCGACGTCAGCGGCATGCACCCGGCCCAGCACCTCGACGTGCTTGCGGAGCGTGGCCACGAGCCCGTCGGCCTCGAGGTCGGCGGGCCGCAGCTGGAAGACGAGCGAGCGCATCTCCTCGCGCGCCTCGGCCGCCAGCCGGCGCACCTCGGCCAGCTGCGCGCGGGCCGCCTCGGTGTCGCGGTCGAGCAGCTCCGACGCCGCCTCGGCGGTCAGCGTGAGCGAGAAGAGCGTCTGCGAGACCGCGTCGTGCAGGTCGCGTGCGAGCCGGTTTCGCTCCTCGACGACCGACAGCTCGCGGCTGCGCTCGTGGACGCGCGCGGTGGCGATCGCGACCGCGGCGTGGGCGGCGAAGAGCTCGATCAACTCCTGATCCTGGTCGGAGAACTCGTCCGCGCCGATCTTGTCGGTCAGGTAGAAGGCGCCCACGACCTCGCCGGCGGACAGGATGGGGACGCCCAGGAACGACGTCATGCGCGGGTGCGCCGCCGGCCACCACTCGAAGCGCGGATCCTTCGAGATGTCCGAGGTGCGGTGCGGCTTGGGCCGCTCGAGCATCGCGCTCAGCAGCCCGTGCGTGCGCGGCAGCCGGCCGATGGCGGCGATCAGCTCGTCGCTCATCCCGGCGGTGATGAAGTGGGAGAAGCCGCCGCTCCCGTCCGGCACGCCGACGGCCGCGTAGCGACAGCTCGCGAGCGTGCGGGCCGCGCGCACGAGCCCCTGGAGCGTCGCCTCGAGCGACGGCGCCACCGCCATCGCGGAGATCACCTCGCCGACCGCGCGCAGCGCCGCCCGGGAGGGCTCAGCGACCGCTGCGGCGCGTGCGGATCGCGTCATCTCCGCGGGCGAGCAGGAACGCCACGATCACCGCGAGCACGACCACGCCGAACACGGGCGCCAGGGAGACGAGGCTGGAGATGGAGATGTTCATCCTGCGATCTCATGGTACGGGCGCCGTGTCGCGCGGTAAATCGAGGAGGCGGTGAAGGGCTATACCGAATCGGTCGCTCCGCAACGTGACCCCGGTCGTGCGGGCCTCGGCGTAGCGCAGGGACATCTCGAGCAGCTCGAGGCACATCATCACCCGCGCCGCCTCGGCCGGCTGGTCGAGGCCGGCGAGCCAGCCCGGGGTGCGCTCGAGGGTCTCGGCCACTGCGCGCGGCGGCGGCAGCTTGCGCGCGTTGAGCGCGACCAGCAGGCCGTAGTGGACGGCGTCGATCCCGACCGGGACGCCCTCGCGGCTGCGCTCCCAGTCCCAGACCACCAGCCGCCCGTCCAGGCGGCGCATGTTCCAGGGCGTCCAGTCGCCGTGGCCGCGGCCGAAGCCGAGCAGCGTCTCGCCCGCCTCGGCGGCGATCGCGTCGGCGGCGGCGTCGAGGTCGGCGCCGACCGCGGCGATCCGCGCCCGCACGTCGGCCCACCAGTCGCTCTCCGCGAGCGTCGAGCGCGTGACGACTCCGCCCAGGGCGAGCTCGTGGGTGGCATCGCGGGGCGGGTCGAACTCCGACACCGGCGCACCGCCCACGAGCGGCTCGACGACGGTCACGGTGTTGCCCTGCCACTCCAGCGCGTGCAGCAGGCGGGAGACCCTGAACGTGCGCGGCGGATCGGGCCGGGCGGCGAAGCTCGCCAGCGCGTCGGCCTCGGCGGCCACGAGCGGGCGAGTGAGCTCGTTCCAGCCCACCTTCGCGTACGCGAGCACGCGGCCGGCGGGGTCGCCGACCTGCACGACCGGCTTGCCGTTGGGCCGGTTGGCGCCGACGCGGACGACGAGCTCGACCTCGCGCGTGTCGAGGAGCGCGGCCAGCCGGTGACGCAGCACGAGATCGGGCAGCTCGGCCTCGCTCACGCCCGCCGCCACATGCACGCCGAGGCGGCTGCGGCCGAGCCGCTGCGGCAGGCCGCTGCGCAGGGCAGCCGCCGCCGCGCCCGTCATCGCCGTCCCCTTCCGGCCGGGAAGGAGCAGGTACTGGCGGGCCGCCGCCGCGGCCCCTCGGCGCGAGCCGGCCGGCACGAGCATGCCCGGGCGGCGCAGCGAAGGGAGCACGACGTAGGCGTCGACGCGGCGGAATCCGGGCGGCGGCGCCGGTCCGACCCGGACGCGATCGTCGGCGGCAGCCAGTCCCCGCATGCAGGCGTCGGCATCCCTCATGCCGAACACCGTACCCGTGTGGGCCTCCAGAATCCGTCAATCACGTGCTAATACTGCCAATGTGCAGGGTTGACGCGACTGAGGCCGTGAGTACCATTGGTGAGGGAGGCCGGAGGTGTACCTGGACGTACCAGCACTCCTGCAGCAAACCGGCGTCCCCGCGCCGGGCGGAGCCGATTGGTGGCGGCACCACGCTCGGTATTCGCCGAGCCCTTAGGCACGCAGACGACCCGAGAGGATCTGGTAGTGGAAAACGGTTGGTATGAGTCCGTCTCACTGAGCGACTACATCGGTGTCGTCTGGCGGCGCAAGTGGATCGTCTTGCTCGTCACCGTCATGGTCACTGCGGCCGCCGTCGGGTTCTCGGAGCGCCAGCAGAAGCTCTTCGCCGCGACCTCGCAGCTCGTGAACACGACCGCCGCCGCGAGCTCCTCCTCGGGCAAGAACGCCCCCACCAACGTCTGGTCGGCCGCGCACGCACCGCTCCTCGCGACCACCCAGGCCGCGAGCTGGGTCGTCAAGCAGTCGGGGCTCAAGGGCCTCAGCGCCGAGCAGCTGCTGAGCGAGACCAAGGTCTCGGCCGATCCGCTCGTCGACGCAATCGACTTCACGGTCACCGACCCGAACGCCGCGACGGCGCAGCGCCTGGCCAATCTCTGGGCGGTGCAGAGCGGTTCCTACGCGAACAATCTCGACCAGGCCGGCATCAAGGCGTCGATCGCGAACCTCCAGAAGCAGCAGGACATCGCGCAGGCGCTTTCGCAGGCGTATCAGGACAAGAAGACGGCCACTGGCCAGACGACCGTGCCGGTCACCGTGACCGTCGACGGGGTGACGATCACGCGGACGCTCACGCCGGCGACCGCCGCCACCACTGCTGCCCAGATCAACGCCGACAAGGACAAGATCGTGCAGAAGACGCTTTCGCTCACAAGCGTCTCCAACCAGCTCGCTCCCAAGCAGGCGCAGCCCGCCAGCCAGACCCAGCCGAAGACGAGCCGCAACGCCGCCATCGGCCTGGTGCTCGGCCTGATCCTGGGCATCATCCTGGCCTTCCTCCAGGACCTCCTCGACACGCGCGTCCGCACCGTGGCCGAGGTCGGCCGCCGGCTGCGGCTGCCGCTGCTCGCCAGCATCCCGGCCCGGCCGCGCGCGCTGCGCGAATACGCCGTCGTGCTGCTCTCGCCGCAGGGCGCCGCCCAGATGCCGACCGCCGAGGCGTACCGCATCTTCAAGCTGAACCTCGCCTCGACGCTGCGCCGCGGCATGAAGGTGATCATGTTCACGAGCGCCTCCGACGACGAGGGCACGTCGACCACCGTGGCGAACCTCGCCGTCGCGCTCACCCGCGCCGGCCAGCACGTGGTCGTCGTCGACGCGAACATGCGCCGACCCGCCCTCGGCAGCTTCTTCGGGCTCGACGACCGCATGGGCGTGAGCGACATCCTCTCCGGCCACAGCCAGCTCGGCGACGCCCTGACGATCGTCGACGTGAGCCGTGAGCATCCCGTCGAGGTCGGCTCCAACGGCACGTCGACGACCGGTGGCGGCGGCCTGCTCGAGGTGCTGCCGGCCGGCCCGATCCCGGGCGATGCGGCCGAGCTGCTCGACAGCCGGGCGATGACCGAGCTCCTGCGCGAGCTGCGCGGCCGCGCGGACGTCGTCCTCGTGGACGCCCCGCCGATGCTGCCCGTCACCGACGCGATGGTGCTCGGCACGAAGGTCGACGCCGTGGTCGCGGTCGCCCGCGCCCGGCTCGCCAGCCGGCCCCATCTGGTCGCGCTCGGCCGCGCGCTCGACGCGTGCGCCGCGCCCCGCCTCGGCTTCGTGTTCGTGGGCGGCACCCAGGACGAGTCGCAGGAGTACGGCGGCTATCTGGGCGGGACGGCCCCGACGGAGGCCATGCCGCATCCCAGCCAGACGCGGGAGACCGAGCTCCTGTGAAGGTGATGCTGGTCTGCTCGTCCGGCGGCCATCTCATCCAGCTCCACCAACTGAAGCCGTGGTGGAGCAAGCACGAGCGCAAGTGGGTCACATTCGACCTGCCCGACAGCCGCTCGCTGCTCGCGGGTGAGGACGTCGCCTGGGCGCACTTCCCGACGACGCGCAATCTGCGCAACACCGTCCGGAACCTCGTCCTCGCGGCGCGGATCGTGCCGCGCTTCCGCCCGGACGTGGTCGTGTCGGACGGCGCCGGGGTGGCGTTCCCGTTCTTCATCGTGGCCCGGATCATGCGCGTGCCGACCGTCTACCTCGAGGTGTACGACCGCATCGACTCGCCCACGCTGACCGGCAAGCTGTGCCGGCCCTTCACGAGCCTGTTCGTGGTGCAGTGGGAGGAGCAGCGCAAGTTCTACCCCGGCGCGCGTGTGATCGGCGGGCTGTTCTGAGCGCGCAGCTGCCACTCGTCTTCGTCACGGTCGGGACGGACTACCACCCGTTCGACCGCATGTCGCGCTTCATCGACGGCTGGCTCGAGAGCGGTGGCTCCGAGGTCGCCCGCTGCTTCGTGCAGACCGGCACGTCCGCCGCCCCGAAGCTGGCCGAGCACCGCCAGTACCTCGGCCACGAGGAGATGGACGCGATGGTGCGCGAGGCGGCGGTGGTCGTGTGCCACGGCGGCCCGGGGACGATCATGCTGGCCTCGACGCTCGGCAAGCGCCCGGTCGTCGTCCCCCGGCGCAAGCAGTTCGGCGAGCACGTCGACGACCACCAGCTCGCCTTCACCCAGCGCATCGCCCGCGACGGCGCCATCCTCCTGGCCCAGTCCGATGACGAGCTGCGCTCGTGCCTCGACGGCGCGCTCGGCCTGGCCGGCTCGGCCGCGGAGCTGCCGCCCGCGGGCGCCGGCCCCGGCCCCGCCGTGGCGGCGTTCGAGCAGCTGATCGACGAGCTCCTCAACCGCACGCATACGGCCAAGCGTCGAGCCGTGGGCTCGGATCCCGCGACCCGGCGGCCGGCGTGAGCGACGTCCCCGTCCTCTACATCGGCGGGTGGGGGAGGAGCGGCTCGACGCTGCTCGCCCACGTCCTGGCCGAGGTGCCGGGCTTCGTCTCGGTCGGCGAGCTGCGCTACGTCTGGCAGGCCGGGCCCGAGGCCAACGAGCTGTGCGGCTGCGGCCTCGAGTTCGACGAGTGCCCGTTCTGGACCGCCGTCGGCCAGGAGGCGTTCGGCGGCTGGGAGAACGTCGACGTGAACGAGGTGCTCGCGCTCGAGAGCGCGGTCCTGCGGCACCGGAACGTCCCGCTGCTCCTGATGGGCAGGCTCGCGCCGGAGCATCAGCGCAAGGTGCAGCGTTACGCCGAGCTGACGGCGAGCCTGTACCAGGCGATCCAGAAGGTGTCCGGCGCGGAGGTCGTCGTCGACTCGACCAAGAATCCGCCCTACGCCTACTTCCTGCGGGCTGCGCAGGCGGCCGGACTGCGGCTGCGGGTGCTGCACCTCGTCCGCGACAGCCGCGGCGCCGCCCACTCGTGGGCGAAGCGGATGGCCCGGCCCGAGATCACGAACGGCGACGCCTTCTTCCAGGAGTTCTCGCCGCTCAAGGCGGGCGTCCGCTGGATGGAGTGCAACCTCGCGTTCGAGGCCCTGCGGCGGCTGCGCGTGCCGACGGTCGGCATGCGGTACGAGGCGCTTGCGGCCGACCCGCGCGGCGAGCTCGAGCGCATGTTCGCCGAGATGGGTGAGGCCGGCGAGCACGACCTCTCGGCGGTGGGCGACTCGGTCGAGGTGTCCGGCCAGCACAGCGTTCGCGGCAACCCGATGCGGTTCGCGCACGGCCGCCAGAAGGTGCGCACCGACGAGGCGTGGCGCACCGGCATGGCCACGAAGACGCGGTCGATCGTCGTGCTCGTGACCTGGCCGCTCTTGCTCCGGTACGGCTACCTGCGCCAGCACGCCTGAGGCTCACGAGATGCGTCGGATCCAGACTGCTCCAGTCGATCTCAACCTGCCCCCAGGGTGGGTTCTGCCCCAGGGCTGGCAGGCCTACGCGATGTTCGCGCTGCTGCCGCTCTTCTGGCTGATCGGGCTCTCGGCGATCGTCTGGGTGCTCGTCGCGATCCCCCTGGCGGGATCGCTGGCCCTGCGCCGAGGCGACCTGCAGGTACCGCGCCGGTTCGGGATCTGGCTGCTCCTCGTGCTGTGGATCTGCGCCTCGGCCATGGAGCTCACGGACACGGGGCGGATGATCGCCTGGGCGTGGCGGGCGTCGTTCTACATGGCCGGCACCGTGATCTTCCTCTACATCGTGAACGTGCCCGACTGGAAGCTCTCGATCCGGTCGATCGTGAACGCCCTCGCCTTCTACTGGATCCTGATCGTGTTCGGCGGCTGGCTCGGGGTGCTCTTCCCGAACGTCAGCTTCGCGAGCCCGATGCAGTACGTGCTCCCGCACGGGTTCCTGCACAACCAGTACGTCTTCGAGCACGTCCACCTGCAGTTTGCGGAGGTGCAGCACTTCCTCGGCTTCCCGGTCGGGCGGCCGGAGACGTTCTTCCCCTACACGAACGCCTGGGGCTCGAGCTTCGCGATGCTCACGCCGTTCGCCATCTGCGCGATGACGCAGGCGACGACGCGGGCGTGGAGGCGGACGCTGCAGATCTCGATGGCGCTCTCGCTCGTCCCCGTCGTCTTCTCGCTCAACCGCGGCCTGTGGCTCAGCCTCGGCATCGGGATCGTCTACGCCACGATCCGTTTCGCGATGCGCGGCGACTTCCGCCAGGTCGGCCGGGTCGTGGCGGTTCTCGCGATCCTGGCGGCGATCGTCTCGCTCAGCCCGCTCGGCGACCTGGCCACGGGCCGGTTCCAGCACAAGACCGGCGACGCCGGCCGCATCCAGCGCGACCAGGAGGCCCAGCAGCGGCTGCTTCAGTCGCCGCTGCTCGGGTTCGCCGCCCCGCTGCCCTCGTCCGACCCCACCCAGAGCTCCGTCGGCACGGAGAGCGAGATCTTCCTGCTCGTGTTCTCGCACGGGATCCCGGGCCTGGGCCTGTGGATGCTGTGGTTCTTCTACACCCTCTTCCGGTCGGCCCGGTGGCGCTCGCCGTGGGCGTTCTGGGCTCACGTGTCGCTGCTGATCGCCTTGATCCAGGTGCCGTACTACGAGATCACCGAACGCCTGCCCATCATGCTGGTGGCCGCCGCGATCGCCTACCGTGTGATGATGCGAGGCCCGGAGACCGAGTCGGAGCCCGAAGCGACCCCGAAGCGGCCGACCCGACCGGCGCGGCGGAGGGCGCTCGTCCCGGCATGACGATGGACTGGCAGGACCACAGGTTCGTGTTCGTCGGCGGCCTGCACCGCAGCGGGACCACGCTGCTCGCCCGCTGCCTGGCCGAGCACCCCGAGGTGAGCGGCTTCTCCGGCACCCGCGCCCCCGAGGACGAGGGCCAGCACCTGCAGAACGTCTACCAGCCGGGGCGGGCCTACGGCGGGCCGGGGCGGTTCGGCTTCGACCCCGAAGCGCATCTGACCGAGACCTCGGCGCTCGTCTCCGACGCCAGCCGCGCGCGCCTGCTCGAGCAGTGGGGGAAGTACTGGGACGCCTCGCGCCCGGTCCTGCTCGAGAAGTCGCCGCCGAACCTGATCAGGTCGCGGTTCCTGCAGGCGCTCTTCCCGGACTCGCGCATGGTGATGATCCTGCGTCACCCGATCGCGGTGGCGGCCGCGACGCGCCGGTTCGGGCGCAAGCGACGGACGTGGCGGCGGATGTCCTACTCCTCGCTCATCGAGCACTGGCTGCACTGCCACGAGCTGATGCTCGAGGACGCCGCGTCGATCGATCACATGCTCGTCATGCGCTACGAGGAGTTCGTCTCGAGCCCGGACGAGCGCCTCGCCGACGTCTACCGGTTCCTCGGTCTCGAGCCGCGCCCGAGCGGCCTCCACGTGCGCACCGACATCAACGACTCGTACTTCCGGCGCTGGTCGCTCGCCCGGCACAACCCGGGCACGGGGTCGGACATCGAGAAGGCGACGGAGACGCTCGAGGAGCGGGTCGGCCGCTTCGGCTACAGCCTCCAGAGGCCGCAGACGCTGACACCCCTCGAGGGAGTGCGCTGATGCCGCGCGAGCGGGGATCGAAGAACGACAACTACTCGCGCCTGCCCGCGCCGGTGATCACGGCGGGCCGCGAAGCCGTCACGGGCTGGAACATGCTGACGGCGTCGCAGCGGCCGCTGCCCGACTTCCTCATCATCGGCGCCCAGCGCAGCGGCACGACGTCGCTCTACCGCTACCTGCTCGAGCACCCGCAGGTGATTCCGGCGACCCCGAGCAAGGGCGTGCACTATTTCGACCTGCATCCCGACCGCTCGTTGCGCTGGTACCGGGCGCACTTCCCCACCGAGCGGGCGCGGCGGCGGCGGGAACGCCGCCACGGCGGGCCGGTGATCACCGGCGAGGGCAGCCCCTACTACCTGTTCCATCCCCACGGACCGGCCCGGGCGGCGGCGGCGGTGCCGAACGCCCGCCTGATCGCCATGCTGCGCGACCCGGTCGAGCGGGCCTACTCGCACTACCGCCAGGAGTACGCGCGCGGGTTCGAGGATGCGGAGACGTTCGAGGCGGCGCTCGACCTGGAGCCGTCGCGCCTGGCCGGCGAGCGCGAGCGCATGCTGGCCGACCCGACGTACGCGAGCCGGGCGGTGCAGCACCACGCCTACGTGGCCCGGGGCGAGTACGTCGACCAGCTGGCGGCCTGGCGGGAGCACTTCCCGGCCGAGCAGATGCACGTGATCTGCGCCGAGCGCTTCTTCTCCGACCCCGCCTCGACGTATGCCGATGTGCTGCGCTTCCTCGGCCTGCCCGACCCGCCGAAGACGCCCGGATTCAAGGCCTACAATGCACGTCCGGCCGCGGGCATGGCGGCCGACACACGTGAGCGGCTCGAACAGCATTACGCCGAGCCGAACCGGAGGCTGGAGGAGTTCCTGGGCATGCGGATGGGATGGCCGGCGGGCGAGCGCGACCGGGCCGAGCGGTGACCGCCGTCGGCGAGCCCGCCGTCGCACAGCGGGAGCGCACCGACGACCTCGAGATGGTCGCCCGGGGCGGGTCGCTCAACTTCATCGGAGCGGTCGCCAACGGGCTCTTCCAGTTCGCGCTGGTGGTCGTCGTCACGCGGGCGCTCACGCGCAACGAGTCGGGCGCCTTCTTCGAGGCGATCGCGCTCTTCCTGATCCTCTCCAACACCGCCGAGTGCGGCGCGGACACGGGCCTCACGCGGATGATCCCGAGCTACCGGGTGAGCGGCCGGATCGGGGACGTGCGCCGCAGCCTCAGCGTGGGTCTCCTGCCGTCGTTCGCGGCCGGCGTGCTGCTCGCGGCGATCTCGTTCGCGTTCGCGGCCCCGCTCGCCGCCGTCTTCACGAACCACCGCCACCAGGACGCCGACGCCGTCGCGACGTACATCCAGGTGCTGGCGGTGTTCCTGCCGCTCTCGTCCGCCTACACCGTGGCCATCGCGGCGACCCGCGGCTTCGGCACGATGGTGCCGAACGCGCTCCTCGACCGGATCGCGAAGTCCGGGGCGCAGACGCTCGCCGTCGCCTTCGCGGTGCTCGCCGGCGGCGGCAGCTTCGCTGTCGCCATCGCGTGGAGCCTGCCGATCGGGATCGCGTTCGCGATCACGCTCCTGTGGCTGGGGCGGCTCGTCCACCGGGTGGAGCGGCGCGAGCGCGCGACGAAGCCGCCGACCGACATGCGCCGGCTCTACCGCGAGTTCTGGGTGTTCACGGCCCCGCGCGGGCTCACCGGCATCTTCCAGGTGACGACGCTGTGGGTCGGCGTGCTGATGGTCGGGTCGCTGATGGACACCGCCAGCGCGTCGATCTACACGGCGTCCAGCCGGTACCTGGTCGCGGGCAGCGTGGTCAACCTGGCGATCATCCAGGCCATCGGGCCGAAGCTCTCCGAGCTCCTGACGGCCGGCGCGCGCGAGCGGGCCCAGGATGTGTACCAGGTCGCGACCGCCTGGCTCATGATGATGGCCTGGCCGATGTACCTCGGCCTGGCCGTGTTCGCGCCGCTTCTCCTGCGGGTGTTCAAGCCCCAGTACGTGAGCGGCACGTCGACGCTCGAGATCCTGGCCGTCACGATGCTCGTCGCCACCGGGATCGGGCCCGTCGACATGGTGCTCCTGATGGGCGGGCGCAGCTTCTGGAACCTCTTCAACGTCATGGTCGCCCTGACCGTGAACATCGCCCTCGGCCTGCTGCTCATCCCGGAGATCGGCATCGCCGGCGCGGCCATCGCCTGGGCCGGCAGCTTGCTCGTGAACAACGTCGCCCCGCTCGCCGAGGTGCGCGCATTCCTGAAGGTGCATCCGTTCGGGCGCGGGTTCCCGGTCGCGGCCGGGGCATCTCTGCTCTGCTACGGCGTGCTCGGGATGGCCCTACGGCTGACGATGGGCACGACCATCCCGGCGCTCCTCATCTGCATCGTGGTCGGCACCGCCGGCTACGCGTGGCTCCTGTGGAGGTTCCGCGACCGCGTCGAGCTCGTGCTGCTCGGCGGCACCCTACGTACCCGCCGGCGCCGCCGCGCCGAGCCGGTCGCGACCGCCTAGCCGCGCCGTTACGGCGGCCGGTTGAGCCAGCGGCGTTCGGTGTGCCGGCGGTGGAGGGTGCGGCGGCTGGGGGTGTGGGCGGTGCAGGTTG
>Ga0075425_100005681_pt1 | contig 12990 bp, 9 predicted proteins | sample SoiMethybrSBSTD4_FD_75300 | JGI IMG/M metagenome (GOLD analysis project Ga0075425, IMG submission 75300) | Bulk soil microbial communities from a Populus tree surrounding site in Tennessee, USA - Soil MetaG P. TD hybrid SBSTD4 | ecosystem: Environmental > Terrestrial > Soil > Tree plantation...
GTCGCCTTTCGCCGACGCAATTAGATCGGAGGGAAAGGGCATGCTGAGAACCTGTTCGAGGGTGAAACCGTTCCCCAGAACGGTTTGCGCTGCCAGCAGAATGCCGCAGAGCGTTATTGATAGGAGTCCGATGCTTCGTCGGTGATTCATGTTACCTCCATTACAAGATCGAGAAGGATGGATTGCCTGGATGGCTAGCCTATATGCCGTTTGGGATAGCGTGTCAAGCGAGGAAGCGCCCTCCGTCGGGAGGATCATGTTTGTAGATACCGCCTCTTGAAGGGTGCCCTTCCTCTGATAGGAGGATAATGTTTGTAGATACGCAAGGACGAACGTGCGCCCTCCGCCAGGAGGGGCCATGTTCATAATTTCAAATGAAACGGTTCGGGTTTATCTCGGCGAACATCAACTACCTGCGCGCCTGACGGCGGGTGGCCACATACGTCCGGGTCTACAAACATGCTCCTCCTGACGGAGGTCCCATTGGCAGCATTGGTGCGATTCGTAGTTGTGGAGCCCGTCAATTCACCGATCGCTTTTTCTAACGTAGCACGTAAACACCCGATTGATCGCTGGGCGATAGTCCTCAGCTACCCATCCCTCGAGCGGCTTCAGGTCGTTATCGCCTCCAAGCCTCTCCATTGCCACAAGCCGCGGCCGTTGTCGCTTGACCTCCTCCAACCACCCATCGAAGCCGCCCGGTTCCACTTTATCCAGATATCGCGCCTTACCGCGATCTAACAAGAAATACTTGCTGGCGTTGGACATTCCGGTCAGTACCAGGAGTTCTGTTTGGCCGTACGCAAAGATCGAGTCTCCAGGCCTGAAATTGCGCATCACTTCCTGTATCGCAGCCTCCTGATCCGCAAGCGTCGGAAATGTGCGCTCGAAGTAGAACGCGACCGTCACATGCCAGTAGACCATGAACACCACGATCACCAGCACCGCGTACCTTTCAAACAAACCTCGATTCAATCCTGGCTTCACTCGCTGCGACAGCTTTGCACACTGTTCCACCACGAACATTATTCCGATCGCCGAGAAAATCGCGACGAAAGGCAAAAGCGGTATCAGGTCCGGACCGCCCTGGATGTCGATCATGCAAAAACCAAAATAGACCAGCAGCGAGATGATCAGAGCGTGCGAGGTCGCGGCTGAAACGAAATAACCTTTCGGAGCTTTCAGGATACGTATCGCTTCTCGGATGATAGCGATGAGCAATCCACCTAACGCGATGTAAAAATATGGCGCCGTGTTCTTGTAAGGTCCGTTCACCAATTTTATTAAGTGACTAAAGAAATTCGATGGCGTCCTCGCTTCGTGAGGAGCGTAGACCGTCGCTGGGAAATCGACATTCCAAAGATAGAAGCTCTTCAAAGCACCAGCCGCCCAGAAATAAAAAATGAGCACGATTAACGGAAGCAGCGAACCTGACAGCAGCCTCGCAAGCTTCACGTCGCGCCAGTTCGTCAGATACCTGGAGAACCCGAGCCAGGCGGCTCCAACAAACAACAACCCCGGCTGCCAGCACAGCGCAGAACACATGCCAAACAACCCGCATAGGAACGGACGCTCTCGCTTCAATGCCAATAGGCTCAGAAGCCCGAACAGGATCATTGGCGTTTTTGGCTGGATGCCGCCGCTGTTGTATCGGGCAAACGCAATGCACGAGATCATCACCGCGGCTGAAATGATGCCAATGCGATTGTCGAGATACTCGCTCGCAAGTTGAAAAGTGAATGCAGCAACCAATGCGGAAAGAACGAGAAATGTGATGCGGATCGCAAAAATATCGCGCAGCCCGAAAGGTTTTGTCACAACGATCGCCGCCGCACCGATGTACGCCGACAGCGGGCTCTTGATGTTGACTACATCCTTGTACGGGACGCCACCTCGCACAATCACCTGGGCGAAGTAATCCCAGTTAGCTCGATCACCCGACGAAGGCTGTTTCCAAAACTGAGACTGAGAATAAACCAGAATCGCAGCAAGGAAGACGATCCAGAGGATTGAGGATCGAGAATGGAAGATCGAGGATAGAGGATGGAGAATTGAGGATCGAGGTTTGATGATGGATGATTGATGATTCAAGATAGTTTGAGAACTTGACTGTTCTTCATCTGCCATCTTCTATCCTCTATCCTCAATCTTCTATCCTCGATCTTCTATCCTCTATCCTCTTTTCTTTCGAAGTTCATCGAGATGTGCTTTAGCCTGCTCAACCGGTTCACGATCCGAGCAGAGCTTGATGAACAATTCCCATTCTGAAATCGAGCTGTCGAATCGGCCCATTCTTTCGTAAACAATTGCCAGCTCGCGGTGACAATCCACGCACGATCCGTTCGATCTGTAAATGGCGGTAACCAGCTTTACGCGCGCCTTGCCAAGCTTGCCTGTGCGTGCCAATTCTCTGCCGATATCGACAAGATCATCGACGCTCTTCTTGATATCTCCCTTTGATCGCGCCTCGGCTGCTAACAGAATTTGCGCCGCATCATCCGCAGAACCATACCCGCGAGCGCGAGCAAGTGTGGAAGCTGCCTCTATCGAAGCTGGATAGAGACGCAGCGCGATCTCGGCTTCCTCAGCCGCTCGATCGCGATCGCCGGCTACCAGGTACGATTCAGCCTTCAGCCACCGGGTGTAATAGTTTTTTGGATCGGCCTGGACGGCAGCAGTTGCGGCTTTGCGCAATTTGGTGACATCGCCTGCCGCGCGGGCGAGCTTGGCCAGCAAACTGTAGTTGATATCCGGCGTAAACGTGTAGTCGAGCGATTTCTCGACGTGGCTGATTCCGAGCGCCAGCGCCTTTGTGCGCACCTCGTTCACATCCACTCCGCTATTCGCCGCTTGCTGCGAGGCCACCGGTAGTTTGGTGATAAACACATCCACGGCGCGTGCGAAAAGGTAATCGTACGCGCCGGTCGGTAGCGGGCTCGCAGTGATCCGTTTTCCGAATTTGGTAAGCTTGTCATAGTCAACTGGGTTAGCCGGATTCAGAAGATCCTTGTACGCAGAGTCCGCTGACACCAAACCAACCGAATACCAGAGTGAGGCCACAACGCAGATCGCGGCAAGGCCGACAAACACTGGGCGCAAGCCTGATTGTCGCCGCGAAGAATCTGCAACAACTTCGGGCTTTTGCGATCCCTCGTTTTTCCTCGCCGCGACTTGAGCTGCGGATGAATTCCGCGCATCGACAATGCTCTTAGTGGCCTGCGCGATTGCGAGAAACGCAAAGAAGTACATTACCGTCGGGACTTGATCGAATATGAAGATGTTGTGAACAAGCACTGCGACAAACGACGAGAACAACCCGGTAGTTACTATTGGCCAAAATTCACCGGTGGCATTGCGCTTTGCGCGAAACAGCAGCCGCAACGCCAGCACAATGATGACCAGATACACCGCTGCGCCGGGCAAGCCGTACGCTATTGCCGCGCTCAAATAAGCGTTGTGTGGATTTTCGTTGTTGGCTTTTGGGGAAAGATTATTCAGTTCATCCGATTTGAAAGTGAGAGATGCTTTTCTGTAGCCCTCAGGACCAGTCCCGACGATTGCGAAATTCGATACCATCCTTAGCGAGTCGCGCCACAACACAATTCTCCCCGACGAAGACGTCCCTTCGGTTACCAACGCTTTCGCTCGCCGCGCGACACTTCGAGAGGCCGGACTCAACGAAATGACCGCTGCCAGAAGGATCACCGCCGCAACGCCAATTACAATTCGACCCTTGCTGAACAGGCCGGCCGCTTTAGCACTCTTTATCTCGAGGAGCGCAAATACTATTAAGCCTGCGGCCAGTCCTATCCACGCACCGCGGACTCCGCTAAACGCTATCGCGGCTATCGAAACAAGAGTCGCTGCAAACGCCGCGTACCGAATAAGACCCCGCGCTGCGAAACCCAACGCCGCGGTCGTCAGAGTGGTGTATAGCAGAAAATTGCCCAGGTAATCGGAGTGCCCGAGCGTCGAGCAAACGCGCACCAGCGATCCTTCTGGCGACTCAAATGTGTAGATCGCGCGCGATACAAACGGCTCGTAACCGAGGGACTGCACCAGCGCATAGATGGCTACGAGCAGGCCCGTGCCGCCAATCGAATACAACATCACCCGGAGCCGTCGCTCATCGGACCCGACGCTGTGTATCACCCCAAGAAACACGACGAACACACAGATCAGCGTCAACAAGCCCATGTGGTTGTAGCTGCTTCCAAAGACCGAACCGACCGGATTCACTCCGAAGATCGTAGAGACGAGCACGATAAGAAAGTAAAGCGAAACAAATCGCACCAGCATCGATCTGAAAAGAATCGGTTTTGACGCCTGACTGGCTCTAGAGCGCTCGATCGTCAAAACCAAAAACAACCCCGCGGCGCCAACGAGAAGAACGACGAATTTTGGAAGCGAGTATTTTGTATAGAGGGATGGACTGAACGCGAGCGGAACCAGCACCAGAATTAAGATAGTGAGATAGTAACTTAGACTACCGAGTGAGACTTTGGGGGCGGTAGATTGAGTCTTCTTTCGCTTTTTTGCCACTTTCCTCGCTGCTCTCCGGACGGAATCTAGGCTTTATTGACGGGAAACTTTTTGAGCAATCCTCGCGCAATCACCAGCCGCTGAAGTTCGTTGGTTCCCCCGCCGATTATCAACAGCGGCGCATCGCGGTAATAACGCTCGACCGGGAAATCCTTTGCGTAGCCGTTTCCTCCGAAGATTCGCATCGCCTCGAGCGAACACTCCTGTGCCGTCTCCGTTGCAAAAAGCTTCGCCATTCCGGCCTCGAGATCGCACCGTTCTCCGCGATCCTTTTTTTCGGCGGCCGCGTAGACCAGCAATCGCGAGGCTTCGATCTTCGTCGCCATGTCGGCGAGCTTGAGTTGAATCGCCTGGTGCTCGCAGATCGGTTTACCAAACGTCTGTCGTTCCTGCGAATACTTGATCGCCTCTTCGAACGATGCGCGCGCGACGCCCAGCCCGCGGGCGGCGACGTTTATCCGTTCGCTCTCCAAACCGGTCATCACGTGCTTGAAGCCTTCACCTTCGCGCCCGCCGATCAGGTTCTCGACCGGCACGCGAAAGTTTTCGAACAACAATTCGCAGGTCTCGAGACTTTTGTATCCGAGCTTATCGATGTCGCGGCTCACGGTCAGGCCGGGCTCGCCCTTCTCGGCGATAAACGCGGTCATACCGGCGTACGCCGGCTTCGACTGCTTGTCGGTCTTTGTCAGCAGCAGCATGAGCTCGGCGCGACGACCGTTGGTGATCCACATTTTCGAGCCGTTGATCCTGTAAAACTCTCCGTCCCGCTCGGCGGTGGTTCGAATCGCTTGCAAGTCGGTCCCGGCGTGCGGTTCGGACAAACAGATCGCTCCGCGTTTCTCGCCGGTTGCCATGATCGGCAGATATCGACGCTTCTGATCTTCGGTTCCGAATCGCGAGAGCACATCGGCCATCACACAGTGCGTCCCGAGAATCCCTGCGAGTCCCATCCACACTCGAGAAATCTCCTCGAAGATCATGGCGAAGACGGTGTAGCTCAGATCCAGCCCGCCGTACTGCTCGGGGATGTTGGATCCAAACAGACCCAGTTTCTTCATCCCTTCGACAATCTCGGTTGGGTATTCGTTGGCGTGTTCGAGCTCGGATGCGACGGGGGCCACTTCGTTTTCAAGAAACTTCTTGACCGTGGCCAAAATCAGTTGTTCTTCTTCGTTGAGAATGTAAGACATCAGAGCCTCCGAAGTGGGTCGCAAATAATATCATGGCCGCGCAAATCGTCCGAAACAGTTCGACCTATCAACACCCACAACTGAAGTTATGTCATCGGGATTCGAATTGTTGTTAACGAACAGAGCGTCTTACAACTTCTCGGTATCGCGTTGTCGCTGGTGCTTGTTTTGAAACCGATGGCAAGCGCCGCGAGCCACGCGAGATGGGGCCCGACAAACCGAGACATACGCCACATTGTGTCCTACGTAAACGAGCACAGACAGCCCGGTGATTTCTCTTACTTTTATCACGGACAGCGGGACGCATTCAGGTATTACACACCACGATTGGGGGTTCGAAGAAGAAGAGTATGCGATCGGGAATGGCCCACCCGAGAAAGTCTCAAAACGACTCTCGACTACTGTGATATTTGATACCGACAAATCAACCTGGATCAACTGCGAAGCAAGTCGCGAGTGTGGATCGTTTTTTCAGGAGCCAGGAGCTACCAGGGCGTGAACGAAGCACTGGTCATGTGCGAATACCTGGATTCGTTTGCGCGTCGGCTGGAACAATACAAAAGTTCAGGGATTGCCGCTCATCTTTACGACGCATCAGGCACAAACGCCGAGGTGATCAACGAATCTCGATGAGTGTCGCGCGGCCGCTCGGCACGCTTTCAATTCCTTCCTTTCCAATTGGCCATTTGATACTTACCCTAATCGAACCGACGCCGCGCGTTCTGAAAACCGCCAGCGCCGGACTCGCCTCTTTTCTAAAGTCGACTCGGCCCAGTTCCATGTCGGTACGTCGCTCGGTAATGACTATCACAGGCAGTTTCTGCACCGATCGGTCTTCTGGGCTTAACTCCACTTTGAGCACGTAAGCACCGGCCGACTGCACGTTCGCTTTGAAGTGCCGTTGGATTTTCCAGGTTCCGTCGGGGCGAAGTCTCGACAGATCTTTCGACCAAATTACCAGCGAATTGTCGATCTCCTGATCCGTTACGAAGCCATTGTATCCGCGCAGGAAGTAATAATGAGCCGGCGGGCGCTTGACCAGATTAGCATTCGTTCCGGTGTAATAAACGCGGATATCACCGTACGGCGTATACCTGAGCTCGCTTATCAAAGGATAGGTGGCCTCGAGCTCCTCCATCCGATGCAGCCGCTTCGGCTTGTTCACCACCTGGGCCAGCACTGCATATTCCTGTCCCTCCAGGTCGACGCTATTCATCCTGGGTTCGATGCTCGCAAAACATCGGTCTTGCTCGGGGAATGCGAGCCAAAACACCGGAGCCTTTATCGCTACCGGGCACAAGCCGTCAGGCACCGCCTCCCTCAGCGCGCTTCGCACCAGATCGAACGACGGGAAATCAAAATCACCAACCGCTCTGAAATAACGCACGCCTTGTGTAAACACTTCTACAATGAACAGCGCGATAACCAGCACTGTCGCGGTCAACGCCACACGAGTAGCAGCGCGAATTTGTCGATCCGAAACCTGGGCCCACGTCCAATCGAACATCGCCGCGACCCCTGCGCCTGCGCACAAAGCGAACCACGGCGCCAAATGCGCCATGTAGTACACGTTCTTGTGACTCACGACTGCGGCGTGGAACACGACGCAGATCAGGGTCAGGATCAGCAGCCGAGTTTCCGATCGACTCAACAAGTCGTTACGAAAATTTCGGATCACCACGACCATTAGATAAATGATGGACAGGGCCGCAACTACTTCGAAAATGTGAAGCGGGATTCGGTGCGTGGCATGAAACAGCGCACCACCAGTGTGCCATTTCGCGTAACGCCCCGGTTCGTGCAGAATATTGCGCCAGATATCCATCGACTCAAAGATTCCAAAATGGAGTCGATCGTCGCGGTTCTGTAAAACGAAGTTCTTGTAATCGATAAGATCGTACACAATCTCATAGGCCATCACGGCGAGAGCTGACAGGCCGTAAACGTAGATTCTTTTTTCCTTGAACGTGCGCCATCCGCCTTCGAGTGCGATCAGCAGCGCAATCGCAATAAACATATAGAGAGCGTTTGTGTGCGACATTACACCCGCACCGGCCGCAACTCCCGAGGCGACGTACCAGACTGTCTTCTGTTTTTGTCGCGCATTTTCGTACAACCAGTACGCAAGCATCGCGAGCGCCGCCGCCGCAAAGTCATTGCGAATGAGTCTGCTTCTCTCGAAGAACGTTGGATCAGAAACAAGGAAAAAAACCGCGGTTAGGCCTACTCGCCAGTCGAACAAACGCCTCCCCACGGCGTGAACGGCTATCAGAAGCAACACGGCAGTTAGAAGGTTGAAGATCCGACCCTGCAGAAGCCCCCAGCCGGCTATCTTGAGAAACCCGCTCAAAGTCACAAAATAGACTGGCGTGTATGAATGCCAGCTGTTTTCAATATTGCCGCCAAGAAAGCGATGCATCGGCAGCGAGATCTGCCCGTGGTTCAGCAACTCGTACGCGACCTGCAGCGTTGAAGCTTCGTCGATCTCGGGCACGGGAACGGTTTCCAACCGTCGAGCCGCCAATGCGACAAACGCCGCAAGGATCAATGCCAGCGCTACGAAATCCAGATTGTTCTTAAGACGAAGCAACAAAACTCGCCGGTACCTGCCCTCTACCGATCGGCTCATGCGAGGTCGACGGTAATGTGACGATCTTCGGAACCTTAATTGAAGCGCGGCACGAAAAGCTAGTCACCAACAACTCCTTGCTGTAGGCTGCACAAGACCTATGCATTCCGCTTCCAGCAGTGACAACTCGACTCTGACAGCTTTCACTCGCGGATCATACTCACGGTTACGTTACAGGGTCTTCACGCCGGTCCAAACAAGCTCGAATCGACTCGCCACATCCCTCGCGATTTAGCAATATCCACAACTTCCGTCGCGGTCCTTAATCCGGGCGATCGCTTCATCGGCGTCGCAGGCAATTGCATTTGTGGGGATTTACAAGCGGAGGAAGAGGCGAGGCCGCTTGTAGGCTGAAATTAAAGGACCACCGACTGAAGTTGGTGGTATTGCATGGTCGTTCTGTCTCGACCGTAGGTTGAAATTAAAGAACCCACAACCGAAGAAGGCGTGAAAGAATTGCCTGCCCACCCGGCACGGATTTGAGATTTGAGATTTGAGACTTGATATTTGTCATTGTTCATACGCTCAACCGACCACATTAACTGTCAAATGGCAAATGACCAATAATCACAAATCCCAAATCTCAAATCTCAGATCCTTGGCGGGTAGTCGCTTTTTTTCACACTTTCTGAAGTTGTGGGTATTCAGGAAGAAGCTACGCGTGACCCAGACCGATTATCGAGCAGGTGAATGACCCGGGGTTGCCGCCCAGATTGTGCGCCAGACCTAGTTTCATGTCTTTGACCTGTCGCTCGCCCGCCTTGCCCAACAACTGATTATAGATTTCATAGAGCATTCGCAGCCCGCTCGCGCCGATCGGATGTCCGAAAGATTTCAAACCGCCATCGGTGTTTACCGGCAAATCGCCCTTCAGAGTGAAGGCTCCCGAATCGATATCGATCTTGGCTTTACCGGGTTCCGAAAAACCGAGGTCTTCGTAAATGATCATCTCGGTAATCGAGAAGCAATCGTGTACCTCTGCCATGCTCACTTCTTTGCGTGGGTCCTTGATCCCCAGTTGATCGTAGACCTGTTTCGCCGCAAGCTTCGTCTCAGGAAAACTCGTGAAATCAAAGTCCGGATCCATTCGACCGGTGCCCGGTCCAACCGCGAGACCCATCGCTTTGATCGTGACAAAATCCTTATTGAACTTTGGCGCGAGCTCGGTCCTGGTGATAATCGCTGCCGCTGCGCCATCAGTCGTTGGGCAGCAGTCGAGCAGCCCGAGCGGAGACGCAATCATCGGCGCTTTCATTGCCTGCTCGAGGGTAATTTCCTTCTGGAAGTGCGCCTTCTTGTTTCGCGCGCCGTTGTAATGGTTCTTTACCGATATCTTCGCGAGCTCTTCCTTGCCGGCGCCGTACTTGTGAAAGTAACGCGATGCCGAAAGCGCAAAGGCTCCGGGAGCGGTGTTACCGGCTCCGATGACGCTCGATGCGGCTCCGGGGAGGCCGGAATACCCCGAGTCCTTCAGCTTTTCGAACCCAACTACCAGCACCAAATCGTAGGCGCCGGCGGCAACGGCAAACGCAGCATTGCGCAGCGCGTCCTGTCCGGTCGCGCACATATTTTCGACGCGAGTGATCGGGATGTATTGGAGCTTGAGAGGCCGGGAGAGCGCCTGTCCGGAGATGCCTGACACGAGGGTTCCTACCCAACCAGCTTCGATCTGGGAAGGCTCGATGCCGGCGTCTTCAAATGCTTCGTAAGCCGCTTCGACGATCAAGTCTTCTTCGCTTTTGTCCCAGTGCTCACCGAACTTAGTGCAACCCATTCCGATGATGGCAACTCGGTCGGTCATGTTTTTCATCCCGTCTCCTCTCGCAACCGTGATTCATGAAACTGTCTGCTCGGCTAAGGTAGTCTGATGATTCTAGCATTCGCGTTTGCAGGTTCAAAATGAAGACGATCAGAAGTGCGCCTCGAAGCTCGGATCACAAATAGCCTTCCCACCGCTCAACCCACGTTGGTGGGATTTGGAAGATTGGAATTCGAGAAACCCGGACGGGCAGCGCGAGGCCTCTCTTGTAGGTTGAGCGTGAACGATCCACCAACTGCGTTGGTCGGATTTGGTGCTCGCTTCCATTTTTCTGTCCTGATGGCCGCTTGAACAAAGCCCTCCGGATGTGTCATAAATTCGTCGCAATAAGTCAGCTTCCGAGCAAACAAATACAACCGATTTCGTAACACTACCCACCGAGGAGATCGAAATGTCGGAACAAAAACTGAATCGCAGGGACTTTGTTAAGTCGGCGGTCGCTGCCGGCGCGGCTATCGGGACTTTGGGGCGCGCTCCCGCGGTCTCGGGCTCAGTGCTGGAGTCGAACGGCAACATAAATGTCGCGCTGATCGGCGCCGGCGGGCGTGGATCAGACCTGCTTCAGTGGGTGATGAAGACCGGCGAGCAACCTAACACCCCGGCAAAGGTAGTCGCGGTATCCGACGTCTATGTCAAACGCCTGAACAAAGCGAAGGCAACCGCCAATTGCGAAGGTTATTTGGATTACAGAGAAATCCTCGAGCGGAAGGACGTCGATGCAGTCATAATCGCGACTCCCGATCATTGGCACGCGCGAATCGCGATCGAAGCGATGGACAAAGGCAAGGATGTCTATCTCGAGAAGCCGATGACTCACACTGTCGAAGAGGCAAAACGCGTTTATGAGAAGGTGAAATCGAGCGGGCGCGTGCTTCAAGTCGGCTCGCAAACCACCAGCTCGGATCAATGGTGGAAGGCCCGCAAGGCCATTCAGGACGGAATGATCGGCAAGCTGCTTATGAGCCAAGGCTCGTATCATCGAAACTCGACCGGCGGCGAGTGGAATTGGAGGATCGATCCGCAGGCGGGACCCGATGGCAAAGGCGAAGATTTCATTGATTGGAAGGCGTGGCTCGGAGACGCGCCTAAACGGGCATATGACGCCGATCGATTTTTCCGATTCAGAAAGTACTGGGATTACTCCGGTGGAATCGCGACCGATCTGTTTTATCACGTGATGGCGCCCCTGAACATTTGCTGGGGCGAGGCGCAGTTTCCATACCGAGTAATGGGAAGCGGCGGGACTTACATCTTCAAGGATGAACGCGAGGTGCCGGATACTTTCAATCTGATAGCGGATTATGCCGCGGGCCATTCGCTGGTGCTGAGCTCATCGATGGCCAACGATACTCACATTCCAGGCCTGATTCGAGGTCACGAAGGCACAATAATGATGGTGCCTGGTGGACAATTCGAAGGCCGAGTTGACTACATCACCGTCACACCCCAGCGGATCGCAAAGCAGAATTTCAAAGAAAAGTACGGGAGCCTCGAGATGATGATCGAGTGCGAACCGCGAGAGACGCACATGGAGAACTTCCTGCGCTGCGTTCGAACTCGCGAGAAGCCGGTTCTGGACGCGCTGACGGCTTACAAGGCGATGGTGACCATCGGCATGAGCGTTCAGTCATACCGAGAGGGTCGAGTGCTGTACTTCGACGAACAAAAACAGAAGGTCGTCTCCGAAGCACCCCACGCGTGAAGAAAACCGTTCCGGGTTCCGAGTTCAGAGTTTCGGGTTAGTTCCATGGATTGCGGGAGCTAAGAGGTCCAATCGGTTCTTTAATGCAACCCCGAACCCCGACCGCGGAACCCGAAAGTCGGAACCCCGAACCCGAAACCATTATTCGTCCTATCTCCGCGCTATGAGGCTCGAGCTGATAACCCACTTGCCATCTACAAACCCACCGACCAGCGAGTAAATCTCAGCGTTTTCGCCTGCGCCGATCTTCCAGTTCCGGAAGATTTTGTCGGGCGGCTTTGATTGAAGATCGACCTGGTGATCAGGCAGATCGTAAACCATCTTCGCAAAGCGACCGACTTCAACGCTCCCGGGGTTTCCGCGAAGGATTGATGGCAGAGTTGTTTGCAGCTTCTTCTGCGCTTCAGCTCGCGCCGCGGCCTGCTTCTGCTCCTCGGCGGTTTTTGCCTCGAGCTGTTGCTGGGTTTGCTCGGACCGTGATTTTAGGGCGGCGTTCTCTTCGACCAGCTTCTTCTTTTCGGATTCGCTCGACGAGTACAGAGCGTAGTTTGTCGACAAAAGGACGATCGCGCCTGCGAGTGCGGCGACACTGATGATCATTATAAGGAACAGCCAGCGTCGTTTCATGGCTTCGGTTTGTTCGATCTGATCCCTGATTGTATCGATGTCGCTTTGGGCGTAGTGAATTCCGAAATCAGGAGTGCGAGCGGTGTGACGAAACGGAGATTGATGCGTTAATTCCATAGCTCCTCTCGAAGGTAACTGCGATTCGATCGAGCCTGGGCGGCTTTCTCAGTACTGCGTCCGCATCGTTGATTTTACACCCGATTGTAGAATGAATGGAAAGGGCGGTTTAGAGCGGAATAGTCAGATATGACCGATGGGACGTTTTGTTGTTTGGTCTTACTTGAATTGTCCGAATCGTTTCAGGAGTCTGAAGATGTCCACCGCCGTGCTCAACAACCCGACTACCAATCCGACAATCAGCCACAGCGGCGCCGTCGCATATTTCTTATCCAGCCACCAGCCGATGACTGCCGGAACTCCCATCATCCACGGGATCGCCAGCGCCAGACCGATTGTTCCCATAGCTTGACGCCAGCTT
>Ga0075425_100005682_pt1 | contig 12989 bp, 10 predicted proteins | sample SoiMethybrSBSTD4_FD_75300 | JGI IMG/M metagenome (GOLD analysis project Ga0075425, IMG submission 75300) | Bulk soil microbial communities from a Populus tree surrounding site in Tennessee, USA - Soil MetaG P. TD hybrid SBSTD4 | ecosystem: Environmental > Terrestrial > Soil > Tree plantation...
ATCCCTCCTTTCCAATCGGCCAATTTGTTTCAAGGCTGCAGCTTTCTCTTAATGCAGAAGAATATTGCACCCCGCTGGGGTGCGGCTGCCGCAACACGCGGTTCTACAAATATGCCACCCCGCTTGGGTGGAGAGGTTTTCTTCACATCTTCTTCAGTTTTGGGTTCCTTAATTATGACCTACGGACACGCGGGACCCCGACTCGAGATAAACCCAAATACCCACAACTTCAGGAGGTGTGAAAAAAAGCGACTACCCGCCACGGATCTGAGATTTGAGATTATTTGAGATTTGGGATTTGTGAGTATTGGTCATTTGCCAATTGACAGTTCATTTGGTCGGTTGAGCGTATGAACAATGACAAATATCAAGTCTCAAATCTCAAATCCGTGCGCGGGTGGGCAGGCTATTCTTCTACACCTTCTTCAGTTGTGGGTATTGCCAAGAGGCCTAGCCTGGCACCGACGGGCAAAACATTTAACGTTCTTGTAACTCCCTTACTCACAAAACTTTGACAGGATCGTCGAGATCAAGCTATATTTCGATTTCAGAATGAACTCCCGGGTGTTAGTTCTGAATGCATCCTTCGAGCCTATCAATGTCTGTACGGCACGTCGCGCCGTTGTGCTGATTCTGAAGGGTGTCGCAAACGCCGAAGAGAGTTCCGCCGATTGGCTTCACTCGTCTCGCTTCTCGATGCCGATGCCCTCGGTGATCCGGCTCATCGAATACATTCACATTCCGTTTGAACGAAAGAGCCTTTCTCGAAAAAACATTCTCTTGCGCGATCACAATACCTGTCAGTATTGTGGCCGCATTTTCCCTCCTCAGGATCTGACGCTTGATCACATCATCCCTCGTTCGCGAGGGGGCGATTCCGCATGGGAGAATCTCGTCACCTGCTGCCGCTCCTGCAACAATCGCAAAGGCGACCGGTCTCCCGAAGCCGCCGGAATGCGTTTGCTCAAGCGCCCCCAAGCTTACAATCTTCACGTTAACCGTCAGATCATCCGTTATCTTGGCCGCGCCGATGAAGCCTGGCGCAAGTACCTGTTTTACTAAGACTGGGACCTCAGGTTTTGCTCTTGCCCGACGATAATTTCTCCCGTGAGACGAGGCTTAGTTAAATCATAAGATTGCCGTGCCGGATTTGAGTTTGCGATTAACCCCGTATAAGCCCTACAATTTGCTGGCCTAAAGCGAACAATACGAACAAAATATCGTCCTGACTAATGAACCCATTCTTTGAGGCCGTCTACGAAGTTCAAGAAGCTACGCTGATGGCCGCACGCGCTTTCAGGCGCGCGCTATCCAGCCCGCATTACTTTCGCGAAATCATTACCCAGATGGACCTGATCGGTGTCGGGTCTATTTTGATCATCGTTCTGACCGGCGCGTTCACTGGCGGCATCCTTGCGCTAAACACCGCTCCCACTCTCAAGACCTTTGGCGCCACAGCAAAGACCGGACAGCTGGTGATGACATCGCTGGTGAGAGAGATGGGGCCGGTGCTAGCTTCGTTGATGCTCGCGGGCCGCGTAGGTTCGGCGATCGCCGCGGAGCTCGGATCAATGGTTGTGTCCGAGCAGGTCGATGCGATGCGCGCTCTCGGAACAGATCCGATAAAAAAACTTGTGTGGCCGAGATTACTGGCATTGATGGTGATGTGCCCAGCGTTAACGGTGCTTGCGGATATGATTGGATCTGTAGGCGGCTGGGTCGTGTCGAGCTCATTGCTTGGCGTTCCGAGCTCTGTTTACGTGCGGTCCGCCAAAGATGCTCTGACTTATAACGACTTGATAGGCGGTCTGGTCAAACCGATGGTATTTGGGTTTATCATTGCGATCGTTAGCTGCCGTGCCGGACTGCGCACCCACGGAGGCACTGTCGGAGTTGGCCGCTCCACTACGCAGTCGGTAGTGCTGTCCGATATCCTGATCCTGGCGTCAGACTTCTTCCTGCAAAAACTGATTCAAGCTTTTGGTTAGCGATATATGTCTTCCCAGATCCAGGGCGCAATAGAGTTTCACGACGTCACCATGGCTTACGAGGATCGAGTCATCCTCGATGAGGTGAGCTTCTCCGTAAACCCCGGTGAGACGAAGATCGTGATGGGCGGCTCCGGTACCGGGAAGTCGACGATCCTGAAGCTGGTGCTCGGGTTAATCAGACCGCAGTCGGGGACGATAACGATCGACGGCGATGACGTCACCCAGATGTCCGAAGCTGAGCTGACTGCCGTTCGAAAGAAGATCGGGATGGTCTTCCAGGAAGGCGCGTTGTTCGACTCGCTCTCGGTCTATGAAAACGTTGGATTTCGACTTTTTGAACAGGGACTGCCCGAAGATGAAATTGAAGAGGCGGTTCGCAGGATGCTCCGTTTCGTGAACCTCGAACACACGATGTTCATGCGACCGTCCGAGCTATCTGGCGGAATGAGACGAAGGGTCGGAATTGCGCGAGCCCTTATCGGCAGTCCAAAGCTGATTTTGTTTGACGAGCCGACAGCGGGTCTCGATCCTCCGACCGCGCGCACGATCCTCGAGCTGGCGATGAAGCTTCGAGACCTGGAGGGTGTTAGTTCGATCTTCGTCACTCACAGATTGGAAGACATTAAATTGATGGCGTCCAACTTCGCAACGATCGGCGAGGGTGGTGACGTCGAGTTTCGGTCCGAAGGGGGGAACTTGTGTCTCGTCAATACCAGGTTCATCATGCTCAAACAAGGGAAAGTAATCTTTAGCGGCACCGACGAAGAGCTTTGGGCCAGTGATGATCCCTACATTCGTGATTTTTTCAGAGTATCTTGAGAGCCTCAAAACGGTTATCGACGGCGTGGCGTGCCAGTAGCTCCAGCCGCCGGCTCTCCAAAAGGTGAGGTCTTATGCCAAGAGAGAAAACTACCGTATCCGAACTTCGGGTCGGAATTCTTGTGGTCGCAACGATCGCCATCCTGATCATCTTTATTCTGAGCGTCAGCGGCGGTATTCCGTTCTTCAAACACAACGCCACTTTCGTAACGCGATTTGCCGCGGCGGACGGGCTGAAGAAAGGCGATGAGGTGCGGCTCGCCGGCAAAAATGTCGGCAAGGTCGACAGCGTTGAATTCGGCGCCGTGCCGGCAAGCAAAGACGAAAAACCGATTGTCGTGGTCATGGTCGTCGACGCCAAAGAAGTCGACCAACGAATCCGACGGGATTCGCAGGCTGTCCTCGCTCAGCAAGGCTTTCTGGGGGACAGAGTAATCGACATTACAACCGGAACTCGAGGGGCTGAGCCCATAGCCGATGGCGGAGAGATACCCAGCGCGGATCAACAGGGGCTCGCGCAAATATTCTCAGGAGCGAGCGATATCATGGTGCAATTCAACACCGTTGGTAAGCAGCTTCAGGAACTGATGGACAACATAAACCAGGGTAAGGGAACGATCGGCAAGCTTCTGCATGATGACGCATTTTATGTAAATCTGAACCGCGCGGTGCTCGAGTTTCAGGACATTGGCGCGAGAGTCGGGAAGGGCAACGGAACCATTGCGAAGCTGCTCAACGATCCCAAGCTCTACGAGGATCTGCGAGGCGCGACCGATAACGTACAGGGCATGATTGCCGATGTGCGTTCCGGAAAAGGGACGCTCGGCAAATTGGTGACCGACGATCAATTCTATAAGCAGGCGAACGATCTACTTGCAAAGTTCAACGCCACCACCGATAAGCTCGACAGAATCGCGTCGGATATTGATGCGGGGCGCGGCTCGCTGGGCAAGCTGATAAAAGACGAAAAACTTCACGACGATATTCAGGCATCGGTCGCATCATTTAGGAGCATCAGCGAGCGTTTGGACAAAGGTGAGGGCTCGGCCGGCAAGCTGCTTCACGATGACAAGCTCTACAACAATCTGAATCAGACGACCGGTGAGATGGTTAAGCTTCTGTACGACTTCCGGCAAAATCCGAGAAAATATCTGAGCATCAAGCTGAGCTTGTTCTGAGATGGATCGGTCTGAATCCGACAGTCGCGTGGAGTCATCGCGGGACGATGACCGCGCGCTTGTGCAGGCCTGCCTGAGCGGCGACTCCGACGCGTGGGAAGCCCTCATTCTCAGATACCAGCGGTTGATCTACTCGATCCCCATTCGCTTAAGCTTCTCGCCGATCGATGCTGCCGACATCTTTCAGGCAGTTTGCCTGAAGCTCTATGAGAAGCTGTACACGCTTCGGAAGCATGAAAAGATCAGCTCGTGGCTGATAACCACCACTACCCGCGAATGCTGGCGAGCTGTCGAGCAGCGCAAACGAGAGTCTCAACCCGCGATCTACGACGATGACTACGAGCGCGACATCGTCAACCGCTTGACTGCCGAAGAGCCGATTGCCGAACAGCTCCACGCAGACTTCGAGCGCCAGCAAACAGTCCGCGACGCAATAGCTCAGCTCTCACAGCGATGTCGTGCGTTGATCACGCTGCTCTTCTACTCAAAAGAAGAAAAGAGTTACTCGCAGATCGCACAGCAAATGAATCTTCCGGTGAACTCAATTGGTCCCACCCGGGCACGCTGTCTACAAAAACTGAAGCGCCTTCTTGAAGGAAAACTCTGACGGACCGCACGCGCCTTGGCTGCGTCACCATCCTTAAACGGAAATCCCCCTTTTACGTTAGGACTTCGCCCTTTCCATCAAATTCCGAGATCCTTTAACTCTCCTTCGAAGCTTTCGCGAAAAATAATTCCACCCCGCACGTACTTTCTTCGAGCCTCGCCGCTCTATTACCAGATTCGTTCAGCATATTCAGCTGACGAATCAAAAAAATCCAGAAAGGAGTCACTAATGCGGAAGTTTATTACTGCGCTTTTTGTAGTTGCATTGCTCCTTTCTCCCCACAGTTCAATGTTCGTTTACGCCGAGGACTCGGCGCGAGTCCGAGGTACAGTCCGTGCGGTCGATCGTCAAGCCGCTACAGTCACTGTCAGGACGCGGACCGATGAAACGGTGGTTTTGAATACAGACGAGACCACCCAGATCACTCGCAACGGCGAGCCGGCTTTTCTGGAGGATCTTCAACAAGGCGATCGAGTCACCGCCCTGTACGATCGCTCCACTGGACTGGCAAGTCAGATCGATGCTCGCGGCGACGCTGCAAACCTTTTTGTCAGAGTCGAAGGTGTTATTGCAGGAGTCGATACCGCGGCGCACACGATCACAATCGACCCGATCCGTCGCGAACCCTCGCCGACGACCGTGGGCGAGCCTGTCACTCTGCACGTGACGCCTAATACGGCGATAGCGCTGGACGGCAGGCCCGCGCGCCTCGACGACTTAATGCGCGGCTTTTCGGTCGGCGCGTCTTACAACCCGTCGAATCTCGAAGCCGTGCGTATCCTCGCGGAAAGCTTCCCTGAAGTTCGAGGGACTATCCGCGACGTAAGTGTCGCCTCTCGAACTCTCACTATTCAGCCCTCGAGTGGCGGTGATGCGGTTACGCTCAACATCGGTCCAAACACGAACATATCGTTAAATGATCGGCCTGCTACGCTCGATGATTTAAGACGCGGTTACCACGTCATCGCCACCTATGTTGCTGCTACGTTTGAGGCGTTGCGTGTCGCGGCGACTTCCATCGATGAGGTATCAGGTCACATTCGCGCGGTAGATGTCTCGACGGGAACAGTAGTGATCGTTCCGTTGGTTGACGGTCCGGATGTCGAGCTCCAGGTGGTTAGATCAACGACGATCACAATCGGCGGTGAACCGGCGCCGCTCGATCGGCTACGACCGGGGATGGCAGCTAGAGCTGTTTTCAACATCGTGTCGTTTGAAGCGCTGTTGATTGAAGCGAGACCGCTGGACGGAGACACGTGCACCGAGGTCAGAGTCGCAGGACGAATTGCCGAAGTCAGTTTGCATTCGAGCACGGTTACGATTGTCCCGAGTGATCCGGAGCTTGGAGAACGCGTAACTTTGAATGTAGTCCCGGCTACCGAGATCACGCTCAACGGTCGACCGGCACGGCTGTCGGACTTATCGGAGGGTATGCGAGCGGTTGCGATCGTTTGTCGCGAGACGCTTGTCGCGAAATCGATCGCAGCGAGGGCCCGACAGTAGTAAGACAGGGAGCGCGGTGGTGTCCACGACTGGACCGCTATGAGGCGGCGTCAATGCTGGTAACGAGACAGGAGTTGGACGTCACCGCCGCTACCGCTGTTGAGGATACGTCATGACTTGCCCCGAATTTGATCGACTTCTTGATTACACCGACGGGCGGCTCCTTCCCGAGTCGAGCTACGAAGTTGCCGCCCATCTGACTCACGGATGCAGCCGGTGCAATGATGACCACGACTGGTACGAGCGGCTACGACAGATCACGGCCAGCGATGATTCGATCGAACCGCCGTCGTGGGTGTTGAAAAGAGCTGTCAGACTTTTCGACGCCGCTCGCAGTCAAAATGTAGTTCGCAGACATCGAGGTCGGATCATTGCACAGCTTGTGTTTGACAGCCTGCGTCGTCCATCTCTGGCAGCCGCGAGGTCGATCGAGCTCGAGGGCCGACAACGGCTTTATCGGGCTGGTGATTACAGCATCGACCTAAACGTGACCGTTTCCGATGAGCGTGGCGCCGAGTTGACAGGCCAGGTTCTTCGCAAAGGTGAATTGATGTTCGAATCGGTTGGTGGTCTGCAGCTTTGCTTGATGCGCGGCCGAAAGAAAGTAGTAACGACAGTTACAAATATGAGAGGCGAGTTCACGATTTCGAATGTCGGTCCGGGAGGATTCAATCTGCGAGTCGACGTTGCCGAAGGTGCGATAACAATAGCGGGGCTCACGACGAGGCACTGAAGGAACAAGTCTCGAAAGGGCGGCAGAGGTGGTGCGGGCGCGGCGAAGGGGAGACGTGGCGACGCAACACAATGTCTCGACTCTGTTTCTGCCGTCCTTTGGAGACTTTGTTCCGACGATCCGTTGACTACGAAAGTCTATGCCGTGCTGTCTCATCCGTGGTATTAAGACGCGATTGTCGTAGCGCGGAAGCCCGCCACGCTTCTGTTGTGTAATCTGTATTGCGCATCGTTCCGGACATAAGCAGTGTGGCGGCCGAATGGTGCAGGCTGAAAGCACCCGATTGCTAAGGTGTTTGTGAAGCGATCAGTAGCCAGCAAACTGATGAACTCCGACAGCGCGGAAATGTTTCTGCGCGCCAGCCGTCGTGTTGATTGGCGGACGTTTGCTTCGCTCAAACTCGATGTGGATGGTTTGGTGCACAGCGATCTGAACGCGGCCTCACGACTCGTTGAACGCATCGATCAGCTTGCCGATCTGACCGACGAACCGCGATCAAAAGCGTTTGCAAGAGCGAGCCGCGCGCGATGGCTTCATCTACTCGGACGACATGGCGAAGCGAACCCTCTCTATGAAAAGGCTGTTAACGTGTTGGCCTCTTTCAACCTGCCGATGGAGGCTGCAATCCTTCAGAAGCAACAGGTCGATGCGCTGACTCACCTCGGCAGGTATGCAGAAGCGCTCAAGGTAGCAAGGGCGGCCCGCCTTGTCCTTACTCGTGCTGATCGCGTGCAACTGGCTCAGCTCGAAACAAATGTCGGCAACATTTATTACATGCTGGATCGATATGCAAAGGCTCTCGCGCATTACGATCTTGCGCACGAGGCGCTTTCGTCCGGGAAACATTCGAAGATGAGAGCGCTCGTGGATCTGAACCGCGCGAATGTGTTCACCGAGCTCGATCAACCGGACCAGGCTCTTTCGTTGCTGTCCAATGCGGCAAGGGCGTTCGAGCGGGGTCGGCAGTATGTGCTGGCGGCGCAGGCAAGGTATCACATCGCTTATCTGGAATTCCTGCGCGGTCACTACAATGCGGGGTTGACGGGGTACTATCAGACGCGAGATCGGCTAACCGGATTGGGGAGCGAGCACCTGGTGGCCTGGTGCGATCTGGAGATCGCCGAGATCCTTCATTCGCTAAACGCCTTTGACGAAGCGCTACAACACGCATCCAAAGCGCACGACAGATTTGCAGAGCTGATCATGCCTTATGAGGCGGCAAAGTCTCAGATGGTGTCCGCGCTTGCTGCGATGGGGCTTGGTGAGTTCGAAGTCGCGCACTCGCTTCTGGTCGCGGCTCGCGATTTGTTTGTCTCCAACAAAAATACGACCTTTGCGTCGACTGCGGACTCTTATCTTGCTGAGCTTGCGTTGCGACGTGGGAAAGCAACCGAAGCTACGCAACACGCTGGTCGTGCATTGCGGACATTCGTTGGTCAGCGACTGATTTCAAAGGCGGCGTACGCGAGGCTGTTGACGGCGCGAGCGGCATACATGGCCGGGGACACCGCACGCGCAAAAAGACTTGCAACCGCCACTCTCAGGTCAATCGAAAATCGATTCGCTCCGACAGTTGAACACATGTGTTATCACCTTCTCGGCAGAATTGAGCGCGATCGGGGAAATGGGCGCGGGGCGCTCGCTAGCTTTCGCAGGTCAGTTGATATCGTCGAAGAGATGCGCGGCCGAATCGCTGCCGACGAGTTCAAGGCCAGTTTCTTTGGCGACAAGATGGAAGTCTATGAGGACGCGATTCGAGCCTGTCTGGATGAAAGCACCGATCGGTCGTTCGACGAGGCGTTCCGGCTTGTTGAGTCGGCTAAGTCGCGAGGTCTCGCCGATCTGCTTGCAAGCTATCTGAGAGAAACTCCAGCTCGGCGACGCGGAAAGAACGTGACCGCTACCGGCACTAGAGATCGGTTGTTGAAGCTCATCGAAGAATTGAATTGGCACAGTGCGCATGCGCATATCGAAGATGAGAAAGGCGAACAGCGGCGAGCCGCAGCGAGCGATCGATACGGCCGCGAAGTCACCCGATGCGAACGTCAGATTTCGCAGTTGTTCCGACGTTTGGAGGCCGAAGGCGCCGGCGAGACGCTGATGCGAATGCGTGCGATCAATCCCGTGGAACTACAACAGTCCCTCGAACGGGATGAAACTGCTATCGAGTACTTCACGACCGGGGATGAGATTTCAGCATTCGTCGTAACTGAATCGAGCATCGACGTCGTGCGCGGCTTTGCTTCAAAGCGCGGCGTCGAGCGCGCGCTGGTGCCGTTGCGATTTCAAATTGAGAAGTTCAATTACGGAACGGTCTACGCCGACAATTACTTCGAGCAGCTGAATCGATCAGCGAATCAACACCTCGGTCTCCTCTGCCGGACTTTGTTTTCGCCTCTGGAGCGTTATGTTCGGGGTCATAGATTGATTTTGATACCACACAGCGCGCTTCACTATGTTCCGTTTCACGCGCTGGTCAATCGAAAAGGTTATCTTATCGACCAGTTCGAAATTTCATATTCGCCAAGCGCGACTGTGTTGAATCTCTGCAGGAACCTTGAGAAGAGAACCGCTCGGTCACATGCGGGAAAGAGCGATGGGTCGATAGATCTGGTAGCGCTCGGAGTCACTGCGGACGATACGCCGGAAGTGGCAGGCGAGATTGATGCACTGGCAGCAATGTTTCCGAATGCGGTGAAGCTTACAGGCGCCAAAGCGACGCGCGAAAATCTTCTGAGAGCTGCGCCGAAGGCTGGTTATCTCCATCTTGCGTCTCACGGATATTTTCGACGTGACAACCCGATGTTCTCGTTCCTAAAGCTCGCTGATTCGAATCTGAACTTTTACAGCCTGCTGGACCTGAAGCTGAACGCGCGAATGGTGACGCTGTCGGCGTGTCACACCGGAGTCAATAAGGTATTTCCTGGAGATGAGCTTCACGGGCTGATGCGCGGGTTTCTGCACGCGGGAGCTCCTTCGTTGGTCGCGAGCTTATGGGCGACCAGCGATCGGTCCACGTCAGTGCTGATGAAACAGATGTATTCGGAACTTAGATCGGGATCGTCTAAGCGAGCGGCGTTGAGATCGGCGCAACTCGCAGTCAAGGAAGAGTACGGACATCCGTACTACTGGGCGCCGTTTATTCTGATGGGGAGTCCGAACTAAGGTTGCGCTTATGAACTTCTCGCGAATCTTGTCGATTGGATTAGCAATCGTGTTGGCCGCAGCGGTTTTTCCGAGTCGGTCGCGGATACGCGCAGCCGACGATCTCATCGCCGCCGATGAGCCAGCCAGCACGATTAAGAAAGGTGAGATCGTCGTGGAAATACGGCCCGGCGCGTCGATTGAATCGGTCAACGAACGAAATCGCACGTCAACCATCGTTCAAATCTACGGCACAAATTTCTATCGATTACAGATACCACCCAACAAGAAAGAAAAGAAATGGCGCAAGCGACTCGCGGCAGATCCCGATGTGCTGAGTGCTTCGCTGAATCCGTTGATGGCGAATCCGAGTTTGTTCGCACGAGCCACCGCGAGCTTTCCTGATGGTTTCGCTACCCCCGGATTTACCAGCGCGGCGTTCGGCGCCCAACACGATCTGTTCGATCTGCTGCAGCTGGAAGAGGTGGGGCTCAGGTCGCGCGGCGCGGGAACAGTCGTCGCAATCATCGATACCGGCATCGATCGAAATCATCCCGCACTTGCGGGTCATATGTGGAGGAATACTCAGGAACAGCCTGATGGAATCGACAACGACGGAGATGGGTTAATCGACGACATCGATGGTTGGAATTTCGTTGCGGGAAACAACGATACCAACGAGAAGCCCGGCGATCCGATTACCACGGTGGCCGGCCACGGAACTTTTATTGCAGGACTAGTTTCAATGTTGGCGCCCGAATGCAAATTGATGCCGGTGCGAGCATTTCCAGAAGACGGCGTCAGTGATGCATTCACCGTTGCCTCGGCGATAAAGTTCGCAGCTGATCACGGAGCTGACGTTATCAATCTTAGTCTCGGTTCCTCTGTGCAATCCGAGTTGCTGGAGAATGCGGTCATTGATGCGAGATCGCGTGGCATCACTCTTGTCGCCGCGGTCGGTAACGACAACACCGAGAGCGACCCTCAGTTCCCGTCGAGCATGGTCGAAGTGATGGCGGTGGCAGCGATTCAGCTCTCAGGTCAGAAGGCATCATTTTCTAATTTTGGAAAGCACGTCGATGTTTCCGCGCCAGGTGTGCAGCTGATCAGCACGTTTCCAGGAAGTCGAGACGGAGAATACGCTCGTTGGAGCGGGACTTCGTTTGCCGCGCCACTTGCGGCCGCGGAAGCGGCTCTGGTTGCGTCCGTGGTTCCGAGACAGCCTGATGTGAGACGAATCGTGGAAGAAACCGCGGCACCACTCGATCAAGTCAACCCCGGCTTCGCGGGAAAATTGGGAAAGGGTCGCATCGATCCGCTTCGGGCTTTGCAAAGCCTCAACGATTCGCCTACTCGAGAGCCCATCGATGTCCGCTCGCAGATCGTGTTAAGCCGAGGGCCGGCCGGTGGCTCGTCCTTCGGAGGGGCTAGCGTGAACGTGCGCGGCGACAGACAGGAGTTTGTCGTCGAGGCTCACATGTTGGGCGTTAGGTCAACATATCGTCTGCTAGTTGACGGCAAGGAATTAAGTTCCGCGGTTTCGGCGAGCCTTGGAAGCGCGAGGTTTGTGTTTGGCACCGAGCCTGGAGATTTGCCGTTACCACCTTCGATCAATCCCGTGACTCGAGTTGGCCAGATCGAATTGCGAGATTCGCTAAATCGGGTTGTGTTGCAGGGGTCTTTCGCGGCCGGGACCAGCGACCCGAGCGGCGGTTTTGTGGAGAGTGAGGCGTTGCTGTCGTCATCGCTTCCGGGTTCTTCTGCGGCGGGCAACGCTTCGATCAGGATTGAGGCGCTTGCTGATGGAACGCGCCGCGAGCAACTGGGAGTGTCTGCAGAGGGGTTGGTTTCGGGTGATGTTTATCGTTTGATCGTAGATGGACTCGACGCCGGCTCGACAATGGTTAGATCCGGATTCTTGCGGTTGTTGTTGACCAGCGATGGAGTGAACGGACAGTTGCTTCCGCCAGTTTTGAGACCAGTGACCAACATCAGGCACGTAGAGTTGCGCGACTCGAGAGGCAACGTGAGTCTGCAGGGTGACTTCACCGGTGTGCATTCGCGGTGAATTAAATGAGCTGGCAGCATTTGGAGTGCGCCGCCCTCCTGCGAGAAAGTCCGCATGCGACATATTGGCGGCGCTTTGGATGTGCACTTACTCAGATCTGATAACGAAGCCCACCAAAGACATCAGCGAGGCAGACCCGATAGCGACAAATCTCGTGTTCGTTAGTCCTCGGAAATCCAAAGCGCTGCCGGTATTTGGCAGACGAATGTCGAAGCTGGGGGCGGCGCACTCCAAAAACATTCGACTTCAAGAATTTGTCCTGCTGCCTCTCAGATCGTAGGTTGGAACTGTTTTGAATTCGCGGTGTCAAACCAAGTTGGGCGCCAAACCTGAAATCGAGGTATGGTGCTTTGTCTCTATTCAATCGCTGTAAATCCGTCTCGCCGCCTGTAATTAACGTAACACCGCTGATCGATGTGCTCCTCGTGCTGCTGATCATTTTCATGGTGATCCAGCCGAGAAATGAAGCCAGCCTTCCAATCAAGCCGACTGAAAAGAGTCACAACGAATTGCCCGCTCCACCGGAGACGCTGATGCTGACTGTCAGCCGGGACCTGCGTCTGGAGTTGAATTCGAAGCCGGTTGAGATCGAGCAGCTCCTGCCGCTGCTTTCGACTCTTATGGATCAGCGGACCTCGGACACCAGAACGTTGTTTATCCGCGCCCCGTCGACGCTCGCGTATAATCCGGTTGTACTGCTGATCGATCTGGCGAAAGGCGCCGGCGTGAAAACTGTGGGACTGGTGCGAGAGGAAACTTAATAACGCGTGACTGCTATTTCAACAGGCCGTCGAGGATCACATCATCGCCGAGCTTGCGTGTGGTGAAGGACGAAAAGGTTATCGCTTCGCTGAGCCGACGAATCCCTAAATCCCCGACGGTGTCGGTACCCGCGCCAATTATCTTGGGAGCCACAATGGCAACGACTCGATCGACCGTTCGAGCG
>Ga0075425_100005683_pt1 | contig 12989 bp, 10 predicted proteins | sample SoiMethybrSBSTD4_FD_75300 | JGI IMG/M metagenome (GOLD analysis project Ga0075425, IMG submission 75300) | Bulk soil microbial communities from a Populus tree surrounding site in Tennessee, USA - Soil MetaG P. TD hybrid SBSTD4 | ecosystem: Environmental > Terrestrial > Soil > Tree plantation...
ACAAAGGACTTATCGGAAAAAGAGTGACCAAAGAGCGCGCAAGAGTGTGCTGCTAGGGGCCGCGAGCGTATGTCCACGGAAAGACGTGACTTGACCGAGTTGTCTGTGAGCAGTGCCGCCGCGAATACTGCAGACGTCCGTGATCCGGGAAACTTCGCAGCGGTTACTTTGCTACGGACCAGGCCAGCCCGTCGGGGTTTTTGCCTGTGGGAAGCTCGGCCACGACTTCCAGTTTCTGTAGGTCGATGGCCACGACTTTGTCCTTCGCGCTGACGGCGACGTAGGCGCGGAACCCGTCGGGCAGGATGAGAATGCCGGCGGAGCCACCGCCGAGGTTGAACTTCTTGATTTCCTTGTGAGTCGCAACGTCAATTACGACGAGGTTTGTAGCGTCTGGCGAACTTTGCGGACCCGCGCCGAGGCCGGAAACGAGCACGCGCTTACCGTCGGGAGTGAATTTGAGGCGATTGGCGCGCTGGACGGAAATCGGAAAAGTGAGGCGAGGTTTCTTGGTGGCGACATCAATCACGGTGACGGTTCCATCCTGCGCGTTGGCAACCCAGACCTCGGTGCGGTTGATGCCGACATCGAAACCCTCGGAGCCGCGGCCGCTGGGTACGGTGGTGATTTGGGAATCCTTGCGCGGAGCACCTTGCGGCTGAGGCGGCGGAGCTGCGCCCGGGGCGGCGCCTGGAGAGGGACCGGGCGCGGGAAGGACGATCTGTTCGATGATGCTGATGGTGCCGGAGTTAACGTTGGAGGTGAAGATGCGGTTTTGCGTTTCGTCGGCAAGGACCATGTGGGTGCGATCCTGGCCGGTGCCGACGAGCCAGTCGATGGAGTGGGTGCCGGGATCATAGCGGCCCACAACTTTATTTGATTCAGCCGTGAAGTAGAGCTTGTCGCCCGCGTAGTCTAGGCCATGCGGGGAATGAAGCGCGCCAAGTTGAATGGGCGGCAAAGCTTTTTGCGCGGCAACGTCCACGACGGAAATGGTATTGAGATCGCTGCCGAGGCCGCCGTAGTTGGAGATGTAGGCGAGTTTGCCGTTCGACGAAACGACGATTTCGTGAGGGTCCGGACCGGCGGGAACGCGACCGACGATTTTGAAAGTGGTGGGATCCACGATGGCGAGAGCATTGTCCGACTTTTCGAGAACGAGGAGAGCGGGCGAGGGAGATTGCGCGATCACCGACGGTGCCAGGAACAGCAGTAGGGCCACGAGCGGAAGGCGAGAGCCCAACGCCAGAGGGGTTCGGCGGAAAATCATCGGGGATTTCATGTCGCATCCTTTCGCGGACTGGCTTCGAGAAGGCAAATTCCTTACCCCGGGAACGACAGAACACAACGCCGGCACGATGGGCTCCAGCATACTGAACACGCGAGAGGCTCAGCAAGGCGGTAGATTCGCGGGGAGCAAAGGAACCAGGAATGAGTGCGGCGCATCGAAAAAGAGCCATGAAAAAGCGAGCAGGGAATTGGGGAAAGACGCCGTGGACGGTCGACTTCCGCTCCAAGGTCGGGGTTCTGCCGGAAGTTGTGGATGTAGCGATTGTGGGAGGCGGGTTCACGGGCCTCTCGGCTACGGCGATGGTGAAGAGGCTGGCTCCGGAAAAGTCGGTGCTGCTGCTGGAAGCAGCGAAAGTTGGGAACGGCGCAAGCGGCCGTACGGGTGGGATGGCGCTGGCGGAGACAGCGGCGGGGAACTTGCCGGGACTCGGCGATGTCTTGAAGGGTTACCGTGAAATTCTTCGCAAACTGAAAGTAAAAGCGGATCTGACCCTGCCGGGTGTGTGGGAGCTGGCAAGGGGAACGCGAACGATGGATGGGAAAGCGGTGCACGCGATGCGGCGTTCTCCGATCAACTGGAACGACTCGGGAAAATTGCGAGCGGTGCGCAAGGTGGCGGGTGGGTCTGTGAATCCCGGGAAGGTAGTGGCGGGATTGGCGCGCGCAGCGGAAGCGGCTGGGGCGCACATCGCCGAGCTGGCGGAGGTTACAAGCCTTGAATTCGGCGAACCGCTGAAATTGGAGATCAAACGTCGCCGTGGTCGGACCAGCGAACGCAAGACCATCTTTGCGAAAAAGCTATTCATTGCGACCAATGCAGGATCGCTCGATCTTGCCGGCGAGCTTTTCGGCGGCAAGAAACCGGCAGAGCCGAAGCTGACTTTTGCGCTGGCTACGGAGCGGCTGAGCAAAAAGCGGTTGAAAACGATAGGGCTGGGCTCGAAGCGTCCGTTTTATACGGTGGACTTGCCGTATCTGTGGGGGAAAACAACGCCAGATGGACGACTCATCTTGGGGAGTGGTCTTGTTCCGGGATGGGGAGAAACACTGCGCATGGAATCGCGGGACAAGAAGGCGACACGGTTTGACGCGAGGGGAATGTGGAATGGGCTCGAAAACGTGGATGTCCGCAAAGGTGCAGCGGCCGAACGGCTGAAAAGTCTGGAAAGGAGGGTACGGGCTTTGCATCCGGCACTGGAAAAGATTCGGTTCACGCACCGCTGGGGCGGACCAATCCTGATCACACACGGATTCCTGCCGGTATTTCGCCAGCATCCGGAAAGCGATCGAGTGGTTGTGGCGGGCGGGTATTCAGGACACGGGGTGGCGTTAAGCGTATATCTCGGTAATTGGGCTGCGCAATACCTGGTCGGTCGCCGGAAGCTGCCAGCCTGGAAGCTTCCATGAATCACGTCAAGAATGGGTTCCCCCCTACCACAACACGGTGCTAATCGAGCGGCCGGGCGCGGTGATTCGCAGCGTGCGGCCTTTGTGCACCAAATTGACGGAAGAGTTTGCAGTGCCGCTGTTCAGCACTTGAGCGACGATTCCGCCTTCGGCGCTGCGAAACGCCATTACGCGGACACCTGGCGCTTCGCCGGTTGTCTGCACGCGCACAGCCCCCGGACGAACGAATTTGCTGAAGTGCGCCAGGTAATAGTAAGTGCCGGTATAGGTGATCTCGTGAGTCGTCTTGTTGATGATAACGACTGGATGTTGGACGTTCGGATTGGGATTTCCGTGGACGGGTGAAACAGCCCACGGTCCGCCGGTTTCGTCGAGAATTGCATTCCAGTAAAGCCAAGCGGATGTACCAGCTTCCAGATCGCTGAAAATGATATTGCCCCAAACATCGCCATCAGCGAATTCATAGATCGGCAGTTTTTTACCTTTGGGGTAGCCAGCTTCGTACGCATAGCAGAGTTCGTCCATCCAGAATGGAATGTCTGGGTATTTCGCTTTCAGCTCGGCGATTTTGTCGAAGTGCCGGAAGTCGTATCCATGATAAGCAACAACCGAGACGAACTTACGGACAGCGGGGTCATCGAGAATTACGGGATAGCGTTTGTATGCGACCAGGCGCTCTGGAGCTTCGCTGATCATCATTTTGGTGGAAAGACCGGACTGCTGGAGAGCTGGGCCAACGAAATCGCGCAGCAGCACGCGGATTTCCGGATATTTTATTTTCGTGTAGACCTGTTCGGGCTCGTTGAAGATGCTGAGGTAGTCAATTTCGATTCCGCGCTTTTTGTATTCCTCGAGATATTTCAGAAAATACTTGGTAAGGACCGGGTAATATTTCGGCGGAATGTCCTGGTGCTTGTGCACGTCGTAGAGCATCCAGTCGGGCGGGTAATCCATCGGAGCTTGCAAAGCGAATTTGCCGTATTTCCGCGCGCGCAGTATGTAAGTGCCAACGCCGTTCGCCGCAAAGTCGCGTTCGACCGAAAAATTCTCTAGCTCGACGTCGCCGGGTGTGTCGTCATAGGTGAACCAGGGCCCGGCGGATTGGAAATCAGTGCCGGCCAGCGGCGTCTTCATTGCGGTAAAACCGGCGCCGTCTTTCGGATCGAACAATGCACGCAACACTTCTTCCTGTTTGTCGGCTGGGATAGTGTTCAGCGTCACCAGGCCGGCTTCCATGAAGGAGGCGCCGAAGCCTTCTATTTTTTGGAAATGTACGGCGTCGTTGATTTGAAACGTTGCGCCGGCGGTTGGCGTTTTGTCGCCGAATCTTGCTTCCGGCTTTGCCGCCAGCCGGTCGCCGGCTTGTGACGAAACGTAGACTTTCGCGGTCTGTGCGTTTGCGAGGGTGGTGGCAAAGAAAACGATCGGGAGCAGGCAGAAGCGTGATGGGGACATTCGCATCCTCGCCGAATTCAAGTGTTTTTATCGAGTAACTGCCGCGCATACCTGGGCCCTTTTCCCGCGTCTTCGTGTTTTACGTAGCAATATACGTCAACGCCTTGTTTCGTCCAGCCGTCCAGGCGTTTCCGCCACACCGCCAGTTCTTTCGCGGAGTATTCTTCGCGCCGTAGCCGCACGTAAACGAAGCCTGCCGTCACGACGTCAGGTGGTGCGAAGTCATCTGTCTCCGCCAAGCACAAAGCGGTTGCAAACTTGCGGAGTAGATCGTAAGTCTCGTCGGTGTACCACGACGCGTGGCGCACTTCGAAGGCAAAGCGGAACGCAGTCGGGCGCAACGCCAAGAATTCAGCAAGCAGGGCGGAATCGAACTTAAAGTTCGGCGGCAGCTGCACTAGGATCGGGCCGAGATGGTTGCCTTCCTGCAGCACGCTCGCAACTTCCAGAAAACGTTTCAATGTGCTCTCGCAATTGCGGAGCCGCGCCACGTGCGTGATCTTTTGATTCGCTTTTAACGCGAATTGAAATCCTTCAGGCACATTGTTTGCCCATCCCTGCAGCGTGCTTTCCTTCGGCATTTGGTAAAAGGAATAATTGATCTCGACCGTGGAGAGTTGCGAGGCGTAAAACTTCAACATTTCCTTGTCGGGAAGTTTTTCGGGATAGAAGGTTCCTTTCCAGGGTTTGTAGGCGTAGCCCGAAGTTCCGACGTACAGTTTTCCCGCGTCCGCCATGTCTTTTCTTGCTCCTTATTTCTTCGCCTTCCCGCGGTTTTCCACGCTCGCGCTGAGTCGCTCCATCACGTGTTCGAGCTTCAATCGCTTGGTCCAAAAGTCGGCCCACAGGTCGCCCTTGCCTTGTACGCGTGCCGGCATCGTTTTCATATTGAACTTCTCGGCGGCCAGATTGGGCTTTAGTTCGCCCGCCGAAACGGGTGCGGAAACCGGCGCCTTAGGGAAGGCGCGCACCACGTACGGCGCAGCAAGCGGCTTGCCCGTGGCATTCTGGTGGACATCAATTAGTATGCGACCCTTAGGACGCTTTGCCACCATGCGCTCGTGCGTCACCAGACTCGGATGCTCGGCTGACACCGTACGCGCCACCACTTCGGCAAATGTGCGCAACTGCGCGTAGGTATACACCGGCTCGACCGGAATGTAGAGGTGAAAGCCTGTCGCGCCAGAAGTCTTCAGGAACGGAGTTACGCCGATCTCTTCCAATTTGTTGTTCAATGCTCGCGCGATTGTCAGGACTACAGAAAAGTCAGTTTCGTCGGAAGGGTCGAGGTCAAAGAAAAAATAGTCGGGATGCTCAATGTCGTCGATGCGGCTGCTCCATGGATTGTGGTCAATGCAGCCGAGGCTGGTAAGAAAAAGCAGCGAGGCCAGATCGTTTGCGACGACGTAATGAATGTCGCCGCCTTTCTCCTCGGAGCTGATCGCCACCGTTTCCAACCAGTCGGGAATTCCTTCGCGCACGTCTTTCTGGAAAAATGATTGCCCTTTGATGCCGTCCGGATAACGTCGCAATACCAGTGCACGATTGCGCAGAAAGGGAAGAATGTAATCCGCCATCCGGTAGTAGTACGCCAGCAGTTCGCGCTTCGTGTAACCGGACTCGGGCCAGTAGATCTTGTTCAGGTTGGACCACCGCATTCGCTTCCCGTCGATTTCGACTACGGCACTTTCCGCCTTGCCTTTGAACAGTTCGGCCTCGATCTGCGTTCGCGCGGTCAACACTTTTCCAACTACTTCGGGCGCTTTGACGATGTTCGGATTTGCGGCCGACTCGCGTGCTTCGCCCTTCGCCGCTGGCTCCGCCTCAGCTTTCCAAGTCAAGTCCTCCGGCTTCGCGTCGTTGCGCAAACCGAGGAACACTGGATGACGCAGCCGTTTCTCCGGCGTCCATTCGGAATACTTCACACGCGCGACAAGTTCCGGCTTTACCCAGTGTTCGGGCTCATTCGTTTCAGGAACTTTGTCGAACGTGCAGAAGCCCACTTGGCGCTCCTTCAACATCTTCCCAATCGTTTCTTGCGTATTCCCGTCAAAACCGGAGCCAACGTGGCCGATGAACTTCAACTTCTTCCCCTCGTACAAACCCAGCAAAAGCGCACCAAAACGCAGTCCCGGCGTGCGCGGTTCCGTCCATCCGCCAATCAGCGCGTCAGTAGTTGTGGTTTGCTTGACCTTCACCCAGGAACTGCTGCGCCCCTCGCCGTACAAACTGTCTGATCGTTTGCCAATGATTCCTTCCAAGCCATTCGCGCCTGCAAGCTCGTAAAGTTCCTTGCCTTGCTCGATCTGGTGATCCGAAAAGCGGACGTGGTTCCCCGGATGCAACAATCTCTTAAGAAATTGTTTTCGCTGCAAAAGCGGGACATGCCGGAGGTCGTATCCGTCGCAATACAGCAGATCGAACAGGTAATAAGTTGCCGGCACTTGCGCGACCAGTGTCGGCGCCGGGGTACGTACGTGCATCCGTTGCTGCAGCCGCGCAAATCCGCTGTGGCCTTTGTCATCCAGTGCCACAATTTCGCCGTCCAGGATTGCTTCGCGAGCGCTGAGCGCCTTCGGCAGTTCCGCTAGTTCAGGGTACTGCTTCGTTACATCAATCCCGTTTCGCGAAGTCAGCTTAAGTGCACCGTCTTCAACCCGCGCCAAAGTACGCACACCGTCCCACTTGATCTCAAACAGCCAGTTCGGATCGGAAAACGGCCGTTCCACGGTGCTTGCGAGCATGAGTCCAACTTTTCCGGGCATCGCTGTTTTGCGCGCGCCGTCAAGCTCTGGTGGGCTCAGCGGACTCGGCTCGCGGTGCGGCGGCACTTCGTCCGCAATTTCCTCGATAGTTCGCCCGGTCAGCGCCGATCCGTCATTCGTATCAATATCCCACACAGGGTCGACGTCGGCGTCTTTGTGCTTGATCATCAGCCATTCATTTTTCTTTTCGCCGTGTTTGAGCTTGACCAGCACGAAGCTCCCGCGCAGTTTCTCGCCGTTTAAATGAAATTTGATTTCCCCACGCGCAATCTGTGTCAGCGCATCGGCATCGCCAATTGGGCTGAACGTGCCGCGGTCCCACACCATCACCGTGCCCGCGCCGTAATTTCCTTCGGGAATCTTCCCCTCGAAGCCCGCGTAGTCCAGCGGATGATCCTCGGTCTGTACCGCAAGCCGCTTATCTTCAGGATTCAGCGAAGGCCCTTTCGGCACCGCCCACGATTTCAGCACGCCATCGACAGCCAGCCGGAAGTCATAATGCAGCCGTGTCGCAGAATGCTTCTGCACCACGAACGTGTCGCCATGTTCCCGCGAAGCCGGCTTTGCGCGGACGGATGCCTTCCAGCGCGCATCCTCTTCACCCGAAGTCTGCGCCGCGCCTAGTATTTTCTTTCTTGGTTGTTTGGGCTTTGCTTCGACTGCTTCAACGCGCGGCAGGTCGCCGGATGGCTCCGGCGTTCGCTCAAATTTCCTTTTTCGCCGGTATTCTTCCAGCTTCGCCATGCGGGCATTCTACCTCACCCATGCTGGTGCCTCGCGCGAGGTAGTTCTGGTACTGGGTCGTTCGTTTTGCTTCACATTTGGTTACTTTTGCAGGCAAAATTCTTGCTTCCCCAGCGGTTGCTGACTACCCTTGTAATTCCTGGACAACTTGACCGCTTTGCGCGAGGAGCAGCCTCATGGCTTCGACAGTCTGGAAGGGCCATCTTACTTTCGGCCTCATTTCGATTCCAATTCGCCTTTTCTCCGCCGCGCGCGGAGAGCGCATCAGCTTTAATCAGCTCCACTCGGTCTGCCACTCGCGCGTGAAGCAGCCACTCTTCTGCCCGACCTGCAACCGCATGGTTGAGCGCAGCGAGATCGTAAAGGGCTACGAATACGAGAAAGACCAATACGTTCTCTTCAGCGAAGAGGAGCTCGATAAGATCGAGCCGGTTTCGGCGCACACGATGGAGATCCTCGAATTCGTCCGCGCCGACGAAGTGGATCCGCTCTATCTCGACGCTTCGTATTACGTGAATCCTGAAGAAGCCGGCCTGAAGGCGTATCAGCTTTTGATGAAAGCTATGACCGACTCCGGTTACGCCGCGATTGCCAAGCTCACCATGCACCAGCGCGAGCACATTGTCATCATCCGCCCGGGCAGCAAGGGCCTCACCCTGCATACGATGTATTACGCGAACGAAGTGCGCGCCGCGGAAGCGCTGCCACCCGGGAAAGTCGAACTGAAAGACGCCGAGAAGAAACTGGCGCAGCAACTGATCGAAAGCCTTGCGGCGACATTCGAACCGGCGAAATACCACGACGAATATCAGAACAATGTGCGCGGGATGATTGAGGCCAAGCTGAAAGGCCAGGAAATTACGGCAGTTGCCCAGCCGCAGCTCGCACCCGTAATCGATTTGATGGAAGCATTGAAAAAGAGCATTGCGGAAAAGCAAACAACCGCGCAAGCTACGGCGGCGAAGAAGCCGCCGGCCCGCGCTGTTCCGGAATTGGTGCCGGTTCAGAAGAAAAGCAAAAAGTCGCAAGCAGGTTAAAATTATCGTTCCATGGGAACGACCGACCGATTCAGCCGAGGCGAAGTCCAGCGCATCCTGGATGTGACGGAAAAGCAGCTCGAGTATTGGGAGCGCCTGCGCATTGTCTCGCCTAAAAAGGGTCGCGGCGAAAAATTTTACGACTTCCGCGACCTGATCGGCCTGCGTACCGCGAAGCAGCTCATCGCTGCCGGGGTTCCTGCCAACCGCCTCCGCCGCTCGCTCGACGCATTGCACGAAAAACTGTCGCAAATCAAATCGCCGCTAGCCGAACTTCGCGTCGTTTCTGATGGTCGCGACATCATCGTCGAGCGCGACGGTGCTCGGCTCGAGCCGCTCTCCGGACAATTCGTGCTGAATTTCGAAACGCGCGAGCTCGACGACAAAGTTCACGTAATGCCGGAGCGCACTGCCGAAGAATGGCTTGCCGTTGCCCGCACTTACGAAGCCGACCGCGGGACTTGGCCCGACGCGCTCTACGCGTACGAACAAGTGCTTCGCATCGATCCTCGGCGCGTCGAAGCCGTGATCAATTCCGGCACACTGCATTACGAGGAGGGTGATCTGGTTGCTGCGGCGGAATGCTTCGTGAAAGCGGTGGAACTACAACCTACTGACGCGCTTGCGCAGTTTAATCTTGGCAGTGTGCTCGACGAATCGAGCCGCCTCGAAGATGCGCGCCACCACTTGCGCCAGGCGGTTTCGCTGAACCCGGATTATTCCGACGCTCACTACAATCTGGCGTTCGTCTGCGAAAAACTCGGTGCGTTCGAAGAGGCGCGTCGCCATTGGCGCCGCTACGTTGAGCTCGACCCCACTAGCCCTTGGTGCGAATACGCGCGCCAACGTCTCGGCCAAAACTCCGCCCACGCCTGAGTCCCAGATTTACTTGGATTCTTTGGCTGCCCGGACGCTTTCACTGACGGAGCGGCAGGTTTTCACTACTTCGTGCTTGCGACCTTCGCGCAGCGCAGCCGCATCGATCAGATCGCTGCCCATTCCCACCGCAAAAGCTCCCGCCGCAAAAAACTCCGCCACGTTTGCCGGGCTCACGCCCCCGGTTGGAACGAAGTGGAGATCTGGAAACGGGCCGCGCAGCGCTTTGATGTATTTCGCCCCGCCAACGCTGCCGCACGGAAAAATCTTGATGGCCTTTGCGCCTGCTTCGGCAGCAGCCATCACTTCGGTCGGTGTGAGGGCGCCGGGGAGCGCGACAATTCCAAATGTTCGCGCAACTTCGAGCACTGACACCGAAAGTCCGGGGCTGACGAGAAATTGTGCTCCGGCGTCCAGGCATTCGCGCGCCTGATGCGCGTTGCAAACGGTACCGGCGCCAACCAGAACCCGGTCTCCGCACCGCGCGGCTACCTGCCGAATCGTGGAGATGGCGTTCGGCACCGTCATCGTGATCTCGACGACCGGAATTCCGCCGGCTTCAATCGCTTCCACCGCATCCAACGCGTGCTGCGAACTGCTTGCCCGCACCACGGGAATAATGCCGATTTCGCCAATTCGTTGCAGTACCTGTTCGGGAGTCATGGAGATCTATTTGCGAATTAGCGCCGAAGGCCTAGCGGGCGATGCGGGCTGACTGTCCTTTCATCAGATTCTGCACATCTTGCAGCGTCGCCATGGATGTGTCGCCAGGCGTCGTCATGGCCAGAGCGCCGTGCGCCGCGCCGCATTCGAGTGACCACTGGATTTCCTGCCCAGTGAGCAGTCCGTACAGCAAACCCGAGGCGAAGGAATCGCCGCCGCCGACGCGGTCATAGATTTCCAGGTCTTTTCGCGCCGAGGCTTCGTAGAACTTGCCCGCCGCATCGCAGGCTATCGCGCCCCAGTCGTTCCGGCTTGCCGTGTGTGCCGTGCGTAGCGTTACTGCAATCAGCGAAAGGTTAGGAAATTCCCGCCTAACCGCATCCATCATGGTCCGGAAGCCGGCGGTATCGAGCTTGCCAAGGTTTTCGTCCACGCCGGGCACGGAAAATCCGAGCGCGACGGAAAAGTCTTCCTCGTTGCCGATGAGCACGTCCACCAGGGAGGCCAGCCCGCGATTCACTTCCTGTGCTTTGGCCTTTCCGCCGACGGATTGCCAAAGCGAAGGACGATAGTTCAAGTCATACGAAATGCCGGCGCCGGCGGCCTTTGCCGCTTGCATCGCCTCCTTCGCAACCAGTGGCGTGCTCTCAGAAAGAGCGCAGAAGATTCCACCAGTGTGGAACCATCGCGCCCCTTCGCCGCCGAAAATCTTCTTCCAATCTACGTCGCCGGCTTTCAATTGTGAAACGGCAGTGTGGCCGCGGTCAGAACAGCCAGCTGCCGCGCGCACTCCAAATCCACGTTCCGTGAAATTCAGGCCATTACGGACGCTGCGTCCAACACCGTCGTATTTCACCCATTTTACGTAATCGAGATCCACGCCGCCTTGCAGCATCAGGTCTTCGACGAGACGCCCAACTGAGTTGTCTGCCAACGCGGTTACCACCGCCGTCTTCATCCCGAAGGTTCTGCGCAGTCCACGCGCCACGTTGTACTCGCCGCCGCCTTCCCACACTCGAAATTGCCGCGTCGTATTTACACGCACGTCGCCCGGATCGAGGCGCAGCATCACTTCGCCCAGGCTCACCAGATCCCAGCGGCACCCTTCTTTAGCACGAATCCTCATGCAGTTTCCTTCTGTCTTGAAAACGTTTGTGTCGCCATACCGACGTCTGGCGAAGGCGCAAGGTTAGCGCGAGGATTCACGAAAAGCCAAGCGATGGCGCCAAGCGTGGCCACTGCAGCCGCGATGCGAAAGCCCGTGCTCCACCCAAATATATCGCCGAGCCAAGGCGTCACAATCGCCGTGAGTGCGCCTCCAATCTGGTTGGCCATATTCATGAAGCCGGAAAGTCCACCGGCGGATTTTCCTCCAATGTCAGCAGACACGGCCCAGAACGCGCTTTGCGAAAGATAGAGCGAGCCGGCGCCTCCGGCCAGCACAACACTCGCCAGACGGCTGTCGTGCGCAGCCGAACCAAACACCAGAAAGATGGCGGTGAGCCCGAATCCAAGCGCAGCGATGCTGCAGCGGCCCAGTCGCGACCCAAATTGCTTGCTCAACGCATCGCTGACCACCCCGCCCAGCGGGCTGCAGACGGCCATAGCAAGGAACGGCAACGTTGCGTACAGCGCGCTGGATTTCAGGTCCAGCCCGCGGACTTTCGCGAGATACAAGTAGAACCAGCTGAAGAAGACCCAGGCCACATAACCGAAACAGAAGTAAGCAAAGGAAAGAATCCAAACATTACCGCTGGTCAAAATGTCGAACCAAGCGAGACGTGGTGCGCCTGCCGCAGCTGATTCGGGGATACCGCTCTCTATCGCGGACAGTTCCGCAGACGACACTGAAGGATGACTCTCCGGATTGTCCCGCGCGGCCAGATACCAGACGACGCCGGCAGCCAAGCCAATGATCGCGCTCAAAATGAAAGACGAGCGCCAGCCGTAATGCAGCATGAACCACGAAATCAGCGGCGGCGTCACTCCGGCGCCAATGCCAACTCCCGCGAAGATTACGCCATTTGCCGCGCCGCGTTCGTGTGAGGGAATCCAGCGAGCGACAAACTGGTTGGACGACGGATACATGATGGCTTCGCCGGCACCGAGCAGAAAACGAATGGCCACAAAAACGATGACGGCGTGGCCAATACCTTGCGGCACCGCAGCCGTCAAGATGCTGACCAGTCCCCACCAGAGCACGCCGGCCGTCAACATACGACGGGGTCCATAGCGGTCTGCAAGCCAGCCCGCCAGGGTTTGAAATAGTCCGTAGCCCCAAAGGAACGAGCTGAACACCAAACCCAGCCGGACGTTGCCTATCCCAAACTCCTGAGCGATCTGCCCGCCCGCTATGGAAATGTTCACGCGGTCGAGATAGGCAACAGCGCTCAGCACGAAAAGCCAAAGCACCAATAGCCAGCGAACGTGGCTGGTGCCCGCGGGTGGCGTAGTGTGAATCGTTTCAGGCAGCGCTGCTCCCCTGAAAAGTGGATGACGCTAAACGGCCGCTTTTCGGCCGCTGTGAAAACGTTGGCCTTAAGCCGGGTGCGACTTGAGCAGTTCGACGAGTCGCGCGGCGATGATTTTCTCCTCGCCGGGCTTGAGCATGAACGAACTCATACCCAGTCCATTTTCTGACCCTCCGATAACGATGGAAGGTTTCCCTTCACGCATGGCTTTCGAAGCGTCGCGCGGCGTAAGTGAAATCTTCCGCGGGTCCCAGAAAATGTTTATATGCGGCACGTGGTTG
>Ga0075425_100005686_pt1 | contig 12987 bp, 12 predicted proteins | sample SoiMethybrSBSTD4_FD_75300 | JGI IMG/M metagenome (GOLD analysis project Ga0075425, IMG submission 75300) | Bulk soil microbial communities from a Populus tree surrounding site in Tennessee, USA - Soil MetaG P. TD hybrid SBSTD4 | ecosystem: Environmental > Terrestrial > Soil > Tree plantation...
CGCCGGGCGGTTGGGATCGTCGACGGCGATGAGGATCCGTCGCCGACCGCCACGCGGCAACGCGCGGACCAGCTCTCCGAGCGGCGGCAGCCCGCTCGGCGCGTCGAGGGCCCGCTCGACGAGGACGTGGGCATCACCGGCCAGCGGCTGCTCCACGTACTCGAGGACCAGCGCGTCGTCGGGGACGGTGATCGTCTCCCGCCGGCTCCCGCGATCGACGGCGACGGATCTCATCGCTTGCACACCGCGACCGACACGATGTCGCGACGTGCGGCGAGCTCCTTGATCAGGGTGACGAGTGGCGTGCGGCCGACCGGATACTCGGTGGCGATCGGTCGCGCCGCCGTCAGCGCGTCGTACTGGACGGGGTCGTAGAAGGCCGCGAGCAAGAGATCGTCGTCGGACGCGAAGGGCCCGCGCTCGCGACGAACGCGCTCCACCCCCGGCGCCAGCATCTCACCCGGCCGCGCCGTGATCGGCGGCTGGCCGCGGACGATGCGATCGAGCACGTCGGGGGCGATGGGTGCGGCGAGCTCGCCGTAATGGCCGAGCGCATACTTGCGGACCTCGTCGGGCACCGTCCGGTAACGCTCGCCCTGCACGACGTTGAGCACGGCCTGCGTGACGACGAACTGCGCGAACGGGCTCACCACGATCGGATAGCCGAGGTCGCACCGGACGCGCGCCGCCTCTTCCAGGATCTCGTCGAGACGGTGGCCCAGCCCGATGTCGCGGAGCTGCGAGCGGAGGTTGCTGATCATTCCGCCCGGCACCTGGTGCTCGTAGTGGAACGGATCGTACTCGGCGATCTCGCCCATCGGCTTGCCCTCGCGCGCGGCGACGTAGCGAAAGTGCTCGGCGACGGGTCCGAGCCTCGCGTCATCGACGTCCACGCGGAAGCCCATACGGCGCGCGTTCTGGGCCACCCACTCGGTGGGCGGATGCGAGGCGCCATGGGCCAGCACGGAGGTGGCCGTGTGCACGGTATCGACACCGAGCCGGATCGCCTCCAGCGCGCACTGGGGCGCGAGTCCGGTCAGACAGTGGCTGTGCAGCTGCAGCGGTCGGTCGCCGACGGCCACGCGTAGCGCGGGGATCAGCGTCCGCACGCGGTCGGGCTTGAGGAGCCCGCTCGGATCCTTCAGGAACACGGCGTCGACGCCGAGGGCGCACAGCTCCCGGGCCTTCCGCGCGTAATAGGCGTCGGTGTGGACGGGGCTGACCGTGTAGACGATGCCACCGTCGACGTAGAGGCCCGCCGCCTTGGAGGCGCGCACCGGCACCGCCATGTTGCGCATGTCGTTGAGCGCGTCGTAGGGGGTGACGTAGCGGATGCCGTTGGCCGCGATGCGCCGCGCCGTCAGCTCCACGATGTCGTCGGGAAAGAACTCGAACGTGAACAGGCTTTGCGCCCTGGTCATCACGATGAGCGGCGTGCGCGTGATGGCGCGGCTCATGATGCGCATCCGCTCCCACGGATCTTCTCGGAGATAGCGGACGCACACGTCGAAGACCGCGCCGCCGACGAGATCGATCGCCTCGAAGCCCAGCCGGTCGAGGATGGGGGCGACCGGCAGCATCATGGCGGTGGTCATGCGCGTCGACCACAGCGACTGGTGCGCGTCCCGCAGCGTGACGTCGATCAAGCCGATGGTCTTCACCGTCCGAGCTCGTCCTCCACCCAGCGCGTGTGGATCCCGCCAGCCACGAAGTCCTGATGGGCGAGGATCCGGCGGTGCACCGGCAGGGTCGTCGCGACGCCGTCGACGGCGAAGCGCGCCAAAGCGCTCGCCATCCGTGCAAGCGCGGCCTCGCGGTCACGACCGTGGGCGATGACCTTGGCCAGGAGCGAGTCGTAGAACGGCGGGACGACGGCGCCGGTCTCGACGTGCGTGTCGACGCGCAGCCCCTCGCCCTCGGGCGGGCTCCAGCGCGCGATCCGCCCCGGCGTCGGCCGGAAGCCGGCGTCGGGGTCCTCGGCGTTGATCCGGCACTCGAGCGCGTGGCCGGCGATCGTCACGTCGGCTTGCGCGAAGGGCAGCCGCTCGCCGGCGGCGAGGCGGAGCTGGGCGGCGACGAGATCGACGCCCGTGACCATCTCCGTGACGGGATGCTCGACCTGGATGCGCGTGTTCATCTCGATGAAATAGAAGCGGTCGGTCGCGGGATCGAGCACGAACTCGACCGTCCCGGCGTTCTCGTACTTGATGTCGGCCACGAGCCTCAGCGCGGACTCGCCCATCGCGGCGCGGATCGCAGGTGTCACCGCCGGTGACGGCGCCTCCTCGAGTAGCTTCTGGTGGCGGCGCTGGACGGAGCAATCGCGCTCCCCGAGCTGGACAGCTGCGCCGAAGCGATCGGCAAGGATCTGGATCTCGACGTGACGAACGCGCTCGAGAAACCGCTCGACGTAGAGCCGCCCGTCGCCGAACGCGGCCTCGGCCTCCGCCCGCGCCGCAGCGAACGCCGCGGCCAGCTCGCCCGCGGCGCGCACGACGCGCATGCCGCGTCCGCCGCCGCCTGCTGCTGCCTTCAGCAGCACGGGGTAGCCGACGTCGCGGGCGACCGCCTGCGCCTCCGCGGTATCGCCGACGGGAGCGCGCGATCCGGGCACGGTCGGCACCCCGAGCGCGGCGGCCCGCTCGCGCGCGTGGACCTTGTCGCCCATGGCGCGAATGGCCTCCGCCGATGGGCCCACGAACGTGAGCCCCGCCTCGACGCAAGCGGCGGCGAAGTCCGCGTTCTCGGCGAGGAAGCCGTAGCCGGGGTGGATGGCGTCGGCGCCCGTCCCTCGCGCGGTGGCGAGGAGGGCGGGAGCGCTCAGATAACTTTGCGTCGCGGCCGCGGGGCCGATGCAGACGGCGCAATCGGCCAGGCGCGTGTGCATGGCCCCGCGATCGGCTTCCGAGTAGACGGCGACCGTGCGTAGACCGAGGGCTCGGCACGCGCGGATGACCCGCACCGCGATCTCTCCGCGGTTTGCGACGAGGACGGTGTTCACGCCGGCGCAACGATCATGATGGGCTGGCCGAACTCCACGAGCTGGGCGTTGTCCACGAGGATGTCGACGATGCGCGCGCGCCGGCCGATGGTGATCGAGTTCATGAGCTTCATGACCTCGATGATGCAGACGACGTCGTCCGGGCCGACCTCGCTGCCCACCTCCACGAACGGCGGCGCGCCCGGTCGCGGCGCGCGATAGAACGTCCCGACCATCGGCGCCTTCAGCTCGAACTCGCCCTCGGCGGCCCGGCGCTGCCGCGATGGGCCGGACGGCGCGGCGGCGACGGGCTCGCGCGTCGCCGCCGCCCGAGGCGGGTCGGCGCTGGTTTCCGTCACCTCCGCCCGGCTCCCGCGCTTGCGTACGACCAGCTTCAGCTCGCCGATCTCGAGGTGCAGCTCTTCCACCGACGAGGCGTCGATGATCTTGAGGATCTGCTGGACGTCGTCGTAGCTCAGGTCCATGGATCTCGCCTCACGTCGCTCGCTGGGTCATGGCCTTCATCGCCTCTTCCTTGACGAGCGACCACAGATGGTGGCGCGCGCGGAGGAACTCCGCGGACGCGCGGATCGCCTCGGTGCGCGGACGGGGCAGCATGTTCACGAAGACCTCCTTGATGACGCCGGGCCGCACGCTCATCACGACCACGCGATCGGACAGGAAGATGGCCTCGTCGATCGAATGGGTCACGAAGAGCACGGTCTTCCGGCGGGCGGCCTCGTCCTGCTCGCCCCAGATCTTCAGGAGCTCGTCCTGCATGATCTCCCGCGTCTGGGCGTCGAGCGCGGCGAACGGCTCGTCCATCAGCAGGAGCTCGGCGTCGTTGGCGAGCGTCCGGGCGAGCGCGCAGCGCTGGCGCATTCCGCCCGAGAGCTCCTGGGGATAGCGGTCCTCGAATCCCTGCAGGCCGACGAGCGTGATCCAGCGCGCGGCGACCGCGCGACGCTCGGCCGCCGACACGCCGCGGAACTTGAGCCCCAGCTCGACGTTGGCCTGCACGGTCTTCCACGGGGGCAGCGCATACTCCTGGAAGACCATCCCCCGACGCCGGCTCGGGCCGGCGATCGGCTCGCCGTCGAAGTACGCCGTCCCCTCCGACGCCGACTCGAGCCCCGCCACGATCCGGAGCAAGGTCGACTTCCCACACCCGCTCGGTCCCACCAGACTCACGAACTCGCCATCCTCCACGGACAGATTGATCCGCCCGAGCGCCGCCTGGACCGACCCATCGCGCGACACTCGATAACTCTTCGTGAGGTCCTTGATGTCCAGCCGAGGCATGCCGCTACCGAGTCTCGGGGAGACCCTTAAGGCGAAGACGTCGACGCCGGATGCTCGGGGGCTTCGGGAGCCCCATAGGGCGAGCCGTGTCGCCGCGCGAAGCGCAGCGGCGGGGCGAGCGCGCCGCCGACGATCGACTGGGCACGCCCCACCCCCTCTGGGGGATGGGGGGTCGCGCGAGCCACGCCCGAGCGAGCTGCGGCGTACAGGCGAGCCCTTCCTTGGGGCTCCCGAAGCCCCCGAGCATCCGGCGTCGACGTCGTGACTGCACGATCACCGAGCCGCCGCCCACGGAGCGAGGCGGTGCTGGACGCCGCGCATGGCGCGATCCATCGCGAGGCCGAGGAGGCCGATGACGGCCATGCCGAGGATCACGCGGTCGGTGAGGAAGGCGTAGCGGGCGCTCTGGATCATGAAGCCGAGGCCGGAGCGCGCGGCCACCAGCTCGGCCGCGACCAGCGCCATCCAGCCCACGCCGAGACCGATGCGCAGGCCCGTGAGGATCAGCGGAAGCGCGCCCGGCAGCACGATCTCGCGGATGATTTGCACGCGGCGGCCGCCGAGCGTCAAGGCGCCCCACACCAATGTCCGATCGACGCGGCGCACGCCGGCGATGGTGTTGAGGAGGATCGGAAAGAAGGCGCCGAGGAAGATGATGAACATGTTCTGCGCGTCCCCGATTCCGAACCAGAGAATACCGAGCGGGATCCAGGCGATGGGTGGGATCGGCCGAAGCAACTCCACGACGGGATCGGCGATGTCGTCGACCCATTCCCAGAGCGCGATGCCAATCCCGAGGGGGATCGCCACGAGCGCGGCCATGGCGAACCCGCCGAGCACGCGCACGAGGCTCGCGCCGATGTGCGCCAGGAGATCGCCGGAGGCCAGGACACGCCAGCCGGCCGCGAGCACCCGCGACGGCGAGGGCACCGTCTGCGCCAGACCGGGCGCGAGCTCGCCGACGAGCTGCCACACCACCACGAAGCCGAGGGGCAGCAGCAGCGCGCGCAGGCGCGCTAACGCCATGACACGACCCACGGGGTCACGCGCCGCTCGAGCAGACGCATGAGACGGTCCATGCCGAGGCCGAGCGCGCCGATCAGGACCATGCCGAGCAGCACGCGCTCGGTGAAGAGCAAGTTGCGCGAATCCTCGATGAGAAAGCCCAGTCCGGAGCTGGCCGCCACCAGCTCCGCCGCCACCAGGGCCATCCAGCCCACGCCGAGACCGATGCGAAGACCGGTGAGGATCAGCGGCAGCGCGCCGGGCAGGATGATCTCGCGCAGGACCTGCGCCCACGTTCCTCCGAGCGTCAGCGCGCCCCAGATGAGCGGGCGATCGACGCTCCGAACTCCCTCGATCGTATTCACGACGATGGGAAAGAAGGCGCCCAGGAAGATGATGAACATGTTCTGCGTGTCACCGATCCCGAACCAGATGATGGCGAGCGGGATCCACGCGAGCGGTGGAATCGGCCGCACGAACTCCACGAGCGGGTCGACGAGGTCGCCGAAGCGGCGCCACCAGCCGATGGCCACGCCCAGGGCGACGCCGGTGACCGCCGCCACGGCGAAGGCGACGACGACGCGCTTGAGGCTCGCCAGGATGTGGACCACGATGTCGCCGGTCCGCAGCAGATCGACGAAGGCCACCACCACGCCCAGCGGCGGCGGCATCAGCGTGGCCGCCGCCGGCGCCAGCCGCGGCAGCACGACCGCAGACACGAGCTGCCAGAGGGCCAGCATCGCCACCGCGGCCCCGAGCCGTCTGAACGTGCGGGTCATCTCACCTCGGCGGATACGACTTGCCCGCGAACGACCACGGCGCCACGAGATCGCCCGCGTCCGGGAAGGTCTGCGCCGGGCTCACGTGATAGGGCAGGAGCTGCTTGTACTGCGCCTCGCTCTTCACCCAGTTCTGGAGCGTCTCGACCGTAGTGCCCGACGGAAAGTACGGCGGCTGGGTCGGGACCTTCCACCCCAGCTTCTTCAAGGTCGTGTCCATGAACGTCGGCACGAGGTAGGCCTTGAAGTCCTCGGCCTTGACCTCGGTCTTGATGCGCCCGCCCTGGAAGAGCCAGCGCGCGACACGATCGCCCTCGACCGCGATGTAATTGACGAACGGGTAGGTCCACGTCGGCTTGAGCTGGTTCACGTACATCTGGTTCTGCGCGTGGATCAGCTCGAGCGGGTACGGCTCGAGCACGGGATCCTTCTTGAGGAACTCCGCGACCTGCTTGGGCTGATAGCGGGAGTAGAGCACGGTCTCCACGAACATGTCGACGAGGGCCTGGGCCACGTCGGGCGCCTCCTTCACGATCTCTTCGCGCACGTACATGGTGCCGAAGTAGTACATGAAGTCGGTGGTGTCGGCGAAGAGCATCGCGTTCTTCCGGTCCCGCTCCATCCACGCCACCGCCGGATCCCACGGCACCACCGCATCGATCCCGCGCGGCATCGTCGCCTGCTCGGGGATCGGCATGTTCTTGACCTGCATGTCCTTGAACGGATCGAGGCCGCTCGCCTTCGCCCAGGCGACGTAGCCGTACTCCGCGCCGGAGCCGACCACGAGCGCGACCGACTTGCCCTTGAGGTCGGCGGGCCTCTTGAGCGGCGAGCCCGTCGGCACCATCACCGCGTGCCGATAACCGTAGGAGATCACCGCGAGGCCCTTGATGGGCGCCTTGCGGCTCAGCATCGTGGTCGTGGGGAACGGGCCGCCGCTGCCGACCTGGGCCTTGCCCGCGATGATCGCCTCGTTCACGGCCGGGCCGGCGAGGAACGAGGTGAACTGCACCTCGAGCCCGCGCCTGGACGCGAAACCCATGTCGCCGGCCACGCGGATCACGCTCTGACCGAGCCAGAGCGGCTGATACGCGTAGGTGAGCGGCCACCAGCCCTTCGACTTGAGCCACTCGACCGACTTCGCGCTCACCTGCTCGTAGGGCTGCGGCCAACCCCACTCGTTGAAGGACTTCGTCTGGGCGGATGCGTCCGGCGCCGCCGCGACGAGCAGCATCAGCATCAGGCCGGCTATGCGCATGATCGTCTCCCTGTCTCTCGTCACAGCGTGCGACCGCCGTCGACGTAGAGCGTCTGGCCCACCACGAACTCCGACGCGTCGGAGGCGAGGAACACGGCGGCGCCCACGATGTCGCGAGGCTCGCCCATCCGCCCCATCGGGATCTTGTCCAGCACACGTTGCCTCGCGTCGGGCCGCTCGAGGTACCCGCGCGTCAGTGGTGTCTCGGTGAACGCGGGACCGATCGCGTTGACGAGCACGCCGTGGCGGCACCACTCGGCGCCGAGCGCGCGCGTCAGCTGGGACACGCCGCCTTTCGAGGCCGCGTAGGCCGCGTACTCGGGATTCCCGACCCGGCTCGAGACGGAGCCGAGGTTGATCACACGTCCCTTGCCCTGCCGAAGCATCACGCCGCCCACCGCCTGGGTCATGACGAAGATCCCCGTCAGGTTCACCTTGAGAACGCTCTCCCAGTCGCTGAGCTTCAGCTCCAGCATCGGCGCCACCCGGAACACGCCGGCGGCGTTCACGAGGATGTCGATGCGCTGATCCGCCGCGACGGTCCGCGAGACGAGGGCGCCGGCGGACTCGGGGTCCGTGACGTCGACAGTTTCGGCCCGCGCGCCCGTGGCGCCCGTCGCCGCCTCGGCCGCGCGCTCGCGGTCGAGGTCGGCGAAGATCACGCGCGCGCCGAAGGCGGCGAGACCACGCCCGATCTCCTGACCGAGCGCTCCTCCGCCGCCGGTGACGATCGCCACGCGATCGGTCAGATCGAAGAGCCGCGCGTACGGGCCCGGCGCCACCGCTACTTCTTCGGCTCGTACCACTTGCCGTCGAACTGCCAGCGTCGGTCGAGATCGTCGGGCTCGGGGAACGGCTGCGGCCGGTCGAGCTTGTAGGGCAGGATCAGGTTGAGCCGTTGGCCCGCCTGCACCGCCCGGACGAAGCCCGCCGTCGTCACGCCCGTCGGGAAGTACGGCGGCTCCTTGGGGATTCGCCAGCCGAGCTTCTTGAACGTCGCGTCCATCCAGCGCGTGCCGCCCTGGAACCACTCGCGGTACGCCTGCTCGGTGAGCGGCTCCTTGAGTCGCCCGCTCTCGAACAGGAACTTGGCCACCTGTGCCCCCGCGGGCGCGTAGACGTCGACGAACGGGTAGATCCACGTCGGCTTGAACGCGCTCACCGTCGCGACCGTCTCCTCGTGCACGTGCTCGGGGGGATACCCCGCGAGCGCCGGCTCCTTGCGCGTCACCTCGACGGCGGCCTTGACGTCGCGGCGTGCCACGAGCATCGCCTCCACGGCCATGTCGACCACGGCCTGCACGACGTCGGGCGCGTTCTGGAAGATCTCGTCACGCATGTGCAGCGTGCCCCAGTAGAGCTGGAAGGGTGCGGTGTCGTCGAAGATCTTCGCGTTCTTCCGGTACTTCGCCATCAGGCTCGGTGTCGGCGACCACGGCACCACGGCATCGATGCCCTTGGGCATCGTGGCCTGGTCGGGGATCGGCAGCGACTTGAGCGTGACGTCTTTGGGGTCGATCGCATTCCCGCGGAGGTACGCATTGAACGCGAACTCCCCGGAGCTGCCGGCCACGAGCCCCACGACCTTGCCTTTGAGGTCGGCGGGCTTCTTGAGCGGTGAGTCGAGCGGCACGAGGATCGAATGCTCGAGGACGGGCGTCCAGACGATCCCCGGGCTGTGGACGGGCGCCTTGCGGACGATCAGCGTGGTGAGCGGGAAGTTGCCGCCCACGCCGATCTGGATCTTGCCGGCGACGATCGCCTCGTTCAGCGGCGGCCCGGCCAGGAATGACTGGAGCTGGATGTCGAGGCCGCGTTTCTTGTCGAGCCCGCTGTCCTTGATGACGAGTGGGATCGTGGCCTGCCCGAGCCACGGCGCCTGATAGCCGTACTGCAGCGGCCACCAGCCCTGCTGCTTGAGCCAGTCGATCGACTTCTGGCTGATCTGCTCGTAGGGCTGCGGCCAGCCCCACGCGGTGAACTGCTGGGCCGCGGCGGGCACAATCCCCACGCCGAGCAGGGCTGTGCCGAGCACCAGCGAGACGACGAGCCGTCTGGTCATGTGCTGTCCTCCTTGAGAGCGCGCAACTCGATGCCGAGCGCGTCCGCCGCCATCCGGAGATCGGGCAGGTGCTCGCGAGCCCGGTCGAGGTTGAATCGCGCCGAGGGCGCGGAGACGGCGAGCCCGGCGATGAGCCGGCCGCGCTCGTCGCGCACGGGAACCGCCAGGCAGCACACCCCCGCCAGGAATTCCTCGTCGTCCTCCGACCACCCGCGACGGCGGATCGCCCCGAGCTCGGCGGTGAGCTTCGTCCGGCTCGTGATCGTGCGCGACGTCATCGGCGGCAGGCGCAGGCCGCGGAGCAGGCGGTCGCGCGCGGGCGGCGGCGCGTAGGCCAGGAAGAGCTTGCCGTTGGCGGTGCAGTGCAGCGGCACGCGGCTGCCCGGCTTGAAGTCCATGCGCAGCGGCCAAGAGGCCTCGACGCGATCGAGATAGAGCACCTCGCCTCCCGACAGCACACCGAGGTTCACCGTCTCGCCGAGCTTCTCGGACAGGCGTTCGAGCAGGAGCTGGCGGTTGCGGTGGGCGGGTGCGCTCCGGAGCGCATCGAAGCCGATCTCCACGAGCGCCGCACCCACGACGTAGCGGCGCGTGAGCGGGTCCTTGCGCACGAGCCCCGCCTGCTCGAGCAGTCCGGCCAGCCGGTGGGCCGTGGGCTTGGGCAGACGGCCGGCGGCGCTGAGCGCGGCCAGGCTCACCGGCGCCGAGGCCCGCGCGACGTGCGCGAGCAGGCCGATGGCCTTGAGCACCGGCGAGGCGGCGGCATTCCGTTCAACGGAACGTTTCATTTCATTGACCGGCCCGGATGGCGCCATTAACGTGGACGCGTCCCCGGCTGTCAAGCCCCTGGCGGCGGCTCCTCACCGGGCCAGCGCGGCGCGGACGATCAATGCGATCGCGTAGACGGCGAGCAGGATCAGGACGGCCGCGCGAAACATCCGCTGGGAGGCGAGGAACCGGCGCAACAGCATGCCGGCGGCATAGCCCGCGAGCGCGATCGGCGCCGTGCGCACGTAGAGGGCGACGGTCGCCGCTGTCCACAATCCCAGCGCCGCGTAGGTGAGGGCGCGGAGGACGTCGGTGGCCAGAAAGTACGCCACCAGCGCGGCGACGAACTGCTCCGGGGCGAGACGCCGCGCCGTCAGGAACATCGCGATGACGACACCCCCCGTGCTGAGCCATGCGTCCACGAGCCCACCGGCGAAGGACGCGGCCGGAAGCCCCTTCCACGCCCGCACCGGCTCCGCCGGACGCCCGGCGACACGCCCGCGCCACACCTGGAACGCGATGAACACGAGGATCACCACCGCGAGCGCCAGCCGCCCGGCGTCGGGAGACACGTGACCGAGCAGCCAGCCGCCCACGACGAGACCGGCGACGAGCAGCGCGAGCGAGACCGGCGTGAACGGCGGCACCGTGCGCAGCAGCGCGCGGTCGAGATACGCGCGATGCCCCCAGATCATGGGCAGCGCGAGGGTGTCGGCCACGAGCATGACCGTGGGAATCGCGACCTGGGGCGGCGAGACCAGCGCCAGCGACGCCGTCGCGAAGACCGAGAACGCGAACCCGGCGAACCCGAAGCTGACGCCGCCGACGAAGACGCCGGCGTTGGCGACGAGGTCCAGCGAGCTCAGCGTGAGGTCAGTCGATCGCCGAGTGCACGCAGTTGCTGACCAGCTCCATCCGCGCGCTGTGCCACGGGTCGGGGATCCGGCTGTTCGTGAGGTACGCGAACGACACGCCGGAGTCCTGGTCGGCCCAGCAGTACGACGATCCGACGCCGCCGTGGCCGAAGGTGCGCGGCGAGGCCAGCGCGCCGAGGCCGCGGATCGTCTCCGTGGTCCCGCGCGAGTGCGGGCCGAGGCCGCGGTGCATGGGCATGCCCATGTACGTGTCGACGCGGTCGCCCGTGAAGTTGCGCGTGACGTAGGCGACCATGCGCGGCGAGAGCAGCCGCACGTCGCCGAGCCGGCCGCCGGCGAGCAGCATCTGGTAGAAAGTCGCCATGCCACGAGCCGTCGCGTAGCCGCCGCCGTTCGGCACGCCGGCGCGACGGAACGCTGCCGTGTTCGCGTCGGGGATCGGGACCTGCCGGCCGTCCGCCGAGGGCTCGTGCATGTCGACGGCGCGCGGGTGAGCGCCCTCGGGCAGCCCGACGTAGAGCTCGTCGGCGAGCCCCAGCGGCTCAGTGACGTTGTCGCGGATGAAGTCGCGGAAGTCCATCTTGGTCAGCGCCTCGATCATCGCCGCGGCCACCCAGTGGGCGGAGCGCCCGTGATACTGCACGCGCGTGCCCGGCGTCCACTCGAGGGTGAAGCCGCACACGACGCGCCGGAGGAGCTCGTGGTCCTCCCAGACCGCGGGCGTGACGTCGGCGGAGGGAAAGCCGCCCTGGTGGGTCAAGAGCTGCACGACCGTGATGTCCTTCTTGCCGTGGGCCTCGAAGCCGGGCAAGTGGTCCGAGACGCGATCCGCGAACGACAGCGCGCCGCGCTCCACCAGGAGCCACACCGCGCAGGCGGTGATGACCTTGGTGTTCGAGTACATGAGCCACAGCGTGTCCTCGGCGGTGGCCACGCGCTTGGGGGCCAGGCGCGCGTCGCCGATCGTGGTCTGAAGGGCGAGCTTGCCGTGACGGGCGATGGCCAGCTGCGCGCCGGGATACCGGCCCTCGGCGACGTGGCGCGTGACCAACTCGTGCAGGCGCTCGAGGGCGCGTGGATCGAGGCCGAGGGACGAGGGCGTGGCGGTCGCGAGCGGAATCGTCATCTGCGTTCTCCCTGGGTCAGCAGTGTTTGCAGGGCGGGAACTCGCGGGAGTACACCGGCTGCTTCAGGAACTCCTCGGGATTGTACTTCCAGAACTGGCTCACGTTCGGATAGGTGTGGATCACCGTGTTCTGCAGCTTGCCGCCCACCCGCTCCACCTTGCGGACGTAGATGTTCTGGGTGGGGTTGCCGTACGGATCCATCTTCACCGGCCCACGCGGCGCGTCGGTGATGTCGACCTTGCGGAGCGCGGCCATGAGCGCCGCGCGGTCCTCGACACGGCCGCCGACGGCCGTGATCGCCTCGCCGATGATGCGGGCGCCGGTGTAGCAGTTCTCCGAGTAGAACGACGGCGTGCGGTTGTACGCCTTCTCGAAGGCCGCGCGGAAGCGACGGTTGGCCGGGGTGTCGAGCACGGCCGAGTAGTGATGCGCGCTCACGACCCCGATCGACTCGTCGCCGAGCTGCGGCAGGACATGCTCGTCGCTGTACGTCCCGCCGGCGATGAGCGGGATGCGGCCGCGCAGGCCGCTGGTCGCATACTCCTTGGCGAAGAGCAGGGTCCACCGTCCGAGCGCGACCACGAAGACGGCGTCGGCGTCCTTCTTGATCTGGGCGATGTACGGGCCGTAGTCCTGCACGTTGAGGGGGACCCACAGCTTCTGGATCACCTGGCCGCCGTTGTCCTCGAACGACTTGTGGAAGCCGCCGACCGTTTCCCAGCCGAACGCGTAGTCGAGGCCGACGGTGACGACCTTTTTGTACCCGAGCGTCTTGGCGGCATACTCCCCGAACGGGTGCATGTTGCCGCCGGCGGAGAAGCCCGTGCGGAT
>Ga0075425_100005687_pt1 | contig 12985 bp, 11 predicted proteins | sample SoiMethybrSBSTD4_FD_75300 | JGI IMG/M metagenome (GOLD analysis project Ga0075425, IMG submission 75300) | Bulk soil microbial communities from a Populus tree surrounding site in Tennessee, USA - Soil MetaG P. TD hybrid SBSTD4 | ecosystem: Environmental > Terrestrial > Soil > Tree plantation...
GGCGAAAGTGGTTGCGCTGGCGATCGTCGCGACGTTCTTCGTGGGTGCCACCGCATGGGCCGGCTTCGACCGGATCGCCCGGCGCCTGACCGACGTCCCGATCACGGACAATCCACATCCGACCGGGCGGTTGCAGGCATGGTCCGACACGGTGCAGATCATTCGTGACTTCCCGTCGACCGGCTCCGGTCTGGATACGTACGGGCAGGCCATGATGATCTACCAGACCGGCGATCGGAGGCTGCATTTTCAGGAAGCTCATAACGATTACTTGCAGATTGCCGCGGAAGGCGGTGCGCTCGTCGGGATCCCGGTGCTCGTCGCCGTAGGCATCCTCGTGCGCGACGTTCGACGGCGATTCCGTGAAGCGCCCCGCCAGGGTACGAGCTACTGGCTCCGCGTCGGCTCCGTCGTTGGTCTGGCCGCGATCGCTTTGCAGTCGACCGTCGAGTTCAGCCTCCAGATGCCCGGCAATGCCGCTCTGTTCGCCGGAGTCGCCGCGATCGCTCTGCACCGATCGCCGAATCTGCGCCCACGCGCGCGCGGGACGTCGCCGTCTGAGTGAAGCAATTCGTTCGAACGGTCCTGTCCTCAGCGCCGTTGTGGCTGGCCATCGGCTTCGCCAACGTGCTGCTCGGCATCCTCATCGCTGTGCGTGTCGATGGCAGCCGGGATATCAGCTGGCTGTGGATCTGGACGCGCAACTGGTTGGCGGGGAGCAATCCGTATCGCTGGCCGATCCCGGCGGATTACCCGCCATGGGCGCTCGTCGCGCTGTCGCCGCTTGGCATGTTTTCAGCCGCCGCCGTGCCTGCCGTCTGGGCAGGCGTCGGAGTGGCGCTCGCGATCCTCGTTGCCTGGCTCGGCCCGAAGGCGGTGTTGGTCGACTCGCTGCGCTACCGTCCTTCGCTGGGGATCTTTCTGGCATGGGCGGCGGTACGCTACGTCCTTGGCAACGGTCAGTTTGCCCTGCTGGCCACAAGCTGCGGGCTGGCGGCGGTCTGCCTGGCGCGCCGGGGCTCCTGGTGGAGCGGATTGTTGCTCGGCGCTGCGTTGATCAAGCCTCACGTCGGTGTTGCGTTTCTCGCCTGGGCTGTTGCGGCGGGCGAGTGGCGATCGATCGGCGGCGCCGCGGCCACGCTGAGTGCCGCGACGTTCGTGTTCAGCGCACGGCTTCGCGAGAGCGCTGTTTCCACGATAGCGCAGTACGTGAGCCAGGTCGGCGCGGAGTTCAGCGGTCCTCACGCACTGCGCGGCGGGGTTGAACTTCGACCGCTCGTCGATGCGGCGATCCCCGCGCCTGGCGTCGCCGCGCTCGTCAACCTGTGTCTCATCGCGGCAGGCCTCGTCGCGATTGTCTGGACGCTGACCCGCCAACCGTCAGACACACGCGACCGGATCGCGCTGCCGCTGTTCTGCGCGTGGACGCTCGCCAGCGCCTTTCACAACGCGTACGATCTCGTGTTGCTGTGGCCCGTATGGCTGGTCCTGTGGGACCGGCAGCAGCACAATCCTGACAGCTCGCCGTATCTGCTGGCTCTCGTGCAGGCTGTGCTGGTGGCGGGCGTTCCGGGGATCGCGTGGAAATTACGCGCGTTCGTTCCGGACGCCGGACTCCACGTCGATCGTGTCCTCGTTGCCGGCCTGCTGATTTACTTGCTCGCTACGGCGTCACGCAGACCACCGCTCGGGCAGATACACCGGCGCGAGTTGGTACAAGCGGCGCCGCGTCATTCGTCCGAGATGGTGCTGCCATAGCCACAATCCGGACGGCAGCGTGTCGCACAGCAGCGAGGTGAAGAGGAGACCGCCGAGCTTGTCGCGTGGCGACTTCGGCTGCGGTGTCGAGACCTCGGACAACAACCAGTCGGCCATCCGCGTTGCGATGCGCGGTCGAATCAAGGCGCTCGGAAGACCTGGTGGAACCAGGTTCAGCCATCGATGGAGCAAGCGGAGCGTGTATGCAAGGGCCGTTTTCAGCGAACACCTGTCGGCAATATCGGCAACCTGCTGCCAGTCGATCGCGGGATATCGCCTCAGGAACAGCTTCAGGTCGTACAGCCAGACGAGCCGGATGAAGCTGTGGCCAGCTGCGTGCGCCGCAAGATATACAAATTCCTCTTCCGGCGCGGGTACGAGTACGGACAGTCGCTCGCCCAGGCCCACCGGCTGCGCCCGTCGCAACAGCATGTCCGCCGCAACCTCGATGCCGAAGCCGGTGTACGCGCGAAAGTGCAGCTCGATTGGCGGTTCGCCTGGCCGCGACAATCCCACATGGTGACTGTATTTCAGGACATAGTCGGCAGTCGCACCGGTTGCGGCGACGTACCCGGCGTTGGTCAAGGCTTCGAGCGCTATCGCGAGATCGTCGGGCCTGACGAGCAGATCGATGTCGCCTGCGTACCGTATGGCAGCCGGCGAGTACAAGCGGCGCGCCAGCACGGGGCCCTTGAGCGCGCACGCCTCGATTCCGGCGGCGGTCAGTACCGAGATCGCCCGCACGAGTCCGCGATTGAGGTGTTCGTGCCAGAGTTCCTCGAGCGCAATTCTGTGCAGCACTTTCCGGTCCAGGTCCGCATCCAAGCCTGGCATCTGTGCCAGTTGCGCGTTTGCGACGCCGAGAACGCCGTGACGACTGGCGGAATTGAGAAACCAGTCCCATACGTCGCGCTTGCCGTCGAGCAACTGCCGAAGTGTCCGGGCGCACGCGGCGACATCGTCGGGCGCGCCCTTCAACAGCGCGAGCAGCGCCGGTCGCACGGTCTGAACGTAGTCGGACTCGGAAGCCATCGAGCCGTCGGTCGATTATACGGGGCGGTGGCACAGTGAACGCCGCTGTGGTGGTGTATGACCATGTAGTTGGCCTGAGCCGACGATGGCCCGCTCGCCTGTGGGTCGCGGTGCTGGCACTCCTGGCGGACGGCCTGGTTGAGGGCGTCGGCATCCTGCTGCTCCTTCCGCTGTTGGCTGTCGTCGGCATCGACGTCGGACAGGGATCGGTGGGTCGTTTGTCGTCACTTGTGGCGGCGGCGTTCAGAGTTTTCGCGATCCCGCCAAGCCTGCCGGTGGTGCTCGGCATGTTCGTCGCCGTAAATGTCATCGTCGCAATGCTCCGCCGGGCGACCTGGATTCTGTCGTCGTCACTCGAGCAGACCGTGGCACGCGCCAGCGCCAGCAGTCTGTACGACGCGATCGTGCGCATGGACTGGACGCGGTTCACGAGGATGCGCGCAGCCGATCTGACCGTGGCGCTTACAGTCGAATGCGATCGCATGGGCCAGGCAGCCTCGGTGCTGCTGAACATCTGTGGCTCCACGATTGTCGCGATCGTATACGTCGCGGTGGCGGCGCGCGTATCGGCGCTGATGACGATAATCGTGCTCGCCTGCGCCGCCGTGGTCGCGCGGCTGCTGGGTCGTCGTACGAACCGTACGGGTGCTCTTGGCGCGGCATTCGCTGCGGCGCGACGCGAGTTCGCGGCCGCCGTCACCGACGATTTGGGCGGGATGAAGACGATTCGGAGCAGCGCCGCGGAAGAGCGCAGCACCCGGCGCATTGGTCGACTCGCCTCTGAGCTGTGCGCGGCGCAAGCTGCGAGCACGCGTCATCACGCGAACCTCATGCTCTTGCTCGACATCGGATCGGCGATGACGCTGAGCGGCCTGCTGCTGGTCGCCATCAAGGTCATGCACTTCGATGCTGCCGCGATCCTGATGCTCCTGTTTCTGTTCGCGCGGGTGGTGCCGCGCGTCGGCAAGCTGCAGGAGATGATGCACGCCTATGTGAACGTGCTGCCGGCCGTCGAGCGGGTCGCCGCGCTCGAAGCGCAGTGCCGCGAGGCGGGAGCGCCGGATCGACGATCGGCCGGGCCGCTGCCCCTGCGGCGACACCTCCGCTTCGAGGGAGTGTCGTTCCGCTACGGTCCTGAGGAGCCACCGGTGCTCAACGGCGTCGACCTCACCGTCGACGCGGGGACGACGGTCGCGATCGTCGGAGCCTCGGGCGTCGGGAAGACCACTCTTGTCGATCTCATGATCGGCTTGCTAGCGCCGCAGGCAGGCCGAATTATCGTCGACGACACGGCGCTCGCCGAGAACGCGGCAGGCTGGCGGGAGACGATTGGGTACGTGCCGCAGGACCCGTTTCTGTTTCACGACACCATCCGTGCAAATCTGGCCTGGGCCCGTCCCGAGGCTTCCACGGCAGACCTCGACCGCGCGCTCACGCTGGCGAGGGCCGAGTTCGTTCACGATCTACCCGGCGGCCTCGAGACCGTCGTTGGCGATCGCGGCACCCGATTGTCGGGCGGCGAGCGACAGCGGATTGCACTCGCGCGCGCGCTGCTGCGTGAACCGTCGCTGCTGATTCTCGACGAGGCCACCAGCTCCATCGATCTGGAGAACGAGCGCCGCATCCTCGAGGCAATCAGTGGCCTGCACGGATCGGTGACGATTGTGATGATTACGCATCGCCTCGCAGCGGTCGCCGGCGTCGACGCGACCCATGTGCTCGAGGGAGGGCGCGTTGTTGCGCCGGGTGTTCCCGCATGAGCTGCGTTCGGATCACGCCAGGAGTGATCTCGCGGCAGATCGGCGGGAACTGCGTCGTGCTCGACGTCGCCTGCGGCGCGTACTTCCAACTCGATCCGACGGCGGCCGCGATTTGGCGCGCGATCGAAACACTGGGACGAATCGATCTGGTCGTCGACGCCTGCGCATCCACGTTCGGGGATGATTCCGCCAGCGTCGGACGCGACGTGCGCGAATTCATCGACCATGCCGTCGGCCGGGGTCTGCTGCTCGAGGACCGCGAAGCGCTGCCGGCGGAACCTCGAGCGGTGTCTGGCACTGCTCCGCTGTTATCAGTCGACTGCTCCGGCATTCGAATCGCGGATGACATCGACGAGCTAAGGCGCCAGTTTCTCGAACGGCCTTTTCTGGAGCTGCCGCAATTTGTCGCGCCCGACCTGCTCTCGGTCCTGGAGCGAGCCGTCGCGCAGGGCGATTTCACGGAGCGTGCGCACGCGGGCATCGGGACGGAAATGTGCCTCGCATCGGGCGCCGCTACGAGCGCGTGTCAGCTGGTGTTCAACGATCCCGCACTTCTGGAGGTTGTCACCCGAATAGCCGGGTGCTCGACCCTGCGGTGTTTTGATGGCCGCGTGTACCGGCTGGAACCGCACGCGGGCCACTACGACTCCTGGCATAGCGACGCGTCTCACGATCGGATGGTCGGGCTGAGCGTCAATTTAACGCGCGACGCCTACGAGGGGGGCATCCTGGAAATCCGTCGCGCCAACGCCGTGCAGGCCGAACACGCGGTCGCGAGCGCCGGGTTCGGCAGCGCCGTGCTCTTTCGCATCTCGCCGCAGTTACGCCATCGTGTGACCGCGGTTCGCGGCGATCGAGCCCGGACCGCATATGCCGGCTGGTTCCGGACCTCGCCCGATTTCGCCGGCGCTTTCCTTGGCGCGCTGGAAGGGCGAGCGGCAGCCGCAACGTCATGAACAACCGTCGCGACGCCGCATTTGCGCTCCTCGTCGTCCTCTACGTTCTCTTCTTGTTGGCATTCGTCTGGCGGTCATCGGCGGTGATTGCGGGCGAGCGATTTTTCGCGCTCAACGACGACGCGATGATCTCGATGAGGTACGCGCACAACTTTGCCGAGGGGCACGGGCTCGTCTGGAATGTAGGCGAGCGGCCAATCGAAGGCTACACGAACCTGTTGTGGGTACTCATCATGGCGCTGGTCCACGTCCTGCTGCCGGCGCCGAAGGCAAGCGGCGCCGTGCAGGCGCTCGGTCTCACGCTGCTGGTCACGAATCTCTTCGTTGGGCGGCGACTCGCGGAACAGGTCGGCGCGGGCGTCGTCGGCTCGGTTGGGGCTGCGTTTCTGACCGCGCTTTACAACCCGTTGACGATGCGGTCGCTGCAGGGGTCAGAACTCGCGCTGCTCGTTCCAGTCATCGGGCTCGCAGTCGCGGTCGCGCTTCACAACATGACCGCGCAGCGGTTCTCGAGCATTCCGTATTGGGCGCTCGGTGTGGCGACGCTCCTGCGGCTCGACGCTGCGGCGGTGTTCGTGGGGCTTGTGGCGGGCCTGGCGTGGTTCGATCGCGCGCACCGTCGTGCACATCTCAGGAATGGCATTGGCGTGCTGCTCCTCTTTGTCGCTGCACAGACGGTGTTCCGACTCGAGTATTACGGAGAGTGGCTACCGAACACGTACTACCTCAAGATGACCGGTTATCCGGCACTCTGGCGGATGGCGTGGGGATTACGCGGACTGGCGGGCTGGGTGTGGCACAGCACGTGGATCCTGCTCGCCCTGGCGGCCATAACGGCGTACCGCACTCCCAGCGGCGCCATCATTGCCATCGTCGCCGGCGCGCAGTTCGCGTACGCCGCCTACATCGGCTTCGCCGACGATCGATTCACGACGATCGCCATGCCGTTCGTCTTCGCGCTCGCCGCGCCAGGCGTGGAGGCGATCACTGCCCGCGCCGCGTCCAAGCTTGCGGCGCCCGGCTACGCGAGACTCAACCCGATCACATGGTCGTGTGTGATGCTCGTTGCCATCGGAGCGTGGACGTTCGAAACGGAGACCCCGCGATATCGCCGCTTTCCGCAGGGGGTCCTCGCGCGTGATCGTGCGCTCGAGGAACTCACGACGGCCGAGGCCCGCGTCGCCGTGTGCGCCGCCGGCACGCTGTACTACCTCGATCGGCCGGGTGTCGACGTGCTCGGCAAGAACGACTACACGCTCGCGCGCGCGCCGGTGCACGCCAGTTTTCGCAGGTTCGGCGCCGGCTACGTCTCGGGCCACATGAAGTGGGACTACGCCTACTCGATTGGCACGCTCGCGCCCGACGTCGTCGCGGAACTGTGGCGCTACCCTGAAGAAGCCGCGCCCTACCTCCAGGCCTACGAGCCGGTCCGCATCGGCGGCGAAACGGTATTTGTACGCCGCGGGTCGCCCCATATTCGCTGGGATCGGCTCGCCTCCCGCCAGTCGTCCGCTACGGCGCAGTAGCGCCGCCTCTCAATCCCCACCGAACGACGCGATCCGGAGGAACTCGTCGGATCGCGGTTCGAGCGGACCTTCTTCCAACTCGAGCCACGCATGCCCCGCGAGGGCTCCCTGCTGCTGTTTCGCGCCGAGCACGAGCGTGGGCGACGCGCCGGCACGCCGCAGTAGCCAGAACCCTGCCAGACTGCGGTCGAGGCAGTTCGTTCCAATCAGCAGCCTGCCGCCGTGCGCCAGCGTCTCTCGCGCGCGGGTGATTCGTTCTGCACGGAGTTCCCCAACTGGTGCTTCAACTGACGACGCCGACAGCCAGGAGGCGAGCCGCCTGACGCCGACGACCCGTTTCAGCAGCGGGAGGCTGATGCGCAAGATCAGCAGAATTGCCGTCGTTGTGAAATCGTCAATGAGCTCGGAAGCCAGGCGCTGCGCCGCCGACCGGGAGCGCCGAAGCGCATTCATACCAGGCATCCCGCAGGTGGCCGAGCGCATGCGGTTGTGCTTTCGATGCAGTCGAGGACGGCGTCGAGCCGATCCAGGCCGGGCGCAAACCGCAACTCGTAGGCGGGGACGAGCGCCGCGATGTCCAGATAGTGGCGAACAACACGGCGCCGCTCGTCCACGTCCGTCGGGTCGAACCAATAGCCGTTTGACATGAGCGCCGTCCACGCCGCCGCAGCCGGCAACCGGACCATCACCGGTCCGCCGCGTTCCACACGGCGAAGCATGACCAACGAGGCCAGGGGAGGCATCGCATCGGCGGCCGCGCACGGCGGGTCGATTGATGCGACGGCCTCGTTATCGTTCCGCTTCGGGTGAAATCCCCAGAAGGTCGATGCCTCGGGCCGCAGCCGGACGTCGAACGGCAGCTGCATCGGGCGGACGACAGTCGGGCCGACGTCGAGCACGAGCATGTCATCCGAGCATTGGTCGTAGCCGCGGCGCGAGAGGCTGTAAGCCAGCGTCGATTTGCCAGCGCATCGGTCGCCGCAGATGGCGACGACGCCGGGAGGGAAGCGTACGGCGCTCGCGTGCAGCACCTCGTAGCCGAGGGCTTGCAGCGCGATCGGAACGACTGTGCGCCGGCACAGATCGCGAATGCTCGCCGAATCGACGCGCGGATCGGGGAACGCGTCGAGGTGTCCTGACGGGTCGATGCGGAACGTCGCCGTTCCGGGCCAACGGATCCAACGTGCGCCCCGATCGACGTATCCAACGGCGCAGACGACACCGCTCACGTCCTGCCACGTCCGGACCCGCTTCAAGGCAGGCTCGTGAAACTCGGCCGCCGTTCCATCGTGGATCGTCAAGCCGAGCATGGCGGCGGCCGCTGGGTTTACGTCTGTCCGGACGGCTTGTACCCGTCGCCAGGGTCGGCAGCGAGCGTGCTGGTCTTCCCGCCACCCCCAAGGAAGATGTCGCCCACGTTGCCCACGAACTTCAGCGTCGGCCGCTCCCACGGTTGCTTCGTTGACGCTGTCGGTGACGTCGGCGGTGCCTTTTCATTCTCCATAGTCTCTCCTCGATCTGCTATGACAACTTCACGCGTGTGTAGCGACCCACGCTTCCGTGTTCATCAGGTACCACGCACCGACCAGATCTCGCATCTCGCGTTTTTCGATTGCCCGGTCCGCCATCCTGCGAGCCCTTTGGGCGTCGACGATGCCCAGTGCCGAGAGGGCAGGCAACTCACAGTTGCGGCGCCACAACTCCGGCACCTGGCGAGCCACGATCGACGTGAAGAACCCCGTCGCCCCGCGTTTTCTCTGCCGATCGAGGCCGAGACCTGAGAAGCGTCGAGCCATGGTAGCGCGGACGATGCCCTTGCTGCGGCCGCCCGCAAGCAGCAGGCGTGGCGGCGTGCGGTAGAGTATATCCGCCACGTCGCCGTCCCAGTAGGGGTTCCCATACCGGAACCCGAGTCGGCGACCTACCTCGAACATCTCCTCCTGCTCCATCGCCACGAGCGGATGCTCGATCATCTGCCGGATGTCGCGGAAATAGAATCCGCGCGGGGGATTGGCCTGCAGGAGCGACCGCTCGACGCGAGCAACGACGCTTGCCCGCAGTGACGGGTCGGGCGCGAGCCACGGCTTCAGCGCGCGGACGCTCCGACGGACGCGCCGCGCGTTCCAGGTGCGCGGCGCAGCCCGGTCGAGCAGGCTCGACCCTATCGGGCGCATCCCGAACCGCCAGAAGATATTCCGCATTGTCAGCGAGGCTGAGAGGTCGTACGACCGCCGATAGCTTCGGTACAAGCCAAGGAGCCCCCTCACGTCCAGATTCCGGATCAGGTCCGCGGCGAGGTATGGGCTCACGGCGAGCCATTCGTCGCCGCCGTTCCCTGTCAGGATGACGCGGGCGCCCCGCCGTGCGGCGCGCCTCGCGAGCTCGAAGTATGCCGGCGTCCAGGGGTTCAGGAGCGGCGCAGGCTGATCGCGCATGTGCGCGAGCGTTGCCTCGAGGATCGGGCCTGGAACAGCCTCGTAGAACGGCACGATTTCGAGCTCCAGACCGAGCGACTTCGCCACGCCGCGCTGCTCGGGCTCTTCGCTGTCTTCGCCCGGAAAGCCGAGCGACACTGCATACGGCACGGATCGTCCAGCGCGGCGCAACGTGTCGGTGGCCATCGCGGCCACGCTGATCGAATCGAGACCGCCGCTGAGAAAAATCGCTGCCGGCCCCGGATCCAGGGCCCGCTCTACGGCATGGCCAAATCGTTTTTCGAATTCGTCCTGGACGCAGTCCGTCGACACCCAATCGACCGGTCCACTGTCTGGCACCGGATCCCAATATCGAGTGGCGCGATACCCGTCGCCCGACGATACGAGAAAGTGTCCGGCCATCAGGCGGCGGATCGCTGCGAAGAATGTCTCGTGCGGCTCGCACCAGCGATGCGAAATATGATCCGCGATCACTTCCCGGTTGAACGCGCGGTTCACGCCGGGCTGCTCGCGCAGGGTATGCAGCGAGGTCGACACGAGCAGGCGGCCCTTCGCCTCGGCGTAGAAGACCGGATAGGCACCGAGCGGATCGCGCGCGATAACGAGGCGGCCCTGTGTCGCGTCTGCGACGCAGAGCGCGAACACGCCCTTGAGATGCCGGACAACGTCGACTCCCCAGCGCTCGTAACCCGCGCGGACGAGAGCGGCATCGCCGACGGCGCTCGCGACCGCGAGCTGTCGTGCGAGGTCGGTGCGGTTGTACAGCGAGCCGTCGAAGACCACCGACGTCTGCGCGCCGCTTGAAACCAAGGGCGATCGCGGCGTGCCGCCGCAGATCGTGATCGACGCGCCCAGGTCCCAGGGTGCTAGCGCCGCGATCCATCGAGCCGCGCCGTTCTCCCAAAGTGCCGCGGTCGACGCGACGGCTGCGGTTTGCAGCCCGTTAGCCGCCAATGAGATGCTCACGTTCCAGCGCAGTGAGGAGGGCGTCTACGGTCGCGGCGACGTCCGGCGCCGAGACCTGGAATTCCTGTTGAAGGCGCACGCAGATCGCATCGCGGCTCAATCCCTGCTCGAGGAGCGACCAGATCCGCGCCCCTGTGACGTTCAGCTCAAAGATGCGGTTGCTCTCGAGATGGACGAGAACGGCGGTCCCCCCCATGTCGCGCGCGACGACACCCGGATTCGGCCGAAGATTCGGCTCGAAACTGGTACTCTCTCCGTGATCCACGGATGACCCTCGAACGTGAGCTTAGGGCGCGGGGCAGATCCAGTCAAGCCCTGTGAGACCGTAGTTGCTTCGTAAAACGGATCGTGTGACGTCTCGGATACACGCGCTCGATTTCAGTTTTGTCACTCGCGTGTTTGCGTTGACAGCGTGCGCAGCCACATGAAGCTGAGGCGCCTGTTCGCCGTCGGCGCCGGCCTGCTCGGGGTGCAAATCCCGTTCATCCTCACTGGTCACATTCAGGAGGACGCTTACATCACGTTCCGGTGTGCGGTGAATCTCGCCGCGACTGGCGTGTACGGATACAACCCCGGCGAACGCGTGAGCGCCTCGACGTCGCATTTGAGCGTCTTCATCCTCGCGCTCCTGCGGCTGGCCGCCGGCGAGCAATTCATCGTGGCGATGCAGATGACGTACGGCATCGCCACGCTCGCCGGTCTGTATCTCTGGACCGCCGCCGTCGTTCGAGATTCACCACATCTGATGTGGGTGTGGGCGGCGATCAGTCTCTTTCCCGTGTCGTTGATGATCGCCTACGGTGGTATGGAAACAGCGCTCGTCGTGCTGTTGACCGGGATCGTCCTCCGCTGCACGTACGAGCCGCACCCGAGTATCTGGGCAGTCGTGGCTTTTGTGTTGCTGCCGTGGGCGCGGCCGGACGCGGTGGTCGTCGGCATCATGACGATCGTCGCCGCCGCGACGATCGGAAAACAGCCTCGGCGTGCCGCGGCCGTGTACGCGGTGTCGTTGACCGCGGGCGCCGCCTCGTGGCTCGTGTTCAATCGCGTCTACTTCGGGGCGCTGCTGCCTCAGAGCATCCGCGCCAAGGCGCTGATGTGGATGCCGTCGACGCTGAACGGAATTCTGGTCGGAGGTGCGGCCCGCGTGCGCGACGTGTTCTTCGGACATGGTTTGATGCTCGGCATCTTCACGCCAATCGCGACGAGATACCTGAGCGTGCTATCGGTTCCGGCGTGCCTGATTGTGGCCGCGGCCGCTGCGGTAGTGGCGGCACGGCCGGCGAGATTCACCGCGGCCCGACCGGCTGTCATCGTGCTCGCCGCCGTCGCGTTCGCCATGCCCGTCGCGTACGCACTCGGCGGCGCGGTTGCGCCGTGGTACTTCTGGGCGAGTGCGGTGGCTGGCTGGTTGATCGTGATCATCGTCTGCGTCGCCGCGGGCCGTTGCCTGCGGGGCGCCTCGCGCTACGTCGCCGGCATGGCGGGCGCCGGTGCTCTCGTCATGCTCGCAGCCGGCCAATGGGTGTTTGCAGCGAGCTGGGGCACCCAGGAGAATCTCTATCGCGCCGGGATCGGCGACGAGATCAGGGCGCTGGCATTACCGGGCGATACCCTGCTGCTAGAGCCCGCGGGTTACGTGCCGTTCCACGCGCGGATGTTGACGTGGGACGAGGTCGGCCTCGCGTCGCCGATGGTCACCGAGTATCGGTCGCAGTACGGATTGCGCTGGTGGATCCGCTTCGTTCAGACCTTCGCGCCGACGTTTCTGCTGGAGCGTGACCATATGGTCGCGCACCGGACCTACGACGGATACGTCCTGTCGGTCGACGAGCAGACCTGGTTTGCGGCCCACTACGCGCTGCTTCGGGTGTTCACGTACGAGCCGGATCGACTGCGACCGCCGGGCCTGATGCGCTATGTGGCGCGTCTCGGTTCGGCCCGCGACTATTACCTGTATCGGCGAATCGATCGGCCGACGCGATGAAGACGAACCATGCGGCGAACGTGCCGTATACCGCGTAGGCGAGTGCCGCCCGACCCCATCCGGTCAGTAAGACACCGGCGACCACCGGCAGCGCCTGGACGAGCGCGCAGTTTCTGAACAGCCCCGCACGGTCCATCCGCAGGCACGACAAGAGAATTGCCAACGCAACCGCCGACGCCCCCACCCCCTCGCCGGCGTACGGAAACACCACGTCGAACCGCAAGAGGCGATCGGCGGCCTCGAGCGGAGTGAAATGCGCAGGATCGTGAAAGTAAAACGGCAGGATCAGCGCCGCGGCCGTCCCGCCCGCGATCGCCGTGGCGAGGACGGCCGCCCTCTGTCCACGGTGCCTCCACAGCCATCCGCACGCGAGCGGCAACAGCAGCAGGAAGTTCGCGCGTGACGCAACTGCCACTCCCCAGGCCGCAGCGGCAAGGTTCGTGTGAGCCGTGCGCGTCAGCCACCACAGTCCGACCGTCACATAGATCGTGTTTGCCACGTAGCTGGTGCCGGTGACGATCTGATGGAGCACCGTCGGGCTCATGGCGAGCACGAGCCACGCCAG
>Ga0075425_100005691_pt1 | contig 12983 bp, 18 predicted proteins | sample SoiMethybrSBSTD4_FD_75300 | JGI IMG/M metagenome (GOLD analysis project Ga0075425, IMG submission 75300) | Bulk soil microbial communities from a Populus tree surrounding site in Tennessee, USA - Soil MetaG P. TD hybrid SBSTD4 | ecosystem: Environmental > Terrestrial > Soil > Tree plantation...
GTCCTCTTCTGGTTCACGCTGAACCGGCGCGGCGTGCGCCGCTCCCGCCGCTTCGACAGCCTCCGAGCCCGGTACACCCGCCTGCGCTGAGCGCGCGCCCGCTTCAATTCGTCTCGGCCCCTCGCGTCGTCCGGCGTGCGCGTCAGGATGTGCGAGGCGTGATGGTGGATCATGCGCCAGACCCTGTCAGATCGCTGGCAGATCCATGACTTACGGCGCGCTGGCCGGTTTTGGTTCCAGCATTTGGTTCCAAACCCCGCTCTAGGGCATTCGCGTAGGCCTGGTCCCGGTCATCGCTCTTGACCCAGTGGTAGTAGAACTTCAGGGTTGTGGCTGGGTTCTTGTGGCCGAGTTGCTTGCTGACGTACCCCAAGGGAGCGCCCGCCTGGAGCATCCACGTGGCATAGGAGTGCCTGAGGTCATACATCGAGTGTTCGGGGACACCCGCCCGACGGCAGAGGAGAGGGAACAGGCGCTGCCCGGTCCTCACTTTCAAGGGCTGGTTCGACTCGTGGGGGAAGAGCCAGGCGGCTTCGCCCCAGCCCCGCTTGAGGGTTTCTTGCTTCAACCAGTGCAGGTGTTTTTTCAGGCTGAGGACCGCCGTATCCGAGAGCCTGACCACCCGGCGCTCATGCGTCTTCGTGTCCTTGATCAGGCCCCCATGGTCCAGCGCCCGCTCGACCCGCAGGGTTTTGGCGACCAAGTCGAGATCGCCGGGCTTCAGGGCCAGGGCTTCGCCCGGGCGCAGCCCGCAGCGGGCCATCACTTCCCAGCACCGGCCCCACGGCGCATAGCGCGGGGGCAACGCCACCGCGAGGACCCGCTCGAATTGTTCGGGGCTCTCGAACGGTCGGATCTTCTCGTCCTGTTCGCTCTTGGTGATCTTGCCGATCTGAGCGCCCTTTTGTTTGCTGAGATGGAGGAGGGGATTTTCTTCCGTGATGCCTTGCAAGATCGCGTAGCCGATCAGGGATGACAGGGCGGCGCGGCTGAGTCGGATCGTGTTCGTGCTGAGCCCTTTCGCCTTCAGGCTCGAAAGCCAGGGCAACAGGTACGCGGTGCTGATCTGGCGCACCTTGAGATGACCCAGCTTCGGCACGACATAGTTCTTCAAAAGATCGCGATACGACATGTACGTATGCGTCGCGATGATCCCCTTCCGCGCTTCCAACCATTGGGGGCCGTAGTCCCGGAGCAGGATGTCCTTGTCAGCCGTCATGACGGGGAGTCCATCGTTCAGCTTCTTCGTGATCTGGGCGGCGTGCTGCGTGGCGGATTCTTCATCATCGAACAACGGGCGGCAGCGCTTCGTCCCGGCGGGGGTGGGCACGCGGTAGTCCACTTCCCATTTGTGGCGATCGGTTCGGTAGCGGACGACGACGAGACGTAAGGGTTTCACTTCGTCTTCCTCCTTCCCCGGCGGGGTTTCGTGGTGGTGGTGGTCGGGCGCTGGGCGGCAAGGAGTTCAAGAAGCTTCACCGCCGTCGCGGACAGGGCTGCGCCGTTCTCCCATCTCGACAGGGTGATTTTGTGGATTCCCAACCTTGCGGCGAATTGCGACTGCGTAAGGTTTAACTTCCGTCGGAGTTTGCGGATCTCTGCTGGTGTCATGGGGCGATGTTAGCATGGTGCTAACATCATCACAAGGGGCCTTGGGCACCCAGGCCTTGAGCGCCGCCACCGACACAATCCATCCTTTGTCGATCTTCCTCGCGCCCGGGATCTTGCCCGCGCGGCACCAGGACCGAATGCGCGCTTCGTCGATCCCCCAGCGTTCACTGAGGGCCTTGGTGGAGATGATGTCGATATCGGTTGAATTCGATGGGGGCTCGCATGCCGCCATCACCAGTGCAATCAGCAGGGAGGCACGCACCGCCGGGGCTAACTCGCGCACCTTTTCGGGATGCGCAACAAGGTCATCAAGGGAAACAGGCGCAGATGAATTCACAAATCTCCAAGTTTCAGACCAAGGTAGTTGTCGGGCGCAATTCGGTCGAACAGTACCGACAATGGGGCTGACCATTCGACACCCACCGCCCGCGTTCGTCCTGTCGCACAGGCGGCGAGCCGTCGATCCAGACCGTGTTCGTGATTTCGTTGCATGTGGGGCAATAGCCGCACGGCTGCGTGACATCGAAGTGATCGTGTTGCTCACTCATCGTGGAAATTCATCCCGGGTTCGACCGTCGAGCAGACGGCCACCAGACTTCGGCGTGTCTCCGCCGACCTGTTTGAAGTAGAAGGGCACGCGGGCCGCGAGACATTGATCCCGAATGGCGGCTATAGGCGATGGCGTTCACAGTTCAATCTCCCTTCGGTTGTCGATGTAGCGAGCCCGCAATTTGCGGGCGGCTTCGGACTTCAGGACCATGCGACCGCGTGTCTTCGCCCACCGCATATAGAACGTACTCGTCCCGCCTTGGACGCCGCACGCGAAACAGTGGAAGAGCCCCTTGGACAAATTCACGCTCAGGGACGGTCGGCTGTCGGGATGGAACACACAGGTCGTCATGCACTCGCCCGTGGCGTTGGGAGGCAGATGCAAGATCTCGCGATAGACGCCGCTCAGGCGAACGTCATACTTCCAATCGGTCGGGGGTGATGACTTTAGCTGCTCACGGTTCCGGGATGGGATATCCGTCGCCTTCAGCCAGGGGATCCGTTGGGCTCGATTGAGAATCTGCTCGACCGTGCCACCACGCTCAAGGAAGTTGTAGATGTCCTCGCCCTTCACGAACAGCGGTAATGGAATGGATCTTTGTGCTGATCCCAATGCTGAGATTGCAGGCAGCAACATCGAAGACAAAGTCTTGGCCCGGCTGGTCGTGATCAGCGAACGCATAGACTTGTCGGCAGGCATGGGTGCGGAGTTGGTCGGAGTGATGACGTGCCCATGTCTTGGCACCACCCGAGGTCACCGCGATCAAATCAAACGGCTGGGCCGCGTCAGTCAGGGCATCTGCCGATTTCTCTGATTCGACGACGAGCACCAGAGGGCGGCGGGTCTTCGCGATCAGGTCGAGGTGATACAGTGCCGTGTTCGCGTTCGAAGCGCCACTGATCCAGTAGCCCGTGGCGGGGTCGTATGTCTGCCACGAGAAGAATTTCCCCGGACCGTTTCCAAACCGCGTCTTGCGACGGAGGGGATTTCCGTTCGCGTCGGCGTAGGTGTAAATCGCTGTCGGATTCATTGCGCGGCTTCAAGGCGAGGAATTGCCTGGCGGTGAGGCTGGCCGTTAACTCCATGAGGGGGTACCGATACCTCCTCAGACCCTCCGTTTTGGCGTCCATTCGTCAACTCCTCAGATTTTTCTTTATTATTTCGGCTAGTTACGTCGTTTTCGTGTTTCGTCAACTCTGGGTCAACACCGGTCAACTCATCGTCAACTCTCGGTTGTTGATCAGGTGTTAACGGGTGTTGACGGGGAGTTGACCCATCGGCTTCTGGCTGTAAGTGGCTAGAATCGCTCTCGTTATTGCCAGGAGTTGACGAATTGACGGCATTTTCGGGTGTGTGAGAGAAGGGGGGTAGGATCTCGGGCAGCAGAGTCTGAGCCGTCTCATCCGGTAGCTCGACGGCACCCTTGCGAATTTTCCCGGCGTAGCCTGAACCACGCGTCTCATCGTTCTTGAGGAAGCCCTTCGCAATGGCTACCTGGACGTGGCGATGGGTCGCTGACTTATCGACGCCCAAGTGTTTGGCGATCGCCGTCGTGGTGGTACTCGGCGGGGGGGCATACCGATCGACCCGCTGTGACTCGCATAATGCGATCGCCGCTTTCACCGTCGTTCGCACGGATGCTGTGATTCTGAGGTCCAACCCTTCGCTGACGATGTCATCGACCAGATCGCGAATGGCCGTGTAGTCTGCTTCCGTGGCGATGATGCGACCCTCGGGATCACGGGAGCGGTTCTGCTGATGCAGGATCGCGTGGACGCGGATGAGTCCGAGGATCTGGGGATAATCACGACGCAACCTGACGGCGACCGCCTGCAGCTTGTTACTGAGGTCTTCGGCGAACGGGATGATGACTTCGTGCTGCGACCAGCGAAGCCACATATACAGCGCATGCCACGCTTCGAAGTTCACCGTCGCCCGCTTGATGCGACCAGCCGCAGCCTTGCCTTGCTCAACGAGAATCGACTTGGTCTGCTCCGCCGTGTCATCGACCGGCAGCGAGAACACCCGCGTTTCAAACTGGGCCTCAGTCACGACGTCGGTGGTCGAGGACAGAAAGGAGGTCGGGCCTTCTCGTTCGATCGTGACGGCTTGTTGATTGCCCTCCTTGTCCTTGACGAGCGTTTCGTAGGCCACGCGGCCTTCAGACAGCAGGGAGCGGACGACGTAGATCAGAAATTTGTTGTCACCAAGACCATCCTGTTCGTAGACCACGCAGATCCGATGGGCGAGTGGCTTGTTGCCATACAACAGAACCCGCTCCGACATGCCGGTCAGCGCCCAGTACACCTGACGCGGCACGAAGGCGAGCGCGTGTTTGAGCAAGTTGTTCTTGCCTGCTGACGAAACACCCTTGACGACGACACTGATCCCGCGTTCGAGGGCAAACTGGTTGTCAGGCTCCACCAGGGCAATGCTGAGGCCCGCGAGGTAGAGCAACTTAGCTGCCTTGACCTCACCCACGAGCCCACGTCCCTGGAGTGCCCCACCGAGCACATCGAGAATCTTCGGAGATTCCGCGAGCACCTGGCACTGCTCGTACAACAACGCCATCTGCTGATCATCGGGCCGTACATCGACAGGTGACTGTTGTGGGGCAGCGGCTTCGCGACGAGCGTCGCGGACTTCTCTCTCAAACTGTCGGCTCTCGTAGCCGAAGATCGGTTGCCCGCTCGTAATCAACCGGTGTAACTGACCCTCGTCGGCATGGCTGATGAGGAGGTTCTTCCAGAGATGCTGATATGACGCTGCATCAGCTCGCCGGTCGTTCGTCGATTCACCATTGACGAGGCGATCCCACAAGATCGCCAGGAACTTATCGGCATCGGCCTCAACTTCAAGTGCCGCTTGAATCCCATCATGAGTGAAAAAATTTTCGAGGACCTGGGCCAAGTTCCACTTGTCCAGATCGCCGATCATCTCTGCGGCGAGGACCCCCTTTCTCGCCCGCGTCCAACACGAATCCGTCCCGGAACGGCAGACCGGCACGTCATTTCCGAATGCGTCCTTCAGCGGGGTCGGGCTCGGCATCCTCCCTCTTCCCACAGCCGCCTCGCCGCCGCAGAAGCAACAAGCTGTTTCCGGCATCTAATTGGCCCTCCTGGACAGCGCCGCCGCGAGATCGCATCCAGACGCGCAATGCACGAATCTGTCGGCGTCGGTCAGATAGGTTTCATGGCTTCGATCATTGGGACATCGTCCCAGTGGGTAGCGTTTCCGCGACCGCTGCTGTTCGACGGCTTTCAAAACGACGGGCCAGCAGGTGGGGCCGATGCCACGCTGAACGGATTCCGGGTCGCCGAGCTCTCGACCGCAGCACGCACAAGTTGACCGTGGTCCGTACTTCTGATCGCTCAAGATTCCTTCGGTCACGCGATAAATGTCACGCTCACGACGCGTTCTCAAAAAATTCTCCTTCCCAAGACCCGTTCGATCGCGGCCTTCGGGCCTTTCAGACCGATGATTCGCCCGATTCGGTCGGTCATCACGTGCACGCTGGGAAAATGGAGCGACAACATAATCACGAGGTACCAGGCGAACCGATCAGGCAGCGGCGCTTCCAGCATCCACGTGATCTCGTTGTCGATCGTGTCGGTCTTGCTCAATGTCTCCTCCCGGCAATCGGTTTCGGGTTCCGGGTTGAAGGCAAAGTTTTCCGCTGATGCACGAGCAGACGGGGCCGGTTTAAGAGCGGTGACGGACAATACTTCGAAAAACTGGACAGCCGTATGTTAGATTGCATTCGTTCTCTTCCTCTCTTCGTCGTCGGGTTTCGGTCTCAAGATTTCTGGCTCGTGACGGAGCCAGAAGTCCGTCTACAGATCGGTCACATCAGGACGAAAGCTCAGGTCCCTCCGCTTTGCGAACGCTTTAAGCGCATCTGGCGCGATCCGGACGCAGCGCCGAGAGATCCGGACAATCTCCAGATCTCCACAGCGAGCAGCGATTTCGAGATATCGGCGTGAGACGGGCGGCTCGAATCGGAGCGCGGCCTCTTCGTACATCAAGAGCCCGAGATCGTGGTAGCTCGCCATCGTGTTCACGGAAAACAATTTGTCGCTTTTCGGAACAGGCGTCACGCGCACAAAAGATTTTGTTTCTGCGCGCGGCTAACTACCGAGGACTACTAGGGAGACTGGCGCTTTTTTTCGGTGGGCAGTTTGCGGGTCCGCGTGATCGCGCGGCGAATTTCGTCGTCTTTGAGCCCATAGCGCCAGGAAAGAAGCTGGCGAGCGAAGTCCGGCACGGCACGGGCGCGGCGCATCGGCTTGAGCCAGTCCTTGATGTCATCGGCCGGATACTCGATCGCCGTGAGTTTTTCGACGTGGCCCAGGGTGAGGGCGAGGAGATCGCCTTCCTCGATGTCATCGGACGGCGGTGTCGTGGGAAGGTGCACGAGCTTGCGGTAGGCGCGCCCGTCCCACCACCTGCGGAGCCAGGCCGATGTTCCGTCCGCATAGCTGGCATCGGCCTGGCGGCGGGCATTTAGGTCTTTGACCAGCGCGAGATATAGCCGGTAGATCAGCCGGTCCTTCAGGATGTCACTCGGGCGACCGAGTTTCTTGGGAAGCGTGTCGAGGGTCTTCAGGGCGGCGACAGCGGCATGTCGGGCGCTCATCCGGCGAACACCATCCGTCACGATCACGCCGTTGGGCAACACCAGTTCGAGCGCCCGGACAATGGCAGCGGTGACGGTGCTGAAGATCTCAACGTCCCGTACGTGCACCCGGCCATGAGATCAAATCTGAGTGGGCGAGGGCAAGTGGCATGACAAGGTAGCGGGGCGCGTCAGCGTCCCTGATCGGCGCGCTTCACGCTGACGCGCTCCTGCGCGGCCCGGCTCCGGGCCTTATCCCGACGCCGTTCTGCTCGGTGCTTTTTCGGCTGTAGACCGCTGCGGCGATCATCCCTGTCTCCTCCTGTGCCAGTCCATCTGCTCGTCAATCACTGCGTCAAGGGCCTTCTGGATGAAGGCTCGCTGCTGTACGAACCAAGCCTCGGTCATGTCGATGCGCGCCAGCACTGGCACTTTGCCCTTCACCGGCTTACCAAACTTCAGAAGGGTCAGAGGGAACGGATTGGTGGCAGCTGTCCGTCCATGGGCGAGCTGGTCGCGCAATTCCACAATGCGCGGCACGTCGAGCCGGTACCGCGACGATGCCCCCTCATTGAACTTCTCCAGCACTGCTCCGAGCTGGTCATAGTTCGTCATGGGGGTCACCGCCACCCACTCGCCACGTTTTAGCGCGAGCAAGTTCTCGATCGGCGGCGTCCCAGCCCTAAGCTGGAGAGTGACCCTCGCGGAAAATTCCAACACCTGTAATTGCGCCATCAACATCCCGACGTTGAATGCGTGCCAGCCGCCTGTGTTTGGGGTCAGATGAGGGCACGTCGCCATCGCACATCTCTCCGCGTCAGGGCGATCCGCTCCTGCTGCGCGCGAGCCTCGACGAGCCCGACCACCTACTTTCCCTTCGGCCCGCGCGGGTCCACGGTGTCGGGGAGGCACAAGCTCAGTTGTGACGGGTCCTTCGTGCCCGTGGCCTTGTCCATTCCCCGCATCATCGCAAGTGCCCGCTCGCACTCTCGCTTCGTCTCGTAACCGTCAACCGACGCGAACCTCTCGTCTGTTGACCAACGGGTCCAGAGCACCCATGCGCACTCGGCGGATGCCGTCGCAGCCGAGGTAAGCAGGGACAGCGCGACGATCACCGAAGCTCGACGCAGTGACATCATCTCTTGCCCTCCTCGCCCATCAGTGCTCGGACTTCTCGGGCGGAGCATTTCGCTTGGGAAGGGGGTGCTTCCTCTTCCTGGATGAGAAGCCGTCTTGGAAGCGACGAACCAGGGACGTAGCCATGCATCGCCTGGAGACGCCAGCGGCGCGAGTCTGACTTCGACGTAGATGCATAGATGACGCAAGTAGCTAGTGTTAACGACTCGCCGGCCTCAATGCGAGAGAGCGGTTTGCCTTTAATTGGCGGAGGGCTTGAAATACCGCCCTTCTCCTGGTGGACAATGTCGGGACTCATGCTGTGGAAGTTGGGGCTGAGGAAATCATCCCCGACCCATGCCGCCAAGTCCGTATAGAGGACATTGGCCGGCAATGGACTCTGGTTCTGTAGATACATGTCCACGTTGAGGCCTGTCTTGGTACGAAAGAATGTGGGAACGTAGCTGACATGAGGGCGAAGCTGCTGTTCCACCAAGCGAAGCTGTGCGGCCGACGTCCGGGACTGCATGTAGCTGAACACGCCACTGCTGATCGACACGATCAGCGCCAACACTGAAATCGCTCTTTCGCTAGTTTTCATGGGCCTCCCACGTCCGCGCTCCACCACGTCTGCAGCATCACGCGCGGGGCGCGGTTGATGCGGCGCCGGGGATGCCAGAGGCGGGGGTGGTCGAAGTTCTTCACTACGGTGGAAGCTCGAAACGGCCCTGTGCCGCATTCCAGAACGGTATCAACTCGGGCCCGTACCCGAAGGCAGCATACACATCACGCACGAGCGCGTAGGTGATTGCCTCCGGCTGGATCGCTCCTCCCTCTACGACGAGCGGAATGACCAAGTTCGAATTGGGATACGGCGGGGTTTGGCGGTGTATCCCAAGGAACCCGAACTGCGTCGGGACGCCGGGCGGGAGAATGTGGCCTTGGATGTTGTGGTATTCAAGGCGTATATGGAATGGTGGCTGGAGACCAGATAGATCTACGACGGCGCGGAACAGCTTGAAGAAGCTCAGGGGATACTCGATAACCGCAAAGGGCCACAGCCGGGGTTGGCGGGCTATCTCCTCAGGCGATTGCTTCCAGTAGAAGCTCTCACCGAGGAGGCTCGAATACGTCAGGTGGCCGTTCGTCAGGAGTTCGAGGCTCCCCACGTAGAGGCCGTGTCCCCGGTACCGAATTCCTTCGGCAAATCTTTCGATGTCGGCGTAGCGGTTCGTTACAATCCAACCTTGCTGTCTCGAATCAGGTGCCCGTTGGAACAGCGTGCGTACTTCCTGGCGGTCCACATCGACACCTCGGCGGGCCAGGACTTGCGGAGTTGCCGATAGGTAGAACGCGGGACCTCGGTCGATCATTTCGCGGACGGAATCGGCGTTCACCCGAGAAAGTTCGTCGCCAGATCTGGCCGCGAGACGAGCGAGTGCGTCCCCGGAGCGGATCAGTCTAACGAGCTCTTCGCGCTGCTGTCCTGAAGCTGCAGTTTGCCCCATGCGTCCAAGCGTTTGCTCGATACCTGATAACCGGCGATTGAGCAAATCCTCGGTGAACGCAGCATGCACCTCGGCGTATGTCATCGCCCGCTTGCCATCCTCGTAGCGTGACCAGAAGTACGTACCCTCCTGAAAAGTGACCATATGTGGTGTCCGGGCACTCACGGGCACGCGAATCATCACGAGCGCATGGCCATCTAAACGACGCTCTTGAATCTCTAGCCCGTCAATACGGGGCTCAATGTGCTCCGAACAGAGGTCACGGACGGATCGTGAAATTCGTCCCGTATCACCAGGGTCTGCGAACACTTGGGCGCGCCCGTTTCCGTCATCACGAATCCCAATGAAGAGGTAGCCCCCTCCGCCGTTGGCGAGGGAGCTTACGTCAAGCAACGTCTCCAAGCGGTCGCCGGCGTCGCGGTGATTGACTGAGAGTTTGAATTCGAGATTCCGCCTCTCGGCCACATGCTCCTCGACGAGCACGCGAATCTCGGTGTCCGAGATTTGATCAATGGGCCGCCCGTCAAAAATCATGAGATGAGGCGTATTGTTTGTTCAGTACCCTAAACGCCGCCCGCTGCGTCGGTGCCACGGCGTGCGCTGGTCGCAATTCCGCGTTAGCCAGCCGACCGTTGCAACGCCGCCCGTACTTGCTGTCGAAGTGAACTTCGATTCTCATTGAACAGTCGAACCCGATGGCCGTTGGCGCCCGATGGATGGGGAAACCCAGAGAGCCACCGACCAGGGCGCACGAGACCTTCTCGCCCCAGAACCTCAAGAAGCTCCTCGACGGACTTGCCGAGAGGCACGATTAGCGCGTTGGCAATGGATTTGAGTTCCGGCGCGAGTACCGTGCGCGCGATGTTCATCAGTAGAGGCGACTTCGTGAGACGTGGACCGTTACCGGTGTAGTTGCTGTTTCCCTTGAAGACAGGGTAGCGAATCACCGAAGCGGTGTGTAAGAGGTGCCGGGGGGGCTTGAACAGGTCGGCGGACGATTCTAGATGCAAGGCTGTGTGAAGGCCGATGCCATCCAGCATCTTGACGAGGTTGGCACGCATAGGACCAGCAAAACTTCCATGCAGTTTCGCCGAGCGACACACCTCGTCCGGAGTGGCGCCGGAAAGAATGGCCGTTCGAGCCGCCCGGCACGCAAGTTCCATTTGGGTCCACCCAGGCGTGATCCCGAGAATGATCACGCGAGCCGATGGGTTGAACCAATCGAAGGGCGAGTAGAAGATGCGAAAGCGATCGTCGGACTCCACCAACAACTCAGGAACAAGAAGGTCTTTGCGCTCGTACTGGAGCCGTTCAGGAAGTGACGCGAGGAATCCGCTGTATGCGCTGAATAGTGTCACCGACCGATCACCCGCATGGGCACCTCGTGGAGGATGGCTGGCGGGAGTCTAGCCGAACGCCACGACGGGTACCAGTGCGGCAGCAGTCACAGAAGTTAGCGCTGGTGCTCTCGGCCGGAGGGGTTCATGCGCCTGCTCCTGGTGCTCGCGCGGCAGTAGAATCCCCCCGCACGACCGCATTTCAGGAATTCGGAGAATCGGAATGAGCCACGTATCGCTCGCTCAACGTTTCGCTCGAGCCCTCTTGCTCGTCGCTTCGGCTGCCGTCCTTACCCTCGTGCTTCAACACTGGGTTGGGAGGGCGACGATCTACAGTGAGGAGTTCGCCGGCAAACGATCCGCGCTACACACGGCTATTCTCAAGAACGAGCCTCCCCGGGGAGGCTGGCATCACATCGGTGCCAGCGGAGACAACATCCGAGTGTTCGCGGTCTATCTCGCGGAATCGCTCCGATGGTCGACCGCGCTACCGGTCACGACGGGGTATTTCCTCATTGATTGGGTGGCGCTTTTTCTCACGTTCGTCCTGCTTTTCTTTTACGGTCGCCGCTGGGTTTCGGAGCCCTACTGCGTGATCGGGCTGCTGTATTTCGGCTGCGTGACTGTGTTGACGTATCAGCTCCATTTCTTCCATCCCTGGGATCGCCTCTGGCTCCTGAGCTGGATGGTCCTCATCATGCTCGTGTGGGATCATCGTCTAGTGCCGCTAGCGCTGCTCCTGCCGATCGCGGTGTCGGTCAAGTGGGACGTCGCGGTGCTGCCCGCACTGTACTGGCTTACGTACGTGTCGAAAGCAAACTGGCGCCGGGTCACTCTGCTGACGGCCGGATTGCTGGGCGTTTCGTTTGGGATGTTCGGTCTCCTGATCACGATCCGCCCTGGCGGCTTCGATCGTCACACGACGATCGTGCAGCAGCTCGCGCTCAACTGGCAAGACTTCGCGGCGCTCAGACTCGCTTATCCTCCGCTTCTCTTGTTCACGTTGCCTCTAGCTCTGGCGATTCTCGGCTTACCCGACGCCGATCGCCGGGTGAAAGCCAGCGCGCTCTTCGGTGTTCTGCTCCTCGTGCCACTGGCTTTGAAGACCAACGTCGCTGAAGTGCGAGCGGAGATGGCAACGTTCGTGTTGTTGTTGCCCTCGGCGTTGCGCGGGCTCACTCGAGCGCTGGCTCCTCCGCCGTCCTCGGGGAATCCCTCGGGGCCGGGATCGCCCGAATCAGGCGGCTAATGACCTAGCGGAGCCGTGGACGTGCTCACGGACATCATCACCGTGCGGCTATCGAAGAACGGTGCGACACGCCGCGTGCCCATGAACAGCGTCACGCGGGCCGCGCTCGTCTTCGGTGATCTCGCGCATTTTCGTCATCAGCGATCACGCTGCCGGGTGTTGTGGACGTGTCGAGAAACGGTGAGAGGTGTTGCAACTCGCCAGAGTAAAACACCCGCATCACCATCGGAGGCCCACGTCCCCATTGGGGGTCCAGCCGCGACCCGGCGACGGCCCCTTATAAAGTAGCCTCCTCGTTCGGAATTGAGTCGTTGCGAGATGACCCAATCATCGGTTCAAGAAGAAAATTGCGGCGTCGACCATGCGCAAGGAGGGCAAATGACCTGGGCATCGCAGAGAACCACAGGCCACCGCTGGGGGCGCGCACGTTCGTTTTGGGTCCAGCCGCGCCGCACGGCGCTATATCTGCTAGCCCCCTTCACAATCACATCTGAAGCATTGCGGCATCGACCCACAAATTGAAATCCGCCACCGCAATCCCCGCGACCGCCAGTAGCGGCGAGATTTCCGCGAGCGTGCGGGTTTGCGTCAGTGGATCAGAATCATATGCAGCCTTCGCGTCGGCGCGTGGATCGCTGGACCCGTTCGCGCGAAGACGGCGCAAGTACGGAACCAACAGCGGGACCACGATTTTCCCGACGCGAATGCGTTCGTCGAAGTCCAAGGACATTTTTTAGCTCCGTTTCAAGGCCTGAGCGCGTAACCACTCGCTCCGCCAAGTCGACAAGGTGGCACATTCGGATTCCACCGTCCTGATTCTGGGCGAAACGGGCACGGGAAAAGAGTTAATTGCGCGCGCCATCCACAAGCGATCCAACCGCCGGGAACGGGCATTTATTGGTGTGAACTGTGCCGCAATCCCCGCATCGTTGATTGCTTCCGAGCTCTTTGGTCACGAAAAGGGCGCCTTCACCGGTGCGACGCAACGACGCTTGGG
>Ga0075425_100005692_pt1 | contig 12983 bp, 20 predicted proteins | sample SoiMethybrSBSTD4_FD_75300 | JGI IMG/M metagenome (GOLD analysis project Ga0075425, IMG submission 75300) | Bulk soil microbial communities from a Populus tree surrounding site in Tennessee, USA - Soil MetaG P. TD hybrid SBSTD4 | ecosystem: Environmental > Terrestrial > Soil > Tree plantation...
GCCGAAACCCGTATGGGTAAAGGCAAAGGCGCGCCCGACCACTGGGTCGCTGTGGTGAAGCCGGGAAAGATCTTGTTCGAGATGGAAGGCGTCTCGCAGCAGGACGCAAGTGAGGCGATGCGGTTGGCGTCGCACAAACTGCCGCTGCGAACAACCTTTGTGCAGAGAGAGACGGCACATTAGCTGAACCGTCGTTGGTCGTTCGTCGTACGTTGTCCGCCAAAATATGCGAACGACGAACGACGTGCGACGGACGACGAGGTTTTGATGAGAGCTGCTTTATGAATGCAGAGAAAATCCGAAACCTGACAGACGAAGAACTCAGCCATCAGCAACGCGAGATGGCTGACGAGCTGTTCAAGCTGAAGTTTCAGCTGAACATGGGCCAGACCGAAAGCCTGAAGAAGATCCGCGGCTTGCGCAAGGACATCGCGCGCGTGAAGACCATCGCCCGCGAGCGCGCCGCCGCAGGGGAGAAGAAGTAATGCCGGAAACCCAAGCCGCCGGAAGGCGCAAAGAATTGATTGGCAACGTGGTCTCGAACCGCATGAACAAGACCATCGTGGTGCAGGTCATTCGTCGCAAATCGCACCCGCTGTACTCGCGAGTGATTTCGAAGGCCAAGAAGTTTTACGCCCACGACGAAAAGAGCGAAGCCCATATCGGCGATGTGGTGCGGATCGAGGAAACCCGTCCGCTTTCGAAATTGAAACGCTGGCAGCTGAAGGAGATTGTGCGCAAGACCGCGCTGGTCCCGGAAGTTTCTACCGGAGCGGAGGAGCGGAAGTAGCAAGCACTCAGCATTCAGTTGGTTGGGTGCGGAACAAGCGTACGGTGTGTTGATTGCTGATTGCTGAATGCTCAGCGGAGAGATCGTTATGACCGTCATGATGCGAAGCATGCTCGAGGTCGCCGACAACAGCGGCGCGCGCAAGCTGCAGATGATCCTGCCGCTCGGCGGCGCGACCGGTCTTCGCGCCAGTCTCGGTGACGTGGTCACGGCAAGCGTGAAGGAAGCCGCACCTGATGGCCAGGTGCAAAAAGGCAAGGTCGTCAAGGCCGTAATCGTTCGCACGCGCAAAGAGCATCGTCGCCGTGACGGAACTTACATTCGCTTCGATCAGAACGCGGCTGTCCTGATCAACGAAGCCGGCGAGCCGGTGGGAACGCGTGTCTTCGGGCCCGTCGCCCGGGAGCTTCGCGAAAAGAAGTTTTTGAAGATTGTGAGTTTGGCGCCAGAGGTTCTGTAGAGACGTAGTTTGCTAGGGCTCAGGCGTTGCAAAGCCACGAGAGGATTGGGTTAGATGGAAGCAACTGCAACCGCACACAAACGAGTTGATATTCGCCGCAACGATACCGTCAAGATCTTGAGCGGCAAAGATAAGGGCAAGCAAGGTCGCGTCCTGCGCGTGTTCCCGGATACCGGAAGAGTTCTGGTCGAGCACGTCATGATGGTGAAGAAGCACATGCGCCCGACTCAGCGGGCCAAGGGTGGTGTCGCCGAGCAGGAGAGTCCAGTGTCGCTTTCGAAGGTGCAAATAGTTTGCCCGACCTGCGGACCCGTGCGCATCGGCCATGCCGTGCAAGGTGATCGCAAAGTTCGGGTCTGCAAAAAGTGCGGAGCGACGCTGGATAAATAGCTGAGTTAAAGGTTAATAGTAAGAGCTGAATTATGGCTAAAGACAAAAAAGAAAAGAAGGGTGGAGCGCAGCAGGAAGAACAGCGCGCCCCGGAAGCTGCGCGCCACAGCGCGAAGGAAACGCCGCGCCTCAAGGACCGCTTCCGCAAGGAAGTCGCGCCGGCGCTGATGAAGGAATTTACGCTCGACAATCCCATGGCCGTGCCGCATCTGCACAAGATTGTCGTGAACATGGGCGTGGGCGAAGCTACGCAAAACGCCAAAGTGCTCGATCCCGCGGTGAACGAACTGGGCCTTATCACCGGCCAGAAACCGGTGGTCACCCGCGCCAAGAAATCCATCGCGGCTTTTAAGGTGCGCGAGAACATGCCAATCGGCGCCATGGTCACGTTGCGCGGCGACCGCATGTACGAATTTTTCGACCGCCTGGTGAATATCGTGCTTCCGCGCGTGCGCGACTTTCGCGGAGTGTCGACCAAGGCCTTCGATGGACGCGGGAATTACACCATCGGCCTGCACGATCAGCTGATCTTTCCCGAGATTTCCTACGAGAAGGTCGACAAACTGAAAGGCATGAACGTCACCATCGTGACCACCGCGCGCGACGATAATCAGGCGCGCTCGCTGCTGAAGCATTTAGGAATGCCGTTCAGGGCGTGACGGAATCGGGTGATCTGGCGATCGGGTCATCGGGTGATCTGAAAGTGGATTTAGCTAGAAGCTAGGAGCTGATTTGGCAACTACAGCAAAACGAGTTAAGGACGCGAGAAAGCCGAAGTTTTCCACGCGCAAGCACAACCGCTGCAAAATCTGCGGACGCCCGCGCGCGTATCTGCGCAAGTTCGGTATCTGCCGCCTGTGTTTCCGCGGCCTGGCCTTGCGCGGCGAGATACCCGGTGTTTCGAAGTCGTCCTGGTAGGGAATGCGTCATCGGTCGTTCGTCGTCGTCGTCGTTGGCAAAAACCCGCACTCCAAGGTGTAGTGGCTACGGCCCACGACCAATGACGAACGACCAACGACGAAGATTTAGATTTGAAGTTTTGCTCACCGCTGGGTTGAGCATGGAGAAGCAAAACGTATGAAGTTGACCGATCCGGTCGCAGACATGCTGGCGCGAATTCGCAACGCGATCCGCGCCCGGCACCAGAAGGTGGATGTTCCCGCTTCCAACCTGAAGTCGGAGATCGCCCGCATCCTCAAGGAAGAGGGCTACATCTCCAACTTCAAGGCTGCTGAAGAGGAAGGCCACAAGGTCATTCGCATCTACCTGAAGTACGACAGCAACAATGAAGCCGCGATCTCGAATGTCGCGCGCGTCTCTCGCCCCGGCTGCCGCGTCTATGTCCGCCGCACCGAGATTCCGCGCGTGCTCGGCGGTCTGGGAATCAATATTTTGACCACGCCCCGCGGCGTCATGACCGGACGCCAGGCCCGCAAGCAAGGCCTCGGCGGCGAAGTATTGTGCGAAGTTTGGTAACTAGCCGTCAGCCATCAGCCGTCAGCCATCAGGAAACATGGCGCGGTTTAGCCGAGGGCTGAAGGCTGAGAGCTGAGAGCTTTATGTCACGAATTGGAAAAAAACCGATCGCACTGCCCAAGGGCGTGACGGTCAAAGTCGAAGGCAATACGGTTGCCGTGCAAGGCCCAAAAGGCAAGCTCGACACCACCATCCCTCGCGGCATCAAGGTCGAGCAGCAGGACGGCCACATCGTCGCCTTGCGCGAGAACGATTCCCAGGCTGCGTTGCATGGACTCACCCGCGCCCTGGTCAATAACGCCGTGGAAGGCGTCACCAAGGGCTGGACCCGCGAACTCGAAATCGTCGGCATCGGTTACCGCGCTGAAATGAAAGGCAAGGCCATGGTCGTGTTCACTCTGGGCTACTCGCACCCGATCGAGTATCCGCTGCCAACTGGTATTGATGTTGCCGTCGATCCCAAGCAGACACGGCTCACGGTCACCGGCATTGACCGCCAAAAAGTTGGGCAAGTTGCTGCCGAGATGCGCGCCCTCCGGCCGCCCGATCCGTACAAGAACAAGGGCGTGCGATTTGTGGGCGAGCGATTGAAGAAGAAGGTAGGAAAGACGGGAGCCAAATAAAACCTGTCGTTGGTCGTTGGCTGTTGGTCCTTGGCCAAGACCTTGAATTGCGAACGCATTGTCGTTTGGAGTTGTTGGGCCAACGACCAACGACCAACGACCAAGGACGAAGAATGCTGACCCAAACATCCAAAAACGCAACTCGCCGCCGGGTGCATGAACGTATCCGCAAGAAAGTGCTCGGCACATCCGGGCGGCCGCGGCTGAACGTGTACCGTTCGCTGAATCATATTTACGTCCAGGTCATTGACGACCTCGAGGGCAAGACGCTGGTTTCCGCGAACACTGCGGAGGGCAAGAAGGAATCGCGTACCAGCGGCGGAAACCTGGCCGCGGCCAAGTCCGTCGGCAAAACCATTGCCGAGCGTGCCAAAGCAAAAGGGATCGACAAGGTCGTGTTTGACCGTGGCGGATACATTTACCACGGCCGCGTAAAGGCCCTGGCTGATGCCGCGCGCGAAGCGGGACTGAAGTTCTAAAGGCAGCTATTAGTCATTAGCTTTAGCCTTTAGCTCCAGCCAAAGGGTTCGAGCTAAGAGCTAAAGGCTAACAGCTAAAAGCTGAGATCGGACGAATTACGAATGCCTACTGTGGTCAAAAAACTCGACGCTGGTGCCTACCAACTCAAAGACCAGGTTGTCGCCATCAATCGCGTCACCAAAGTCGTTAAAGGCGGAAAGAACCTGTCCTTCGCTGCGTTGGTCGTGGTCGGAGATCCGAGCGCGGCCGTCGTCGGTTACGGCTCCGGCAAGGCGAAGGAAGTTCCTCAGGCGATCCGCAAAGGAATTGAATCCGCCAAAAAGAACCTTGTAAAGGTCAATCTCACGCAAACCAGCATTCCGCACGCCGTCCTGGGACGTTTCGGCTCGGGCATGGTCCTGCTGAAGCCGGCGCCTGAGGGCACTGGTGTGATCGCCGGCGGTGCAGTGCGCGCGATCATGACATCCGTCGGAATTCAAAATATTCTGACAAAGTCGATTGGCACCACCAATCCGCATAACGTAATCAAGGCGACCTTCGACGCACTGCGCAAGCTGAAGAACAAAGAAACGGTTGCCACCCTACGGGGCAAGGCAGCGGAGGAGTTGTAAAGCAAAGAGTGAGATTTTGGCTAAAGCTCTTTCGATTTGGACTTGAGCTAAGAGCTAAGAACATAAGAGCTGATTTATGACGGCAAACAAGAAAAATGCAAGCGGCGGCAGCATTCGCCTGAAGTGGGTGCGCTCGGCAATCTGCACGCCCGTGACCCACAAGAGAGTAGTGCGTGGCCTCGGTTTCACACGTCTGAATCAGGTGATCGAGCGTCCCGACACCCCGGCAATCCGCGGCATGGTGGCCAAGGTGCCGCATTTGGTGGAAATAGTTCAATAGCCCTCAGCCTTCAGCTCTCAGCCTTCAGGAAAAACTGATCACGCTGACGACTGATGGCTGATGGCGGAAGGCTGATTTATGAATCTTTCAACGGTTCGCAAGCCTCGCAAGGCTTCAGAAAATAAAAAACGCGTCGGACGCGGCATGGGCTCCGGCATGGGCAAAACTTCCACTCGCGGCCACAAAGGCCAGCGCTCGCGCAGCGGTTCGCGCATGATGCGCGGCTTTGAAGGCGGACAAATGCCGCTCCACCGCCGCCTCCCAAAGCGCGGCTTCACCAACATCTTCCGCCAGGAATACAGCATCGTGAACCTGGAGAAGCTGGCCGCGCTGGGTGAGACCACCATCAATCCCGAAGTTCTGCGGAAAGCTGGTGTAATCAGCACGAATCGCAGGGTAAAAATTCTCGGCGACGGTGAACTGAAGTCGGCCATCACCGTCCAGGCGCACAAATTTTCGAAGTCCGCTGAAGAGAAGATCACGAAAGCAGGCGGCAAAGTTGAAATTTTGAAGTAACGATGCACTCAACTCTTAGCCCGTCGCTGAGCGAAGGTGGTTCAGCCAAGAGCTAGAAGCTAATTAGCTAGAAGCTGTTTTTATGTTCGATAAGCTCCTCAACATCTTTCGCATCCCGGACCTCCGCAAGCGCATTCTGTTCACCCTTGGCTTGCTGGCGGTCTATCGTATCGGCGCGCACATCCCCATCCCGGGGATCAACTCCGAACTCTTCCAGCGCTACATCGAGCAAAATCGCGGCACCCTGCTGGGCTTCGTAGATCTCTTCTCCGGCGGTCAGTTCCGGCGCATGACGGTGTTCGCGCTCGGCATCATGCCGTACATCACATCGTCGATCATTCTGCAGTTGCTCACCGTTCTCTATGAGCCTCTCCAAAGACTTTCGCGAGAAGGCGAGCTGGGCCGCAAGAAGATCACGATGTACACGCGGTACCTGACGCTGCTCCTCAGCATGCTGCAATCCATGTTTATCGCCATCGGACTGCAAAGGGCTGGCACCTTCGTTCCCAACCCCGGGGTTGGATTCATTCTGATGACCGTCCTCACGCTGACCACCGGCAGCGTCTTCATTATGTGGCTGGGCGAGCAGATCACCGAACGCGGCATCGGCAATGGCATGTCGCTTTTGATTTTCGCCAACATTGTTGTTGGCTTGCCACGCGGCATCGCAGACCTGATCGAAAAAGCGAAAAACGCCGCCTGGGGCCCGCTCACTCCCGTTCTTATGGCTCTGCTGATCGTCGTGATGATCGCAGTTGTCGCCTTCATCGTCTATGTCGAGCGCAGCGAGCGCCGCATCCCGGTGCAATACGCCAAGCGCATCGTCGGACGAAAGATGATGGGCGGCCAGTCGACCCACATGCCTATGAAGGTCAACGCCGGTGGCGTCATGCCGGTGATCTTTGCGTCGTCGATCGTCACCATTCCACAGACCATCTTTATTGGATTACGCGACAATCGCTATTTCGGCTGGCTCATAGACGCGCTGCGATGGGGAGAGCCGCTTTATACAGTGCTATACGCGCTGGGCATCATCTTCTTCGCGTATTTCTATATCTCGATCGTGTTCAACCCAAACCAGGTTGCCGAGGATATGCGCAAGTACGGCGGGTTCATTCCCGGTATCCGTCCCGGTCGGCGCACCGCGGACCACATCAACGAGATCCTGACTCGCCTGACTCTGGTTGGCGCGTTGTACCTGATCATCATCTCGTTCATTCCGGAATGGATGATGGTCGGCATTCACCTCAATCACCTGGCCGGGCCTGTCGGACGCTTTTTCGAGCATCTGCCCAATTGGGTTCTGAATGGGTTGAACGTAACGTTTTACTTTGGCGGAACGTCGCTTCTGATTGTCGTGGGCGTTGCCATGGACACGGTCAACCAGATCGAGTCGCAGTTGATCATGCGGCACTATGATGGATTCACTCCGCGCAGCGGACGGATTCGCGGCCGACGTAGCTGGTAATGAAGCAGTGGTCAGTGGTCAGTTGCCAGTGATCAGTTGAGCGTGCTTTCTGATCATTGACAACCGATCACTGATCACTTCGAGGTACGATGTGTCGGTAATCTTCGCACGGGAGCGGCTTGGGGCCAGTTCGATGGCAGAGGATGTGTTGCGCAACATCGGGCCGATTGTGCTCCTCGGGCCACCGGGCGCAGGCAAGGGCACCCAGTCGAAGAGGATCACCGAGCACTACCACATCCCGCAGGTTTCAACCGGCGACCTGCTGCGGGAGCACGTGAAGCAGGGAAGTGCGCTCGGAGTTCAGGTCCGCGACCTGTTGGCAAGAGGCGAGTTGGTCAGCGATCACCTGGTTTGTGACATCGTGGCCTGGCGGCTTCGTGAGCCCGATGCCCAGCGCGGCTTCGTGCTCGATGGTTTTCCGCGCACGCAGAAGCAGGCCGCATGGCTGGATGCTTTTTTGAAGTTTGAGTTCTTTGACAGTGAAAAATGGGCGGCTTGGCTGCCGATTGTGATCCGTATCCAGGTGGATTATAATAAGTTGTTGCTTCGGATCACTGGACGGCGGACTTGTCCCGTCGATGGGACGATTTATAACGTCTATTCCAATCCGCCGCGCGTTGACGAAATCTGCGACAACGATGGCGCCAGGCTGGTCACCCGCGATGATGACCGGGAAGAGGTCATTCGCGAGCGGCTGGATACCTATGAGCGCCAGACCAAGCCGGTAGCGGAGTATTATGATCGGCTGGATCGGGTCGCAAGTGTTGACGGCGATCAACCGATGGAAGCGGTAACCGCGGCAATTTTGAAGGAAATTGACGGGCACGCGTGCGGCGCGGCCGAAGGATCGACGTAGCGTGGCGATTGTTTGCAAATCGCAGTCCGAAATCGAGAAGATGCGGCGCAGTGGGCACATCGTCCGCCAGCTTCTCGATGAGTTGAAAGAAATGGTTTCCCCCGGCGTGACCACGATGGATCTCGAGCGGCATGCCGAAAAGCGAATTAAGGAATTCGGGGCGAAGCCGGCGTTCAAGGGGTATTACGATTACCCGTGCGTACTGTGCACATCGGTGAACGAAGAGATCGTGCACGGAATTCCGTCTTCGAAGCGCGTACTAAAGCCCGGCGACATTGTTTCGATCGACTGCGGCGTCGTCCTCGATGGCTATTACGGAGACGCGGCGATTACGGTCGCGGTGGGCGATGGTATTTCGCCGGAGCGCAAGAAGCTGTTGGAAGTGACCGAGCAATCGCTGTACCGCGCGATTGAACAGGTCAAGATCGGTAACACGATCAGCGACATCGGCGCGGCAGTTCAGGAATACGTTGAAGCTAACGGCTTCAGCGTGGTTCGCGAGTTCGTGGGCCACGGGATCGGCACGAAGCTCCACGAAGAGCCGCAGGTTCCGAACTTTCGTTCGCAGGGTGCCAATACGCGGCTGCGCGAAGGCATGGTTCTGGCAATCGAGCCGATGGTGAACTCGGGCCGGCCGGAGGCGCGGGTTCTCGATGACAAGTGGACCGCCGTCACCGCCGACGGCAGTTCCAGCGCCCACTTCGAGCACTGCGTAGCCGTGACGAAGAACGGGCCATTGATTTTGACGCAGTGAGAAACAGCGGCTCTCGGCGTTAGGCTCTAGGCTTTAGCGAAAACGCAAGGCTAAAGCCTAAAGCCCAGAGCCAAAAGCCGAATTTTAGGAGCGAATGAGCAAAGAAGACGCGATTGAAGTAATGGCAACGGTCGTCGAGCCGCTGCCCAACGCTATGTTCAAGGTGGAGTTGGAAAACAAACACCAGGTTCTGGCGCACGTTTCCGGCAAGATGCGCAAAAATTTCATCCGCATCCTCCCCGGAGACAAAGTCGCAGTCGAGCTCTCGCCCTACGATCTAAATCGCGGCAGAATTGTGTACCGCTATAAATGAACACGTAGGGGCGGGTGCCCTCACCCACCCGGCCGAGCTTGCTCGGCGATATGAAGGATGGGAATAGTGAAAGTCCGGGCATCAGTTAAGAAAATTTGCGACAAGTGCAAGATCATCCACCGCCGCGGTGTGGTGCGGGTGATCTGCGTGAATTCGAAGCACAAGCAGAGACAAGGATAACTTCATGGCGAGAATCGCAGGCGTCGATCTTCCGCGTAACAAGCGGTCGTTTATCGCGCTCACTTACATTTACGGGATCGGAGTGCCGCGTGCGACGCGCATTCTCGACGAAGCCAAAGTGGACCCAATGAAAAAGGTCCAGGACCTCGGTGAAGACGAAGTCAACCGCATCCGCCAGGTCATTGAAGGTGAGGGCCTGGTCGAAGGCGACCTCCGCAAGGAAGTCTCGATGAGCATCAAGCGGCTCATCGAAATTGGCTCCTATCGTGGCTATCGTCATCGCCGTAATCTGCCGGTTCGTGGACAGCGCACGCATACTAACGCCCGTACCCGTAAAGGTCCGCGCAAGGGAACGGTCGCGATCAAGAAGAAAGCGGCGGCAAAAACCTAAAACCGCCGTCGGTCGTTGGTCGTCGGTCGTTGGCCAACACCGGTGCAGCAAGCGCACGTGCTTTTGCGAACGACCAACGACGAAGGACGAAAATGGCAAAACCCGCAGCAGCAGCCGGCGCAGCGGCGCCGGAGAAAAAAGGCAAGAAGAAGACGTTCAAGAAGAAGGAGCGCAAGCACGTCTCATTCGGCGTGGTGCACATCCAGGCGTCTTTCAACAACACCATCGTGACCATCTCTGACCAGGCGGGCAACGTGCTCTCCTGGAAGAGTTCGGGTTCGCTCGGCTTCCGCGGATCGCGCAAAGGCACGCCCTTCGCCGCGCAGCAGGCCGCAATGAACGCCGCCAACATGGCGCGCGATCACGGCGTCCGTACTGTCGAAGTGCGCGTCAGCGGCCCAGGATCAGGCCGCGAATCGGCGATCCGTGCGCTCGCTGCCGCAGGAATCGAAGTCCGCGCAATCAAAGACGTCACGCCGATTCCGCATAACGGCTGCCGTCCGCCGAAGCGGCGTAGAGTTTGAGAGGTTTTGGCCGACGACCGACGGCCAACGACGAATTTCAACCGGGACGAAGGGACGCCAATCCTGTAAACCGGTTTCATAAGGAGAAGCAAACTTGGCACGTTACAAAGATGCAGTGTGTCGTCTGTGCCGCCGCGAGGGCATGAAGCTGTTCCTCAAGGGGCCAAAATGTTTTACCGACAAGTGTCCCGTCGAAAAGCGTAACTTCGCTCCCGGCCAGCACGGGAAAGATCGCAAGGCCAAAGTCGTGGGCTACGGCCTTCAGTTGCGCGAAAAACAGAAGGCCAAGCGGATTTACTTCACGCAAGAAGGCCAGTTCCGCAACTACTTTGAGAAGGCTGCAAAGTCGAAAGGTGTAACAGGCGAGTTGCTGTTGCAGCAGCTCGAACGGCGCCTCGACACGGTTGTTTACCGTCTTGGTTTCGGAATCTCCCGTCGCCAGGCCCGCCAGCTAGTTCGTCACGGGCATGTTGCCGTGAACGGACGGAAGGTCAACATTCCTTCCTATCAGGTCAGCGTCGGCGAAGAAATCGTGATTCGCGAAGGCAGCCGCAAGCTCCCGATTCTCGAGCAGGCGAAAGAATTCGCCGCGCACGCCGGCCAACCTACCTGGCTGGAAATCGATCGCGAGAACTACAAAGGGCGCGTGTTGGCATTGCCCAAGCGCGAAGATATTCAGCTGCCCGTGAATGAGCAGTTGATTGTGGAGCTGTACAGCAAGTAAGGCGTCGTTCGTCGTACGTCGTTGGTCGTTCGCGAAACCAGCGTTTGCGTGAGTTGGTTTGAGCGTACGACGCACGACCAACGACGTACGACGGGTTTTCGGTCCCTTTTCGTGCCAGATCAGCCTTTGCTGACATTGACCTGAGTCGGACCACTCAGTCGGGGTCCCCGACACCCGCGGTTTTCGCGTGGCGGGGTGAAGCCGAGTCAGCCTTGAGCCGCATGGCCGAAGGAGAAACAAATGCTTTGGAAAGGTTTTCAAAAACCAAAACGTCTCGCAGTTGACACCTCAACCCTCACCGACAAGTACGGAATCTTCTGGGCGCAGCCGTTTGAGCGCGGATTCGGCACCACCATCGGCAACGCGCTTCGCCGGGTGCTGCTGAGCTCGATCGAAGGCGCGGCCGTCACCGCTGTCAAGATCGAAGGCGTGCTGCACGAGTTCCAGTCCATCCCCGGCGTGGTTGAAGACGCGACCGACATCATCCTGAACCTGAAGCAAGTCCCGTTCAAGCTGAGCGGCGACGCGCCGAAGGCCATCTATCTGCGCGCCGATCAGCCGGGTGTCGTCACATCAGGAATGATCGAAGCCGACGCCGACGTCGAAGTCCTAGACAAAGACGTTTACATCGCGACCGTCAGCGAGGGCGGCAAGCTCGATATGGAAATGCGCCTCAAGCGCGGCCGCGGCTATGTCTCCGCCGATAAGAACTTCGACGAAGACCTCGGCATCGGCTTCATTCCCATCGATTCCGTACACTCGCCCGTGCGCAAGTGCAATTACACGGTCGAAGCCGCGCGTCTCGGGCAGATCACCGACTACGACAAGCTCACGCTCGAAGTCTGGACCAACGGTTCCATCACTCCGGCCGACTCCATCGGTCTTGCAGCCAAGCTGCTCAAAGACCACATGAATATCTTCATCAACTTTGAGGAAGATATCGAAACTGGAGTCAGCTCGGAAGAGCGCAAGCCGGAAATTAAAAACGAGAACCTGAACCGCTCGGTCGAGGAGCTCGAGCTTTCGGTGCGGAGTTATAACTGCCTGAAGAACGCGAACATTCAGACCATCGGCGAACTCGTTCAGAAGACCGAGGCCGAAATGCTGAAGACGAAAAATTTTGGTCGCAAGTCGCTGAACGAAATTAAGGAAATTCTCGGCACCATGGGTTTGAGCCTGGGCATGAAGATCGACGAGCACGGGAACGCTGTCCCCGGCCCGACATCGAACGTGCCGCTGCCGGCCTCAGCCTACGGCCCGGACGATTACTGAATTGCTAGTGGCTAGTTGCTAGTTGTTAGTGACTAGCCACTGATTTGACAGCTCCTGGCTGTACGTTGCTAGCGCAAACTAGGTTGCTAGAAGCTAGCGGCTAGGAGCTAACAGCTCGCTGCCACAGACGATTCAAGTGTGGCTAGCAACTAACAACCAGCCACTAACAACTGGGGTCAACCATGCGTCACAAAGTATCCGGCTACAAACTCGGACGTACCACCTCCCACCGCCGCTCCCTGCTGCGGAACATGGCGACTTCGCTCATCATGGAAGAACGCATCGAAACCACGGTTCCCAAAGCCAAGGCGCTGCGTCCGTCTGTCGAAAAGATGATCACGCTCGGCAGGCGTGGAGACCTCGCCGCCCGCCGTCAGGCTGCCGCGTATCTAATGACCGACGAGGCCGTAAAGAAGCTTTTCGACACCATCGGCCCGCGCTTCGGCGACCGCAACGGCGGCTATACGCGCATCGTGCGCACCGCCTGGCGCCAGGGCGACGCCACCGACAAGGCCTTCATCGAGTTGCTCGGCAGCGAGCAGGTCCTCGACGAAAAGCGCCAGAAGCGCGCCGAGATCCGCGCCAAGAAAGCCGAGGAAACCAAGAAGGCTATGGAAGAAGCCGAGGCCCAACAACGCGGCGAAGCGGCGGCTACCGAGCCCGAAGCAAAGGAAGAGAAAGAGTAGTTCGTGGGGCGCGGGCGCCCTCGCCCGCGAAATGTTTCATACAGGTCGGACATTCTTGTCCGACCTTTTTATTGTGTGCCGAACATGTTCGACAGCTTGGGGGTGAAAGTCCCCTACTCAACCTGGTGGAGGTGAAGAGTTAGAGAAGCGCAAGGGCGTCGTCGCGAGGCGGGGTCTGAAAGAAGCGTG
>Ga0075425_100005693_pt1 | contig 12981 bp, 9 predicted proteins | sample SoiMethybrSBSTD4_FD_75300 | JGI IMG/M metagenome (GOLD analysis project Ga0075425, IMG submission 75300) | Bulk soil microbial communities from a Populus tree surrounding site in Tennessee, USA - Soil MetaG P. TD hybrid SBSTD4 | ecosystem: Environmental > Terrestrial > Soil > Tree plantation...
CGGCGCGCGGGCGCCGGCAAGGTCATCATGTCGTTGCTCGAAGCCGAAAGCGTGCCCGATCCGGACTACGACAATCCGGCCAAGATGCTGGGGAAGCTGCTCGACTTCCTGGTGGTGGGCGCGCCGCCGGCCGAGCCGGGCGACGTGGTGGTGAAGAGCGACGTGCGGCCGTACACGACGCTCGATTTCGACGTCAAGGCGCTCGATACGCTGGTGGCCCGGGGCAGGGATGCTGCTCGACTCGCGCTTCGCGGCGAGCGCTGCCTCAGGAGCGCGCCTCCGGTGACGATGCCCCGCCGATCGTCCCGGCTGGTGCTGGCGCAGGTTTCCGGCGTGGAGCCGAGCGAGGAGACGGTGATTCTGCGCACGCTCCGCCTGTCCACCAGCGACTCGGTCGACGAGCCGGATCTGCGCCAGCGCCTGCTCCGATTCGGGCAATTCGAGCAGTACCGCGCGCTCTGGCTCCGGCCCGCCGCGCGCGACTCCGGTCTGGCTCTCCAGCTCGAAGTGCGCCGCGCGCCACGCCGCGCAGCGGCGTTCGGGGCGGCCTACGATAACACGATGGCCGGCCGACTCTGGTTCGGGGCGGCGGACCGACGCTTTCTCGGTACGTCCATCGAAGCCGGCGCCCGCATCGGACTGGGCCAGTACCGGCAGAATCTGAATTTCTCGTCCGCCTACGCCTTTCCGATCGGGTATCGCTACCTGCCGCTGCTCTTCTCGGCCGATGGCGTGATCGAGGACATCCGGGTGTTTGCTGACGAGGGCGAGCTGCCCTCGATCACCACCCGCGAGCTACGGCTCTTCGCCGGCGCTGGACGCCGGCGCGAGCGCGGCTGGCGGTATGAGCTCGGGCCCGAGCTCCTGGTGTGGCACGAGGGCGACCGGGACGATCGCACCGCGTTCGGTGCTCACGGGTCGCTTGAGCACGCCGGCGCTCCCAACGGCAGCCGGCTGCGACTCGACGGGGTGCTCACGAGCGTGTATCAACGCGCGGCGGCCGAGGCGGCGCTGGGGATCGGAATCGGGCAGCTGACGCTTCAGCCTCGAGTACGCTTCGGGTGGGGATCCGACGGCACGCCGCTCCAGGCCAGCTTCCCGCTTGGCGGCGACGAGGGCTTCCCCGGACTCCGGTTGACCGACCGACGCGGGTTCCAGGAGCTGTTGTTTGGATTGATGGCGCGGCATCCGGTGGCGGGGCCGGTCGCTCTCCGGATCGAGAGCATGGTCGGCGCCGTGGGCTCAGGCACGGGCTTCCTGCGCCGAGGCGACTCCATCAACGGCGAGTGGCTGGGCGGCGTGCGCGGCGGCCTCGAAATCCGAACCCTCCTCGGGCCAGTTCGGCTCGAGGAGGGCGTCAACACGAAGGGCCAGTGGGAGGGCTTTGTGCGGACTGGAACCTGGTTCTAGGACGCCATGCCGACTTCGGCCAGATCAAACTCCGACGGCGGCAGCTTTCCCGGATGCCCCCGGCCCCGTTGATCGACCGCTTCGGAGATGCCGTTGACCTGGGGGACGTTGACCAGCACTACGGGCCACGACCGCATGCTCTGGCTGCGGTCACCGATCGGAGTCCAGCTCGCGTCGCGGATCACGAGGAAGCCGCTCTGCTGCTTGAGGAAGTCCGAGAGCCGCTGGTTCATCAGAAAGTCCAGGCTCCCGTGCACGGCGCAACGCTCAAACAGACAGGAGATGCTCCACGGCGCGGTGATGCCCATGCTCCCGGGCGTCTCCACCTGATCGTCGCCCCCGCTGGGCACGATGAGCTGCACCGCTCCGCGCTGGATCGCGAAGAAGGGCGCGACGTCCTGATGTCCTGGCACGAGCGCGTCCGTCAGCTTGAGGAAAGCGCCCGAATGCGCGAGAAAGTCGAGAAAGCTCTGAGCTTCGGGGATGACGAACGTGCCGGTGATCCAGCCGGCCGGCAGCAGGATTTCTGCCGGAACTTGGCGATAGCGGGGTTGGAAGCTGGGCGCGACCATCGCAGTTTCTCCGGAGCTCTTGCGTTCCGCCTACCAGTCTTTGCCTTCGCGCGTGGGATGGGTGGCTCGCCGGCCCAGATGGCTGGCGAGCTGCTCGCGCTGGACGGCATCCAGCAATTGCCGGGCCTGGGTGGGGTCCAGCTCCTTCACCGACTCCCCATCGGCGCCCGACCCGAACCCGCCCCCCGCCATTGCTCCCACGGCCGCTTCCGGATTGCCCTGGAAGCCGGGGACGTTCTGATTGCCCTGGCCGTAATCGCCGCGCCGAGAACGTCCGGACGAGCTGCCGCCCGGCCGCTCGCCCCGGCGCCGCAGCGCGATCTCGAGATTCCATTTTGCGTCGCGGTCCGTCGGGTCGAGTCGGACCGCCTCCTCGAAAGCGGATACCGCGCCGTCCAGTAGCGAATCCTTTTCCGCGCCGGTCGCATCCTCCGCGGCGCGTACGGCCGCGTTGCCCAGATTGTAGCTGCTGCGCTGGCGCAGGCGCTGCTGGCCCAGTGCTTCGCGCCAACGGGTCGTCGCCTCGCCGTAGTGCTTCTGCCGATAGAGTGCATTGCCTGCGTCGAAAGCGAACACCGGGTCGGCGCTGGACTGGTGCGCGCGGCTCCACTCGGTATAGGCGCCCGGCCAGTCGCCGGCGTCGTAGCGACGTTCGGCCCGTCGCGCCTGCCACCCCGCCGGGCTGCACGCCAATGGCAGGATGCCGAACAGTGCGAGAGCAGCGGCCGCGGCGGCGCCCGGTCGTGACGCGGCCGGCCGAGAGGCAGTGTCAGTCCGCCGTCGCGGAGCGAGCGGTATCAGCTGCTCCGCGAGGAGCAGCAGCACGGCGGCGGCGAGCGGCCACTGGAACTGCTCCCCGGGCTTGCGGGCTTTCCGGGCGGCGACCGGTCTGCGCTCCAGTCTCGCGAGGGCCTCATCGACCGCGCGCATTCCGGCCGCGTCGTCCCACCGCGCAAAGGCGCCACCGGTCCGCTCCGCGGCCCGCCGCAAGTCGGCCTCTTCCAGGCGGGAGACGACGACGCGTCCGATGTGATCGCGATGATAACGCTCGGGGGCCTCGCTGCTGTCGGCGGGGACCGGTCCGCCGGCGGCGGAGCCCACGCCGACCGCGAAGACCGGCACCGCTTCCCGGATCAGTCCTGCGAGACCGGCCCCGACATCGCCCTCGCCGCTCTCGCCGTCCGAGACGACGAGCACCGCCCGGGAGCCGGGCTCGCCCTCGTGCTCGAACGCGGTGCTGGCGGCGGCCAGCGCCGCGGAGACGTCGGTGGAGGGGTCGCCGACATCGTCGGTGCTGCCGGCATCGACGAAGCGGCGGAAAGCATCGTGGTCGGTGGTGAGGGGCAGCTGAAGAAACGCGCTGCCGCCGAACACGATGAGCCCGAGCCGGTCGGCGGGACGGGCGGCTGCCAGCTCCCCCAGCACCTGCTTCGCTCGGGCGAGCCGGGTGCCGCCGGCATCAGCCACGTTCATCGAACGGGAAAGATCCAGCAGCACGAGCACGTCGCGGCCCTCTCGCCCGATCAGCGCCGGCCGCTCTCCGACCTGCGGACGCGCGGCCACCAGGCCAAGGCAAGCGAAGGCCATCAGGCGAAGTGCATGGCGGGCGATGCGGCGCCGGCTGTCGGGAAAGGCCGAGAGCGAGGCCAGCAACTCCGGGTTGCCAAACCGCGCCAGCGCGGCACGGCGTCGGCGTTCGGCCCGACTCACGACGAGCGCGCCCGCCGGCACGAGCAGCAGCAGGAGGAGCAGCGACGGATGAGCGAAGGTCACGGTCGGCTCACGGCACGGTGCGAAGACGGCCGAGCCCCAGCGTCAGCTCGGCCGAGAGGAGCAACAGGCCGGGCACCAGGAAGAACGGAAACAGCTCGTGCCAGTCGCGGGTCTCGCCGATGCGAACGTCCACCCGCTCGAGTGGATCGATCTCGCGCATGATGCGGGTGAGCGTTTCGGGATCGGTCGCGCGAAAGTACCGGCCGCCGGTCCGCTCGGAGATTCGCTGGAGGATCGTCTCGTCCGAGCGGGTGAGCCGGTCGGCCTGCCGCCCGCCCCAGCGCCAGATGAAGCGCCGGCTGGGCCCGGTGGTGTCCGCGGTGCTCACGCCGATGGCGTGAATCCGGACGCCGAGGGCCCGGGCGGCCTCCGCGGCCACGAAGGGGGTGGGCTTCCCGGTGTTGTTGGCACCATCGGTCACCAGCACGATGGTGCTCGCCTTGGCCGGCAGATCTTTGACCTGCGCGAGCGCCAGCGCGAGCGCCGTCCCGATGGCAGTGCCGTCGGGCAGCTGGCCAATGTCCACCTTCGCCAGCATCCGCTCGACCAGGTCCACATCCGGGGTGAGCGGCGCCTGCAGGAACGCGCGCCCGGCGAAGATGACCAGTCCCAGGAGGTCGCCGTCCCGTCGGTGGGCGAACGCACCCAGCACGCGCTTGGCGACCTCGAGCCGGTTGCCGGGCTGGAAGTCGCCGGCTTTCATGCTGCTCGAGATGTCGAGCACCAGAACGAGATTGCGCGAGCGGATCCGGATGTCCTCGACATGACGGGCGGACTGGGGCCGCGCGAGCGCGACGACGAGGAGCGCGAGAGCCAGCGGCGGAAGCCAGGGAAGGGCGCGGGCCCAGCGGGCGCGGCGGGTCAGGGGAAGGTCGGCAAACAGCGCGAGCGACGAGAAGCCCACGTGGGCCGAAGGCTCGCCGCGGCGGCGCCAGAGCGCCCAGGCCCAGGCGGCCGGCAGTGCGAGCAGGGTGAGAACCCACGGGTCAGCGAAGCGCATCGGCGCTCTCCGTCGCGGAACGGCTGCGCGCTCGCTCATTCCAGGCGCCGAGCAGGTCGCGCGCGGCCAACACGAGCGCGGCCGCAGCCATGTCGTCTGGCTGCCGGCGGGCGAACTTCACCAGGTCAGCTTGGCCCAGGAGGACGGCGCAGCGCTCGCCAAGTCCCGCCTCGGCGAGCACCGGCGGCAGGGCCCAGCGGAGCTCGCTGGTGGTGCGCTCCAGCGCGGGGACGGCGTGCGCGTGCTCGAGGTATTGCCGAATCACGTCGGCCACGGCCTCGTAGTGGCGCTCCACCTCGCCTCGAGCCGGCCAGCGCTCCAGCTCGATCTCGGACAGGCGTGCCAGAGCGCTGGCGTAGGGGCCGACACCAGTCGGCAGCAGGGCCGCCTTCGCGGCAGGGACCGGCGGCGGCACGCGCCGGCGCCGGCTGAGCAGCCCGCCGACCAGCGCCACAGCCGCCGCCCCCAGCAATCCGGCCAGGACGCGGGCGTCCGGGCCGGGCTGACGCTCGATCTCCTTGATATCCTTGAGCGACGGATTCCCGGCTGGTGCGAGGGGCTCGATCTCCACGAAAGCGGAATCACTCGTCAGGATCCCCCGGGTGACGCCCTTGACCGCCCGCATGAACGGCAAGCCAAACAAGGGCACGGCCTGGCGGCCGGTTCGATAAAATGCCACCTGTGCCTGTCCGGTGTAGATCCGATCGGCGCCGCGACGAAGCTTCTCTACCGCGAGGATATGCACCCCTTCCGGCAGATCGGTCAACGGCCTGGGGACGGTATCGTAGAGCAGATCACGCTCGTCGAGTCGGACCCGGAACCGGAGCCCGATGGGATCGCCCACGTGGCGGTGAGCGGAATCAGGCGTGACCTCGAAGCGCTGGTTGTTGACGCCGGGGGCCTGGGCCGAAGCCGCGCCGGCCGCAATCGCCAGAAAGGCCAGCGCCTGCATCACGCGGGTGATGCGCCTCGGAGCCGCGTCGAAGCCGTGGGTGGACATTGGTCGTACACTAGGTGGGAGCGTCACCCCAAACCAGTAGGGTGCACTGGCGAGGGCGCAGACCTAACCCTATCGTGTTCCATTCTCCAACTTCGCCGGTAACGACCGAGGCCCATGATGCGGTTGAGTCACGCCATCCCACTCGCGATCGCGCTGACCGGTATATCCGCGCAGCCACTCGCGGCTCAGGGCGAACACCAACATGGCGCCGCCCGGCTCGAGCAGGTGGGCCGAGTGGCCTTCCGGACCACGTGCCGGCCACTGGCCCGGCAGCACTTCGAGCGGGGTGTCGCGCTGCTGCATTCGTTCTGGTACGAGGAATCGGGACTGGCATTCGCGGCGGCCTCGGCGGCGGACACCGGCTGCGCCATGGCGTACTGGGGCCGCGCGATGAGCCTGCTCCATCCTCTCTGGACGCCGCCACCTCCGGCGGAGGCCCGCGACGGCCTGGCGCAGGCGGAGCGCGCCGTGCGACTGAGCGGGGCAGGGACGCGGGAACGGGGGTACGCCGAGGCGATCGCCACGTTCTACCGCGGGTACGACGGCTCGAACTTCCGCCCGCGCCTCGAGGCGTACGAGGCGGCGATGGCGGCACTGGCCCAGCGATACCCGACAGACGACGAGGCGCAGATCTTCCACGCCCTCGCGCTCATTGCAGTCGGGCAGCTCGATGCGAGCGACACAACCTACGCCCGACAGCGGCGCGCCGGCACGATTCTCGAGCCCCTGTTTCGCCGGCATCCCGAACATCCCGGTCTCGCTCACTATCTCATCCACGCCTACGATTCGCCGGCCCTGGCAACGCAAGGGATCGGCGCCGCCGCGCACTACGCCGAGATCGCGCCCTCGGTCCCGCACGCGCAGCACATGCCGTCCCACATCTACACCCGGGTCGGCATGTGGGACGCGTCGATTGCGTCGAACCGCCGTTCGGCCGACGCGGCCCGCGCGTTCGAACAACGGCAGCACATGGCTGCGCTCTGGGATCAGCGCGGCCATGCGCTCGACTACTTGGCGTATGCTTACCTGCAGGAGGGCCGCGACCGCGAGGCTAAAGCCGTGCTGGACCAAACGGCCGGGGTGACCGCGGGCTTCCCAGCGAACTCGCTCACCAACGACTACGCCCTTGCCGCGATCCCGGCCCGCTACCTGCTCGAGCGCGATCGCTGGGCGGAAGCGAAGACGTTGGCCGTCCGGCCCGCATCCACTTGGCGCGCAGCCGAGGCGCTGACCCACTTCGCCCGCGCCCTGGGCGCCGCCCGAAGCGGCGACTCGGTCTCTGCCCGAGCGGAGGTCGACACGTTGCGGCAGCTGGAGGAAACATTGGCGCAGGTGAGTGGCCAGGCATACTGGGCCACAGAAGTCCGAATCCAGCGGCTCGCCGCTTCGGCGTGGGCTGCCAGGCTCGCGGGCGACACCGTGGCCGCGCTCGAGGCGGCGCGGTCGGCGGCGGATCTGGAGGATGTCACCGGGAAGCACCCGGTAACGCCCGGCGCGCTCCTGCCTGCCCGCGAGCTGTACGGCGATCTCCTGCTCGAGCTCGGCCGGCCGGGAGAGGCGCTGCGGGCCTACCAGGCCTCGCTGTCACGCCAGCCCAACCGCGCGCGCTCTCTCTTCGGGGCCGCGCGGTCGGCCGAGCTGTCAGGCGACTCTGCGGCGGCGCGGCAGCGATATCAGCAGCTCGAGAAGCTGCTGTCCGCTGGCGATGGAAATCGACCGGAGCTCGCGCAGGCGCGGAAGGCACTGGCCGAGCGCTGACGGCTCACCGCCACTGCATCCGTTCCCGCCGCCGGAAGAACGCAATCACCGGCTCGCCGTAAGGCTCGCCCGCATCCAGGCGGAGGAGATCCGCCTGGTTCTCGCGAACGGCGCGCTCCAGCTCCGCGTCGAAGCCGGTCACTCGAGCCCGCACGTGGGCCTGCACCGCCGGGCTGCTCGTGTCGACCCAGGCCCAGTCGTCGGTCTCGGCATCGCGGAGCGCCACCAGGCCTACCTCGGGCAGTTCTCGCTCGCGGGGATCCACCAGCTGGACTGCGATCACGTCGTGCCGCCGCGCGAGCCGGCCGAGGCTCGGGCGCCAGCCGGAGGAGAGAAAGTCGGACACGACGAAGAGCACCGATCGCCGCCGGAGCAGGGGCTCGAGCGTGAGCAGGCCGGCGGCGAGGTCGGTTCCCCGCGCCACCGGCTGGTACGCCAGGAGCTCGCCGATCACTCGGAGGACGTGCCGGCGGCCTTTGCGGGGCGGCACGTAGCGCTCCAGACGATCGGTGAAAAACGCGGCCCCTACCTGGTCGTTGCTCCGGGCCGCCGCGAGCGCTAGGACGGCACACACCTCGACCGCCAGCCCGCGCTTGCTCCGCCGCTGGGTGCCGAACGCCCCGGATGCGCTGTAGTCGACCACGAAGAGAACGGTGAGCTCGCGCTCCTCCAGGAAGCGCTTGACGTACGCGCTGCCGAGCCGGGCCGTCACGTTCCAGTCGATGGTGCGGACGTCGTCGCCCGGCTGATACTCCCGAACTTCGGCGAACTCGACGCCGCGGCCACGAAACGCGGCTGAGTACTCTCCCGCCACGATGTCCCGGACCAGGTGCCGGGTGGTGATCTCGATGCGACGGACCTCAGCCGCCACGTCCTCGGGAATCACGGCACCGGCACGGCGGCGAGGAGTCGCTCGATCAGGGCGTCGGGGGTCACGCCGTCGGCATCCGCCCGGTAGGTGAGGATGACGCGATGGCGCAGCGTATCGACCGCGAGGCCCTTCACGTCGTCCGGGGTCACGTAGCCACGGCCGGCGAGAAACGCGTTGGCCTTCGCGGCGCGCAGCAGGAAGATGCCGGCGCGGGGGGAGGCACCGTACTCCACCAGCGGGCGCAGCTCGCTCAGCCCGACCGCACCGGGATCGCGGGTCGCGCCGATCAGGTCCAGCACGTACTCCTTCACCCGGCCGTCCACGTACACCTCCTGCACCAAGCGGCGTGCCTGGAGCACGCGCGCGGGGTCCAGCACCGCTGCGGCGGTCGGCTCCGGTCCGGCAGTCATCCGATCGAGCACTTCACGCTCTTCCGTCCGCCCCGGATAAGTCACGACCAGCTTGAACATGAACCGGTCCACCTGCGCCTCCGGCAGGGGATACGTGCCCTCGTGCTCGATCGGATTCTGGGTCGCCAGCACCAGAAAGAGGTCCGGCAGCGGGAGACTCTGGCCTCCGATCGTCACCTGCTTCTCCTGCATGGCCTCGAGCAGCGCACTCTGGACCTTGGCCGGGGCGCGGTTGATCTCGTCGGCCAGCAGGATGTTGGTGAAGATCGGTCCCTTCTGGACCGTGAACTCCCCGCTCCGCTGGTTGTAGATCTGGGTGCCGATCAGGTCGGCGGGCAGCAAGTCGGGCGTGAACTGAATGCGGTGGAAGCCGCCCGATACGGTGGCGGCGAGGGTGCGGACGGCGAGCGTCTTGGCAAGGCCGGGCACGCCCTCGAGCAGGACGTGCCCGTCGGCCAGGAGGCCGATCAGCAATCGCTCGAGCAGTGTGCGCTGCCCGACGATGACACGACCGAGCTCGGCCAGCACGTCGGCAGCGAGCCGGCTCTCTTCGGCCGGGGCGGCAGCCACCCCCCCACCGGCGCGCCGCGGGCCGCCGGGAGGATCAGGAAGCGCGTTCATGCGCGAAGCGTAACCGCGCAATGCCCGGTCAGCGAGGGCCGGCAGCGGCGGACGCTACTGCCGCGGGGCGGAGCGAACCAGTCGGAAGCCGAGGTTGGACGAGCCCGTGCTCGCGTCGCCGCGGCCGCGGCTGCCGACGAGGTAGCGGGTGCAGTACTGCTCGCTGCAGAGGAACGAGCCGCCCCGGATCACCCGGGTCGGTACGTCAGGATGGGAGGGATCGCGGCTTGCGGCAGGGCCGATCGGGTTCCGGGCGACACCTGATGCCGCGAGGCGGGCGTACCAATCGGCCCGATACCAGTCACTGGTCCACTGCCAGACGTTGCCACCCATGTCATAGAGCCCGAACCCGTTCGGCGGAAACGCGCTGACCGGAGAGGTGCCGAGATACCCGTCCTCGCCGCGGTTCCGGGTCGGGAAGCGGCCCTGGAAAACGTTGGCGACCCAATGTCCTCCCGGCTTGAGCTGGTCGCCCCAGGCATATCGCTTCCGGTCGAGCCCGCCGCGCGCCGCCCACTCGAACTCGGCTTCGGTCGGCAGACGCCCGCCCGCCCAGCGGGCGTAGGCGGCGGCGTCCTCATAGGCCACGTGCACGACCGGGTGATCCTCCCGGCCCCGGAGATCGCTCCCGGGGCCCTCCGGATGGCGCCAGCTCGCGCCCGGCATCCAGCGCCACCACTCCAGATACTGAAGCGTTGTCAGATCGCGTTTCGGCGGCGAGAAGACCACCGAGCCCGGGCCCAGGCGGTCGGGCGGAAGATCGGGGAAGTCCTTGGGGTCGAGCCGCCGTTCGGCGACCGTGAGGTAGCCGGTCGCGGTCACGAAATGCTCGAACTGCGCGTTGGTGACTGGGCTCCGATCGATCCAGAAGCCGCTCACGTCGACCGGGTGCACCGGTAGGGCGTCCGGCAGGTTGCAGCCGCCGCACCCCATCCAGAAGCGGCCGCCCGGCACCCAGGTCATGCCGTCCGGCGTGGGCCCTGGCGCCGGCTCGGAGCGGACGCCGGCAGCGAACTCCTCTCGCGCAACCGCGCGCTCGCTGGCGGAGGCCCGCGGCGTGCTACGGCACCCGGAGAGCGACAAGCCCAGAGCCAGCAATCCAAAAGGGAAGGCCCGCGGGATCATGCCAAGGAGACGGCTGACCGCGGGAGGGGCCCACGCTGGCGCGCACCGGAGCATTTGCCCGGGTGAACCGGCCCCGAATTCAATCGCAAGATCCGGATAGCCGCCGGGCCCCGCTCGGACGCAGTATTGTCGCAGGAGGAAACCATGACAACCGCCAAGATCATCACTCCGCGAACCACCCGCGTTTACCGCCGCCCATCCGGCACCTCGGGGAAACCACGCCGCCGGAATGTACCCCTTTTCCCGGGCGCGGGCTCGGCCAAGGCGTTGCGGGCCCGCCGCTCCGCGATCCGGTATGCGGTGCTCGACTCGCCGCTCGGCCGCCTGCTGGTCGCCGCCACCAAGCGTGGCCTGTGCGGCGTTCGCCTGGGAGACAGCGACGCGGCCCTCGAAGCCGAGCTTCGCGCCGAGTTTCCCCAGGCTCGGCTCGCACGCGATCCCGCGGGGCTCGGCCGCTGGGCCCGCGAGATCCTGCGCCATCTCGAAGGCGAGACGCCGCGGATTAACGTCCCGCTCGACCTGCGCGCCACGGCGTTCCAACAGCGGGTCTGGGATGCGCTTCGCGAGATCCCTAGAGGGCAGACGCGGACCTACGCCGAGATCGCGGAGGCTGTCGGTGCCCCGGGGGCCGCGCGAGCCGTTGCGCGGGCCTGCGCGACCAATCCGGTCGCCGTGGTGGTTCCGTGCCACCGGGTAATTCGCGGCGATGGGGGTCTCGCCGGCTACCGGTGGGGAGTGGCCCGCAAGAGCGCGCTGCTGGAACGGGAGCGGCGGCACGCCGAGGCGGCCGAGGCCGACGTCCTGCGGGCTGCCCTGCCGCGGCCTGCCGCCGCGTCGTTGGCGCCCATCTCGCCCACCGAGTCATCTCGGCTCGGGCAGCTGGTAGCCGGTCGTTACGAGCTGCGCCGCCACCTGGGCAGCGGCGCCATGGGAGTCGTGTACCAGGCGCACGATCGGGTGCTGGATGAGACGGTGGCGCTCAAGCTGCTTCGGTCCGACCAGCTCTCGGGCGACGCCGAGCAGCTCGCTCGCGTGATCGACGAGGTCCGTCTCACCCGCCGGGTCACCCATCCCAACGTGGTGCGAATCCACGACGTCGGGGCCACCGGCGACGATCGCTTTCTAGTGATGGAGTACGTGGAGGGGACATCGCTCGCTCAGATCCTGGCGGCACGCGGTCGTCTGCCTCTCGCCGCGGCGGTGATCCTCGGTATGCAGCTCTGTCGGGCCCTCGAGGCGGTGCACCGGCGCGGCGTGCTCCACCGCGACGTCAAGCCGGAGAACATTCTGGTTACCGCCGAAGGCCAGCTCAAGCTCAGCGATTTCGGCGTGGCCGCGCTCCGGGGTGCCGGCGTGCCGGACCGCGCCGGGTTCACGCCGCCTGGCACCCCATCATACATGGCGCCCGAGTTGCTCCTGGGCGAGCGGGCGGACGTCCGGTCCGACGTCTTCGCGGCGGGGGTCGTTCTCTACGAGAGCCTGACCGGCCGACGGCCCTTCGAGGCCCCCACGCCGACCACGCTCGCCGCCTCGATGCTCCGGGGCAAGCGGCTCCCGATCGCCGACGATCGGGGCGTCCCCCACGCACTGTCTCAGCTCATCTCCGCGGCAGTCGCGGCGGATCCGGAGCGGCGGCCGGCGTCGGCGGCGGCGTTTCATGATGAGCTGGCGGCTATAGGGGCGTAAACGGTGAACGGTGAACGGTGAGCGGGAGCTTCCGCCGGCCAATGAGCCCCCGTTTACCCTTTACCGTTCACTGTTCACGCCTTCCGGTTTACTGTTCCCTCCCTATGTCCGCCCCCCTCCCGCAGCCCGGCGGGCGTCGGCGCCGTGGGCGCGGGTGCGCCCCGGTTGCGCGATTTGAAACCGCAGCCGCCGGCGCGACCGTAGGCTCCTTCGGCGCATCATCCGACTTCCTATGAAGCCATCCCTGCCCGGCCCGTTCCGGCTCGCCGCTGCACTGACGCTCGCGGCTGCCTGCGGTCCCGCCCGTCCGACTCCGGCGCCGGCGCCGCGAGCGGCGCCGGCGACCGCGGCGGCCGGGACCTCGGCCATCCCGCTCGCCTACCGGTTGGAGGCCCCGGAGTGGCTCGGGCGCGCCATCGCGCGCGGCACTCGGACGGCTAACGGAGTGCCGGGACCCAACTACTGGACGCAGTATGCCAGTTATCGGCTGGAGGCGGAGCTCAATCCGGTTCTCAAGCGGCTGTCCGGGCGCGGCCGGCTGGTGTACTACAATCGCTCGCCGGACACGCTCCCGGTGGTGTACGTGCAGGCCTACCAGAATCTCTTCCGGGCGGACGCCCGGCGGAATCAGCAGACGCCCAAGCTCGGCGGCATCGACTTCGATCGGGTGACCGCCCAGGGCAAGGTTCTGAGTGCGCTCGCGAAGCTGACGGAGCCTGGTTATACCGTGAACGGGACCATCATGGAGGTGCGGC